>Ga0207951_101135_pt1 | contig 10569 bp, 11 predicted proteins | sample Subbio12Aug_8Bad_FD_184830 | JGI IMG/M metagenome (GOLD analysis project Ga0207951, IMG submission 184830) | Serpentinite rock and fluid subsurface biosphere microbial communities from McLaughlin Reserve, California, USA - CR12Aug_8Bad (SPAdes) | ecosystem: Environmental > Terrestrial > Deep... | reverse complement strand
GGATTAGGGGGGGGGGGCGAAAAAACAAACCCGGAATGGCTTTCCCCGTTAAACCGCTCGTGCTGACCGCCTGCGGACTGCATTATGGTTGGCTGGTAGCCAGCAATTGCTCGAAGCGTTCGGCTTCCAGTGGTTTTGAAAACCAGTAACCTTGCCCCATGTCGCATTGCAAATCCACCAGCACATCGCGCTGGGCTTCGGTTTCGATACCTTCGGCAATGACCAATAACCCCAAGCCGTGTGCCATCTGGATGATGGCCCGAACGATGGCCAGATCGTTGCTATTGCCGGGCAGGCCGCGAATGAAAGACTGGTCGATTTTCAGCTTGTCGACCGAGAAGCGGTTGAGATAGGCCAGATTGGAATAGCCGGTGCCGAAATCATCGATCGACAGCTCGATACCCCTGGCTTTCAACAGGTACAGCGTTTCCAGGGTATGTTGGGTTTCGCGCATCAGAAAGCCTTCGGTCAATTCCAGCTCCAACTGGCTGGCTGCCAGGCCGGTTTGTTGCAGAACGGCATCGATGTCGGCTATCAGGGTGGGCTTGCGAAACTGGATGGCCGACAGGTTGACGGCAAAGGTGATGCCGGGCAGACCGGCCCGTTGCCATTGGCTGACCTGTTCACAGGCCTGCCGCAGAATCCAGTCACCAATCGTATGGATTTGCCCGGTTTCTTCGGCAATGGGTATGAACACACCGGGTGAAATCTCGCCCAGCTCGGGGTGGCGCCAGCGAGCCAGCACTTCACAACCTGCCAGCCGTCCATCGATCAGCCGGTATTGCGGCTGGTAAACCAGGCGCAGTTCGCCCCGGTCGATGGCGTAATGCAGCGCATTTTCCAACGCCATGCGCTCACTGGAGGCGCGGCTCAGGGCGGCGGTGTAGAACTGGTAATTGTTACGGCCTTCGGCTTTTGCCTTGTACAGCGCGGCGTCGGCATTCTTGATCAGCGTGGCGTCGTCGCAACCGTCGTCGGGGTACAGGGCAATGCCTATGCTGCAACTGATGTGCAATTCATGACTGCCGTCGATGTGGCAGGGTTCGTTGATGCCGCGCATGATTTTGTCAGCAATCTGGCCGATGATGGCCGGATCGGTCAGGTCGGTCAGTACCAGAACGAATTCGTCACCCCCCTGGCGGCCCACGGTATCGGATTGGCGCACACTGGCGCTCAATCGTCGCGAGACGATTTTTATCACTTCGTCGCCGACATGATGGCCGAACGAATCGTTGATGCTCTTGAAGCGGTCGATGTCGATAAACAACAAAGCCACTTTGCGTGACGAGCGCCCGGCTTGTGACAGCGCATCATTCAGCCGGTAACGCAGCAGGGTACGGTTTGGCGTGTCGGTCAAAGGATCGTGATGCGCCAGATGCTCGATATGCCTGCGGGCCTCCTCGTGCACGCTGATGTCACTGAAAATGCCGACATGAAACAAGATCGTGCCCTGTTCGTCTCTCACCAGACTCAGGAACAGCCATTCCGGATAGACTTCGCCGTTCTTGCGGCGATTCCACACCTCGCCTTGCCATTGGCCTTCGGTTTTTAGCGTACCCCACATGCGTTTGTAGAACGTCAGATCCAGACTGCCCGATTTCAGCATACGCGGATTCTTGCCCATCACCTCCTCTGCGCCATAGCCGGTGATGTTGGTAAATGCCGGGTTGACGGCGATGATGTGGTTCTCCGCATTGGTGATCATCACGCCTTCGGTCAGGTTCTTCAGCACATGTTGCCCCAGCAATTGCTGGTCATTGAACTGTTGATAACCGTGCAGATTGCGCAGCAGCAACAGCAGGGCCGGTTGCTGCCGATAATCCACCGCCAGGGCTGTCACAAACACCCGTGCACTGCCGATCGCCAATACATCGTGGAAGTCGTGAGGGACGTTCTTTTTTTTGATGAGCAAAGCCAGCAATTTCTGGCAGTGTTCGGCCGACAGCAAGTCCATCAGTGACGCGGGTCGGTCGGGCCGCTGCAACAGTTTTTGCATGCTGGCGTTGGTCGACAGTAACTGGCCATTGATGTCGACCATCAGTATGGCGTCGCTGCTATGGTCGACCAGTAGTCCCAGCAAGCGCCGGGTCTCGGTCAGGTCTTGTTGGGCAATCTGTAATTTTTCGGTGGCCGTATCCAGGCGCTGATGTATGTTGCTGAGTTTCTGGCCCATGCGCTGACCGTGGCCGATCAAAAACTCGCGTTCGCCCAACTGCAGCGGACGGCAGCCGTTAGCAGCAACCTCGGCGAGTACGGCATCGATTTCCGTTACCAGTTGTTCCGGTGGCAGGGGTTTGGTCAGAAAGCGGTCGGCACCCAGATGCAAGGCAAAGCGAATGTCATCGGGCTGGGTGTACGATGCCGAATAGAACACGAACGGCACTTGTGCATAAAGCGCATCGGCTCGGAGCCGGTAACACAGTTCGAAGCCATCCAGCGTTGGCATCATGATGTCGGACAAAATCAGGTCGAACCGCTGCTGCTGCAAAATTCGCAGTGCGTTTTCGCCGTCGTTGGCCAGAACGACCTCATGGCCTTGCGCGTTCAGCAACACCTGAAACAGGTAACGGGCATTTTGATTGTCTTCGACATACAGCACTTTCATGGCAGAAACGGCTCCAGTTGCGACAAAAAGGTTTCCGGTATCAGCGGTTTTTCGATGTAGGCCACCATGCCAGCCTCCAGAGCCTGCTTGCGCGACGAGGCCATGGCATACGAACTGACGCCGATGACCGGGATGTCGCGGGTTTTCGGGTCTTGTTTCAAGAGTCGCGTGGTTTCGTAGCCATCCATTGCCGGCATCTGGATGTCCATCAGGATCAGGTCGGGTTGTTCACTCAATGCCACCTCCAGACCGAGTTGGCCATTACTGGCGCTGAGGGTGGTTAAACCCACACTGTGCAGCATGAATTCCAGCAGATAGCGGTTTTGTGGGTTGTCTTCGACGATCAACACGCGGGTGCTCATGATGTTTTCTCCTCGATCGGGTTTTGCGGCAGTCGGAAACAAAAACGCGATCCCTTGCCGTATTCACTGCTTACGCTGATGTCGCCGCCCAGCATGTCGGCCAGTTTTTTCGACAGGTACAAGCCCAGGCCAGTGCCTTCATAAACCCGGCGTGCCGATCCGTCAACCTGATGAAAGGCTTCGAACAACGATGCCAGATGCTCTTGTTTGATGCCTATGCCGTGGTCTTGCACACTCAGACACCAATAGCCGTCTGCGGCTTCGCAGCCAACCGTGATCGAGCCTTGGCCGGAGAACTTCACCGCGTTGTTCACCAGGTTGAGCAGGATTTGATAGACCTTGCGCCGATCGCTGTAAACCGGCATGGGGGTGGTGTCGCAGGTGCTGACCAGCCGCAGGTGTTTTTTTTCGGCCAGGGGCAAGACGACGCGCAGGGTTTCATTGACAACTTCGCGTACATCGAAGGCTTCTGCCAGCAATTCCGAGCGCCCGCTTTCGATACGGGAGATGTCCAGCAAATCGTTGATGAGATGCAGCAAGTGCTGCGACGAGCCGTAAACCATGTCGAGCTGTTTGTGCTGCTCCTCGTTCAATGGCCCGGCTATGCCCATACGCAACACGCCGGTAAAACCGATGATGGAATTCAACGGCGTACGCAGCTCATGGCTCATGGCCGACAAAAATTCGGTTTTCGAGCGATTGGCACCGGAAATGGCGAGATTGGCGGCCTGGAGATTGGCATTACGGTTTTCCAGTTCACCATTGAGCATTGCCAGTTCGCCCAGCAAGACTTGCCGTCCGCGCGATTGTCGGTATAACGACCAGGCCAGCCCTGCAGCTATCGCTGCCAATACCGAGGTGATGGCAATACTCCAGGCCAATGACTGCCGTGCCGTCCGTTGCATCTGCTCCTCGCGTACCAACAAAACAAGACGCTCCTCATTCCATATCAACCCAATGGTTTCGTCGATCGACCGGTTGAGCATCTGCGCGTCTTTGATCATCCGGACTTTATCGGCGGCTGGCAGCGAGGCGTAGGTTTCCACCATCGCAACGTTCAGTTGCAATCGTTTTTGCAGCAGGGGGCCAAGTGTATCCAGATGGCGTTGCTGGTTGGGGTTGTCGGCAATCAGTTGTTTCAGTTGCTCGAACATCGGCGGCAATTCGATGGCCAATCGATAAAAAATGTCCAATTGTTCGGTGTCGCCGGTCAACAGGTAACCACGGACCGAAGCAGCACCTTCGAGCACGAATTTGATCAAGCGTATGCCGGTTTCCTGGACTTTTTGGGTGTGAACCACCCAGCGGTGATTGTCGAGCAGCGTCTGCTGCTGGTAAACGATCTGGCCCAGCATCATGGCGAGGATGAGTATCCCCGCAACGACGAGCAGGCTGACTTTGAGATGGGTGAGCGATCGGGTGGGTTTGTTCGGCATGGCAACCTGCCTTGTTGTGAACACCAACGTTGATTGTTCTTGACGTCTGTTTTTTCTCGTACCCGCTTCTCGGTGCGGGGGAATGCCTGTCGATGCCTGTCGATGCCTGCCATGGCTTCCTGCGCTTTCTTCGCAGCAGGCCATGGCAGGCAATTCCCTGTTAATAATAGCGCTATTTTTGGCGTTGATTTGCCTGCCTGGATTTATTACTCGGCGGCCCGTGACGCCCGTTTGCGCTCGTTCTCGGTCAGCAGTTTCTTGCGTAGCCGGATCGATTGCGGTGTGACTTCGACCAGTTCATCTTCGTCGATGAATTCCAGCGCCTGCTCCAGGCTCATCTTGATCGGTGGTGTCAGCAGAATGTTTTCGTCGGAGCCGGAGGCACGCATGTTGGTCAGTTGCTTGGCTTTGGTGGGGTTGACCACCAGGTCGTTGTCGCGCGAATGGATGCCGACGACCATGCCTTCGTAAACTTCGGTGGCATGTTCGATGAACAAGCGGCCCCGTTCTTGCAGGTTGAACAGCGCGTAACCGAGCGATTTGCCTTGCACCATGGATACCAGCACACCGTTGATGCGGCCACCGACGCTGCCTTTTTTCATAGGGCCGTAGTGGTCGAACACATGGTAGAACAGGCCGGAACCAGAGGTGGCGGTCAGGAATTCGGTCTGGAAACCGATCAGCCCGCGCGACGGTACCCGGTATTCCAGACGGGTACGGCCTTTGCCATCCGGCACCATGTTGAGCAGATCACCCTTGCGCAGCCCCAGTTTTTCCATGATGGCGCCCTGGTGTTCGTCTTCCAGTTCGATGGTGACCATTTCGTAAGGTTCGTGCAGTTCGCCGTCCACCTCTTTCAAAATCACTTCCGGGCGCGATACGCCCAGCTCGTACCCTTCGCGGCGCATGTTTTCGATCAGGATGGACAAATGCAGCTCGCCACGGCCAGAGACCTTGAATTTGTCCGGGTCTTCGGTCTCGTCGACGCGCAGCGCGACGTTGTGTTGCAGTTCTTTTTGCAGGCGGTCGCGAATCTGGCGGGAGGTGACGAATTTGCCTTCCTTGCCGGCGAACGGCGAGGTATTGACCTGGAAGGTCATGCTGACGGTGGGTTCGTCGACTTTCAAGGGCGGCAAGGCTTCAACGGTATCTTGCTGGCACAGAGTGTCGGAGATTTCCAGTTTGTCGATGCCGGTGAAGGCGATGATGTCGCCCGCTTTGGCTTGTGGCACTTCGATGCGTTCCAGGCCTTTGAAGCCGAAAATCTGCAACATGCGGCCATTGCGGGTGCTGCCGTCGCGATTGATGAGAGTCAGGGCCTGGTTGGATTTCACCGTGCCGCGCTGAATGCGGCCTATGCCGATGACGCCGACGTAGCTGTTGTAATCCAGGCTGATGACCTGCATCTGGAACGGGCCGTCCAGATCGACTTGCGGTGGGCTGACCTTGTCGACGATGGTCTGGAACAAGGGCGTCATGTCGCCCTCGGTGACGCTGCTGTCGAGACCGGCGTAGCCTTTCAGGGCCGAGGCGTAGACGATGGGGAAGTCCAGTTGTTCGTCGGTGGCACCCAGGCGGTCGAACAGATCGAAGGTTTGGTCGATTACCCAGTCCGGGCGGGCGCCGGGGCGGTCGATTTTGTTGATGACGACGATGGGGTGCAAACCCAGGGCGAAGGCTTTTTGGGTGACGAAGCGGGTTTGTGGCATCGGGCCGTCCACCGCGTCGACCAGCAGCAGCACCGAGTCGACCATGGACAGTACGCGCTCGACTTCACCACCGAAGTCGGCGTGGCCGGGGGTGTCGACGATGTTGATGTGGTAGCCGTTCCAGTCGATGGCGGTGTTCTTGGCCAGGATGGTGATGCCGCGCTCTTTTTCCAGGGCGTTGGAATCCATGACCCGTTCGTCGACTTTTTCATGGGCGTCGAAGGTGCCGGACTGTTGCAGGAGTTGATCGACCAGGGTGGTTTTGCCATGGTCGACGTGGGCGATGATGGCAATGTTGCGTAGGTTTTTTATCACGGGGTTGGTGTGGATTTTTTAAGGGGAAAGAGTGGTGTGCCGTTGGGTTGGCGATGTCAGCTTTGTTGCCAGGGCAGGCCGTGGAAGCGCCAGCCGCCGAGCGTGCCGCGATGTTTGTTTGGGTCGAGCGGGCCTTCAAAGCCTTCGACGATATTGACCAGATGCTGATAACCCGCCGCTTCCAGGGCTTTGGCGGCGTCAATTGAACGGACACCGCTACGGCATAGCAGCAGAATGGGGGCGGTTGTGTCTGGTGCGTGGTGTTTCACCTGTTCGACGAAGCTGGCATTGAGCTGCATGCCGGGAAATTCCTTCCAGGCAACATGAACGGCATTGGGCGGGTGGCCGACGAAGCTGTGTTCGATAGCGGTTCTGACATCGATCAGTACGGCGGCGGGATTGTTTTGCAGCAGGGCAAAGGCTTGTTTCGGGTCGAGATTTTCGATCATGCGTATTGTTGAGTTTGGGGTTTTTGTCCGATGAAGCAGGCTTCGTTCCGGTTGCCATGGCACAGGCTCAAATCACCGATGCGACCGATTTCCTGATAAAAGACGAGATGCAAGGGTTTGAACATGTCCAGTAGTTCGTTGCGGGCCAGCAGGTAACTGGGGCTGACCGGGCCTTGCGGGCTGATCTTGTCGCGGGTAAAGGTTTGATAAAACAGCAGGCCCGCTGGTTTCAGGGCCGCCATTATCGCATCAGACAAAGTGCGGTCAAGAAAACGACAGATGACAATGACATCGTAGTGTTGGTCGGGCAGGCCTTTTGTGCTCAGATCGTGCTGCCGGGTGGTGATGGCAAGATGGCGGTTGGCGGCTTCGGTCTGCAATCTGGCGAGCGCGACATCGGAAATGTCGATGGCATCGACGCTGAGGCCGTGCGCGGCCAGCATTAGCGCATTGGCACCCAGACCGCAGGCGAGATCCAGCGCGTTGCCAGTTGTCGGCAACAGGCAGGCGTGGGTTTGCAGTAATTCCATCGGCTCACCCGTGGCTGCCGATATTTGATAAAGGCCGTTCCATTTGGCTCGGGTAGCCGTCATGGCGGATTCATGCCGATGGAACCGGGCAGCCAGCCTTGCATGAATTCCAAGAACGAACGCACTTTGGCCGACAGGTATTTGCGATGCGGGTAAACGGCGTGGATTTCCAGCGGCGCGGTGCCGTATTGCTCCATGATGACTTGCAGTCTGCCTTCGTTGATGTCGGGATCGACGATGTAGCGCGGCAGCATGATGATGCCAAGGCCGTTGACGGCGGCATTGCGGATCGGGTCGGACATGTTGGCCTGCAAGCGGCCACTTACGGTGACGATCCGATCGCCGAGTATGCCTTTGAAGCGCCATTTGTTGCGTGGTGGAATGGCCCAGTTAATCAAGCAGCTATGACTTTCCAGGTCTTCCGGGTCTTGTGGAATGCCGTTATATTTCAGGTAATCGGGCGAGGCGCAGACCACTTGCGACGAGGTGGCGAGCTTTCTGGCCACCAGGCTGGTGTCATCGAGCTGGCCGACGTAGATGGCAATGTCGACGCCTTCGTCGATCAAATCGACCTGGCCGCCTTTCAACACCATTTCCACCGATAAGTCGGGGTGGTGCTTCAGATATTCGGTCAGTGCGGGCGAAATGTGCGACGCGCCGATTACGGGCGGGGCGCATATTTTCAGTGTGCCGCGCGGTTCGGTTTGCAGTTTGGTGACAGCCGATTCCATTTCCTTCACGTCGAGCAATACCTGCTGGCAACGTTCGAGGTATTCCTCGCCCGCTTCTGTCAGGCTCAGGCTGCGTGTGGTGCGATTGAACAGCCGGGTATTCAGCTCGCTTTCCAGTTGCATGATGTGCTTGGTCGCCATTGCCCGTGAGATGTCCAAATCCTTGGCGGCACCGGCAAAACTGCCGACTTTGGCAACGCGAACGAAGACGTTCATGCTGGTTAATTTATCCATGGGATGTCGCCTCCGCGATGGCAATAAAAACAAAAAGGTTGACTTTTTGATTGTTTCTTAATTAAGCACAATCTGTTTTGTAAATGCCAAATTGTAAACTTTTTTTTATACTGTATAGTGCCAACCTATCTTGAAGGCAGCGAAAACGCAGTTTGTCAAGCTGGTTTCAGTAAACAAATGAATATTCCAACTCCGTTTACTCGTAAGCCAAACCCGAATTTGTAGTACCTCCTGGTGTTGTAATTCAAGCGGATCCTCCTCAAATAGCTCTCGCTTGGCTATCTCGACCTCTCACGGCGCAAGCTTCGAGAGGTTTTTTTTGCCCGTCATTTTTGGCACTATGACCGCCGTGGTATGATTTTTTCGACCCGATTCAGAACCTTGAGAGACCCCATACATGAGCGATGTATTGCAGCAATTGGCCGATGTTCTCGAACAGCGCAAGCAGCAAAGCGACGAGCCATCCTACGTGGCAGGCCTGTATGCCAAAGGTCTTGACCACATTCTGAAAAAAATCGGCGAAGAAGCCACCGAAACCATCATTGCCGCCAAAGACGGCGATCCTCAAAAAATCGTATATGAAACCGCCGATCTCTGGTTTCACTCCCTGGTGATGCTGGCGCATTGTGGTTTGGGGCCGCAGGCCGTGTTGGACGAACTCCAGCGTCGTTTTGGCTTGTCTGGCCTGCAAGAAAAAGCCCAGCGGCCTGCTTCCTCCCAGTAACGTCGGCACATCAAATATTAAGGAGTAGATCATGGGCATAGGCATGAGTGAATTGCTGATTATGCTGGTCATTGTCATTTTGATATTCGGTACCCAGCGTCTGCGCGGTATGGGCGGCGATTTGGGCGACGCCATCAAGAATTTCCGCAAAGCCATCAAGGACGACAGCCAGAACGATCCGGCGGCAAAAACCGATAAAAGCCTGCCCGAAGGTGAAGTTCCTGGCAAAAACCAAGATCACGAAAAAGACGCAGGTTAAAAGCGAGCATGTTCGATGTCGGATTTTCTGAACTGATGATGCTGGGATTGGTGGCGCTGCTGGTCATCGGCCCCGAGCGCCTGCCCAAAGCGGCCCGCATCGCCGGTTACTGGCTGGGCAAGGCTCGCAGCACGATCGCCAACGTCCAGGCCGAAATCAAGCATGAATTACACGCTGAAGAAATGCGCCAGCTAATGCAGGAAAATTCGATACTCGACGAGTTTCACCAGACCAGCAAAGACGTGAAAACCACATTGCAGTCGTTGGAGCATACACCTGAACCGCCGGAACCGGCCAAAACAGACCATGACAAATCCGCGTAATTCAGGCGAACAGCCCTTCATCAGTCATCTGATCGAATTGCGCAACCGGCTGTTGAAGGTCGTACTGTGTGTGTTGCTGGTATTCATAGGCACGGCGGTTTATGCCAACGACATCTACCACTACCTGGCCGATCCGTTGCTGAAACACATGCCGGTGGGCAGCACCATGATCGCCATCGACGTGGCCTCGCCGTTTTTCACCCCGATCAAACTGGCCTTCGTCGTGGCCGTATTCATCTCCGTGCCCTTCATTCTTTACCAGTTCTGGGGCTTCGTCGCCCCTGGCCTGTACCGGAACGAAAAAATCATGGTATTGCCGCTGCTGCTGGCCAGCACGCTACTGTTCTACGCAGGCGCTGCATTTGCCTATTTTCTGGTGTTCCCACTGGTATTCGGCTACCTGACTGCCGCAGCGCCCGAAGGCGTTGCGGTCATGACCGACATCGCCACCTACCTCGATTTCGTGTTGTCGATATTTTTTGCTTTCGGCATCAGTTTTCAGGTGCCCATACTCACCATCGTGCTGGTCTGGACTGGCATCATGACGCCGGCAAGCCTAGCCGAAAAACGGCCCTACATCATCGTCGGCGTGTTCACCATTGCGATGTTTCTGACCCCACCCGATGCCTTGTCGCAAACCCTGCTGGCCGTTCCCATGTGGATGCTGTTCGAATCGGGCCTGCTGTTCTCGCGTTTTTTCGTCCGCAAGCCCGAGTTGACTGAGGAATGACGAGCATCGCCGAACGCTATCAGCATGTTCGCAGCCAGATACGCCATGCCATCGGCATCGCCGGGCGCCCCAAAGGCTGCGTACAGTTGCTGGCCGTCAGCAAAACCAAACCGGCTGAGGACATTGCCGCGCTATACCGGCTGGGCCAACGCCATTTCGCCG
>Ga0207951_101133_pt1 | contig 10583 bp, 10 predicted proteins | sample Subbio12Aug_8Bad_FD_184830 | JGI IMG/M metagenome (GOLD analysis project Ga0207951, IMG submission 184830) | Serpentinite rock and fluid subsurface biosphere microbial communities from McLaughlin Reserve, California, USA - CR12Aug_8Bad (SPAdes) | ecosystem: Environmental > Terrestrial > Deep... | reverse complement strand
CGAGTGGCTGCAGCCCTATACCAGGCCGCTGCTGGAGCGGCTGGCGCAGGACGGCGTGACGAAGGTGGCGGTTTTCATGCCGGGCTTTGCGGCGGACTGTCTCGAGACCCTGGAGGAGATTGCCGGGGAAGCGCGCGAGGCCTTTCTGGAGCATGGCGGGACGGATTATGCCGCGCTGCCGTGCCTGAACGCTTCCGCCGAGGGCATGACGATGCTGCGCAGCATCATCGGGGACTCGCTCGCCGGATGGGCCTGATTCAGCACCTTGCGGCCTGTGGGGTGCCCGGCTAGCTTGGCCGGACAACGAGGGAGATGTTCATGGCGCGTGTTGCTCTTGTAACCGGTGGCACCCGGGGCATCGGGGAAGCCATTTGCGGGGCGTTGAAAGCGGCGGGGTTCACCGTTGCTGCCAACTATGTCGGCTCGGACGAGCGGGCAGGGGCCTTTACCCGGAATACCGGGATCAGGGCGTGGAAATGGAATGTGGCCGACCATCAGGCAACTCTCGATCAGGTGGCGGCGATCGAGTCCGAACTGGGACCCATCGACGTGGTGGTGAACAATGCCGGAATAACGCGGGACGGCACGCTTCTGAAGATGACGTTCGAGGCGTGGAAGGAAGTGCTGGATGTGAATCTGGGCGGCTGCTTCAATACCGCCAAGGCGGCTTTTCCGGGCATGCGGCAGCGCGGCTGGGGACGCATCGTCAATATCGGCTCGATCAACGGTCAGGCAGGGCAATATGGTCAGGTCAACTACGCCGCCGCGAAATCCGGCATCCACGGCTTCACCAAGGCGCTGGCGCAGGAAGGCGCCAGGTTCGGCGTGACGGTGAACGCGATTGCGCCGGGCTATATCGACACCGACATGGTCGCAGCGGTGCCGGCCGATGTTCTGGAGAAGATCGTCGCCCGGATCCCCGTCGGGCGGTTGGGCAAGGCCGAGGAAATTGCCCGCGCGGTGGTGTTTCTGTGCTCGGAAGATGCCGGGTTCATCACGGGCAGCACGATGAGCGTGAATGGCGGGCAGCACATGTATTGATGCTGCAAGGTCGGGAGCCCTTCGATCGGTGCGGGCCCGGCGATATTGCCGCAGGCGGTTGAGGATCGGCCATGCTGACGAAGCGGTCCTTCACGATCCAGGGGCACCGCACATCGGTTGCGCTGGAGCCTGATTATTGGGCGGCGTTCGACGAGGCGGTTGCCGAGGCGGGGATCAGCCCGACCGCGTGGATCACGGCTCTCGACGAAGCGCGGACCACGCCATTGGCCAGTGCAATCCGCGTTGCGCTGCTCAGACGAGCGCAAGCCCGATAAGCAGCCGCGTGTCGATGGCGCAGCCGCGCGCCCGGGCGGCTTCGAGAAAGGCGGGAACGTCGCCGAGCGGGACGATGTGCGGGGTGATGCCTTCGCCCGCGGTGCCGCCGCCGGGCCCGGTCCTGACAAGGCCGGTTGCGCGGTAGAAATGGAAGATCTCGCCCACAATGCCGGGCGAGGAGGCGAATTCACCGATGCTTTCCCATTGCGCGGCTGCAAAGCCGGTCTCCTCGTGCAGTTCGCGCCGGGCGGAAGTGAAGGCGGATTCGCCGCGGGCGCCATCGCCGACGAGACCGGCGGGCAACTCGATGCAGGGCTTGCCGAGGGCAGGGCGATATTGTTCGACGAGCACCATCTCGCCGGTGTCGGTCAACGCAAGGATGACCGCGGCCTCGATGCCGCGCACCCGCTTCACATATTCCCAGCGACCGGCCGAGCCCCAGGGGGCGACATGCATTTCGAGAAACTCGCCCTGCCAGACCGCCTTGCCCTCGGCCCCGGGGCTGGCCAGTTCGCTCATTCGGCGGCTTTTGCATGGGGGACGGGCAAGCCGTCGGCGGTGGGGGTATAGGTGAATTCGCTGCCCGAGCGCATGAGCTGGCGGCCGATGGCATATTTGTGCACTTCGGTCGGCCCGTCGTAGAGGCGGAAGGCGCGCATGTCGCGGTAGATCATCTCGACCACGGTTTCGTCGGTGACCCCGATTCCGCCGAGCACCTGGACGCAGCGGTCGGTGACCCTGAACAGGCGCTCGGAGATTTCCGCCTTGGCGATCGAGCTTTCGTGGCGTCCCTTGACGCCATTGTCCATCAGCCAGGCGGTCTGCCAGATGAGGAGACGGCAGACCTTCAGGTCGATCTCGTTTTCCGCGAGCATGAAGGAGACGCCCTGATGTTCGCCTATCGGCTTGCCGAACGCGGTGCGGGTGCGGGCATGCTGGATGGCGATGTCGTGCGCGCGCGCGGCCGCGCCCAGCCAGCGCATGCAGTGGGTCATCCGTGCCGGAGCGAGGCGCATCTGGGCGTAGCGGAAGGCCTGGCCGATTTCGCCGAGCAGAGCGCCTTCAGGGAGCTTCAGATTGTTGAAGCGGACGACAGCATGACCTTCGACATAATTGCGATCCATCGAGTTCATGATGCGCTCGATCTCGATTCCCGGGGTGTCTCCCTCGCACAGGAACAGGGTGGGGCCGTCTGCTCCATGATCATTGGGGGCGACGCGGGCCATGATGATCCAGGTCTTTGCGCCGTTGGCCCCGGTGATCAGCCATTTGCGGCCGTTGATGATGAAGTGCGCGCCATCGAAGATGGCTTCGGTTTTCAGCTGGGCCGGGTCCGATCCGGCGCCGTCGGGCTCGGTCATTGCAAAGACGGAGCGCTGGTGGCCTTCGACCACCGGGCGGAGGAATTTCTCGGCCTGTTCGGGGGATGTGATTTTCGAGAGGATGAACATGTTGCCTTCATCCGGGGCGGCGCAGTTCATGGCGACGGGCCCGAGCGTGGACCATCCGGCTGCCTCCAGCACGACGGCGGCCTCGACGTGGCTGAGGCCCATTCCGCCGAAGGTCTTCGGGGCCTGGATCGACAGGAGGCCGGCCGCGCGGGCCTTTTCGACCATCTCCTGGCGCATCTGGTCTGTCGGGCCGTGCTGGGTGAGGCGCGGGTCGCGTTCGTAGGGGATGATCTGCTGCACGACGAAGCTGCGGACGCGCCCGGCAAGTGCTGCCAGCTCGGGGGAAATGGAAAAATCGATCATGCAGCATGGTCTCCGAAATGGTCGAGTGCGTGGGCGAGAATGGCGGCGGCGAGCGGCGCGAAGCCCCCGTAGCGCAGGCCGGATAGCGAACCCTGCTGCCACAAGCGATAGAGTTGCATCCAGGCGGTGGCGAGGCGAAGCCGGGCGAGGCCGAGATGCCAGTCGAGATGGGGCGGGGCTTCGCCCGCGGCCCGAGCGTAGGCGGCCATGACCTCTGCCCGGCCGGGCCAGCCCGCAACCAGGCTGGGGACTGCTTCGAGGCAGTGGGTGGCCGGCGGATCTGTCGGCTCGATCCAGTAGGAAAGAAGCACCGCGAGATCGAAGGCGGGCGGCCCGAGCGTGCCCATGTCCCAGTCGATGAGGGCCGTTGCGCGCTTGGTGGCGGGGTCGATGAGGAGATTGTCGAACTTCGGATCCATGTGGAGGAGCCGGGCAGGAGCATCCGGCGGAAGGGTTTGTGCAAGCCGGGCCAGCAGCGGGGCGAGTGCAGGCGGCGCCTCGGTGCCGAAGGCGGCTTCGGCGCGCCTGCTCCATCCCCGCAGCTGGCGTTCTGCAAATCCGCCGGGCCTGCCAAGATCCGCAAGGCCGATGGCGGCGGGATCGAGCGCGTGGAGGGATGCGAGCGCGGCGGCGAGTTCGGCGAGCATCGAGGGTGCGTCTGCGACCGTGAGCGGATAAGGGAGGGCGCCGCCGATCGCGATGCCCGGTCGCCATTCGAGGATCTGGAACGGGACGCCGATGACGCCGGTGTCGGCGCAGAAATGGAGCAGGCGGGGAGCGAGGCGAAAGGCCGGCGCCAGTGCTGCCAGAACTCTGGCTTCGCGCGCCATGTCGGATGCGCCGTGGGCGAGTTGGCCCCCCGGGGGGCGGCGAAAGACGGCGGGAGCGCCGTCGACGCTGACAAGATAGTTGAGGTTTGCGAGCCCCCCGGCGAATTGGGGCGGCGGTTCGGCGAGGTCGAGCCACAGGCCCTGATCGGCGAGATGGGCCGCAATGGCGGGCCAGTCCTGCGGGGTCGATTGTGGCCGGTATGTCATGCCGCCCTGTTGCCGGGGGTATCCGGGAGATGCAACCCGAAGCATGGTTCGATCCGTTGCGCCACGAGGGACGCAAGCAGAGGAGCCGCGGCCCTTTTCAGGACGGCCTTTCCTGCCGGGGCCCGGACAGGCGAAAAACGAGGGGAGACAACAGGGTTTCGGAATTCTAGACTTGCGGGCACAAGGGCTTGGGCCGCGGTGCCGGGAGGGTTGCTTTGCCGAGACTGAAAGGATGGGCCCGTGTGGGTGGCGGGCTGCTGGCCGCAGCGGTGCTGCTGTCGCCGGTTGCCGGGCAGGCAGCGCCGTTGTTCGAAGCGACGGTTTCAGACGCGACGCGCGCCGCAAATGCCGCCGCGAAGGCTGCACTGCCGCCAGATGATGGCGAGGACGCGGATTTTGCGTCGCGCGGATTCATCGGGACGCATCCCGGCCCTTCGATTCCGCGCGACGACGGCACGGGGACGGTCTGGAATTTCGCATCGCTGGATGCGCTGAGGGGCCCGGCGCCGGCAACGGTCAACCCATCCTTGTGGCGGCATTCGCTGCTGCTGGCGAAGCATGGGCTCTTCCGGGTGCAGGACCGGGTGTACCAGGTGCGCGGATTCGACCTTTCGGTGATGACGGTGATCGTCGGCGACAGCGGATACATCATCGTCGATCCGCTGACGACAACCGAGACTGCGCGTGCGGCCTTCGCGCTGGTGAAGCGGCATGTGGGTGACCGTCCGGTGAAGGCCGTGATCTACACGCACAGCCATGCCGACCATTTCGGCGGTATTCTGGGCGTTGTCGATCCTGCGGACGTGGCGGCGGGGCGGGTGGCCATCGTGGCGCCCGACGGCTTCCTCGAGCATGCGGTTGCAGAGAATCTGGTTGCCGGAAATGCGATGACGCGCCGCGCGATCTTCCAGTTCGGATCGCCGCTGCCGTTCTCGGCCAAGGGCAAGGTTTCCGCCGGGATCGGGCCGGCGCTGCCCAATGGCACGGTCTCGCTGTTGCCGCCAACGGATCTGATCATGCAGACCGGCGACACGCGCACGCTGGACGGAGTGGTGTTCGAGTTCCAGATGACACCGCACACTGAGGCGCCCGCGGGGATGAATTTCTATCTGCCGCAGTTCCGGCTGTTGAGCCTGGCTGAAAACGCCAATGTGACGATGCACAATGTCCTGACGCCGCGCGGTGCGCCGGTGCGCGACAGCAAGCGCTGGGCCGACGGGTTGACCGAATCGCTTCGGATGTTTGGTGCGCGAACCGACATCATGGTGACAAGCCATGGCTGGCCGCGCTTCGGCAACGCCCGGGTGGCGGCCTTCATCGCCGAGCATCGCGACGCATACAAATTTCTGCACGACCAGAGCGTGCGGCTGATGAACATGGGCCTGACGATGGCGGAGGTGGGCGAAGCGATGGAGCTTCCCGCATCGCTCTCGCGGCGGTGGTTCAACCGTGGCTATTATGGAACGATGAACCATAATGCGAAGGCCGTCTATCAGCATTATCTGGGCTGGTATTCGGGAAACCCGGCCGAGCTTCACCGCCATCCTCCCGAGGCGATCAGCCGCCGCTATGTGGAGGCGATGGGTGGCCCGGACCGGACGCTGGCGCTTGCCCGCCATGCCCGCACGACCGGAGATTATCGCTGGGCGGCGACCCTGCTCGACCATCTGGTCTTTGCCGGAAACGGGAGTGCGCAGGTGAAGGCCCTGCTGGCGGAAACCTATCGGCAGATGGCCTGGTCGGCTGAAGGGTCGTTGTGGCGCAACATGTATCTGACCGCTGCGCTGGAGCTGGAGCAGGGGCCGGTGGCGGGGGCCGCTGCCGGCATGGGCCTGGCGCGCTTCATTCCGACATCGATGCTGCTGGATTTGATGGCGGTGCGGCTTGTGCCCGAACGGACGCCTGCCGAACCCTTCAGCGTGGCCCTGCTGTTCCCGGATACCGGAGAGCGCCACCATATCCAGATCCGCAACGGGGTGATGGTGCATGAATCGGGTGTTTCAGATGTGGCCGACGTGACCGTGACGATGCCGCGCTCGGCGTTCCTGCGCGCGGTAGCCGGCGGACGAGCCGTCAGCGGAGAGGCGCCGGCGCCAGCAGCGCAGATCGACGGACGGGCGGAGCTTCTGCCGCTGTTCCTCGGCCTGTTCGAAACGCCCCCTTCGGACTTTGCGATCGTTACACCCTGAACCGTAACGTTCGCGGCGTTTTCCGGCGGCTGAGGGGAAACCGGCTGAAATCGGGCGATGGCGGCGCTGTGGTGGCGGGGGCGGGACTTGAACCCGCGGCCTCAGGGTTATGAATCCTGTGCTCTAACCAGCTGAGCTACCCCGCCTGTGCCCATCCCCGGCAGCGCGAAGATCAGGCGAGGGGCGCGGATAGACCCATGACCCGGGCCGGTCAATATCTGCTGTCAGTCCGACGAACCGATCCACCGGCTGACGTCGGCCGCGACGGCGTTTGCCGCGCTGTTGAGCGCTGCCGATACATGCGCGCCGTCGATCCGGGCGACCGGGGCGTCGTGTTCGAACCGGCGCTGTCGTACGCCATCGGGCCCGATGAGCGTTGCGTCGAAACGGACCCGCACAAGGCGACCATCGCGCACATCGGCCCCGAAGGCTTTCAGCTGCCCTGTCAGGCGGCGCCCTCCCGCCTTGCCGCTGCTGCGCTGGTCGATCACGGCAATGCCGCTGTTGACCAGCGTGTCGGCCAGCAGGCGCTGAAAAAGCCGGTTGGGCTGCTCTGCCCAGCTCGCCTCCCTCACATACTGGATCGATGTGTCCGACACGACAACCGGGATACGCAATGTCTGCAGGGCGCCGGGAACCTGCGGAACATCGATGCTGACGGCTTTTGTCATGTCGACAGGAGGCTGGCCGACAGGAGGCTGGCCGGCGGAAATCGCCCCGGCGGGCGCTGGTGCCGGATATGCCGCCGATATAGTGTAAAGCGCTTCGGGCCGGGCGACATTGCCGCCGATCTGCACCAGCGGACCGCAGCCGCCCACAAGCAGCAGGGCGAAAAGTGCGGCGCGGTTCATTGCTGTTTCTCCGGCTGGTAATCGGGCAATGTCCGTCCGCCTGTCAGGGCGCCCAGCGGATCTTCATCCAGCCTGGCGGTGATCGCGCCCATCTGCTGGGTCACCTCCCGAAGGTCGGCGATCAGCTGGTTCACCTGTGGCACCGTGTGGGTGGAAAGTGTCGCGATTCCGGGCTCGGCTGCTGCACTCAGCCTTTCCACACGCTTCAGGGTTGCCTCGGCGGACACCACGGCGCGCCGCAGCTCCTGGATCAGGGGTTTGCCATCTTCGGTCATCAGCTTGTCCGCCGTCTCCCCCGCTTTTGCAAGGCTGTCTGCAGCGCGGGTGGCGGCCGACATCGTTGTCTGTGCTTCCCGCAGCGCAGCCCGAAGCGCTTCGCTTTCATCGGCAACGACACCTGTTGTCCGGTCGAGGTTGGAAAGGATCGCCGAAAGCGATTTCCTGTTTTCATCGTCGAACACCTCGTTCAGCCTGGCGAGCAGGATCGAGACGCGTTCGAGCACCTGCGGCGCCGACTCCAGCAACTGGCCGAACCCGGATGCGACCGTCGGGATGACGGGAACGCCATAGGGGCCCGGCTGGGTGACAGGCGGCTGGCCCCGGATGCTGCCGGTAAGCTGGACTTCCGTGACGCCGGTGAAGCCCACCCCCTGCAGCGTCGCGGTCGTTCCTTCCACCACCGGAACGTCAGGTTGCACTTCGATCCGGACCCGGATGAACTCGGGGCTCTCGGGCATCAGCGCGATCCGCTGCACCTTGCCGATCGGAACGCCGGAAAAGCTCACGGCAGAGCCGACGGTCAGCCCGCTGACCGACTGTCTGAAGAAAAGATCATATTCGACATGTTCTTCGCGTGTGAAGCGGGCCAGCCACAGGATGAAACCGAACAGCGCAAGGATCAGCAGGAAGGTTACTGCGCCGACGAGCATGTGGGACTGGCGGTTTTCCATCAGGCGTCCTGCGGGTCCGGCCCGGCCGTGCCTGCGCGGCCCGGTTCCCGCATGGTAGTTGCGGCCGCTGCGCGGCCCGGTTCCCGCATGGTAGTTGCGGCCGCTGCGCGGCCGCGGGGGCCATTGAAATAATCCTGCACCCAGGGGTGATCGAGTTGGGCTAGCGCAGAGATCCTGTCCACGGCGATGATCCTTTTGTCGGCTATCACAGCTACCCGGTCGCAGATGGCATGCAATGTGTCGAGGTCGTGCGTGATCACAAAGACCGTCAGCTGCATGGTTTCCGCGAGTGTCCGGATCAGCGTGTCGAAGCCGTCGGCGGCGATCGGATCGAGCCCGGCTGTCGGCTCGTCGAGGAACAGCAGCTTTGGATCGAGCGCCAGCGCCCTTGCCAGCGCCGCGCGCTTTTTCATTCCGCCAGACAGTTCCGATGGATATTTCGGGCCTGCTTCGGCCGGCAGCCCGACCATCGCCACCTTGTAGGATGCGATCTGGGCCATCAGATCTTCCGACAGGTCGAAATACTCCCGCAGCGGAACCTGGATATTTTCGGCAACCGTCAGGCCGGAAAACAGCGCACCGCCCTGGAACAGCACGCCCCACTGCCGGGTCAGCGCCTTGTCCTGCATCGTTTCGACCCCCCCGACGCTGCGCCCGAATACTTCAATGCTTCCCTCCGCGGGGTGCTGCAACCCGATGATGGAGCGCATGAGGACCGATTTCCCCGACCCGGAACCGCCGACGACTCCGAGGATTTCACCCGGCATGACATCCAGATCGAGGCCGTCGTGAACCGTCTGCTTGCCAAAGCGGACGACGAGGTTGCGAACCGTGATGACAGGCGCCGGGCCGGCGCCAGGCGGGGAGCCTCGCATCAGTTGAGCCCAAGCTGCGAATAGAAGACGGCGAAGAAGGCATTGAGCACGATCACGAGGAAGATCGCCTGCACGACCGCAAGTGTGGTGCGAAAGCCGACGGATTCGGCGTTGCCCGATACCTGGAAGCCCTGAAAGCAGCCGATGACGGCGATGACGAGGCCGAAGACGGGCGCCTTCGACATGCCGATCCAGAAATCCGACATCGGCACCACCTCGCGGATCCGCTGGACGAAGGTGGCCGGCGGGATGTCGAGCGAAATCCAGGTGAAGATGCCGCCGCCCGTGACAGCCAGCACCGAGGCGAAGAAGGCAAGCAGCGGCATCATCAGCATGAGCGCGATGACCCGGGGGAGCACCAGAACCTCGATGGGATCGAGGCCGATGGTGCGCATGGCGTCCAGCTCTTCGGCCAGTTTCATGGCGCCGATCTGGGCGGCAAATGCCGATGCCGACCGGCCCGCGACCATGATTGCGGTAAGCAGGATTCCGAGTTCGCGGAAGGTGGCCCGACCGACGAGGTTGATGACGAGAGCGTCCGCGCCGAACTGGCGCAACTGCACCACTCCCTGCTGGGCGATGACGATTCCGATCAGGAAGCTCATCAGGCCGATGATGCCAAGCGCGTTGACGCCGGTCTGCTCCATCTGGATGAACACGGAGTTCCAGCGGAAACCGCGGCGGCTGACGAGCACGCGCGCGGCGGTGAAAAGCGTGATGCCGATGAACGCCAGGCTGGCGCCCGTCGTGCGGAAGAACTCGATCATGTAGGCGCCAAGCCGCTCAAGCTCGCGCGGCAGGAACGGGCGCGGTTCAGGGCGGATGGCGCAGGGCGTGTCGGCGGCGCTCACTTGCGCCATGAGCCGCTCGGCCTCGGGGCTGGTGCCTGCCAGCGTGCTGCCCGGTCGATCCCGCAGCAGCCGATGGATCAGCCAGGCGCCGACGGTGTCGATCCGCTCCACGTCCGAGATGTCCAGCGCGACCGGGCCCTGCGTCTCGGCAAGGGCCGCCGCCAGGTCCTGCTCGAGCGCTTGCGCGTGCGAAATCGTCAGCCGGCCCGCGAGTGCGAGCCGGTTCCCCTCGCGGGTGAGCGTGACGCTGGCGGAGGCCGGAGTGGCGGTGGGCGCAGCGGACATTTTGGTTGGGGCGCTCCTCCGGGCCGGGCCGGCATTTGCGACCGAGTCCGAGAGGCTTTTTGCATATCGGGTGCTTTTCATGCAAGGGAGGGCATCATGTTCCGCCGATTTGCCCTTGCCCTTGCCCTGCTGCTGGTGGTTGGAGCGCCGGCCGCCACCCGGCCATATCCGAAGGTGTTCGAAGGCACGGTTGTCCGGGTGAAGGATGGCGATTCCCTGATGGTGGAGCGGCTGGACGTGCGGCGCACGAGCGAAGTGCGGCTGGCCGGGATCGATGCGCCGGAACTGGGCCAGCCATGGGGCATTCAGTCCCGCTCGGCGCTCAGGCGGATGGTGCTGGGAGACCGGGTGCGCGTGGAAGTTTCCGACCGGGACAGTTACGGACGTCTGGTCGCGAAGGTCTGGGAGGGGCGGATCCTTGTGAATGCGGAGATGACGCAGGCGGGACATGCCTGGGCGTTCAGCCGCTACATG
>Ga0207951_101132_pt1 | contig 10583 bp, 7 predicted proteins | sample Subbio12Aug_8Bad_FD_184830 | JGI IMG/M metagenome (GOLD analysis project Ga0207951, IMG submission 184830) | Serpentinite rock and fluid subsurface biosphere microbial communities from McLaughlin Reserve, California, USA - CR12Aug_8Bad (SPAdes) | ecosystem: Environmental > Terrestrial > Deep... | reverse complement strand
AAAAAATTACGCAATCATATTGTCATTGCCGTCATCGCATTTTTTATAGGGTTCATCATGTTTCCAATGGCCAACGCTACCTCTCCGGAAGACAACAAAATCGCAGGCGAAGCATTTCTGGCCGAAAACGGCAAAAAGCCAGGCATCGTGACTACCGCCAGCGGCTTGCAGTATCAAATCTTGCAGGAAGGCAGCGGCGCGTCGCCCAAGGCCAACGACGAGGTGACGGTGCACTACAAAGGCACCACCATAGACGGCAAGGAATTCGACAGCTCTTACAGTCATGGCGCTCCGGCAACCTTTCCGCTCAACCGGGTGATTCCGGGCTGGACCGAAGGTGTGCAACTGATGAAGGAAGGCGCCAAATATCGCTTCTTCATTCCGGCCAACCTGGCTTACGGCGAGCGTGGTGCGGGCTCCAGAATCGGCCCGCATTCGGCGCTGATCTTCGATATCGAACTAATCAAGGTCAATTAAGCCCCCATCATCGCCTCATGTCGGCAATCCGATTGCCGACGTACCCCTCTTGCAGCGCCCACACGTTACACGCTCGGGCGCTCTGTTTTTATCGCCCCGCTCATGACTCAATTCCCCCTGTTCGCCACCACCCCCAAAGCCATGGAAGCCATTCTGGCGACGGAAATCCAGGCTATGGGCGGCACCGACATCCGGCAGAAAATGGCGGGCGTTGCTTTTGCCGGTGACCTGGAACTGGCCTACCGCGTCTGCCTCTGGTCGAGAACGGCCAATCGGGTGCTGCTGCACTTGAGTGAGTTTTCGGTCAAATCGCAGCAAGACCTTTACGACGGCGTCAAACGCATCAACTGGTTCGAGCATCTCAAGCCGGACGACAGCCTGGCGGTTTCCTTCAATTGCAAGAACAATCCGGCGATCAACAACAGTCACTTCGGCGCGCAAAAGGTCAAGGATGCCATCGTCGATCAGATGCGAGCGAAGTTCAACAAGCGGCCCAGTGTGGACACGGACAGACCGGCATTGCGGGTCAACGTCTATTTGCAGGATGAAACTGCACAGCTCAGCCTGGATTTATCGGGAGAAAGCCTGCACAAGCGCGGTTACCGCGATGTCAGCATCACCGCGCCGATCAAGGAAAATCTGGCGGCGGCCATTTTGCTGAGAGTGGGCTGGCCTGCCATCGCCGCGCAAGGCGGCAGTTTGCTCGACCCGATGTGTGGCTCCGCCACCCTGTTGCTGGAGGGCGCGATGATGGCTGGTGACATTGCGCCCGGTTTGGCTAGAGACCATTTCGGCTTTCTGGGCTGGAAAAAACACGATACCGCGCTGTGGCAACACCTGCTGGACGACGCCCGTCGCCGCCGCGACTTGGGGCTGGCGCGATTGCCGGTCATCGTCGGCTTCGATCACGACCGCCGCACCGTGGCAACGGCACTGCAACACATCGAAAACGCCGGGCTGACCGGCAAAATTCACATCGAAAAGCGCGATATTGCCGACGCCGCTGCGGCAGACGCCTGGCCAAAAGGCTTGATCGTGTGCAATCCGCCTTACGGTGAGCGACTGGGCGATGAGGCTCAAACGGCTGCGCTTTATCGCCAGTTTGGTGATGTGCTTAAACAGCGATTTCAGGGCTGGCAAGCGGCGATGATTATCAGCAACCCCGAGCTGGGTTTTCGCTTGGGGATTCGCTCGAAGAAGCCAATCACCTTTTTCAATGGTGCCCTGGAGTGCAAGCTGCTGCGCTTCGATGTAGCCGAGCCAGCCTTTTTCGAACCCAAAGCCAAGTCGCTGGACGAGCGGGTGGAGCAGGTACAAAAGCGCGCCCAGGCGCAGTATTCCCACGAACAGCCCGATGAACATGCCGAGATGTTCGCCAACCGGCTGCGCAAGAATCTGAAAAAACTGGGCAAATGGGCCGAGCAGCACGGTGTGCAGTGTTACCGGGTTTACGATGCCGATCTGCCAGAATACGCCGTGGCCATCGATTTGTACCTGTGCGAAAAGCTCATGGTTCATGTGCAGGAATACGAATCACCCAAAACCATAGACCCCGCCAAAGCCAACCAGCGTTTGGCGGGCATCATGGCGGCCATTCCCGCTGTGCTGCAAATACCGCCCGATCACGTCGTTCTGAAGATACGTCGCAGGCAGAAAAATACCGATCAATACGAAAAACACGGTGACACGGGCCGCTTTCATGTCGTGGAAGAAGCCGGTTGCCGGTTTTGGGTCAATTTCGAGGATTATCTCGACACCGGCCTGTTTCTCGATCATCGCCCAATCCGTCAACTGATTCAGCAGCAGGCCAAAGGCAAGCGTTTCCTCAATCTGTTCGCCTACACCGGTGCGGCAACAGTGCATGCCGCGGTCGGCGGCGCGGCATCGACGCTCAGCGTCGATATGTCCAACACCTATCTGGCCTGGGCCAAGCGCAATCTCGAACTCAACGGCATAGGCGGCCCCCGGCACACCCAGGTCAGGGCAAATTGCCTGACCTGGCTGGCGGAACAGGCCGCATCCCGTTCCAAACCGCTATTCGATTTGATCTTTCTCGATCCGCCGACGTTTTCCAATTCCAAGAAAATGGACGACAGCTTCGATGTGCAAAACGACCATGTGCAACTGATACGCAACGCATCGGCATTACTGGCCCCCGGCGGCATACTGTATTTCTCAACCAATTTCCGCCGTTTCAAGCTCGATAGCGAAAACCTCAAAGCACTGACTATCGACAACATCAGCGCAAAAACCATCCCTGTGGATTTCGCCCGCGACCCGAAAATCCATTATTGCTGGCGTATCACGCTATGAGCGAAAGCATGCACATCATCGTCAAAGGCCGGGTTCAGGGCGTCGGCTTTCGGGCTGCCACCCAGAGACAGGCAGTGAAACTGAACCTCACAGGCTTCGTCCGCAACTTGGCGAACGGCGATGTCGAAATCGTCGCCCGTGGCCCCGATGCCGCCTTGCAGCAATTGCTGGCCTGGTGCCACCAAGGCCCCAGGCTGGCGCACGTCAGCCATATCGGCGTTGGCCGCTGTGATAATGATGAGGCTTTTGCCGATTTTACGATTCGCTGACCAGGCGACGGCTGACAAGTTATCCGAAATCCAGCATGGGAATCGGATTACAATGCGCACATTTTCAGCCCTGAAGCCGTGGCTTGACATGGCTTCCACGCAGAGCGGCGGAATGCGGTGAGGCACGAACCGCATCAGAACGCGATTGATGCGACTCCTACGTCACCGCATTCTGCGTCACTATTTTTTATTTAAAAACAGCAAGATGCCTTGAAACACCCCGGCATCGACTTTCCGGCAGACAATGTGTTGACAGACAGAACCATACGAATCGCAACCCGGCAAAGCCCGTTAGCGGTCTGGCAGGCCGAGCATGTGGCAGCCCGTCTGCAAACGGCCTTTCCTGGCCTGAAAACCGAACTGGTGAAAATGGTCACCCGTGGTGACAAAATCCTCGATGCGCCGCTAGCCAAGGTGGGCGGCAAAGGCTTGTTCGTCAAGGAACTCGAACAAGGCATGCTCGACGGTATTGCCGACATCGCCGTGCATTCGATGAAAGACGTGCCGGTCGAATGTCCAGACGGCCTGCATCTTACCGTGATACTGGAGCGGGAAGACCCCAGCGATGCGTTTGTGTCCAACCGCTACCGCAGCCTGTCCGACTTGCCGGAAAACGCCCGTATCGGCACCTCCAGCCTGCGTCGGCAATGCCAGATCAAAGCACGTCTCCCCCGCGCTGAAATCTTGAGCCTGCGCGGCAACGTCAACACCCGGCTTGCCAAACTGGATGCCGGTGATTACGACGCCATCATCCTGGCGTCGGCTGGCCTTAAACGGCTGGGCATGGCTGAACGCATCACCTGCCCGCTGACAGCCGATGAAAGCCTGCCCGCCATAGGACAGGGCGCCATCGGCATCGAATGCCGCATTGATGATGACGACATCCATCGCTACCTCAGCGTTCTCCACCATGAAGCCACCAGTATTCGTATGCGCGCCGAACGGGCCATGAATGCGCACTTGAATGGTGGTTGCCAGGTGCCGATTGCCGGATTTGCCGAATTACGTGAAGGCGGCTTGTTCATGCGCGGCCTGGTCGGCAGTCCAGAGGGGGCGGTGATCTATCGCGCCAAGGGCGAGGCTGAAATCGACGATGCCGAAACATTGGGTATCGCCATCGCCCAAGACCTGCTCGACCAGGGAGCCAGCCAGATTCTGCGAGCGTTGTACTCATAATGACCGCACTCAACGGCGCAACCTTCGTAGTAACCCGGCCAGCGGCGCAGGCTGGGCCGTTGTGCCGTTTGATCGAAAGCCAGGGTGGCCTCGTTTTGGCATTTCCGACACTGGCCATCGACGCTGTAACACCGGATGAGTCGTCGCTGGCAAACGCATTGCAAAGCGACTGGCTGCTGTTTACCAGCACCAACGCAGTTGATTTTGCGCGGCCCACGTTAAGTGGCAAAATGCCCGCCGCCGGGTCGCCCCGGATTGCCGCCGTGGGGGCTGCCACCGCCGAGGCCTTGCGCCAAGCCGGATGGACGGTCGATTGCGTACCTGCCAGTCAGTTCAGCAGCGAAGGTCTTTTAGCCGAACCCTTGCTACATCATGTCGATGGCTTGACCTGCACCATCGTGCGGGGCGTGGGGGGGCGCGACATATTGCGGACGAGGCTTGCCGAGCGTGGCGCGGTAGTGAACTATCTTGACGTGTATCGCAGGTACTGCCCCGCTCAGGAACCAACAGTCCTGACTGCGCGTCTAGGCAGCGCCGATCTGGACGCCATCACCATCACCAGTGTCGAGGCGCTGGCCAATCTGCTGACGCTGGTTGGAAAACATCATCACGTCCTGCTGAAGGCGGTCACGCTGGTGGTGGTGAGCGAGCGAATCAAACAGGCAGCCATCGAATGGGGTTTTCGGCAGGTGATGGTAAGCGACGCACCAAGCGATGCGTCCATCGTAGAAACATTGACAACGTTATTGAGCGGGGAAGACCGTGGCAGAAGACATAGTAGAGCAGCAGGAAACTAAGGCCCAGGCTGTAGTCGTAAAGAAATCCCTAGCGGGTTTGTGGATAGGCATTATCTCCATCGTTCTGGTGATTGGCCTCGGCGTGGCGGGGTTTTATGTCGTGCAACAAATGCGCACGGTTCAAGACACCGAAAGCAATCAGGAAAGCCTGAAATTGATTGAAGTCGACAAGGAAATCAACGGCTTGCAAAATCAGCTGACGAACTTGCAATCCCAGATTGCCAACCTGAACACCACTCTCAGCAACAAGGACGATCATTTCAACAAGGCGCTCGACGATTACGCCCGCCTGCAAAACGAACGGCTGGATACCACCCGCAAAGACCTGGAAGCCGCCATAAAAACCATACAGCAGCAGATCGGCAAAACCCGTGGCGACTGGTTGCTGGCCGATGCCGACTATCTGCTGAGCATTGCCAATCAACGGCTGCATCTGGTCAGCGACGTGGAAACCACACGCTTGGCGCTGGAAGCGGCCGACCAGCGGCTTAGGGAAAGCGGCGATCCGGCCGTGTTCAAGGTGCGCGAACAGATTGCCAAGGAAATTGCCTTGCTGAATAACGTAGTTGTGCCCGACATCGTCGGCATTTATGCAGGCTTGCAACATTTACAGGATGCCGTCGAAGGTTTGTCGGTGTTTCTGCCCCATGCCGGCAAGCAACCCGAGAAAGCCCCGGCTGCGCCGGATTTGTCCGAACACGGCCATGAATTGTTGGGCAAGGTTGCCAAGCAACTGGAAGGCTATGTGGTGCTGCGCCATACCGAGCAGCCGGTCAGCGCCATACTGACGCCGGAAGAGGCGCATTTCATCAAGCAGCAGCTCAAGGTCAGGCTGGAGATGATCGAAATCGCCCTGGTGCAACAAAATGACACCCTGTTCAAAAGCAGCATCACCGACGCCAGACAATGGTTGAAAAAGAATTTCGCCGAAGACCTGAAAACCGAACAGTTTGCTGCCGAATTGGACAAACTATTGCATGTCGCGCTGAAAGCGCAGCTTCCCGACATCAGCTTGTCGTCAAAATTACTGAAAGACATCAACAAGCTGCGTATCGAAAACGACAAGGCACCGTCCAATCAGGCAGCCCCGCCGCCGTCACCGTCTGCTGAATCAGCGGCGCAATAGCCGGGTACGCCTCATGAAAAATCTGATTTATTTCCTTGTTTCATTGTTGACGGCGGTTGCGGTGGCATTCGGCCTGCACAGTTGGTTGGCTGCCCACAACGACCCCGGCTACGTGCTGATGGGGTTTGGTCATTGGTCGCTGGAAACCTCGCTGACCGTGTTTGTCGTTGCCTTGGTTATCGGTTTTTTTGCGTTGTATTGCGTTTTCAGGCTGCTGGGTGTGCTTTTGCGTATGCCGGGCCATGTCGCCAAGAATCGCCTTAGCGTCAAACTCAACCGCTCGCAGGATGCGCTGATTGCCGGTCTGATCGACGCTGCCGATGGCAACTTCGAACGGGCCGAGAAAGTACTGATAAAGCACGCCAGCCAAAGCGGCGCCCCCTTGCTGCACTATCTGACGGCGGCAAGAGCGGCGCAATCTCGCGGCGCACTAGACAAGCGCGACGAATATCTGCGCAAGGCTGCCGAACAGGCGTCCGATAGCGATCTCACCGTAGGCCTTACCCAAGCCGAATTGCACCTGTCGGAACAGCAGTTCGATGAAGCATTAAAAACCCTGGGCACACTGCACTCCATCAACCCCGGTCATGCCCGCGTCTTGAGCATGATGCACCATGCTTATCGTCATCTGGGCGACTGGGAGGCATTGAGTAAATTGCTGCCCGCGTTGCAAGAGCATAAAGTCCTGATGGAAACCGAAGTCCGTCTGCTGGAAACCGAAACCTACAGCCGCTTGCTCAAGCAGGCGGCGCAGCGCAACGACCCGCAAGCGGTTAAAGATTGCTGGGCCACACTGCCGCAACACATCCGCATCATGTCTGGCGTCGCCAACATTTATTTCGCCGCCATGATGGCGGTAGGCGCGGGTTCGGAAGTGGAAGCCGATATGGTCAAACAACTGAGTCGCCATTGGGACAGAACCCTGCTGGTTTTGTATGCCGACCTGGAAAGCCAGGATGCAACCAGGCAATTGCAAACCGCCGAACAGTGGCTGGCGGCCTATCCGACCGACCCCGTGCTGTTGCAGACCCTGGGCAAACTTGCCTTGCGCTGCGGGCAAATGGAAAAAGCCGAGCAGTATTTGCTGCGCAGCATCAACGTCGATGCCTCGGTTAGCGCCTATCAGTCACTGGGTGAACTGATGTTTGTCCGCGACGAAAAAGACAAGGCCTGCGACTACTTCAAGCGCGGCCTGGAGCTGGCATCCAGCGAAGTCGTGCACCAGGTTGATGTCGGCGTGAGTGGCTGAGCGCTTGATACCCCTTGAACTGAAATGCACCGGCTACTTAGTTCCTCGTGGCAATATACCACTCCGTAGCTGGCCATTATTTACACACTATCCGTTTATTCCCGCGTCACTTAACACCGTGTGAACGTATCGCCGCCACAGGCTGGGCATTTGGGAATCACGCTGGTGGATTTGAAGGCGATTGCCTTGCCACAGGCGTTGCAATTGAGCGTGCCGGGGCCTGTGATGTCGCCAGCAGTGTAGGGGTGATATTGCTGGGCATCGAGTTCAAGCGCGGCCAGTTGTATGCGGGTTTTGTCGGCAAGACTCATGAACGCATCCAGCGCGAAGTTTTCGATCAGAGCTATGTCGAATTTCAACCATTCCGACAAGTCGTCATCGTTTCGAGTTTGCGTAACCGGCGACACGGCGGCGTGTTCAATGTCGCGCATGACGTAACTGGCTGCCTTATTGATCTCTTCCTGCGTATAACCACCCAATGCGCTGACTTTTTCCTTGGCGTCTGACATGGCATCGGCAATCGAGTGCAGGGTTTCGTCCCACGCCTCGTAGAGATGAGAGACCAAATCGTCGTAAGCTTGGGTGAGTTTGTCGTCATCGCGCATGATTTCTCCTTATGATCTGAGGCTTTAGCTTTAGTCGCCCGTAAGGTATTCTAGCGCCTTTTTCAGCCCAATAGACGAGCAGGATGGAAGAGCATTACACCCCCAAAGTCATCGAACAAAACGTCCAGGCGGACTGGGAACGATCCGGCGTTTTCTGCGCGTCGGAAGATAGCGGCAAGGAAAAATACTACTGCCTGTCGATGTTTCCTTACCCCAGCGGCAAGCTGCACATGGGCCATGTTCGTAACTACACGATAGGGGATGTCATCAGCCGTTTCCAGCGCATGCAAGGCAAGCATGTGTTGCAGCCCATGGGCTGGGATGCGTTCGGTCTACCTGCGGAAAACGCGGCGATGCAAAACACGATGCATCCGGCCGACTGGACCTACGCCAACATCGATTACATGCGAAACCAGCTCAAACGCCTGGGGTTTGGTTACGACTGGAGCCGCGAGCTGGCAACCTGCGACCCGGATTATTACCGCTGGGAACAATGGTTCTTCCTGCGCCTGCTGGAAAAAGGCCTGGTCTATAAAAAAATTGCGCCGGTCAACTGGTGTCCGCACGATCAAACCGTGCTAGCCAACGAACAAGTCATTGACGGCGGCTGCTGGCGCTGCGGCACCTCGGTCGAGAGAAAGGAAATCTCGCAGTGGTTTCTGAAAATCACCGCTTACGCCCAGGAATTGCTGGATGACCTGCAAAAACTGCCGGGCTGGCCGGAACAGGTACGCACCATGCAGGCCAACTGGATAGGCCGCTCGGAAGGCGTGGAAATGGATTTTGCCGTCGAAGGCTGGAATATGCCCGTCCGTATCTACACCACCCGCCCCGACACGGTCATGGGCGTGACTTACGTTGCGGTAGCCGCCGAACATCCCATTGCCCAAAAAGCTGCCGAAACCCGTCCAGACATCGCTGCGTTCATTGAGTCCTGCAAGCAGATGGAAACCTCGGAAGCGGCGATGGAAACCATGGAAAAACGCGGCATCGCCTCCGGTTACACCGCGATTCATCCCTTGACCGGCGAGCAGGTGCCGGTGTGGATTGCCAACTTCGTACTGATGAGCTACGGCACCGGTGCAGTGATGTCGGTACCGGCCCACGACCAGCGCGATTACGAATTCGCCAAGCGCTACGGCATCGCCATCAAAGCCGTGATTGCCGCCGCCGACGGCTCGGACGACAGCATCAGCGAACAAGCCTTTACCGACAAAGGCATACTGAAGGACTCCGGCGAATTTACCGGCCTGGATTTTCCGCAAGCCTTAGCCGCCATTGCCACCAAGCTGACTAACCTGGACAAGGGCGAACGCAAAACCAATTTCCGCCTGCGTGACTGGGGCGTATCGCGCCAGCGTTACTGGGGCGCACCGATACCGGTGATCTACTGCGACGACTGCGGCACCGTGCCGGTACCCGATGACCAACTGCCGGTCACTTTGCCGCGCGACGTGGTGCTGGACGGTTCACAATCGCCGCTAGCCGCGCATCCTTCGTTTCCGCACACCACCTGTCCAAAATGTGGCAAGCCAGCCCGGCGCGAGACCGATACCTTCGACACCTTCATGGAATCGTCCTGGTACTTCGCCCGCTACGCCAGCAGCGATTGCCACACGGCCATGCTGGACAGCCGCGCCAACTACTGGCTGCCAGTCGATCACTACATCGGCGGCATCGAACACGCGATCCTGCATTTGCTGTACTCGCGCTTCTACAACAAGCTGCTGCGCGACCAAGGCCTGCTGGTGTGCGACGAGCCGTTCAAAAACCTGCTGACCCAGGGCATGGTGGTGGCCGAAACTTTTTATCAGCTCGACGAACACGGCCACAAACGCTATTTCAACCTCACTGAAATCGAGGTCGAGCGCGACGTCAAGGGCAAGATCATCGGAGCCAAACTGCTGGCAGACGGCTCGCTGGTGGCGGTTGGCCCCATCGAGAAAATGTCGAAGTCGAAAAACAACGGCGTCGACCCCCAGGTGCTGATCGACCAATACGGTGCTGATACCGTGCGGCTGTACACCATGTTCACCTCGCCGCCCGACCAGTCGCTGGAATGGAACGACGACGGCGTCGAAGGCGCTTTCCGCTTTCTCAAACGCTTGTGGCGCCTGGTGTATCAACATGTCGCAGCCGGTTTGCCGCAGGCGGCGCTGGACATCGCTGCGCTGAACGACGCGCAGAAAACCTTGCGCCGCCATTTGCATCAAACCCTGCAAAAAGTCACCCACGACATGGCGCGACGCCACACCTTCAACACCGCCATCGCCGCCAATATGGAGCTGGCCAACGCCCTGAGCAAATTCGAAGATGACAGCCCCCATGGCCGGGCCTTGCAGCAAGAGGTACTGGAAGCCATCGTGTTGATGCTGGCCCCCATCATTCCGCATGTCGCGCAGCAATTGTGGAACGAGTTGGGCCACGACAGCGACATCGTCATCGCCGACTGGCCTGTCATCGATGAATCGGCACTGGTGCAGGACAGCGTCGAAATCGTGGTTCAGGTCAACGGCAAACTGCGCGGCAAATTAGTGGTTGCGGCAACGGCGTCCAAAGAGGACATTGAAG
>Ga0207951_101130_pt1 | contig 10585 bp, 14 predicted proteins | sample Subbio12Aug_8Bad_FD_184830 | JGI IMG/M metagenome (GOLD analysis project Ga0207951, IMG submission 184830) | Serpentinite rock and fluid subsurface biosphere microbial communities from McLaughlin Reserve, California, USA - CR12Aug_8Bad (SPAdes) | ecosystem: Environmental > Terrestrial > Deep... | reverse complement strand
CCGGTGTCCAGGGTTTTGATAATTATATGAAATTACTGGATTCCGGCTTTCGCCGGAATGACGATCTTTAACTTTTTTCGACTTTTTACGATTTCATCAATAATAATTCCCATCTTAAAATTTCGTTGTCTGGAAAAGGAAAGATTTTGATTCCGCAATCCGCAATCCGCAATCCGAAATCGAAAAAGGTTCTTCTCGTCTTCCCCAGAGAGAAGGGAGTTAAATTCTCGAACGACACCCTCTACCCTTTTCCCATACTGGGGTTAACCCTCCTCGCCTCCTATTTTCCCGCGAGTTACGAAGTCAAGATCATCAACGAAGCGATTGAGGAGATCGATTTTGATGCGGATGTAGATCTGGCAGGAATTACTGCCCTGACCTGTGTGGCCCGAAGGGCTTACGAAGTCGCAGACCGATTTCGTGAGAGAGGGGTGAAAGTTGTTCTGGGTGGCGTTCATTCCAGCCTTTTGCCCGAAGAAGCAAAGGAGCACGCTGACTCTGTATTTATCGGGGAGGCCGAAGGGGTTTTCGATCAACTTTTAAAAGATTTCGAAGGAGGGGCCCTTAGACCCTTCTATAAAAATGAAGGATGGTCGGACTTAAAGGGAATGCCATTTCCGAAAAGAGATCTTTTAAGTAATCGTTACAGCCCCCTTTTTAAGGCGATCGAGACGACCCGGGGATGTCCCAACCGGTGTGAATTCTGTTCGGTTCCCATCATCAATGGGAATCGTTACCGGCTTCGCCCCCTGGAAGAGGTGGACCGGGAACTCTCGTCCATCATCAAGAAAAAGGGAGAGTATATTTTTCTTACTGACGATAATGTGACTGCAAAACGGGATCACGCCCTCGGCCTTTTCGAGGTCTTCAAACGGCACAAGGTTAAATGGATGGGGTTTACCACGATCCGCATTGCCATGGATGAGGAGGTGCTGAGAAAGGCTCAGGAGAGTGGATGCATTTCACTCTTCATCGGTTTTGAATCACTGATCCAGGAAAACCTGGATGGCGTTTCAAAACGGTTTGTCCCGGCAGAGGAGTTGGCAAATCTTGTGAAGACGATTCAGGCTCATCGGATTGGGATTCAGGGAGCTTTTATTTTCGGATTCGATGGGGATGACCCGACAATCTTCAGAAGAACGGTTGATTTCGTCCAGAAAAATAATATAGAGATCCCAACGTTTTCCATATTAACCCCCTTTCCGGGAACCCTCCTCCGGCAACGGCTGGAGGGAGCAGGAAGGATTTTTGACTACAACTGGTCCCATTATGATATGAGCCACGTGGTCTTCAAACCGAAAGGGATGACCGTTCGCGAACTCCAGGATGGATACTTCTGGACACAGAAATACGCCTGCGCTCCGCGATCCATTTTAAAGCGCCTTCTCCGGGGGCCCAAAAATCACTTCTTCTTCTTTCTAATGTCAAACTTTGTGCTTCGCGGCGCCCAGATGGAGGTGATTAAAAGGATCAAAAAAGAACAATAACCAATAACCAAATTTCAATCCCCCCAAGGCGGGACAAATAACCACCAATCACCAAAACACCAATAACCCAATAAGGTTTTTGCCTTTATTTGTTGATTGGTTATTGGGGCTTGGTGATTGGGAAAAAGATGCTGAGTTTTCTATGAACATCCTCCTCGTCTCTGTAAATCGTGAACGGATGCCTGCTCCGGTTTTCCCTCTGGGCCTGGCCTATATAGCCAGGGCATTGAAAGATGGGGGGCATACGATTGAAGTGATGGACCTCTGCTTTTCTCAGAATGCCTTGGATAATCTGAAGGGAGTCTTAACCCGCTTCCTGCCTGATTTGATCGGGCTCTCTTTGAGAAATCTGGACAATCTGACTTATCCCACGTCGATCTCTTATCTTAAAGAAGTGGAAGAAGTCATTGAGGTTTGCCGTCAATCTTCCAGGTCGAAATTGGTGATCGGAGGCTCAGGATATTCTCTCGCCCCCAAAGAGCTTCTTGAACATTTAGATATTGACTATGGAATTGTCGGAGAGGGAGAAGAAATTATATCAAACCTGGTGGATTCTTTCGAAAAAAATCTCCCCATCTCCCCATCTCCCCACCTCCTCATCAAAGAAAGACCACTGCCTACATTAGTTAGCGGCGCTCAGGTTTCTAATCTCTCTGCTCCTGACCGGACCCTCTTCAATACCCGGCGTTATCTGGAGGAGGGAGGGATGTTGAACCTTCAGACGAAACGGGGCTGTCCATTCTCCTGTATTTACTGCACCTATCCCCTCCTGGAGGGTAAAAAGGTCAGGCTTCGAGAAGTGGATGAAGTGATTGAGGAGATCCGTCATCTTATTCAGGACCAAGGAACGGATTATATCTACTTTGTTGACGACATCTTCAATTATCCGGTTTCTTTCGCTGAGAAATTATGTCGGAGAATGGTTGAGAAAAAAATCGAGGTCAAATGGAGCGCTTTTGTTAATCCTGGTTTTTTATCGGAAGACCTTTTGAAACGGATGCTGGAAGCCGGATGTGCAGGAATTGAGTTTGGGACGGATTCAGGTTCGCCAAAGATGCTTAAGAATTACAAGAAGTCCTTCACGATTGAGGAAGTGGCTCAGGCATCACAACTCTGTTCGAAATACAGCATCAACCATTGCCACTACATCCTCTTCGGGGGACCCAGAGAAGATGAGAAGACGATCGAGGAGTCATTTGAATTGATGGATCAACTCAATCCAACCGCGGTGATCGCCATGCTTGGCATCCGGATCTATCCGGGAACAGAGCTGGAACAGATCTCCCTTTCGCAAGGGGTCATTGAGAAGGACACAAATCTGATGTATCCTTTTTTTTATATTTCCCCCGCCTTGAAAGGAAGATTGGAGGACATCATCAGGGAGAAAGCCCTGGAGAGGAGGCAGTGGATTGTTCCGGGGCTTGAGATCAACATCACACAGAATTTAATGGAACAGATCAGGAGATTTAGAGTTCGAGGCCCCCTGTGGGAACTGGTGGGAAGGATGAAGAAGGCAAGGGTCAAACCCTTAAAATAAATCCGAAGCACGAAATACGAAATTCGAAACAAATTCGAATGACCAAAATACTAAATACCACAAAGGTATATGGAAAAGTTTTTAAATTTTGGTAATTTGGATTTTGAGATTGTTTCGGATTTCGATATTCGGATTTCGAATTTATTATGAACTGGAGGCTAAACATGCTGCTCAAAGATAAAGTGGCTATTGTCACGGGTGGGACGAAAGGAATCGGGAAAGCCATCTCTCTGCTCTTTGCCGAAGAGGGAGCAAGGGTGGTTGCCAATTTCTCAAAAGATGTGGAGGCCGCAGAAGTTTTGATCAATGAAGCCAAATGCAAAAGGCTGAACCTGGGTCTCTTTAAAGCTGATGTCACTCAGTTCGATCAGGTGAAGGAGATGGTGGAGGATGTCTTTGCCGAATACGGTAGGATCGATGTCCTGGTCAACAATGTGGGGCTCATCCGTGATAATTTCCTGATGCTGATGAGCGATGACGATTGGGATTCCTTGCTGAAGAATAATCTAACGAGTCTATTTTATTGTTGTAAAGCGGTTATTCGGAAGATGATCCCTCAGCGGAACGGGAAGATCGTCAATATCTCTTCGATCAGCGGGATTCTTGGAACGGCCGGGCAGACCAACTATGCAGCCACCAAAGGAGGGATGATCAGTTTCACCAAATCCCTGGCGCGGGAATTGGGTTCTTTCAACATCCATGTCAATGCCGTAGCTCCGGGTCTGATCGAATCGGAAGTCATTTCTAAAATGCCCAAAGAGAAGGTGGAAGCGATCATCAAATCCTCCAGCCTGGGAAGGATGGGAAAGCCGGAAGAGGTGGCACAGGCTGTTCTCTTTCTTGCATCGGAACATTCAAACTATATCACCGGCCAGACCCTCATCGTTGACGGAGGAATTGTCTGAACCGGATGGGTTTTTTGGCCAGCGATGGGCGCCGAAGGGTTACCTACCCCATTTTATTTTACCTTGTTTAATTTGCTTGCCTGTGATAAGTTTTGCTTTGAATTTTAGGGAGAATGAATGATGAAGATCGAAAAGTTATGGGGGGGGCGGTTTGAGGAACTTCCACCGGAAGAGATCGTTGATTTTCTCTCAGGGAGAGATGTAAGAGGGACCCCTCCCTGCGATGAGCGTTTGATCTCTTACGATCTATGGGGAAATCGTGGACACCTGTTGATGCTCTGCCGTCAAGGGATTATCTCAAAGCAGGATTGGAAGAAGATCCTCAAGGGATTGAGGGAATTGGAATCCCTTTACCGGAAAGGGATGTTTAAGTTGGATCCCTCCAGGGAGGATGTCCACTCCAATATCGAGAGTTTTCTCATCGACCGGGTGGGGATGGAGTCCGGAGGAAAGATCCACACCGGCAGAAGCCGTAACGACCAGATCGCCCTCGATATGCGTCTCTACCTTCGGGATCAGGCGATGGAATTTATTGGAGGATTGATCGGGCTAATAGAATCACTTCTCAATAAAGCCGGAGAGCATCGTTTGACGATCATGCCCGGTTATACTCATCACCAGCATGCAATGGCGACTACTTTCGGCCATCTGTTGCTCTCCTTTGCAGAGGCTCTGGAGAGAGATATTCAACGGTTCATCCACTGGTTCGTTCTCTTCAATAACAATCCCCTGGGAGGAGCAGCCGGCTATGGGACCTCTTTTCCCCTCGATCGAAAATTGACCTCAAAGCTTCTGGGCTTTGACGGTCCATCGGAGAACGTCACCGATCCCATCACCCAGAGATGGGAGCCTGAGACAGAATTGGGGTACGCCATCGCCGTGATGATGGACCATCTCTCTACGATGGCACAGACATTGATCCTTTTGTCCACCAGCGAATTTAATATGGTTCGTCTGAGCGATCAACATAGCACGGGAAGTTCCATCATGCCCCAGAAACGGAATCCTTGCTCCATGGAGGCGATCAAGGCCAAGACAGCTTTTGCTCACGGAACTCTGGTGAGCCTCCTCTCTGTGGGCAAGAGCCTCTTCGTGGGATATAACCGGGACACCCAGTGGACAAAGTACTGGATCATTGATCTGGTGGAAGAGACAAAACCCGCCCTCTCGGTGATGACCGATGTGATACGGCTCCTTCAGGTTCATAAGGCGCAGATGTTAAAACAAGCTGAAGAAGGGTTTGCCGGCGCCACTCCGTTGATGGAGTGGATGGTTGCTTCATTTAAGCTTCCTCTGCGAAAGGCGAAGATGGTAATGGAGAAGGCCGTGAAATATTCGGAGAGGGAGGGCAAGACGGAAGTTTCCTACCAGAGTTTAAAGAGAGCTCTGAAAGAGATGAAGATCGATATACCTGTTACGGAGCAGGATATAAGAAAGGTTCAGAGGCCGGAGAGGATCCTGTCTCAAAATCTCTCAATTGGGACGCCGTCTGCTAAAAGGGTTCAGGAAAACGTCTCATCGCTTCGGAGAAAGGTTAAAAGGAGCAGGGGTTGGTTGAACATAAGGAAAAGGAAAATCGAGAAGGCGAAAGGATTGATGGACAGGATGGAGAGACAAATCGGGAGATGAAAGGAGATATCTATGGGAAAAGTGGAAGCGATCATCAAGTCTGAAATCGTACGTCTGGCAAAGAGGGAAATTCGAAAAATATCTGCTCCATTGGGCCGGGATGTGAGGGCCCTGAAGGGTACCGTCTCGCAACTTCGCAGGACGGTTTTGGCCCTCGAACGATTCACAGCCCTGCAGAAGAGAGAATCGGAGAAAAAGATTTCTTTCGAAGCGACTCCGGAAGAGGCGGGGGCATCGCGCCTCTCTCCACGATTGATCCGAAGCCTTCGCAAACGGCTGGGCATCTCCCAAAGAGAACTTGCCCGCCTGATAGGAGTTACTCCTCTTGCTGTGTACCAATGGGAGACCGGGACGTTTAAGCCGAAAAAAGAGAAGAAAGCGATGCTTGTGGGCCTTCGCAAACTGGGCCGCCGCGATGCGAGAAAACTCCTCGAAGAAAGGAAGGCCGAAGAGAAAAAGAAAGTTTCGGGTCCGAAGAGAAAGGCTAAGCAGAAATCCTCAAGGAAGTAAACCTCGAGGGGACAGACTACTTTTTGGCAGGACATCGAAGCGGGGTTTAAGCATCGACTGCAAAAGTAGCCCTCCCTCTCCCCTGGGGGGACCAGGGTTAGGGTGAGGTGGAAAGGATATTATCATCACCCCCACCTTAATCCTCCCCCATCAAGGGGGAGGAAAGTTTTTTGAAGAATTGGATGCCCCGCAGCTCTGCTGCGGGGCACTTCACTTCAGAGGCATTATGGACTTAAGAGTATTTGAGAAGATGGATACCTCACAGCTCCGGAGCTATATCCAATTTTTACTCTGGCACTATCGTGTGATCGATGCCTTCTGGTTTCTCTATGTGGCCGAGCGTTTCGACCAGCCCACAGCAGAACAGCTCAACGAGCGGGTCTGGGGCAGAGTGCCTTCAATGGCAGCCAAGGATCTGCTCCAGCGTTTTAATATCGAAGAGAAAGGGCTTAAAGGTTTTGTTAAAGCCTTGAGATATTTCCCCTGGGCAATTTTGGTAGGTTACGAGATAGAAGAGAAGGAAAATGAGGTCATCATCACCATTCCCAATTGTCCTACTCAGGAGGCGCGCCTCAAAAGGGGATTGGATGAATTTGTCTGTAAGGAGATGCACCGGGGCGAATTTACAAGCTTTGCCCGGGAGATCGATGACCGCATTGAGGTGGAATGCCTCTTCGCCCCGCCCGATCCCCACCCCAAAGATATGTTCTGCAAGTGGAGATTCACTTTGAAAAATTAGAAAAATTAGGGACACTTCCCAATTTTTTCCTGCCCCTTTCCGATCCTTTCTTCCAAAGCCAATTCTGACATCTAATGCAAACGCATTAAATGGGATGCTGAAACTAGTTCAGCATGACAAGAAAAAGTCTGTCATTCCGAACTTGTTTCGGAATCTCGAATTTGGGGATGACCAAAAACAAACGCGTTTGTATTAATTAGAGTCTGTTTATAAATTCAGTTTGTTCGTCATACCCGCGGAGGCGGGTATCCAGAACGTCTTGAAAGGACTGGATTCCCGTTTTCACGGGAATGACAAAAAAAGAAAATTGGGGCATTTATGGACAGACTCTAATTACAGAACTATTTCTTAAAACCGGGAACTTTTTTGTGTTCCGGTTGTCTATTAAACCATAAGAAAATTAAAAAGGAGATATCAATTTGGTGGGTTTGAAATAAACTTATTAAAATCCCTCCCCACCTCCCTTTTACAAAGGAAGGAGAAACATTTCCCCCTTTTGAAAAAGGGGGATGAAGGGGGATTAGATAGCTTTTTTCAAAGAACTAAAGTGTTACAAAAGGAGGTCATGTTATGAAACGGAACGTTTTCTTAATGGTGTTGTTTGTCAGTTTGGTTATTCCCGTATTGGCATGGGCCCATGCAGGAAATGTAGATGTAGTGGATGTACGGGTTCTTTCAGATTCCGGAGAAGTGTTTCCAAAATACAGAACCTATCCACGCTGCCCCAAGGGGGGAAAATTTTTCTATATGGAGGCAGTGAAGGGACAGAGATACTCTGTTCAGGTTACAAACAGACCGGATAGGCGCATTGGCATCGTGATCGCTGTGGACGGGAGAAACATCATCCATGGCAAGAAATCAGACCTCAACCGGAAAGACCGAATGTATATCGTCGGGCTTTACGAGTTAAATATTTTCGAAGGCTGGCGAACAGGCATCGACAGGGCAAACAGGTTCTACTTCACCGACGGTCCAAAAAACAGATTCTGGCCTGATGGTTACGAATTTGCCCCGATCCCAAAAGATTTTAAGGGATGATGCGGGTAATCGAGGGAAGTTCTGCCCTCGAAACCATAAAATTGGATGAAGTGGAAAGACACATGGGAGGTACCAGGCACATTCTGCACGAACGTCCCTTTGTTCTGTATCTACTCGCGGTATCTAAGGTAATGTATGGAATCCCTGCTCTCTAAAATGCGGATCAAAGGCAAAGGCCATCTTGATCTCCAGGGTACGCATCATCTCGAAACTGACGCAATCAACGAGGCTTAGATTCCGCCTCGACGCTGAAAGGAGGGCGCTAACGCCGGATCGATGTAATTCTGGAATAACAAATTCAATATTTACTAAAGGCAAAATGTCGTTTTGGACTCCTCTTACGGCGTCCATGCCGAGTCGATGCTGAATAAGAGCAAATGTCTCCACAAGAACGTAATTGCTTGTAATGAGGGTACCTTCATTCTTTAGGAGACCGACCCATGCGGTCTTCGCCTTTTGATGATTTTCATCATCTCTATCGAGCAAAGCATAAAAGGCCGATGTATCGATAAAGACTCTCATTTGTTATAGACTTCCGTTAGATAGAGATCATGTTTTTTAGAAACGTCGCGTTTTCCAGAACTGAACTTTCCAACGATCTCCATCGCCCTTTTGTGTCTTTCTTCGGCGTTGACAACCGTGTTTGACTTAATGACCGTGTCAACGGCTTTCCTGATGAGCTCCGCAACGGATAAATGCCGAGACTGGGCTATCTTCTTAAGCGCCTTCGCCTGATCCTCTGTCAATTGTATTTGTGTCCTGACCATAAATGCCTCCTATGTTATCACTTTTGATTAAATGATAACAGAAGGGTCCAAACCTGTCAATCAAAAGGAGAAAGCGAGAAAGCGGTTTCCATCGTTTTTTATCTTCTCCCATCGGCTTCCGCTCGATACGACTGCTCCCCTCTTTCACCAAGTCTTTCGGAGAGAGTCCAGTCCCCTCAGATAATCCTCGTGCTCGAGGTTCATTTGAACGTTGTGCTCATGAAGTATATCCATCATCTTTGAGACGGAGACTCCAGCTATTCGGGCAGCTCTTTCGATGGAGGCTTCTGATTTTTTATATTTTTCTATGGCGAGCATCACCCTACCAAGATCGACGAGCTCTCTCACCTTTTTAGAGACATCTTCCCGTTCTTCCTTAGCCAAAACCGATAGGAAGCGATAATCCGCATCATCCATTCGTATGCTTACCGTCTTTTTTGACATACTTGCCAGCTCCTTCTATCTGGTTTTTTGCGGTCTCGATAATTGTCTTGTTATATCTCGCAAAGGATTGGAGTTTCTGTAGCTTCGCAAAAGCTCCATCTGGTTAAATTGGATGCTTGACGAAAGATCATGATTTTAGTGTATGACGATTGGATGATATTGTCAAAAAAAGTCCGACTGCGCCAAGAGAGCTCTGGAAAACTACTTTTCGCTCTCTGCATTTCTAATCTGTTCAATCGCTTCCTAATCGATGTAATCAGAGATTTCTGGACTTTTTCAGAAATCTCACTAATTTTTCTTGACAAAAATATTTAGTATGCTAAAGTTTAGCATATAAAATTTAATCCGGAGGAGTCAATGATGGCGGTTGAAGACCGGCTTATCTATTTAATTTCAAAAGTATTTCACAAACTTATGATAAACCTTCAAAAGGCCTTTTCAGAGGCCGGAGTAGAGGTGACGCCGGTTCAGGCTATGCTCCTCTTCTTCCTTCAAAAGAAAGACGGTTCGAATCTTACGGAGATTAGCTCTGGTTTGATTTTAGAGAATCCGACTGTCACAGGTTTGATCGATAGATTGGAAAAATCAGGTTATGTGAAACGATCGGATCACCCCGGTGACCGACGTGTTTACCTGGTATATCTCACTGAAAAGGGAAGCAGGGTAGCTAACAGGGCCTTACCCATCATTAAGAGGTTAAACGAGCAAATTAAGGAAGGATACTCAGAGGAAGAGGTCGAAAGCTTCAAAAAGGTATTGATTGGAGCATTTAATAAGTTCTGATTGATGACCACTCGATGTATGGTTTTATTCAATGTGTTTCCGTGGGCCCTTATATGTGAATCTTGCAAATGAAAGGAGTAGAACATGAACGAATGGCAAAAGACATCTTGTGTGCTCTGTTTTAACAACTGCGGCCTTGAAGTCATCACTGAGGGGAGCAAAATCGTTAAGGTCAGGGGTGAAAAGGAAAATCCCCGTTCACAGGGTTATCTTTGTCGAAAAGGAGCCAATATCGCCTATTTTCAAAATAACCCGGAGAGGCTGAGATTTCCTCTCAAACGCATTGGAGAGCGATTTGAGCGCATTTCGTGGGAGCAGGCCCTGGATGAAATAGCAGATAAGCTGAAAGAGACCATCCAAACACATGGCTCCCGCTCCATAGCCTACATGGGTGGGGGCGGCCAGGGTTGCCATTTTGAAGCAGCCTTCGGTGTTCGTTTTTTGAATGGGCTAGGTTCAAAGAATCATTATAGCCCTCTGGCACAGGAACTGACCGGTTTTTTCTGGGTGAGCGGCAAGGCCTATGGTCGCCAGAACATGCATCTTTTTCCTGACATCAACGGTTCAGACTTCCTTGTATTCTGGGGGGCCAATCCCATGGTAAGCCACGATATACCCAATGCGCCGGCGGCGCTTCGCAACAAGAATGCTATCACCGGCTAAAGATGGACCCGCCCCCCACCGAAATACGAACCCATTGATCGGTTTTTGACGGACTGAAAGGCCACCGGAATAAGAACCCACCC
>Ga0207951_101123_pt1 | contig 10649 bp, 10 predicted proteins | sample Subbio12Aug_8Bad_FD_184830 | JGI IMG/M metagenome (GOLD analysis project Ga0207951, IMG submission 184830) | Serpentinite rock and fluid subsurface biosphere microbial communities from McLaughlin Reserve, California, USA - CR12Aug_8Bad (SPAdes) | ecosystem: Environmental > Terrestrial > Deep... | reverse complement strand
GTCGTCTCGATCGATGCGCCCGACACCACAACCTCCGAATCGAGTCATGGTCCCGCATCGATTCAGAGTTCATGCGTCAGCGCAACTGTAATGCTAGGCGGTGCGCGCTTCGTCCATGATGGCGCGGAAGCGCCTCACCGTCGCCTCCAGCCCCGCGAAGACGGATTGCGCGATCAGGAAGTGGCCGATCGAGATCTCGGTCACTTCGGGGAAGGCGGCGACCGGCCCGACCGTGTCGAAGGAAAGCCCGTGCCCGGCGTGGCAGAGCAGCCCCGCCGCCTTCGCCGCCTCCGCCCCGCGCTTCAGGCGCGCGAGCTGCGCCGGGCGGTCCGCGACCGGCCCCTCGGCATAGGTGCCGGTGTGCAGTTCGATCGCCTGCGCGCCCATGCGCGCGGCGGCCTCGATCTGCGCCGCGTCGGCCTCGATGAAGATCGAGACGCGGACATCCGCGCCGCGCAGGCGCTGCACGGCCTCCGCCAGGAAGGGCCCGGCGCGCAGCACGTCGAGCCCGCCTTCCGTGGTGAGTTCCGCGCGCTTCTCCGGCACCAGGCAGCAATAGGGCGGGCGGATGCGCTCGGCGAAGGCGACCATCTCCTCGGTCGCGGCCATCTCGAAGTTGAGCGGTGCGGCGATCTCGGCGCGCACGCGCTCCACGTCGCGGTCGCGGATGTGGCGGCGATCCTCGCGCAGATGCAGCGTCACGCCGTCGGCGCCGGCCGCGACCACGATGCGCGCGGCCTCGACCGGGCAGGGGAAGGTGCCGCCGCGCGCGTTCCGCAGCGTCGCGACGTGATCGACATTCACCGAGAAATCGAGATGCTTCATGCCAGACCCCTTGCGCGCGCGAGTTCCGCCGCGAGGCGGATGGCGGCGATCAACGACGACGGATCGGCGCAGCCCTTGCCCGCGATGTCGAGCGCCGTGCCATGGTCCGGGCTGGTCCGCACGACCGACAGCCCGAGCGTGACGTTCACCCCGCCCGCCATGTCGAGCGTCTTGATCGGTATCAGCGCCTGGTCGTGGTACAGGCAGATCGCCGCGTCGTAGGTCGGGCGCGCATGCGCGGTGAACATGGTGTCGGGCGGCAGCGGTCCGCGCGCCTCGATGCCCTCGGCGCGCAGCATCGCCACGGCCGGGGCGACGATGTCGATCTCCTCGCGCCCCATGGTGCCGGCCTCGCCGGCATGGGGGTTGAGACCCGCCACCGCGAGGCGCGGGCGCGCGATGGCGAATTCCTCGCGCAGCGCGCGGGCGGTGATGCGTGCGGTCTCGGCGATGAGGCCCGGCGTCAGGCGGGCGATGGCGCGCGCCAGGGCCTCGTGCACCGTCACCGGCACCACGCGCAGTTCCGCGCAGGCGAGCATCATCACCGGCGGCACGCCCGTCCCGGCGATCTCGCCGAGGAACCCGGTGTGGCCGGGATGGCGGAATCCGGACGCGGTGAGTGTCGCCTTCTGGATCGGGTTGGTTACCACGGCTGCGGCGCGGCCCGCCTTGCACAAGGCCACCGCCTCGGCGATGGCGGCGATGACGGCGGGCGCATGGGCGGTGTGCGGCTGGCCGGGCAGCGGGGCATGCGGCAGCGGCCGGTGCAGGACGGGCAGCGCCTCGGGGAACACGTCGGACGCTTCCTCGGGCGCGGCGATGGCGCGCACCGGCACGGCGAAGCGCCGCGTGGCGTCGTCGATCAGGACGAAGCCAGGCCCCGTGCCGCGCAGCGCCGACCACGCGCCGGCGGCGATCTCCGCGCCGATGCCGGCGGGTTCTCCCATGGTGAGGGCAATCGGGCGCATGGCCGAGCAATAGGACGTGCGGCGCATCCTGGCGAGGGCTTGCGCCGGCGCAATCCGCGACGCGCCCCGCGTGCTAAAGCAGCGCGCATGGAGTTCCTGGCGAATTGCCTGCACGACCTGACGGCGCTCGGGCCCGGGGGGGTGCCCGCGGTGATGGCCGTGCTGTTCCTCGCGGGGCTGGCCGGAGGGGCGACGCATTGCGCGGGGATGTGCGGGCCCTTCGTCGTCGCGCAGGCGGCGGCGGTGGCCGAGCGGGCGGCATCGGGGGGCATGCTGGCGCGGCTGTCGGGCGCGGCGCTCGCACCCTATCACCTCGGCCGGATGCTCGGCTATGGCGTGCTCGGCGCCGGGGCCGGGGGGCTCGCGGGCGTGCTGGCCCTCGGCACGGGGTTCCGCTTCGTGTTGGCGGCGATGCTGCTGCTCGCGGCGGTGCTGATGTTCGCCCAGGCAAGCGCGCGGGTCGCCGCGCTGCTGCCGAGGCTCCCCGCGCCGCGCCTGCCGGGCGGGTTGCAGGCGCGGCTTGCCGGCCTGCTCGCGGCGCCGAGGGGGCTGCGTGGCGTCGCACTCGGCCTGATGCTCTCCGCGCTGCCCTGCGGCCTGCTCTATGGCGCGCTGGCGGGGGCGGCGGCCACGGGCTCGGCGCTGGGCGGGGCGCTGGCGATGGCCGCCTTCGTCGCCGGCACCGTGCCCGCGCTGGTCGGCGTGGCGCTGTTCGGGCGCTTTTTCGGGCGGCGGGCCGGGTTCGGGATGCGGGTCGCCGGCGCTGCGTTGTTCACGCTGAACGGTGTGATGCTGGCGGCCATGGCGGTCCGCGTCGTGGCGTGAGCGGCGGCGCGGCGCCTACCGCACCAGGTCGCGATACGCGTGCCAGGTTGCGTGCCCGATCAAAGGGATCACCAGCGCGAGCCCGAGGAAGAACGGCATCATCGCCATCCCCGTGAGCACGACGATCAGCCCGGCCCAGAACAGCATCGCCGCGGGATTGGCCGCCACGGCGCGGATGGAGACGGTGATCGCCTCCATCGCCGACACGTCGCGGTCCAGGATCATCGGGATCGACACCGCCGAGATGGCGAAGGCGACCGCGGCGAACAGCGCGCCCGCCCCAGTGCCGATGATCAGGAACGGCAGCAGCATGGGCGAACGCAGCATCGCGAACGGCACATCCTCGAGCGCCGGCGCGAAGTTGATGCCGAACATCAGCGCGAAGATCAGCGCCGCGACCCGCACCCAGAACAGGTGCAGAACGAGCAGGACCACGCCCATGAAGGCGAGCTGCCCGGCATTGCGGGTGAAGCCGCGCAGGCAGGCGCCGAGGGTGACTTCCCTGCCTTCCTCGCGCAGGCGTGATGCCTCGTAGAGCCCGGCGGCGAGCAGCGGCGCGACCATGAAGAAGCCCGCCGTGACCGGCAGGATGGCCCAGCCCGTGCGGGTCCACAGGAGCAGCATCGCCAGCAGCCAGCCGCCGACGGTCAGGGCGCCGCCGTAGAAGAAGCCGACCTGCGGATTGGCCCGCAGGTCGCGCCAGCCCGCGGTCAGCCAGGCCCAGGGGCGGTCGGGCGGCACCGTCTGGATGGTCACGGCGTGGCGGGTTTGTGTGTCCGCATCACTGGGCATGGCAGGCGCTCCCCCCCCCGGGCGCGGGCGGCTCACCCACCCTTCCCGGCGGCAGCCTAAGCCTGCCGCGTCGCCGGAGAATTGATCCGGATCAAGGACGGGTCGGAGTGGCAGGCGCTTCTGTGCCCCGGTGGTGCGCGCCGCGACTCTGTCGCGCCGCCGGATGGGGAGAATTTGGTCGTGGCAGCAGCTACTGCAACCGCCGCCCTGGGTCAGGGGCAGGCCGCACGGGCGCGGGAGGTCACCTATGTCGAGGCGCCGATCCGCGCCTTCGCGATAGCCACCGTCTTCTGGGGTGTGGTCGGCTTCCTGATGGGCGTGGTGATCGCCTTCCAGCTTGCCTTCCCGCTGCTGAACCTCAACCTCGAATGGACGACCTTCGGGCGTCTGCGTCCCGTCCACACGAGCGCGGTGATCTTCGCCTTCGGCGGCAACGCGCTGTTCGCCACCAGCCTTTTCGTCGCGCAGCGCACCTGCCGCGCGCGGCTGTTCGGCGGCGAGGACGCCGGATGGTTCCTGTTCTGGGGCTACCAGCTCTTCATCGTCATGGCGGCGCTGGGCTACGTGCTCGGCATCACCCAGGGCAAGGAATACGCCGAGCCCGAGTGGTACGTGGACATCTGGCTCACGGTCGTCTGGGTCGCCTACCTGATCGTGTTCGGCGGCACGCTCACGAGGCGCGAGGAGCCGCACATCTACGTGGCGAACTGGTTCTTCCTCGCCTTCATCATCACCGTCGCGGTGCTGCATATCGGCAACAACATCTCGATCCCTCTCAGCATCGGCTCGTCCTTCTCCTACTCGGCGACGGCCGGCGTGCAGAGCGCGATGATCCAGTGGTGGTACGGCCACAACGCGGTGGGCTTCTTCCTGACCGCGGGCTTCCTCGGGATCATGTACTACTTCATCCCCAAGCAGGCGAACCGGCCGATCTATTCCTACCGGCTGTCCATCGTGCACTTCTGGACGCTGATCTTTCTCTACATCTGGGCGGGTCCGCACCACCTGCACTACACCGCGCTGCCCGACTGGGCGCAGGTGCTGGGCATGGTGTTCTCGATCGTGCTGTGGATGCCCTCCTGGGGCGGCATGATCAACGGGCTGATGACCCTGTCGGGCGCGTGGGACAAGCTGCGGACCAACGCCTCGCTGCGCTTCAGCGTGACCGCGGTCGGCTTCTACGGGATGTCCACCTTCGAGGGCCCGGTGATGTCCATCCGGGCGGTGAACAGCCTGTCGCACTACACCGACTGGACCATCGGCCATGTGCATTCGGGCGCGATGGGCTGGGTCGGCTTCATCACCTTCGGCGCGCTCTACTACCTGTTCCCCGTGCTGTGGCGGAAGAAGGCGATCTGGAGCGAGAAGCTGATCGCCTGGCACTTCTGGCTCGCGACGCTCGGCATCGTCTTCTACATCACCGCGATGTGGGTCTCGGGCATCATGCAGGGGCTGATGTGGCGGGCCTACGACGAGCTCGGCTTCCTCCAGTACTCCTTCATCGAGACGGTGGAGGCGATGTACCCCTACTACGTGATCCGCGCCCTCGGCGGTGTCCTCTACCTCGCCGGCGCGCTGATCATGGCCTTCAACCTCTGGAAGACCGTCACCGACAGCGAGGCCGTCGAGCCCGAGCCGGCCGCGTCTCCCGCCATCGCCGCCGCGGCCGAATAAGGAGGGCATGCCATGTTCGCCTGGCTTCGCGACCACGGAATCATCGAGCGCAACGTGGTGCTGATGGGCGTGCTCACGCTCATCACCATCTCGATCGGCGGCCTCGCCCAGATCGTCCCGCTGTTCGCGCTGGAGACCACCATCGAGCGCGTCTCGGGCATGCGGCCCTACACGCCGCTCGAGCTGCGCGGGCGCGACATCTACATCCGGGAGGGCTGCTACGTCTGCCACTCCCAGATGATCCGCCCCTTCCGCGACGAACTCGAGCGCTACGGCCATTTCAGCCTGGCGGCCGAGAGCATGTTCGACCATCCGTTCCAGTGGGGCTCGAAGCGCACGGGGCCGGACCTCGCGCGCGTCGGCGGCCGCTTCTCGGACGACTGGCACGCGGCGCATCTGCGCGACCCGCGGGCGCTCGTGCCGGGCTCGAACATGCCGCCCTATGCCTTCCTCGACCGCCCGCTCGACTACTCCGACATCGAGCGGCGGATGCGCACGCTGCGCTTCGTCGGCGTGCCCTACACCGACGAGATGATCGCCAATGCCCGCGCCGATCTCCGGACGCAGGCGCGCCCCGACATGGATCCCACGGGCTTCCAGAGCCGCTACGCGCGCGCCCGCCAGGCGGCCTTCGACGGCGACCCGGTGCGGATCACCGAGATGGACGCGCTGATCGCCTATCTCCAGATGCTCGGCACCCTCGTGGATTTCCGCGACGTGACGCCGGCGCAGCTGCGCCAGCCCTGAGGAGGATGCGATGCAGACGCTGATCGACGCGCTGCCGGTCTGGCGGAGCCTCTGGGTCGTCTGGTTCTTCGTCCTTTTCCTCGGGATGCTGTGGTTCGTGCTGCGCCCGTCGAGGAAGAAATACTACGCCGACCAGGCCGACATTCCGCTGCGCGACGATGCCGAGGCCCCGCCGCCGCGGCACGACGCAAGCAGCCCACGCTGAGGAGCATCGCAGGATGCCGACCAAGATCGAGAAGGACAGCATCACGGGCACCGAGACCACCGGTCACGAGTGGGACGGGCTCAAGGAGCTGAACACCCCGCTGCCCAGGTGGTGGCTCTGGACCTTCTACGCGACGATCGTCTGGGGGATCGTCTTCGTCATCGTCTACCCCTCCGCGCCCTACTGGCGCGGCACCTCGGGCTGGATCGCGCGCGAGGCGATCGTGACCGAGATGGCCGAGGTGCGCGCGCAGCAGGAACCGATGATGGCGCGCCTGCGCGAGGCGACGCCGGCGGCCATCGCCGCCGACCCCGAACTGCGCGCCTTCGCCATCGCCGGCGGGCGCGGCCCCTTCGCCATCAACTGCGCCAGCTGTCACGGCGCGGGCGGGCAGGGCGCGCCGGGCGGCTTTCCCTCGCTGGTGGACGATGAATGGATCTGGGGCGGCGACCTCGATGCGATCCAGCACGTCATCCGCCACGGCATCCGCGCCAACGAGAGCGACGAGCAGCGCCAGAGCATGATGCCGCGCTTCGGCGTGGATGGCCTGCTCACCGCGGCGCAGATCAGCGACGTGACCGAGCACGTGCTGTCCCTGACCAACCGCGCGACCGACCAGGCGGCTGCCGGGCGCGGGGCGCCGATCTATGCCGAGAGCTGCGCCGCCTGCCACGGCGACCGCGGCGAGGGGAACCGCGAGTTCGGCGGGCCGCGCCTGAACGACCAGATATGGCTCTTCGGCAGCAGCAGGGCGCAGGTCGCGGCGATGATCCATAACCCCCGCCACGGCGTCATGCCCTCCTGGCAGGGGCGGCTCGATCCGGCCATCGTCAACATGCTGACCGTCTACGTCCACGCGCTCGGCGGGGGCGAATAGCCCCGCCCGGCGGCACGGCAGCGCCATGAGCACCGTCGAGGCTCCCCGACGCGCCAAGGCCGACATGCCGGCGGCCGCCCCCGTGGCGGCCGCGGACCAGCCGCTCTACGCGAGCACGCCGCGGATCTATCCCAAGCGCGTCTTCGGCAAGATCCGCAGCCTCAAATGGACGGTGCTCGTCCTGTGCCTCGCGCTCTACTACGTCCTTCCCTGGATCCGCTGGGACCGCGGCGAGGGCGTGTCGAACCAGGCCGTGCTGGCCGACATGTGGAATGCGCGGCTGTACTTCTTCTGGGTCGAGCTCTGGCCGCAGGAGATCTACTTCCTCGCCGGCGCGCTGATCCTCGCCGCCTTCGCGCTGTTCGCGGTCTCCTCGCTGTTCGGGCGGCTGTGGTGCGGCTTCACCTGCCCGCAGACGGTCTGGACCGACCTGTTCATGTTCGTCGAGCGCTGGATCCAGGGCGACCGCAACGCGCGCATGAAGCTCGACCAGGGCCCGAAGAACGCCAACTACTGGACGCGCAAGGGCGTCACCCACCTCGTCTGGCTGTTGATCGCCGCGGCGACCGGCGGCGTCTGGATCATGTACTTCAACGACGCGCCGACGGTGACGGTCGAGATCCTCACCGGCCAGGCGACGGTGAATGTCTATTTCTTCTTCGCGCTGTTCACCGGGTTCACCTACCTGCTGGCCGGCTGGGCGCGCGAGCAGGTCTGCACCTACATGTGCCCCTGGCCGCGCTTCCAGGCGGCGATGCTCGACGAGAACTCGCTGGTCGTCACCTACCGCGACTGGCGCGGGGAGCCGCGCGGCAAGGCCAAGGCCGAGGGCGTGGGCGACTGCGTGGATTGCTACGCCTGCGTCCATGTCTGCCCGACCGGCATCGACATCCGCGACGGCCAGCAGATGGAATGCATCGGCTGCGGCCTGTGCATCGACGCCTGCGACGGCGTCATGGCCAAGCTCGGCCGGCCCAAGGGCTTGGTCGCCTTCGAGACGCTGAACAACCTCGCGGCCAGCGCGGCCGCGACGGCGGCGATGCCCGTCGGGCCCGAGCGCCACGCCTGCGGCATGAAGGCGCGCGCCGTGCCGCGCTTCCTCCGCCCGCGGACCCTGCTGTATGCCGGCGCGCTGACGGCGGTTTCGCTGGTGATGCTCGGCGCCTTCCTGCTGCGCTCGACGCTCGACGTGACGGTGCTGCGCGACCGCGCCCCGCTGTTCGTGAACCTGTCCGACGGCAGCATCCGCAACGCCTATACCGTCAAGGTCGTGAACAAGACGCGAGCGACGGACCCGCTCACCCTCGCGCTCCGGGCCCCGGATGACTTCCGCCTGCATGTGCAGGATACGGCGACGGATGCCGCCGGCAGGCCGCGGCTGTCGCGCCGGCCGGACGGCATCTCGCAGTATCGCGTCTTCATCACCGTGCCGCCCGGCCGGCGCCTGCCGGAATCGACGCCGGTGACCTTCCGCCTGCTCGATGCCGAGGGCCGCGCCGTGGCCAGCCAGTCGAGCGTATTCCTCGGACCGAGAACATGAGCGCAGCCATGCAGGACCACGACCCGCAACGCAGCCGTTGGATTCCCTGGGCCTTCGTGGGCGCGATGTCGCTCGTCGTCGTCGTCAACATGGTGATGGCCTACCTGGCCATCTCGACCTTCACGGGCGTGACCGTGCCGCGCTCCTACGAGCGCGGCCGCGCCTACGACACGGTGCTGGCCGAGGCCGCGCGCCAGGATGCGCTCGGCTGGAACGCCGAGGTCACGCTCGCCGGCGGCGCGCTGCGCGTCACCGCGACCGATCTCGACGGCCGGCCCGTCCATGGCCGCATCGAGGGCGTGCTGCTGCGGCCGCTGGAAGGCCGCGAGCTTCCCCTCGTCTTCACCCCGACCGGCGGCGGCCGCTGGAGCGCCGAGGTGCAGCCGCCGCAGCGCGGCCAGTGGGATGTGCGCCTCACCCTGTTCGGCCCGCAAGAAGCCGCCCTGGACATCCGCCGGCGGGTGATCGTGCCGTGAGCCTGATCGGCCGCGCCCGGCCTGTCGCAGCGGTGGCCGTCTCGGCCACCGCCTGCGCGCATTGCGGCGCGCGGCTCGCGGCCGGGCAGGACCGCTTCTGCTGCGCGGGCTGCGAAGGCGCGCATGCCCTCGTCACCGGGCTCGGCCTTGCCGCCTTCTACGGCCGCCAGACCGCCGAGGCCGGCACGCTGCGCCCTGAAGGCGTCGCCTCGGACCTCGACTTCGCCTCCTTCGCCGAGGCGCTGGAGGACGGGACGCACCGCCTCGACCTCGTCGTGGCGGGCCTGACCTGCGGCGCCTGCGTCTGGCTCGTCGAGCAGGCGCTCGCCGCGGAGGCCGACGTGCTTTCCGCGCGCGCCTCGCTCTCGGCGCGGCGGCTGACCGTCGCCTGGCGGGGAGAGGCCGCGCGCGCCAACGAGCTCGTCGCGCGCCTCTCGGGCCTTGGCTTCCGCGTCGCGCCCTGGTCGCCCGCCTGCCTGCGCGCCACCGAGGACGCCGAGGGGCGCGCGCTCACCCGCGCGCTCGGCATAGCGGCCTTCGGCTCGATGAACGTGATGCTCGTCTCCGTCGCGGTCTGGGTCGGGACGGACATGGGCGAGGCGACGCGCCACGGGCTGCACTGGCTCGCCGCGCTGATCGCGATGCCGGTAGTGCTGATCGCGGGCATGCCGTTCTACAGTTCGGCATGGTCCGCGCTGCGCGCCGGGCGTCCGAACATGGATCTCGCGGTGTCGCTCGGCGTGCTCGCGACGGCGCTGATGTCGCTGTCGGAGACCATCTTCAACGGCCCCTACACCTACTTCGACGGCGCGACGGCGCTGCTCGCGCTGCTGCTCGCCGGCCGCGTGCTCGACCGCGCGGCGCGGCGCCGGGCACGGCAATCCGTGGCCGAGCTGCTGGCGCTTCAGGAGGGGCTCGTCTCGCGCCTGCTGCCCGGTGGCCGCACCGAGGCGGTGCCGGTCGAGCGCATCGCCGCGGGCGAGCGCTTGCTCGTCGCGGCCGGCGAGAGGCTGCGCCTCGATGGCGTGGCGGGGACGGACGCCCTGCTCGATGCCGCCGCGACGACCGGCGAGAGCGTGCCCCGCGCCTTCGCGCCCGGCACCGCGCTGCCCGCGGGCGCGGTGAACATGGGCGCGCCCTTCGCCATGTCCGTGACGGCGGCGGCGCGGGACGGCTCGATCGCCGCCATGGCGCGGCTGCTCGAACGCGCCGAACAGGCCAAGGGCCGCTTCGTCGCCATCGCCGACCGCGCCTCGCGCTGGTACGTGCCGGTCGCGCATGCGGTCGCGGCGGCGACCTTCGTGCTGTGGTGGGTCGTGCTCGAATCCGCCTGGCAGGTGGCTCTGGTGAACGCGGTCTGCGTGCTGCTCATCACCTGCCCCTGCGCGCTGGCGCTCGCGGTGCCGGCGGTACAGGTGGTGGCGGTGGGCGGGCTGTTCCGCCGCGGCGTGCTGGTCACCTCCGCGACCGCGCTCGAGCGCCTGGCCGCGGCCGACCATGCCGTGCTCGACAAGACCGGCACGCTGACCGAGGGCCGGCCCGTGCTGATCCCGCAGGGCCAGCCGGAGGCGGTGCTGCGGCGCGCGGCCTCGCTCGCGCGCGCCTCGCGCCACCCGCTGGCGCAGGCGCTGCTGCGCGCCTGCCCCGACGCGCCGCTCGCCGAGGGCGTGCGCGAGGTGCCGGGGCAGGGGCTGGAAGGCGCGGCGGCGCGCCTCGGCTC
>Ga0207951_101122_pt1 | contig 10650 bp, 10 predicted proteins | sample Subbio12Aug_8Bad_FD_184830 | JGI IMG/M metagenome (GOLD analysis project Ga0207951, IMG submission 184830) | Serpentinite rock and fluid subsurface biosphere microbial communities from McLaughlin Reserve, California, USA - CR12Aug_8Bad (SPAdes) | ecosystem: Environmental > Terrestrial > Deep... | reverse complement strand
TATCCGGTCGCCTCTCACCTCAAAACCGCACTTCTCCTTCAACTGTTGCGCCATACCGAAACGGCCTCCGTCCTTATCTTCACGCGGACCAAACACCGGGCCCAACGTTTGGGAGATCAGATCGAAAGGGCTGGTTATCCGACCACATCGCTTCAGGGAAACCTATCTCAGAACCAACGCCAGGCGGCCATCCGTGGATTCCGTAACGGCTTGTTCCGGGTCCTCGTTGCAACCGACATTGCCGCACGGGGTATCGATGTCTCACGGATCTCGCATGTCATCAATTATGACATGCCTGACACAACGGATGCCTACACCCATCGGATCGGTCGTACCGGCCGGGCCGAGAAGACAGGCGATGCCTTCTCGTTTGTTACCCACGAGGACGAGGCCATAGTCCGTAGCATCGAGAATGTCCTTGGCGCCAGGCTGGAGCGTCGAAGGCTGAACGGCTTCGATTATCAGAGGCCTGCGCTCATTCAATCGACGATTCTCCAGGCAATCGTTCCTCCGGCGCGCAGCGGCACGCCCGTTTCTTTCCCGAAACGCACTTCCTCGGACACCGTCCAGCGCCGTTTCTCCAAAGTGAGGGCGCCGCGGTTGCGCGGCAGCCGGTAAAAGTCGACGCCGTGGAAGCTGGCGAACGCCTCAAGCCGATCGAGCGCACCGGCCTGCTCGATTTCTTGTCTCATAAGGATTTTTTTCCCCGGCAGTCGAACAGATTGCGCAGGAAGAACTTGTTTGGCTTGCCCCGGCACTCGTCATCTGTTGAACGCATATTGCAAACTTTGTCTTGAAAATAGCGCACTGAGTCTGGAAACAGACTCGGCACGAGGCCGCGCCGGCTGAGGTTGGAAAGAAACTCCGGCAGCGCTTTGACCAGTTCGTCGGGGCGGTTGATGCCTCGGCCGCCATCGTGCATCAGGACAATGTCGCCTGCCTGGGCCGCGATCAGTCGGCGGGCAATCCCGCGCGCAGAGCCCAGCGGCCCCCAATCAACCGCGCTGCGGTTCCAGAGCGTCAGGGTCTGACCGCCGCGTTCGGCTTCCTCGATCATGGAACGGCGCAAACGCCCGTGCGGTGGCCGGAAAAACCTCGGCGCCCGGCCGATGAGGTCGGCGATTGCGGCGGCGCCATCGTGAACTTCTTTGCGCGCAGTCGACGAGAGCGCCGTCCAGGGATGGCGGTGGCTCCAGGTGTGGTTTCCCAGCTCATGCCCATTCGCAGCAACTCGGCGCGCAAGCGCGGCCTGTTGGAGCGCGAAGCGCCCGACGACGAAGAATGTGGCGCGGACATTCGCCTGCGCCAGGATGTCGAGGATGCGCGGCGTCCACCGTGCGTCCGGTCCGTCATCAAAGGTGAGGTACACGCGCTTGGCCTCAGGTGGCTGCGCGAACCCGGGCGAGAGACTCTCCATTTCTTTCTTCCACATCATCGCAAACGTCGCCGAATCGCCGCCGCAGTTCCTTACGGGTAAGCCAGTAAACAGTCGGGTCCGGCCTGGCCGAAGCGCGGGTCTCCTCTGCGGGCGCGAACGCCCATACCAGAAGACGGAAGTATGCGGCGATCAAGCGCTTCTTGGGTCCATCCGGGAATGGTTCAGTAATGAAACCGATCCGCCGGCCATGAGGAGGCAGCCAGCTTACTGCGTGGTAGACCGCCAGGTCCGAGAACATCGGATCGTCGCGAGATCTGTCTGACAGGATATGCATGGACTCGATCATGAGCCGCGCAAAGCGCAACGCCGCTCGTCTGGAAGTGTCTGCTTCGATCCGGGAAAAGCGTGCGTTGTTGAAATGCAGCGTGCCGACGATATCCCCGGGCGCTAAACGTGTGCCGTCCGCGAACTCCATTGCAGGGCCGCGATGCCGGGAGCGCCCCACGTATAGCACCTCCCCGACGGGCTGCAACCGATGCCGGTTGCGGTATAAGTCGTCCACTCTGCAAAGGCAGCTTCGCGTGATTTTCCGCACCCAGCCCATCAGTGTATGTACTGACTCGCTTTGGCTTTGCGATTGCGCGAGCGCCAGGGCCGATTCTGCGATCCGCGACGCCCCATCACGCCTGCCCAGAGACCACGCGTGATCCTGTATGCGGGCAAGTTCCACGGGATTCGCGAGCAGGGATTCGATAGCCCCCGGCAGATCGTCTTCGGGCACCAGGCGGCCGACGCCGTGCTGCTCGAGGAAGCGCACGTTGAAGCTTTCCTGTCCGCGCAAAGAGCGTGTTGCCAACAGCGGCCGGCCGCATGCCAGCGCCTCGGCCATTGTCAGTCCGCCGGGTTTGCCGACCACGATATCGGCTGCACTAATGAAGATTTCCGCCTGCTCGGTCCAATCCAAAACGCTGAGTTGTCCCGGATACCGAGCAACGAGCGGAGCGAGCGACCTATGCACGGACGCATTGCGACCTGCTAACACGAGCACTTGCACGCGAGCCGCACATGCAAGCAGACGTGCGGCGACTGCATCAACGCCCAGGCCCAGACCACCGCCCAACACGAGCACGATCGGGGCGTTTGGGCTGAGTCCGAGCTGCAACCGAGCTTGCTGGACATTTGGCGGATTTCGGAAGCCTGGCATCAGAGGAATGCCGGTCACAGACACCCGCGAGCGTCCGATGGCAACGCCCGGCAAACCGACGATCGAGTCATGAGCGACGCAATAGCAGTCGATTTCCGGTTGAATCCAGAAGTCGTGCACGCCGAAATCGGTCAATACGCCGATCAACGGCGTGTTCAACTTCCGGCGTTTCTTCACGAAGGAGAGCAGGGCCGCCGGATGAACCTGAGTGGCGATGACCACATCAGGCCCAAAGGCCCGTAGGCGCGCTTCCAGCCGTTGCGCAAACCGCGCCCAACCCCACTTGATCAGGATCGGTGTGAGCCGCCCCAGCGCACCATTTCCTGAACTCCTGTGCGAACGCCTGGGAAGCACAGCGAAAAGCAAGCGAAACAGCGCCCGGTCCAGAGCATGGCGGTCGCTGCTTGGCTTCGGCTGTGCGGCGTTTACGTCTGCGACGATAGTTGCAACCTGCTCCAGGCCCTCGGCTAGAGCGGACAGGGGCGTCTCATTGTTCTCCAAGAGGTTGCGCCAGGCGTGTTGATCGAGATGATATATTCGGTCGTAAAGTTCGGGGCGCTCCTGCACCAACCGCAGATAGGTCTGCCGTATGGTCTGCGAGACGCCTGCGTCCATCAAAGACCAAAAATCGATCGTCTGCACGGTCGGAGTAGGCGACCGTTCCAGCAACGCTGCCTCAATGGCCTGCGCGGCGCGCAGATGGCCCGAGCCCAGCGTGGAAGTCAACAACAGCACACGCGGAGCGACGAGGCCGTGTTTCACACGCAGCGTCCCTGGCCCGGGCGATAGACGCCCGGCGATTGCTCCGCGCGCTTTCTTCAGCATGCGCCGCATTGCATTGCCACAGGGTCTCGTTTCTTCTCTCAGGCCTGCGCTGAAGGGACTGCCCATTCCGATCCTTGGCTACATATCAGAGCTTGCTCACTGCGTCTCGTGCAACATAAACCGCAACTTGATTATCAACCCTAAAAGGATCACGGTTTAGAAGGGCCGCGCAGGGCCTCGATCTCGCGCCGCAGCGCGCGCACCTCGTCGAGGATCGACTGGGTGTGCGCCTCTTCCCCAGCCTTGAGGTCCTCCCCGACCCGCGACTGCATCGCGTTGACGACCACCGCGATGAACAGATTCAACATCATGAAAGTCGCGATCAGCAGGTAGGCGACGAAGAAAATCCAGGCATACGGAGACTGCTCCATCACGCCGCGCGCAATGTGAGACCAGTCTTCCGACATCACCTGAAACAGCGTGAACAGCGATGCGCTGAGAGTGCCGAAGAACTCCGGCGCAACCGCGCTGAACAGTTTCGTGGCCATCACCGCCGATACGTACAGCACGAGCGCCATCAAGCCGATGATCGACGCCATGCCCGGCAGTGCTGCGAGCAGGGCGCTGACCACCCCGCGCATCGAGGGCACCATCGACATCAGCCGCAGCACACGCAGCACGCGCAGGGCGCGCAGGACGGTGAACGCACCGGTTGCGGGCAGCAGCGCGATTCCTACAATGACGAAATCGAATACGCGCCACGGGTCGTGGAAGAAGCGGCTGCGGTAGACGAAGAAGCGTAACAGCAATTCGGCCGCGAAGACTCCCAGCACCGTGCGGTCGATTGCGTGAAGTAAATCGCCGAAGAGTGCGATGATCGCGGGCGAGGTTTCGAGACCGAGCGTGATCGCGTTCGCGACGATCAGCGCGATGATTGCCTGGTCGAAACGAGGATGCTCGACGAAAGCGCAGACGCGCTCGCGCAGGCTCAGTGCGAATTTGGGAACGGTCGTATCCATTGTGCCTTGTGATGTGGCGTAAAGTAAGTCATTTACTCGTTTTATCGATGTCCGTATGTTTTCCGTCAAAGGCAAAAACCGGCATCGATATTGAAGCGAGTTCGGTATCCATCCGGTTTCTGGTTTTATTGAATTCGGCCATAAATTGCTTCGGGAGAGAGTCGCCACGTGGCAGTTTTACCGTGAGTGGATTCACAGGCTTATTGTTAATCCTCACTTCATAGTGCAAATGCGGACCTGTTGATAGTCTCCTGTTGACCCCACATAACCGATAATCTGCCCCTGCTTAATCTTAACCGCTTTTCTTATGCCTTTTCCAAACCTTGATAGGTGGGCATAATATGTTTTCCAGCCATTGGGATGTCTTATGATTACAATATTGCCGTAGCCTCCTTTATATCCGGCAAAATTGACTGTCCCGTCTCCAACAACAGAAACAGGGGTTCCAGTAGGCGCAGCAAAATCGACTCCATGAGACGGCCTGTAAATTCTGAGTATTGGATGAAATCGGCTTCTGGAAAAACCGGAACTTATGCGCCTGTAGCTTAAAGGCGCCTTAAGGAATGCCCTTCTCATGGATTTCCCTTCGGCGTCATAATAGTCGATCTTTCCATTAAGTTCAAACCTGTAGGCACGGTAGGTCTCTCCGTTGTTTGTGAATTCCGCAGACAGTATATCCCCGTATTTTTTAAATTCGCCGTTCAGATAAAGCCCTTCAGCAATAACCTTGAAAGAATCGCTGTTCCTGATATCGGTTGTAAAATCTATGTCCCATGCAAAAATGTCGGAAAGCTGAAGCGCTAACATTAGGTTTTCCCTGCCTTCACCCACAGATGATATGAGATTGTCCTTTATTAGCCCCCCCTACATGCTGTATTTTTTTCTCATATTCAACAGCCTTTTTTTCAGCGAAAAAACCTGACTCTGTGCGTGTAATGCTCAAAATAGAGTCATCGTTTATCCAATAACTGAAAGCATTTACCTGGTTGTCGGTGTCAATTATTATTTTGTATACCTGCCCGGGATATACCTCTTTCAATTTATGGATATTGGCTGACGCTTCCTTAATTCTAAAAAGCTCTGTTATATTTAGATTGTATCTTTTAAAGATATCGAAGAGGGTCTCTCCCTTTTTGATTATTCCGTTTATTTCTTTGTATCTACTGTATTCATTATATCGGGTATTTTCATTAGTATCCTCGGATTTGTTTAAAACATCAAAGGTACCCCTCATCATAAGGAATGTCAGCACAAGAAAGATTGCCGTTACAAATACCTTTTTCTTCATTTGTCCCTTTATTCCTCTTTTCATCTTGCCGATAGAATATTATTTACCTTTATTTATTGTCAATCTCTTTTTTCTTACGGGCTTTAATTTTGGTTCTTCTCCAATTGAGTTGCTAAAAAAAAGATCCAATAGTTCAAATCTCCTGATAGAAGTCGAGGCAGCTCCGATTGAGAGTCTATCTTCATAGATGAGAGAGGTGGTTACGGTCTCCGTCTTCTTCCTTCTTTTTCAGATAGAACCTTTCAAGAAAGTCCTTGGCCAGTTCCCTTCCTCCCCATCCAAAGGCAATGGCCAGGGCCAGGACAATACCGCCAAACGTAATGGAGAAGGCAGCCACGATCACCTTCTCTGCAATTCCCAGATGATAGAGAGCCATCGTCAGAGAAAGAATAATGATGAACCATCGGACGGAACGGCTGAGAAGTTTCGCTGATTCCATCTGGGCGTTGACCGCCGCAATGAGTGCGGCCTGGCCCAGAAAGATAGCGATCAAATATCCGATAACCAAAATGATGACCGCAGCAAAAAGATTGGGAAGGTAGCTGAAGAATTGAGCGATAAAGTTTTGAGTTGCCGCCACCTCAAGGGCGTTGATCCCAAGGATCAGGGTGATAAGAACAATAACCCAATAGAAGAAACGGCTCACCAGACTGGCAGGGGAATAGGCCATCCCCCCCCTGGAGAGAACATGGGTCAGCCCCCACCGTTCGCTCACCCGGTCGAATTGAATCGCCTTTAAAAAGCGAAAAAGAAGTGTTTTAATGACCCAGGCGGTGATAAATCCGATGACAAGAATGGTGATCATCGCTAATAGATTGGGCAAAAACGTGACGACTTTCCCCAAGAATTTATCGAATGAAGCTACGATGGCTGTCCTCCAGATTTCACTCATATCCTTCACCTCCTATATTCTTAGCCCCACCGCTCGATGAGGTAGGGTTTCATCTCTTCAAAAACCTTGCAAAGGGATTCGATCTTTTCTTCAACCTCCTTTACAGAACTTTCTTGATTTTCCTTAACGAATGAAGCCACCCGGCCCAGATAGAGCGGAATCATCGACTTTAATAAATGTTCACGATGGACTGACCCCTTGTAATAGGCAATGGCAAAGTCATAAATCAAACGAACCCATAGATCTTGAGGGAAAGAAAAAGCTTCATCCGACAATCGCCCAATGGATTCAAGCCACAAGACGGTCTCTGGAAGCAATGCCTTTTTCCAGATCTCCATGAGATCTTTTACCCCCAACCGGAAATTTCCGATCATCCGTCCCAGATTGACCGGGACCGGTTCGAGTCCTACTTCATAATGAAAACCAAAAGTAGAAATGGGTTGTGATTCCTTAACCCCTTTCCAGAGAGTCTCATAATTCCCCATCAAACCATAGACAGAAGAGACGACCTGGGTGAACATTGGGCCCAGATCACTCCCGGGGTCTTTGGCATCATGGATTTTCGCCCCCAGGTAGGATTGACATACCTTATATCCCTCCGCAATGGCGAGGGTGGTCATCCAGATATCAATGCCAAACCGGGCCACATCAGTCTCCCATACATCCTTGGTGAGATAAAATTTTGCAAGCCCACCGGAGAACCCGAAATCCCCTCCGATGGGCTGACGGACCCTTTTCCCGTAAAGGGTCCGAGTTAAGGGATAGACGATACTGTTTGTGATCGTTCCATCAAATTTATGGCGAGCATAAAGAGGAGCGACATAGTCAAAACCTTCTTCATAAATGGGTGTTAGTAGAAGATCCATCCATTCAGGAGTGATAGACCTCAAATCCGAATCCACCACGGCACAGGCCTTCGCCTGAAGGGATCGGGCAACATCAAAGATCGTCCGAAAGGCACTCCCTTTCCCCGGAATGCCATGGTATGGAGTTACAATCTTATGAACAGGGTGGACCGGGTGGGAAGTGAGGATGGTCTTATAATCTTCTATCTGGACTCTCTTCACCTCCTCTTGCGTCCCATCGGTTGAGCCACCATCCGAATTGATAATCACCGCTTTTGCTCCTGGAAAATATTTCGCCAGGCCGGCCATCACTGCTCTCACCACATGACCGATGGTCCGGGAGTTGTTATAACTGGGAATCCCGATCAGGATATCGGCCTCTTTAATCTCCTCTAACTGAATCTGAAATGACGGCTTCATCTCTCCTCTCAAAAACCTAAATCCAACAATCTTTTAACATTTCGTTGACTTCCTCCTTCTTGAGGGCGCCCATCATCTTTTCCCAATCTCCCCGGAACTGGAGATACTTGGACCAACTTTTATCTTTCTTCCGAGATAGGAGGCCGATATTATTCAAACACTCCCCCACTTTTCCCCATTCCCCTTTGCCAAGATAGTCAAGGCCCAAAAAGAGGGAGGTGAGGATGGCTTTCGGATAGAGCGTCCACTTCATAAAATATCCCGGATAGGGATCGAGGTCAATCGTTGTTCCTGTTTTTACCTTTCTTCTTTCGTAAAGAAAACGTTCAATATCGCCTTTCAATTCCTCGTAAAAATAAACTCCTGTCCTTTCGGGGTGGAGATGTTTAATCCGAAGTTGTTTGTCAAACAGGAGGCAGAACCCCTGTTGGCTGGCATTGATGAGGTAGTCTGTATCTTCTCCTCTCGGGATGTAAGGGTCAAAAGGCACCCTGCAAAAAAGAGAGCGATGGAGGACAAGATTTCCACCCAAAAGCAAGGGAGAAGGGATGAGTCGATCCTTTGATGAGAGAATCTTCTCCCAGACCTGGTTCATCCATTTGGTCTTATCCCATAAAAACTTCCACCAGAGGGGTTGAGGGGGAAGAAGGATGGTTCCATCCGGATTGACATAAAATCCGCCTTTCCCGCTGACCAGTTTCCCATTCCATCTCTGGTTTAAATATTCACAGGCGACCTTCAAATAGGAAGGGTCTTCCACAACTTCATCATTATCGATGAAGATCGCCACATCCATCGAGAGGGCCTGGGCAAGAAAGAGCCCGGTATTACGGATTTTTGAAAATCCTTTAAGATCAATAAGAGGAGAGAGACTTCTAAAACCTTTTTGATCCAGATATTTTCTCAAGGTTTTCAGACGATAAGAGGAAAAGAAAAATATTTTTCTTGCCCGGAGAGTCTGCAATGCTTGTCTGAGAAACCCATCCATCTCAATCCACGGGCCTTCTTCGTCTCCTCCAACCAGATCAAAACAGACAGGAAGAATGAGGGTAAAATCTTGATCTTCTAATATCTTCAGGCTTTCGATTGCCCTTCTGGTCAGAGCGAGCCCCTCTGAATCAGGTAATTCTTCCGGGCGGTTTAATCGGAGATAGACCGGGACGATGACGGCTTTTTTCATTGCTCTTCTTATTCGTCTTTTGCTTTTACAGGAGCAGGCCCATGGTAGACCGTTTCGAGGTTTTCAATCTGCTTTTTCAATTCTTTCGATCGAATGGAAGATTTAATAGCCTTTGGAATCCAGAAGAAAAAGGTCATGAGAATCCCCACACCCATTGATCCTAAGATGGTGTAGATCAGGGAGGTTTCAAACTTCCAAAAAAGAAATCTCATGGTAACAAGAGGAGCGGATGAATTCTGAACAGCAAAAATGGCAACCCCAATGACGATTGCCAACATCAACCAGTAAAAGAATTGCATTGGTTTCCTCCTGATTTAAAATTGCAACTCGCTTAATATGTTGAGAATTGCTTCGTTCCACGCCTGAGGTCCTGTCCCATCAACCATTAGCATATTTTTTAAGGGTATCTCAGGTGAAATACCTTCTTTTTCTTTGAGAAAAATCGGATGATCCACGGCTAATAACATGGGGATGTCATTCAGACTGTCTCCAATGCCCACGGTCGAGATAGAGAAGAACTCGTTCTCGTATAACTCCTTCAATATCTCCACAGCCTTCCCTTTATCGTTTTTACCCAAGATATGGTGAAATTTCCCCCCCCAGACATAGTTCATCCCCTTTCCCTCGATCTTTCTTCTGACCGTCTCAATTTCTCTTTCTCCCCCTTCAATAATAAAGGGTTCGTCATATTCTCTTTTCTTGGCAAACTCAGCTTCTTCCAAACTCAATCCACTGATTGAGGAAAGCTCCTCCTCTGTTAGGTCTGAGAACCCTTTTATCGGAATCCCAGTCTCTTTTTTGATGGAATCCAAAATCTCAAGAATGATAGGATAAAAGGTTCCTAATTCCAAAACGAAATATTCTCCCAACACCCTATCATAAGGAAAAGAAAATGATAAGTAACCTTTGGGAACAAACACCGCTCCTCCATTTTCTGAGACGAAGGGATGGGCGTTCTCTAATTCTTTTCGATATAATTCTATCTCAGTTCGGGTCTTACTGCTGGATAGAAGAACCAGAGGGATCCCTTTTTGCTTAATCATCTGGAGGGCTGGTCTTGCCGGCTCAAATGAATAAGTTTCTTGATCGAGTAAGGTCCCATCCAGATCTGTAAAGATCACAAGCTTAGGTGTTGTCGTCGTCGACGGCATTTTTTAACCTCTCCAAAAAATCAGGGATGGCAGAGGTGACCCTGCTCCAATTGGGGATCAGAGGAATGCTGAGAGGATCCTCCACAAAGGCCCTGGTGGCCAGTTCAATGCCTTTGGTAAAGGTCTCCACGGCAACCCCCTCCTCATGGCGGTCAAAATCGAGACCATTAATGGCCGCATCGTCATGAAATTTAGTGATGGCTTCTTGAGCGGTCCTCAAATAGGTCGCTTTGAGGGTCTTAAGCAGACTTTCCGAAAGATCAATCCCTTCACTCGCCAGATTTCGAAAGAGGTTCTTCGCAATATCCGTCGACATTCTCAAAAGGCCTTTGTTCGGGTCATCCGGAGAAAGTTCTTGATGTTTATGCTCATAATTGTCTGTAAGATCAACCTGGCAGATCCGCCTCAGGGAACAGTTGCGGAAAACCTCTGATAGGACACCCACCTCTAATCCCCAATCCCAGGGAATCCGATTAATTCTTGCCAGGTCCGCAATCATTGAAAATTC
>Ga0207951_101121_pt1 | contig 10653 bp, 9 predicted proteins | sample Subbio12Aug_8Bad_FD_184830 | JGI IMG/M metagenome (GOLD analysis project Ga0207951, IMG submission 184830) | Serpentinite rock and fluid subsurface biosphere microbial communities from McLaughlin Reserve, California, USA - CR12Aug_8Bad (SPAdes) | ecosystem: Environmental > Terrestrial > Deep... | reverse complement strand
CCCCCCGTTTTGGCCTCGACCGACGCCGACTGGCTGGCGCGCTACCTGCTGCACATCCGGGTCGAAAAACGGCTCGCGCCCCGCACCCAAGCGCTCTACGCCACCCACTTGCACGGGCTGGCGCAGCGCTGTGCGGCCGAGGGTTTGGGCTGGGCCAGCGTCAGCCCGGCGCATGCGCGGCGCTGGGCGGCGCAGTTGCGCGCCGGCGGCCGGCAGCCGCGCGGCATCGCGCTGGTGCTGTCGTGCTGGCGCGGCTTTTATACCTGGCTGGGCCGCCAAGGGGTGATCGCGGCGCACCCGCTGCAGGCGGTGCGCGCGCCCAAGGCGGCGCAGCCCCTGCCCAAGGCGCTGGACGTGCACGACGCGCTGCGCCTGGCCGCGCACCTGCCGCAGCCTGCCGGCCCTGCCCCCAAGGCGGGCGGCACAGTCGGCGCAGAAAGCGACACAGCCGCAGGCCAGCCGCTGGCCGCAGTGGTTCCTGACTGGCAGGCGCTGCAAACCCACTGCTTGGTGGAGCTGCTCTACGGCAGCGGCTTGCGCATCGCCGAAGCGCTGGGGCTCGATGTGCGCCCGAGCAGCGCCGCGCTGGGCTGGGTCGATGCCCAAGCGGGCGAGGTGCAGGTGCTGGGCAAGGGCGGCAAGTGGCGCACGGTGCCGGTGGGCGCCGCCGCCCTGCAGGCGCTGGCGCAGTGGCTGGCGGCGCGTGCGCAGGCGGGGCTGGACGCCGGTGCAGCGGCCTTGTTCGTGGGCGCGCGCGGCGCGCGGCTCACGCCCCAAGTGGCGCGGCGCCAGTTGCAAGCGCTCGCCGCCAGCGCGGGCTTGGCGGGCCGCGTGCACCCGCACATGCTGCGCCACAGCTTTGCCAGCCACCTGCTGCAATCGAGCGCCGACTTGCGCGCGGTGCAAGAGCTGCTCGGGCACGCCAGCATCGCCAGCACCCAGATCTACACCCGGCTCGATTTCCAGCACCTGAGCCGCGCCTACGAAGCCGCGCATCCGCGCGCGCGCAAAACCACGCGCTAAAGCTGAAACTGCACTACACTGGCCGGTTGATCGGTCTGGTGCTTGGCGCTTGGTGCCAGCCCCGATCCATCCCGTCCGATAGGCGCGGCCTTGTCGGCCCCTGTTTTGCTGCTGCGAGCCATCCATGTCCTTGATTCCCGCCACCATCCTGACCGGCTTTCTGGGCTCGGGCAAAACCACCCTGTTGCAGCGCCTGCTCACCGAGGCGCATGGGCAGAAAATCGCCGTGATCGAAAACGAATTCGGCGCCGAAAACATCGACGCCGAGATTCTGGTCTCTGATACGACAGAGCAGATCATCCAGATGAGCAACGGTTGCATCTGTTGCACCATCCGCGAAGACCTGCGCAGCACCCTGAGCGACTTGGCCGCGAAAAAGCGCCGCGGCGAGCTCGATTTCGAGCGCGTGGTGATCGAGACCACCGGCTTGGCCGACCCGGGGCCGGTGGCGCAAACCTTCTTTATGGACGACGAGGTGGCCGAGAGCTACCTGCTCGACGCCGTGATCACGCTGGTCGATGCGGTGCACGCCGGGGCGCAGCTCGATGCCCACCAGCAGGCGCGGCGCCAAGTGGGTTTTGCCGACCAGATCTTCATCAGCAAGGCCGAACTGGTGCGCCCGGGGGCGCTGGCGGCCCTGCAACACCGGCTCAAACACATGAACCCGCGGGCCCCGATGGAAGCGGTGCATTTCGGCCAGGTGGCGCTCAGCAAGGTGCTCGACCTGCGCGGCTTCAACCTCAACGCCAAGCTCGAGATCGACCCCGATTTTCTGCGCAGCACCGAGCCGCACGAGCATCAGCCCGAGCCGCACGATCACGGCCACGTGCACGGCCCCGACTGCGATCATGGCCACGGTCACGAGCACGGCCCCCATTGCAGCCACGAGCACGAACACGGCCCCGACTGCGCCCATCCCTCGCACCGCCACGAGGCCCCGCACGGCCATCACCACCACCACGATGACGACGTGCAGAGTTTCGTCTATCGGGCGCAGCGGCCCTTTGACCCGGCGCAGCTCGAGGATTTCCTCGGTGCCATCGTGCAGGTCTATGGGCCCAATATGTTGCGCTACAAAGGCGTGCTGCACATGCAAGGCACTCAGCGCAAGGTGATTTTTCAGGGTGTGCACCAGCTCATGGGCTCCGACCTCGGGCCCGAGTGGAAGCCCGACGAAGTGCGCCAGAGCAAGATGGTGTTCATCGGCATCGACTTGCCGCGCGACATTCTGGTGCAGGGGCTGGAGCAAGCACTGGTTTGAGCACCGCCGGGCACCGCAGGAGGACTACCGCCATGAATCCGAACAACCGCTACGCCAATTGGCCCTATGCCGCCGCAGCGCAAGCCGATGCGGTGCCGCCGCAAGCCCAAGCCGCCCCTGCAGCAAACCCCAAGCCCAGCCCCAAACCAAGTCCTAAAGCCGGCCCTGCAGCTGCCCCCGGTCTGGCCGTACAATCCGGGGCTTTTGCCGCCCCCACACGTGCGCTGGCTGCGGTGCCCAGCGCACCCGGGCATCAAAAACGCGCATTGGCCGCCGTGGCGGCCCCAGAGAGGAAACCTGTAGTGAAAGACCCCGCCCCGACTGCAGAGGCAGTGGAGACCGCTGCCGCCGCGCCTGCCAAGCGCCCCACCAAGGCTGGCCCCAAGGCCAGCGCCAAAGCCGACAACCCGGCCGCACCCGACGAGGTGCTCAAGGCCGGCAGCGAAGTGCGCCTGCCATCGGTCAACAAGCGCGCCACCCAAGCCGCCATGCAGGCCCAGATGAGCCAAGCGGTGGAGCCCTCGCACGACCCGGGGGCCGCCAAAGCGGTGTTCAGTCCCAGCCCCGAGCGCGTGTTGGTGGCCATCACGCCCGCGAGCCCGAAAAAAAACCCCAAGCTGAGCAACAACTGGAAAACCGTGCCGCTCGAACAACTCACCGACGCCGACGTGCTGGCGATGCCCGATGCCGAGTACATGAACGAGGTGCAGCTGGCTTACTTCAAACGCAAGCTGCAGCAGCTCAAGCACGACATCTTGGTCAACGCCGGCGAGACCACCGAGCACCTGCGCGAAGACACCTCGGTGGTGCCCGATCCGGCCGACCGTGCCACCATCGAGGAGGAGCACGCGCTCGAGTTGCGCACCCGCGACCGCGAGCGCAAGCTGTTGAAAAAAATCGAGCAGTCGATCGCCCGCATCGATTCGGGCGACTACGGCTACTGCGACGAAACCGGCGAGCCGATCGGGGTCGGGCGGCTGCTGGCGCGCCCCACGGCCAGCTTGTCGATCGAGGCGCAGCAGCGCCGTGAGCTCAAGCAAAAGCTGTTTGGCGACTAAAGCGCCGGCAAAGCGGGAGCAGCGACCAGGCCGCCATGAGCCCAAATGCCTCACCCCCGCGCAGTTGGCTGGAGCGCGTCGGCGCGATCGTGAGGCGGTCGGTGGCGTCCAGCGCCTTGCCTGAGCCACCTGCGGTGGCCGGGTTGGTTGCTGAGCGGCAGTCGCTCAAAGATGCGGTGGCGCGCAAGCGCCGCAACGACGCGGTGCGCAACGACGAGCTCAACCACTTGCGCGGGCTCATGCGCGCGCGCTGGGCGGCGCAAGAGCGGGATGGTTTGCCAGCCCCGAGCTCGGGCCTGAGCGGCCTGTCCACCCTGTCGCCCTTGTCGTCCACGCTGCAGCTCGACGCTGGGCCGGGCGCGGTCAGAAACCGCACCATCACCGAGATCGCGCGCATCGAGTCGCAAATGTCGCAGCACTGGTTGCAGCGCGGTCTGGGGCCGGAGGCGGGCGGGACGCGCGTCGTCGCCACCCGGCTGGCCCAAACGCTCGAACGGGATCTGTCGCAGTCGCAGCATTTGCGCGCCCGCTCCAAGGCAGCCGCGGCGCTGCCGATCGACGTCGTGATCGAAGAGCACCAGTCCACGGTGCAGGAGTTGTCGGCCGCCCTGACCGAGCCCGAACTGGCGCAGGCGGCGCAGGCCTTTGCCCAAGGCCAAGACGCCGTGGCAGAGCGTGTCTTGCGCGCCCTGATGGTGCAAAAACCCCAGTCACTCACGGCCCGGGTGGCGGCCATGGCCTTGCTGGATTTTTTCCATGCGCGTGGCGAATTCGAGCCCTTCGACGAGCTCGCCGCCGAGTTTGCCGAGCGCTTTGGCACCCCGGTGCCGCGCTGGCCCACCGAGACCGGACGCCGTCAGCCATTGGCTGGTCCAGCTGGTCCAGCCGACCCAGTCGTGCCCGCTGGCGCGCAAGGCCCGAGTTGGGTCTGCCCGCTGTTTCTCGATCTGCAGGCCGTGGCCGCGCTGGAGCAGACCATGGCGGCTCCGGGTAATTTGAAGTGGCTGGACTGGACTGGGCTGCTCTCGGCCGACCTGCCTGCGGCCCGGGCCTTGCTGGCGCAGGTGCAGGGCTGGTTGCAGCGCCCGCTCGATCTGCGCTTGGTCGGGGCGGCGGTGTTGCGCCGCCGCCTCAAAGCCAGCACCCCTTCGGGCCGCAGCGAAAACGATGCCGTGTGGTGGCAGTTGCGGCTGGCGCTGCTGTGCCTGATGCGCCGGCGCGACGAATTCGATTTGGCCGCACTCGACTACTGCGTCACCTACGGCGTGTTGCCGCCGGAGTGGGGGCAGCCCCAGTGCCGTTGCGTGTCTGCCGACAGCTTGCCGGCTGCAGCCGCCGCCCCGGCCCGCGCGGGAGCAGTGCCCCCGCTGTCGCCGTCGGCGGCTGCAACGGGTGCCGCCGAACCCTTGGCATGGCCCGATCTGCCGGCCGGGCGGGCCAGCGCGCAAGCCGAATTTGGCCTCACGCACCATGTCGATTGGCCGGCCGCCTTGACCCTGTTGCCGCAAACCACACCCGCCCTTTCGGGTAACGTGGGTGCAAGCAACGCCGATCTGCTGGGCGCACTCGACGCCGCGCTGGCGCAACACCCGCCCGGTGCGCCCTTCATCCTCGACTGCCGGGGCCTGCTGCGCGTCGATCTGGTGGCCGCCAGTGCGCTGATGCAGTGCCTGCTCACCGCCCGCCAGCGCGGTGTGGCGGTGGAGCTGCACGGGTTGTCGCGGCTGCTGGCGGCTTATTTGCACACCGTGGGGCTGGATGAAATCGCCACCCTGCGCCTGCGCCTTTATTGAAACCTATGCACATGAACGCTCAATCCCACGATCCCGCCTTGCTCTACGGCACCACCATCGTCTGCGTGCGCCGCCTCACCCCGGCTGGGGTGCAGGTGGCGATCGGCGGCGATGGCCAGGTCACGCTCGGCCACATCGTGGTCAAGGGCACGGCGCGCAAGGTGCGCAAGCTCTACCGCGAGCAGGTGCTGGCCGGTTTTGCCGGCGCCACCGCCGACGCCTTCACGCTGTTCGAGCGCTTCGAGGCCAAGCTGGAAAAGCACCAAGGCCACTTGCAGCGCGCCGCCATCGAGCTCACGCGCGACTGGCGCACCGACCGCGTGCTGCGCCGCCTCGAGGCCATGCTGGCCGTGGCCGACCGCAGCGCCAGCCTGATCATCACCGGCAACGGCGACGTGCTCGAGCCCGAACACGGCATCGTGGCCATCGGCTCGGGCGGCGCCTATGCCCAAGCGGCAGCGCGCGCGCTGCTGGCGCACACCGAGCTGGGCGCCGAAGCGATCGTGCGCGAGTCGCTGCAGGTGGCGGGCGAGCTGTGCATCTACACCAACCTGAACCACACCGTCGAGGTGCTTTAAGCCATGTCCTTTGCCATGACCCCGCAGGAGATCGTCTCCGAGCTCGACGCGCACATCATCGGCCAGACGGCGGCCAAGCGCGCCGTGGCCATCGCGTTGCGCAACCGCTGGCGCCGCCAGCAGGTCGAGCCCAAGCTGCGGCCCGAGATCACGCCCAAAAACATCCTGATGATCGGCCCCACCGGCGTGGGCAAGACCGAGATCGCGCGCCGGCTGGCGCGGCTGGCCGGGGCGCCGTTCATCAAGGTCGAGGCCACCAAGTTCACCGAAGTCGGCTACGTCGGCAAAGACGTGGACAGCATCGTGCGCGATCTGGTCGATATCGCCGTCAAGCAGGCGCGCGAGCAGGCCGCGCTCAAGGTGCGCGCGCGCGCCGAAGACAACGCCGAAGAGCGCCTGCTCGATGCCCTGCTGCCCGCACCGCGGCACGAGGGCCCCTTGGCGAGCGAACCCGAGCGCGACAACGCCACGCGCCAAGTGTTTCGCAAAAAGCTGCGCGAGGGCACGCTCGACGAGCGCGAGATCGAGATCGATCTCGCCGCCACGCAGCCGCAGCTCGAGGTCATGACGCCGCCGGGCATGGAGGAGATGGCCGAGCAGCTGCGCGGCGTGTTCTCGCAACTGGGCGCCCACAAGCGCAAGACGCGCAAGCTCAAAATCGCCGAAGCGCGCCGCCTGCTGATCGACGAAGAAGCCGCGCGACTGCTCAACGAAGAAGAGATCAAGCTGCAAGCGATCCAGAGCGCCGAGCAAAACGGCATCGTGTTCATCGACGAGATCGACAAAGTCACCAGCCGCAGCGACGGCCAGTCGAGCGCCGAAGTCTCGCGCCAAGGCGTGCAGCGCGACCTGCTGCCGCTGGTCGAGGGCTGCACCGTTTCGACCAAATACGGCCCAATCAAGACCGACCACATCCTGTTCATCGCCAGCGGCGCCTTCCACCTGAGCAAGCCCAGCGACCTGATCCCCGAGCTGCAGGGGCGGCTGCCGATTCGGGTCGAGCTGCAGTCGCTCACCGTGGCCGACTTCGAGGCCATCCTCACCCAGACCCACGCCAGCTTGGTGCGCCAGTACCAGGCGCTGCTGGCGACCGAGGGCGTGACGCTGGTCTTTGGCCCGGACGCGATCACACGGCTGGCGCAGATCGCCTTTGAGGTCAATGAGCGCACCGAAAACATCGGCGCGCGCCGCCTAGCCACGGTGATGGAGCACCTGCTCGACGAGGTGAGCTTCGACGCCACGCGCCTGAGCGGCACCGAAGTCGTGGTCGATGCCGCCATGGTCGATGCGCGGCTGGCGGCCTTGAGCCGCAACGAGGACTTGTCCCGCTATATTTTGTAGCGCGCGGCGCCGCTTGGGCGTAACATGGGGCCATGGAGACCAGTCTCAGGCGCTGCGGCCGCAGCCATTGCCCACCCGGCGCCGTGCCGCCGGAGTGCTTGCTGCGCCAGACGCGGCTGCAAGCCGTGCGCGCCACCTTGCTGATCCCGCTGGTGGCGCGCGCCTACGGCGCCCGCTGCTACCCTTGGCTCGACTGCCACGACGCCGACGCGGCGCATCTTTTGACCTGTCTGCAAACCGACGCCGAAGCGCTGCTGCAAGATCGGCTGGTGGTGCTCAATGTGCTGTGGCGCACGCACGTGCTCAAGGCGTGGGGGCGCGAATTTTTTGCCCGCCATCCGCACGCGGCCGGCGTCAACTTGGGCTGCGGCCTGTCGAACCACTTCCAGTGGCTGGATAACGGCAGCAACCGCTGGCTCGATGCCGATTTGCCTGAGGTGCTGGCGTTGCGCGAGCAGCTGCTGCCGGAGCAGGGCGAGCGCCGCCACAACGCCGGCATCGACCTCGTCCGCGATGGCTGGTGGGACGCGCTGGAGTTGAACCGCTGGGCCGCCGGCGCGCCGCTGTGGCTGCTGTGCGAGGGGGTGCTGATGTACCTGCCGCCCGATCGGGTGCGCGCGCTGCTGCGCGAGTTTGCCCAGCGCGCCCCGCCCGACTCGGTGCTGGTGCTCGACGCCATGTCGCACCGGGCCATCGGGCAGTCGCGCTGGAGCGCCAGCGTGGGGCCCACGGGGGCCGAGTTCCGCTGGGGCCTGCAGCACGCGGGCGAGCTGCTGCAAGCGCACCCGCGCCTGCGCCAAGCCGGGATGCGCAGCGTCTCGGAATGCTACGGCGCTGCCGGTGCGGCCTTCGAGGCGCTGTGCCTGCCCTGGATCGGCGCGCCCCTGTACGCGATGCACGCGCTGCGCGTTTGAGTCCGAGGGCGCGGTTTGGCAGGCGCCGCGCAGTTCTACAGCCTCAGCCACCGCCGCAGCCGCAAGCGCGGCATGGGCTCCGTGGCCAGCCCAAAGCTTCATAAAAAACTTTTGATGTGGCGTGTAAGCCTTTAATTAGGCTCGATTTTTGCCGCAAAATCGGTTCTTAATTGGGCTCTAGAGGCTTGATTTCATTTGGAAAAAGTGTAACGCGGACTAGGCGTGGCCCAAATTTGGTGCTACAGTGGTGAAAAGTGTGTTTTTGTGGTGATAAGTGGGTCATAAGGCCATTCCGCTGTGTTCCAAGGTGCTTCCTCTCTCAGTCTCGACGCCAAGGGTCGCTTGGCGGTGCCCACGCGGCACCGCGAGGTGCTGGGCGCGTGCGCCGCTGGGCAGCTCACCGTCACCAAACACCCGCACGGCTGCCTGATGCTGTTTCCGCGCCCGCAGTGGGAGCAGTTTCGCGAGCGCATCGCCGCGCTGCCGCTGTCGGCGCAGTGGTGGAAGCGCATTTTTTTGGGCAACGCCATGGACTGCGAGCTCGACAGCGCCGGGCGCGTGCTGATCGCGCCCGAGCTGCGCGCCGCTGCCGGCCTGCACAAAGAGGCGGTGCTGCTGGGCATGGGCAACCACTTCGAGCTCTGGGACGCCCAAGCCTACGCGGCCCAGGAGGCGCAGGCGATGCAGGGCGAGTTGCCCGAGGCCCTGAAGGACTTTTCTTTCTAAGGGGCCGCTGGTGCAACCGCCCCTAGCCCATTGCACCGTCTTGTTGAACGAAGCAGTCCAAGCGCTGCACGTGCAAGCAGACGGTCGCTACATCGACGCCACCTTTGGCCGCGGCGGTCATGCGCGGGCGATTTTGGCACGCCTGTCGGCGGCTGGGCGGCTGGCGGTGTACGACAAAGACCCGCAGGCGATCGCCGCAGCCCAGCAGCTGGCGGCCAGCGACGCCCGGCTGCACGCGGTGCACCACCAAGGTTTTGCCGCGCTGGCCGAGCAGCCCGAGGCCAGCGCCGACGGCATCTTGATGGATTTGGGGGTGAGTTCACCCCAGCTCGACGACCCCACCCGGGGTTTTTCCTTCCGCCACGACGGCCCCTTGGACATGCGCATGGACCCGACACGGGGCCAGAGCGCGGCCGAGTGGCTGGCCACGGCAGAAGTCACAGAAATAGCAGAGGTGATACGTGAATACGGCGAAGAACGGTTTGCTCAATCGATTGCAAAGGCGCTTGATCGTCGCCGACAGGAACGGGGCCCTGTTGGAACCACCGCCGAGCTGGCCCAAATCGTGGCTGGCGCGGTCAAAACCCGCCAGCCGGGCAAGGACCCTGCAACGCGCACATTTCAGGCTATTCGGATTTTCATCAACGCCGAGCTTGAGGAGCTGCAACACGCGCTGAAGGCGGCGCTGCGCGTGCTCAAGCCCGGCGGCTGGCTGGTGGTGATCAGCTTTCATTCGCTCGAAGACCGGCTGGTGAAACAGTTCATGGCCCAGCACGCCAAAGACGCCTACGACCGGCGCCAGCCGCTGGCCGCACCCAAGGCCTTGGCGCTGGCGCAGGTGCAGCGCGTGCTGCCCAGTGCCGCCGAGGTGGCGGCGAATCCGCGCGCGCGCAGCGCCGTGCTGCGCCTGGCCCAGCGCAGCGCGCTGGCGTGGGAGGCGCTGCCATGACGCGCCTCAACCTCGTGCTGCTGCTGGTGCTGCTGGCCAGCGCCCTCAGTTTGGTGCATCAGCAGTACGAAGCGCGCCGTCTGTTCGTGGCGCTGGAGCGCGCCAACGCCGCCGCCGACCGCTTGGCCTCGGAGCAAGAGCAGTTACAGGTGCAAAAGCGCACGCTGGCGGCCCCAGCGCGGGTGCAGCAGCTGGCCAGCGAGCGCTTGCAGATGCGCCCGATCCACCCCGGCATCACCGAGGTGCTGGCCCTGCCTGTGGCGGGTGCGGCAGGCGGCGCTGCCGGGCCGGTGCAGCGCCTGCAGGGGCCGGTGACGGCACCCGCCCCCGCGTCTGCCACCCCCTTGGCGCAGCCGGAGCCGCGGCCATGAAGCGCGCCATCGCTTACGGCTCCAGCCCCTTGCTCACCAGCGCCACCCCGGTCTGGCGCAGCCGCCTGATCGTGGCCGGCTTTGCGCTCGTCTTTTTGGGCTTGGGCGCACGCGCCGCTTACGTGCAAGTGTTTGGCAACGAATTTTTCCAGCGCCAAGGCGAGATCCGCTTCGAGCGCACGCTGGAGCTGCCGCCCAACCGCGGCCGGGTGCTGGACCGCAACGGCCTGATTCTGGCCACCAGCGTGGTGGCGCAAAGCGTCTGGGCGATCCCAGAAAACATCGACCGCCAGCACCCCAAGCTGCCTGAGCTGGCGCGGCTGCTGGAGCTGCCGCCGGCCGAACTGCAGCGCCGACTCGACCGGCACCCGACCTTCGTCTGGCTGCGGCGCCAGCTCGACGAAGCGCGGGCAGCGCAGGTGCGCGCGCTGGGGATCGAGGGCATCCACTTTCGCAAAGAGTACCGGCGCCAGTACCCAGAGGGCGAGGCGCTGGCGCACGTGGTGGGCTTTACCAACGTCGAAGACGTGGGCCAAGAGGGGGTCGAGCTGGCCTTCAACGCCCACCTGTCGGGGCAGCCGGGCTCGCGCCGCGTGCTGCGCGACCGCTTCGGGCGCGTGGTCGAAGACGTGCGCGAAG
>Ga0207951_101120_pt1 | contig 10661 bp, 7 predicted proteins | sample Subbio12Aug_8Bad_FD_184830 | JGI IMG/M metagenome (GOLD analysis project Ga0207951, IMG submission 184830) | Serpentinite rock and fluid subsurface biosphere microbial communities from McLaughlin Reserve, California, USA - CR12Aug_8Bad (SPAdes) | ecosystem: Environmental > Terrestrial > Deep... | reverse complement strand
CGGCGGACGGTTGTCGAAGTTGCCCGACGCGATGATGTCGCGGTTCTTCACGATGTCTTGGGCCGTCTGCCAGTCAGCGGTCCAGTTGACCGACATACGCTCGGTCGGGACCCAGGTCAGCGAGGAGCTGAACCGGACCCGCGGCAGGTTCAGGTTGCCTTCCGAGGCAGTGAAGGCCGCCGGGTTGGACGGGTTGGTGAAGGACTTCTGCTCGATCAGCCAGGAGCCGCGCAGGGAGTAGGCGAACCGACCGAAGTCGCGGCCGAACGTCTCTTCCGTGTCGAGGCTGTAGTTGACGGTGAAGTCCATGCCCCGGGTTTCGAAGCCCTGGAAGTTGACCGAACCCTGGATGAAGCCGACCTGGGTCGAGGGATCGCCGACCTTGAAGCCTTCCGAGCGCTCGGTCGGGTTGCCCGGGGTCGGGTTGACCGGCGTGTTGCGGAAGATGTTGGCGCAGGTCGGAGCGAGGCCCACGCCGTCGACGCAGTTGGCGGCGATGGCCGGCGCCGACAGCGAGGCGATGGCGTCGGTGATTTCGACTTCATAGTAGTCGAGCACCATGCTCAGGCGCGGGAACCAGCGGGGCTGGGCCACGATCGAGAAGGTGAACGATTCCGACTGTTCCGGCTGCAGGAAGGGGTTGCCGCCCGAGAGGCCGGCAATGCCCGAGGTGTATTGCGGCGCATAGTCGTCCGCCGTGTCCGCCGTGGCAGCCGCGAAGTCGAAGAAGTTCGGGGCATAGCCGCGGGCCTGCGCCAGGGTTTCACAGTTGGCGATCCGGTTGGCCCGGATTGCGGCCCCGTTGGCGCCCGAGGCGGCCGCCGTGATGGCCGCCGTGGTGCAGGGATCGGCGAAGGCGTTGGCGAAGGTCTGGCTCTGCGGGCTGAAATTCTCGCCCAGGTTCGGAGCGCGGAACGAGGTGTTGAAGCTGGACTTGAAGGCCAGGTCGCGGATCGGCCGGTAGACCAGGTTCACGCCATAGACCTCATCCTTGCCGACGGTCGAATAGTCGAACATCCGGTAGGAAGCGCTCAGCTCGGCATATTCACCCAGCCAGCTGTCCCGCAGCAGGGGCAGCGACAGTTCGGCGAAATACTCCTCGCTGTCATAGGAGGCCTCGAGGAAGTCCGGGCCGCTGTTGAGGAACAGCAGGCGGTCGCCGGTGGTCCCTTCGCGGCCGCTCTCCGAAGTCGACTCCTTGCGGTATTCGGCGCCGAGGGCGACGCCGATCGGGCCGGCGCCCCAGAAGTCCCACAGCTGGCCGGAGATCGAGGCGATCGCCTGCTCCTGCTCATTGATGCCGACCGAGGTGATCTCGGCATAGGTGTAGTCGAGCGCGGCCTGGCTCTGGTTGCCACGGCCGAAGATGTTCAGCGGCTGGCATTCGTTCAGCTCGCGCGTCCCCTGGGCGGAGTTGCGCAGATCCTCGGTCGGAACGCCCGTTCCGCCGACGCCGCTGCGGAACCAGTCCGCCGCGAAGCCGCCCTGGGCCGCAATCAGGCGCGCCCGGCAGACCACTTCGCCCGGCCGGCCGTTCACGATGCCGGCGACGTCGAAGACGGCGTCGGCGGCGAGGGCGAAGCGCTGGGCGTCACTGCCGCTTTCCGTGCTGGTGATCTCGGCCCGACCCCAGACGTAGGAAATGTCCCAGTTGAAGTTCTTGACGAAGCCGAGGTTGTCCAGATCGCCTTCCAGGCCGGCGACATAGCGTTCCAGCTGACGGTTGGTCTGCTGGCCGCGGTCCTGGGCGAACATCGAGTGACGTGCGAACGGAGCAGCGACCGGGGCGCCGGCGACGCCGTCCGCATTGGCGGTCGGGGCCGAGTAGTTGACCAGGGTGTTGGCCAGGATGGCGGCGCGCAGATTGGCCGGCAGGAAGGCGTTGTCCGTCCGGGTGTTGAACTGGGTGAAGTTCGTCGGACCATAGGTGTACTGGGGCTGTACGGTGTTGGCCGGGTTGCCCGCCTGATCCCGGATGTACATGTCGTAGAAGGAAGGCTGGCCTCGGGCCGACGCGTCCTCGTCCGTGTATTTGGCTTCCAGCGTCAGACGAACGTTCGACAGGATGTCGAAGTTGGCGCCCGCGGCGAAGCGTTTCGACTCGTTCTCGGGGGTCCGGCTCTGCTGGCCGAACAGGGCGTTATTGGTGCCGTCGCCACCGATCATCAGCGTGCGCGACTGGCCGCCGGTGCCGATGCGCTGGCCGAAATCGGCCAGACGGGCGGTGGTGCCGTCGAACACCCAGGTCTTGGTCGGATCGACCGGATAGCAGTTGGCCGACAGGAAGCCGGTCGCCGAGGTCGGGTTACAGCCGCCCAGCGGGATCAGCGGGTTGGTGGTGCGGCTGGGCTGCTGGGTGTTGGCCAGGGTCGTCTGACCCCAGCGCGGACGCGAAATCGTGTTCAGGCCGCCGAACAGGGCGGCGTCATAGAAGCCGTCGCTCGGAGCGAAGGCCGGGTCGACGTCCACGGTGACGAGGGCGAAGGAATCGCGGTTCCACTGGACAGCGTCGACGTCGATCTCATCGATCTGCTCGTATTCGCCGAAGGCCCACAGGTTCAGGCGGTCGTCCAGCAGGTTGGTGCCGGCGAGGACGGAGACGCGCTTGTTGGCCTCGCCACCCTTGTTGATCATGCTGTACTGGGCATCGATCTCGAGGCCCTCGAAATCGTCGCGCATGATGAAGTTCAGAACGCCGGAGACGGCGTCGGCGCCATAGACCGACGAGGCGCCGCCGGTGACGATCTCGACGCTCTGGATCAGCAGGCGCGGGATGGTGTCGATGTCGACCTGCAGCGTGCCCTGCAGGGAGCTGACCGAGCGGCGACCGTCGATCAGGACCAGGGTGCGGTTCGAACCCAGCGAGCGCAGGTTGGCGGTGGACAGGCCCAGCAGGCCGAGGCCGTCGACGCCGGTGTTGGTGGTGTCGGACGGGATGCGCGAGTTCGACAGGGCCGGGATCTGGGCCAGATAGTCGATGACCGTGTTCTGGCCGGTGTTCAGCAGGTCTTCACGACCGACCTGGATCAGCGGCGTCGGCGCCGTGGTCGGGTCGCGACGGATGCGCGAGCCGGTGACGACGATCTCGTCGATCACGACCACATCCTGGTCGGACTGGCCCTGGACGCTGACGTCCGGAAGCTGGCTTTGAGCGAAGGCCGGAGCCGAAACGGCCATGACGCCCGCGAGGACCGTCGTGCCAAAGAGGTATTTGCGCTTCAGAAGCATTGTGAAAAGGCCCCAACCAAATGTGTATGCGAGACGCAGCTCCCGCATAACTACGGATTCTGCTCGGACACCCACGCTAGGCAGCAATGCCGGCGGGGGCAAGCGATTGTGGCGGCTTGGCGACCAATCCGACCAGGACTTGTTACAATCCGGACACAGTCTCGCCGCCCACGAGAATAGCTGAGACTTCGGCAAGACCTGCCGAAGGTTGTCAGAGGTTTTCGCGCAACCAGCCCGCCGCCCGCGCCACAATTCCACCGCGGTGCACCCTCGGGGCATCGGCGGCGGATATCTGCCGCGACATCAGCTTGCGGGCCGAAACCGCCTCGCGCGGACCATAGGCGGCGCGCAGCAGCACGCCCGCCGCCGAACAGAAGGCCGGACCCGAGGCGGCGTCGGCCAGGTGGGGCGCGCGCTGTGGCTTGCCCAGCCGCACCGGGCGGTCGAACACGCGTACGGCCAGTTCGCGCACGCCGTTCAGCTGGCTGGCCCCGCCGGTCAGCACCAGGCCCGCGCCGGGCTCCAGCCCCACGCCGGCGTTACGCAGCCGGTCGCGCAGCAGCTCCAGCGTCTCCTCGACCCGCGGGGCGATGACGGTCTTCAGCATGGCGCGCTGGACGAAGATCGGTCCGGCCGAGGCGTCCTCGCCGCGCGGCGGCGCCTCCAGCATCTCGCGATCCTCATGGGCGTCGGCCATGGCCGAGCCGTGCAGCGTCTTGAGCCGCTCGGCGCCGGCGCGCGAGGTCGACAGGCCGCGGGCGATGTCGGCCGTGACATGGTCGCCGCCGACATTGAGGCTTTCGATATGCAGCAGCGAACGCCCGCCCCACACCGCGGCCGAGGTCGAGCCCCCGCCCATGTCGATACAGACGCAGCCCAGATCCATCTCGTCGTCCTCCAGCGCCGCCAGCGACGACACCACCGGCGCCGCCGCCACGCCCTGCAGGTCGAGATGGGCCAGCTCGAGGCAGTGGCTGAGGCCGTTGAAGGCGCTCTCGGCCATGGACACGACCAGCAGGTCCAGCCCCAGCGAATGCCCCTTCATCGAACGCGGATCGTGCACCCCCCTCGCCCCGTCCACCGACCAGGCGATGGGCAACACATGGATCGGCCGCCGGTTCGGCAGCCGGATCTGGGCCAGCGCCATGCCGATGGCGCGCGCCAGATCGGCGTCGCCGACCGGCGTGGCGCCCAGCGACACCCGCGCCTGGACCCGATGGCTGGCCATCTGGCCGATGGCCGTGGTCACGACCACGCCCGAGACGGGGCTGCCCGCCGCACGCTCGGCCCGCTCGACGGCATGGCCGATGGCCTGGGCCGCCTCGTCCATATTGACGATGCCGCCGCCGCGCACGCCGCGCGACTGGACATGCCCGGCCCCCGCAACCCGGATGGTGCGGTCGGCGTGGCGCACGCCGTCGGCCTTCATGATGAAACAGGCGACCTTGGACTGGCCGAGGTCGAGCGCCGCCACGACGGGCGCGCGCCCCGCGGCCTTCCCCACACCGTCCACAGACTTGTCAACAGATCGTCCGGTCATGGCTGGGCTCTCACTCTACGCTTCGCCTGCGGAGGGCCGGACGGCGACCTCTTCGGGCGTTCTCAGATCGATGCGGGCGAAGCCCAGTTCCAGCAGCCGTTCGCGCTGGTCGAGGGCGTCGAGCTGGATCAGCGCCGCCTCCTGGCCCGTGGCGGGCAGCTGGATCAGGCTGCCGTCCTTGAGCCGCAGGTCCCAGCGGCGCTCGTCGACCCGCACCAGGGCCTCGACCCGGCTGGCCAGCCGCGGGCGCTGGGCGATCAGGGGCAGGACTTCGGAGGCGGCCTGTTCGGCGCCCTGGCCGACCACCAGGGGCAGGTTGGGGTAGCGGCCGGCGTCGGCCCCGGCGATCACCGCGCCATGGCTGTCGATCACCACATTGCGCCCGCCGGCCTGCCAGACGGCCAGCCGGTCGTGTTCGATGACATGGACGATCAGGGTGTTCGGCAGCAGCCGCACGACCCGCGCCGACTTGACCCAGCCGATGGTCTCGACCCGCTGGCGCACGGCCTCGAGGTCGATGGAGGTCATCGGCTGGTCGGCGTTCAACTGAACGGCGCGCTGGATGGCGGCCGTGGCCTCCGGGCTCTCCCCCTCGATGAAGACCCGCTCCAGCTTCAGGCCGAGGCCGGCGGCCGCGCCATCGAAGCCACGGCCGACGGAGGCGCCGATGCGATCGGCCCGGGCGCCGGTGGCCAGCACCGCGGCCAGCACAAGCACGCCGGCGGCGATCGAGATCATCACTGCGCGGGGCGACAGATCCAGCCGGCCCAGCGCCGCCATCTTCCCGGGCGTGGCCTGGGCGTTGCGCGGCGCACGGCCGCCGCCCCGGGATTTAGGAGCCGCGCCGCGTTTTGCAGGCTGGTTCGAACTCTGTCGCCGACCGCCGCGAACTACCGCGGGCATGAGGCGTCCTCCACCATCCACCGTACCAAGGTCTTGTAGTCCATCCCCACATGGGCGGCCTGCTCGGGACTGAGCGAGGTCGGGGTCATGCCGGGCTGGGTATTGACCTCCAGAAGGACCAGTTCGTCCTTAATATCGTCATAACGAAAGTCCGATCGTGACACGCCGCGGCAGCCCATGGCGGTGTGCGCCAGCTCGGATTCCCGCAGCGCCGCCTCGAACACATGCGGCGGCAGAACCGCCGGCAGCACATGGACGGAGCCGCCCGGGGCGTATTTGGCCTCATAGTCATAGAAGCCCTTGGTCGGGGTGATGTCGGTGATGGTCAGGGCCCGCGGTCCCGACTTTTCCCCAAGAACCGTGACGGCCAGCTCCTTGCCGGCGATGAAGGGCTCGACCATCACCTGTTCGCCCCAGGTCCAGTCGTCCTGACCCGGCGCGGCGCACGGCGGCTCGCCCTCGCGCACCAGATAGACCCCGACCGAAGACCCCTCGGCATTGGGCTTGATCACATAGGGCGGCGGGATGACGTGCGTCCGCGACACGACGTGCCGGTCGAACAGGCCGCCGCCCGGCACCATGACACCCGCGGCCGCCAGCACCGCCTTGGACTTCTCCTTGTCCATGGCCAGGGCCGAGGCCAGCACGCCCGAGTGGGTATAGGGAATCCCCAGCGTCTCCAGCACGCCCTGGACGCAGCCGTCCTCGCCCCATTCGCCATGCAGGGCGTTGAAAACCACATCAGGCTTGAGCGCCGCCAGCACCTGGGCCAGGTCGCGCCCGGCGTCGACGCGCGTGACCCTGGCCACCTGCCCTTCGAGGGCGTCGGCGCACATCCGGCCCGAGGACAGGGACACCTCCCGCTCGGACGACAGACCGCCCATCAGGACGGCGACGTGCAGGTCTGCGAACGGGCGGGTCATGGGGGATCAACTCAGAGCGTGCGGCCGATCCTCTTGATCTCCCATTCGAGGTTTACGCCCCGTTTACTTTGAACGTCCGCGCGTACGGTTTCTCCCAGTCCCTCGATATCCGCCGCCGTCGCCTCGCCCGGGTTGATCATGAAATTGCTGTGCAATTCGCTGAACATGGCCCCGCCGCCGGTGGCCCTGAAAAGTTTGCCGCGCCAGCCCGCCTCATCGACCAGCTGCCACGAGGAATGACCCGGCGGGTTCTTGAAGGTCGAGCCGCCGGTCTTCTCGCGGATCGGCTGGGTCAGTTCGCGGCGGGCAGTGATCTCGGCGATACGGGCGGCGACGGCATCGGGATCGTCGGGCCGTCCCTGGAATACCGCCTGGATCCAGATGATCCCGCCTTCGGGAATTTCACTGTGGCGATAGGTATAGCCGAAGTCCTCCAGCTCGTAGACCCGCATCTCTCCCGTCCGATCAAAGCCCCAAGCGCTGACCAGAACATCTTTTGTTTCAGCGCCGTAGCACCCCGCATTCATGGTCAGGGCTCCGCCGATCGTCCCCGGGATGCCGGCATAGAACTCCAGTCCCGCGATCCCTGCCTTGGCCGAGGCCCGGGCAACCATGGCGTCGAGGGCGCCGGCGCCGGCGATCACCTGATGCTCTGCGGCCTCGATATGGATTTCGCCAAACGCACGTCCGGCCAACCGTATCACGACACCCTCGACGCCGCCGTCGCGGATGATGACGTTCGAACCGACACCCAGCACTGTCACGGGGACGTCCGGATCCAGAGCCCTCAGGAATTCGCCCAGATCATCGGCATCCGCCGGGATGAACAAGGCATCGGCGTTCCCGCCCACCCGGAACCATGTGAACGGCCCCAGCGGCTCTTCACGCAACAGCTTGCCGCGGACCTCGGGCAGGGCGATCACCCCAGCGCCTCCAGTTGCCCCGGCAGCGCATAGGCCCACTGCGTAATATCCCCCGCCCCCAGCAGCACCACCAGATCGCCGTCCTTCGCCTCCGCCGCGATCACCCCCGGCAGGGCCGCCACGCTCTCCAGCGCGTGGACCGACCGGTGCCCGAACCGCCGGATGCCCTCGACCAGCGCATCCTTGTCCACGCCCTCGATCGGCGCCTCGCCGGCCGCATAGACATCGGCCACGAACACCGCGTCGGCGTCCGAGAAACAGGTCGAGAACTCCTCCATCAGCGATTCCAGCCGGGTGAACCGGTGCGGCTGGACCACGGCGATGACCCGGCCCTCGGCCACCTGACGCGCCGCCTTCAGCACCGCCGCGATCTCGACCGGATGGTGGCCATAGTCGTCGACGATCCGCACCCCGCCGACGATGCCGGTGGTGGTGAACCGCCGCCGCACCCCGCCGAACCCGGCCAGCCCCGCCTTGATCGCCTCGTCCGACACGTCCAGCTCGCGCGCCACGGCGATCGCGGCCAGCGCATTGGCGACATTGTGCCAGCCAGCCATCGGCAGATGCAGCCCCGTTATCCGCAGCGGCTCGTCCAGCGCCGCCAGCCCCTGGCCCTGAATCACCACGTCGAAGCGGCAGCCGTCGGGTTTCATCTCGACATTGTCGGCCCGGACCATGGCCTGGGGATTGATCCCGTAGGTCACCAGCCGCCGGTTATCGATCGAGGCCACCAGCCGCTGGACCTCCGGATGGTCGAGGCAGACGGCGGCGAAGCCGTAGAAGGGGATGTTCTCGACGAAGTCCACGAACGCCTTCCGCACCCCGTCGAAGTCGCCGTAGTGGTCCAGGTGTTCAGGATCGATATTGGTGACGATGGCCACCGTCGACTTCAGGCGCAGGAAGCTGCCGTCGCTCTCGTCGGCCTCGACCACGATCCAGTCGCCGTCGCCGACCTTGGCGTTGGTGCCATAGGCGTTGATGATGCCGCCGTTGACCACCGTCGGGTCCAGCCCGCCGGCGTCGAGAATGGCCGCCACCATCGAGGTGGTCGTGGTCTTCCCGTGCGTCCCGCCGACCGCGATCGAGAATTGCAGCCGCATCAGCTCGGCCAGCATCTCGGCCCGGCGCACCAGCGGGATCCGACGCTCGCGGGCGACTACCATCTCGGGATTGGTCGGCTTGACCGCGGTCGAATAGACCACCGCCGAGACGCCGTCGCCGATGTGGGCCACGTCGTGACCGATGAAGATCCGCGCGCCCAGCTTCTCCAGCCGCTCGGTATTGGCGCTGGCCCGGGCGTCGGAGCCCTGCACCGAATAGCCGATCTTGAGCATGATCTCGGCGATGCCGCTCATGCCGATGCCGCCGATGCCGACGAAATGGACGGGGCCGAGGTCGAAGGGGACGGGGCGAAGGCGAGCGATCATCCCAGCCGATTAGCAAGGCTTGAACGGGATTGCGACACCCCGACGTGGTTAGTCCTCGGCGACGAAATCCCGGGCGAACTCCGGGGCGTCCTCATCCCCCGGCAGCAGCGGCTCGTCGTCGCCATCCGTGGCCCGCGACGGGTCCGGGACCTCGAAACCGACCGGGATCGACAGGTCCAGCAGGCCCGCCGCCTTCATCTCCTGCACGCCCGGCAAGTCGTAGAGATTGGACAGACCGAAATGCTCGAGGAATTTGTCGGCGGTGCCGTAGGTGACCGGCCGGCCCGGGGTCCGGCGCCGCCCGCGCAGCCGCACGAACCCCATCTCCAGCAGCAGATCCAGCGTCCCCTTCGACAGCGACACCCCGCGCACGCTCTCGATCTCGGCCCGGGTGCACGGCTGGTGATAGGCGATGATGGCCAGGGTCTCGAGCGCCGCCTTCGACAGCCGCCGCGGCTCCTCCCGCTCCTCTGTCATCAGGAACGACAGGTCCGGCGCGGTGCGGAAGCGCCAGCGGTCGGCGACGCATTCCAGCTCGACCCCCCGCCCCTGATAGCGTTCGCGCAGCGCCGAGATGGCTCCGCCGACATCCGCCCCCTCGGGCAGCCGCCGCGCGATCTCCGCCGCCGACAGCGGCCCGGCGGCGGCGAACAGCAGGGCCTCGACGCGCCGTTCGATCTCACCGTGATCGGGTGCGAACTGGATCACGGCACGAGTTCCAGCGGCTGACCCATGCCGGGACCTTGGCCGCGCCGCTTCAGATACAGGTCGGCGAAGGCCTCCGCCTGTTTCACATCCATCGCCCCCTCCTTCACCAGCTCCAGACCGGCCGACAGGGTCGAGGCGGTGAAGCTGGCCTGGCTCGGCCCCTCGCCCCCGTGCCGCGTCGGCGCCACCTGCTCCAGCGGCGTCCACTGGTCCAGCCTCGGCAACACCTCTCGCAGCCAGTCCCGCGCCGCCTCCAGCGCGAACGCCTCGACCCGCTGGCCGGGATTGTAGTGGCGCTGCTCCTCGCGCCGCCGCTGGGTCACATAGGCGGCCATCAGCTCGTACAGGCTGGCGTCGATCCGGTCGGACGGGATTATCACCAGCGCCTCGGGGTCGCCGCGGGTGAACACGTCGCGTTTCAGTCGCGGCCGGGCGGTCAGCGCCTCCACCGCCTTGCGCATCGCTTCCAGCTTCTGCAGCCGGAAGGCCAGGGCCGCGGCCATCTCTTCGGCCGGCGTCTCGTCCCCCGGCTTTTCGGTGCGCGGCAGCAGCAGCCGTGACTTCAGATAGGCCAGCCAGGACGCCATCACGAGATAGTCCGCCGCCAGCGAGAAATTGCGTCGCCGCGCCTCGTGCACAAAGGCCAGATACTGTTCCGCCAACTGGGTGATCGACAGCTTCAGAAGGTCGACCTTCTGCGTCCGCGCCAGCGCTAGCAGGACATGCAGCGGCCCCTCATAGCCGTCCAGATCGACCACAAAGGCCTCGCGCGCCTCGACCTGTTCGGCGGCGGTGAAGTCCAGATTGGGCTGGAAGGCCTCGGTCATTTCCTGTTTGGCCTGCCGCGCCTCGCGCTGCTTGAGGCCGGCGCCTGCGCCTCACCCACGTCCGGCCCTTCCGCCGCCTCCAGTCGCCCGGCCATCAGGGCGTCAAGGCGCAGGCGGGCCTCGAACGGATCCAGCGGCTCGGGCGCACTGACGATCCGCGCCAGCGCCGCGGCGGCCCGCCT
>Ga0207951_101119_pt1 | contig 10668 bp, 9 predicted proteins | sample Subbio12Aug_8Bad_FD_184830 | JGI IMG/M metagenome (GOLD analysis project Ga0207951, IMG submission 184830) | Serpentinite rock and fluid subsurface biosphere microbial communities from McLaughlin Reserve, California, USA - CR12Aug_8Bad (SPAdes) | ecosystem: Environmental > Terrestrial > Deep... | reverse complement strand
CGGCCTGAATATCAATGACGAATGCGGTGCGACATGCCCGCAAAATCTGTCGGACAAAGTTCTGGAGTATCGCGCCGACGTGGGCATTTCACTGGATGGCGATGGCGACCGGCTCATCATGGTCGACCACAAAGGCGAGATCGTCGACGGTGATGAACTGATTTACATCATCGCCAAATCACGGCGTGACGAAAACAAACTGCAAGGCCCTGTCGTTGGTACGTTAATGTCCAATCTGGGCATGGAGCACGCGCTAAAAGCCATGGGCGTCGAACTGATGCGCGCCAATGTCGGCGACCGCTACGTCATGGAACTCCTGGGCGAGAAAAAAGGCATCATCGGCGGCGAAGGCTCAGGGCATATCATCTGTCTGGACAAAACCACAACCGGCGACGGCATCGTAGCCGCCCTGCAGGTCTTGGCAGAAGTCCGCCGAACCGGCAAGACACTGCACGACCTGAAAAAAGGCATGAAGAAGTACCCGCAAGTACTCATCAATGTCCGCAGCGAACGTAAAATCAAAATCGATGAACACGATGGCATCAAAAAAGCTGTCGACACTGTCGAAAAGAAACTGGGCGACAAGGGACGAGTGCTGTTGCGCGCATCCGGTACCGAGCCGTTGATCCGCGTGATGGTTGAGGGCGTTGATGAAGATGACGTCAATAAATATGCCAATCAACTGGCGAACGACGTACGGAAAGCAATCGCTTCTTGAATTAACAGCAATCAATCTTTATCATAGTCGGCTTTATTTGGCTCGGAGTATCTAATGCGTCAGTCTTTGATCATGGGAAACTGGAAAATGAACGGTTCTCGCCAGGACGGCCAGGCATTGGCCAACACTCTCGCCGAAGGCTTGGGAAGCGTTACTCAGGAAGTGGCGGTTTGCGTCCCGTTTGTCTATTTATCCGATATACAGCAAACCCTGACTGGCTCAGCCATTGTCGTGGGTGCGCAAAATGTTGCCGATCAAACCTCCGGCGCGTACACTGGCGAAGTATCTGCAACCATGCTGGCCGATTGCGGCTGCAAATATGCGCTGGTTGGCCACTCCGAGCGCCGCAGCTATTATGGCGACACCAACGCATCGGTCGCAAAACGGTTTATCGAAGCACAAAAACAAAACATCATTCCGGTGCTCTGTGTTGGCGAAACACTGGAAGAACGCGAATCAAACCGAACCTTTCAGGTTGTCGATGAACAGCTAGATGCCGTAATTGACGCAGCCGGAATCGATGCGTTTCAAAAAGCCGTCATCGCCTACGAGCCTGTTTGGGCCATCGGAACCGGTAAAACCGCAACCGACGATCAAGCACAGGAAGTACATCGTTACATTCGCCAACGCATAGCCGCCAGAAGCCAGACTGTCGCTGATAGCGTGCAAATACTCTACGGCGGCAGCGTCAAACCTGATAATGCCAAAGCCCTGTTTGCAATGCCTGACATTGATGGCGGACTGGTAGGCGGCGCATCGCTCGACGCCAAAGGTTTTTTGCAAATCTGTCATTCGGTTTAGTTTTTTCGTTGGATTCAACATGCTGTATCAAATCATCATAGTCATACACATACTCCTGGCTCTAGGCATCATAGGCTTGGTATTGATTCAACATGGCAAAGGTGCCGACGCAGGTGCAACGTTTGGTGGCGGTGCTTCAGGATCTGTATTTGGCGCCCAAGGATCGGCATCGTTCTTATCCAGAACAACCGCGATTTTTGCAACCCTGTTCTTTATCACCAGCTTGAGCTTGGCCATCCTGAGCGGCTACCAAGACAAGAAAACCGACATAATGAACGTAGCGCCGGAAGCAACTCAGCCGCTGAGGCCAGACGTTCCTGTGTCGCGCAGTACTGTTGATGAATCCGTGCCCATATCAGAAATACCCGCCGAACCGGCTGTAAAGGAAGTGGGAGGCGGGCAATGAGAAGTTACATGCCGACGTGGTGAAATTGGTAGACACGCCATCTTGAGGGGGTGGTGACGCAAGTCATGCCGGTTCAAATCCGGCCGTCGGTACCAAACAAGCATTTCAGGAAGTCCAATACAGCCCACAAACCCGCTAATCATCTAGGTTCGCGGGTTTTTTATGTCCAGCAACATGCTGGGAAATGCAGTAACAGTCGACAACTTTTGCAGTAACTCCAGGCAGTGACAAAAAGTTACTGCATTTTTCCAGCGGAGTTACTGCAAATGGCGAAAGATCTACTGAAAGACGTTACGGTCAAGAACACCAAGGCGGGCGGCAAAGACCTGCGCATGAATGACGGCAACGGGCTTTACGTGGAGGTCAAGACCAATGGTGCTAAATGGTGGCGACTTGACTACAGAATCGACGGCAAGCGCAAGACGCTGTCACTCGGGGTTTGCCTTGAAACGGGGTTGGCGGATGCCCGGCGCAAGGCTGAAGAGGCCCTCGTCAACGTGGCGGCAGGCGTCAACCCCAACGATATCCTTACGCCTAAACTAAACGACATTACTCGCGTCCTTGCCTTCAGATTGTCCAAATGAATCCGCCAAGACCGCATTATTTCATTGCGTTCGGTAAAACCAAGCTGCATCGCAGGACTCTGTGTCAATCGTAGCGTTTGGCGTCCGGCGGCAGCTTGAAAGACAACGGATGGACTGGAAGGCCATAATGGTGCGGATAAAATACACCAGCCAAATGTAAGCCATGTGGCGGCGCGGTCATTGCTGCCTGGCTGCGGTCTTTGATCTGCAACAAATCCTGCGTCCAGCTTTCCGGACGCTTGCCGGTGCCGATTGCCATCAATACGCCGACGATGTTGCGCACCATGTGGTGCAGAAAGGCGTTGGCGCAAATGTCGATGATGATTTTGTCATCCTGGCGGTAAACGTCGATGACATGCATGAAGCGGTTGGGGCTGACCGATTGGCAGCTCTGGGCGCGGAATGAGGAAAAGTCGTGCTCGCCCAGCAGGTGTTGCGCCGCCCGCTGCATGCGTTCGGCGTCCAGTGGGTCATGACACCAGGTCGCCTGGCTGCGCAGCAGGGCCGATTTCATGCGCCGGTTGAGGATCACGTAGCGGTAGAAGCGGGCAATGGCGCTGTAGCGGGCGTGAAAGTCGGCAATGGCCGGTTTTACCCACAGAATGCGGATGTCATCGGGCAAATGGCTGTTGCCGCCCATCAGCCAGGCATCCAGTGGCCGCTGGACGGTGCAATCGAAATGCACCACTTGCTCCAGCGCGTGCACCCCGGCATCGGTGCGACCAGCGCACTGCACGGTAAGCGGCTGATCGGCAATGATGGTCAAGGCCTGTTGCAAGCGGTTCTGCACCGTCGGTTTACCGGCCTGAAACTGCCAGCCCGCGTAAGCCGTGCCATCGTATTCCAGACCCAGCACGATGCGGTTCATGGATGAATCCACACCTTGCAGCCCGGCTCCACAGCGTCGAACAACTCAATGACATCGGCGTTGTGCATGCGTATGCAGCCATGCGAGGCCGGTTGTCCGCACGGCAGATGATCGGGCGCGCCGTGGATGTAGATGTAACGCCAGGCGCTATCGACCTCGCCATAACGATTGAACCCGGCTTCCAGCCCGCCCAGCCACAGAATGCGGCTGAGTATCCAGTCGCGCTGCGGAAATTCGGCGGCCAATTGCGGGCCGTAGATTTCGCCGGTTGGCCTGCGCCCCACAAAGACGCTGTTGATGGCTTGATGACTACCGATCCTGGCTCGTATCGAATGCCAGCCTAGCGGCGTGCATTCGCTGCCCTTACGCTGACCCGCGCCGTTTTTTGCCGTCGAAACCGGGTAGCTTGCCAGTACGCGGTCGTCATCGATCAGCCGCAACCGCTGTTCGGCAAGCGAAATAGCGATGAAACGCGCGGGGCTTGCTGGTGGCGCGCCGGTCATTTCACAAACAAGGCGATCGATTCGACATGGGCGGTTTGCGGAAACATGTCCATCACCCCGGCCTTGACCAGCGTGTAGCCCAGCTCGTTGACCAGAATCCCGGCATCACGCGCCAGGGTGGAGGGGTTGCACGACACGTAAACGATGCGCGTCGGCTGCCAATGTTTGAAGTTGTGCAAGATGTCCGCTGCGCCCGCACGGGAAGGATCTAGCAGTATCTTGTCGAAGCGTTGGCGGCTCCAGGGCTGGTCTTTCACGTCTTTGGTCAAATCGGCGACATGAAACTCGACATTGTCGATATTGTTCAGGCGGGCGTTGCTCTGGGCATGTCGAACCAGCGGTGCATCGCCCTCGATCCCGACGACATGCCCGGCGCGGGTTGCCAGCGGCAGGGTGAAGTTACCCAGGCCGCAGAACAAGTCCAGAACGCGATCATTGCAGCTCAGTTCCAAGGCATCCAGCGCACGGCTGACCATTTTCTGGTTGATGGCGTAATTGACCTGGGTGAACATCGCAGGGCGGAAATTGAAGCGCACACCTTGTTCTTGCAGGGTGTAATTCGGCACCACGTCGGCGGCACCCGGCAGCGGATGGATGCTGTCCGGGCCTTTGGGTTGCAGGCAAAGGCTGATGCCATGCTGGCTGGCGAATTCGGCCATGCGTCGTGTGTCGGCCTCGGTTGGTGGCGCCAGTACCCGAACTGCCAGCACCACATCGTCGTCGCCAATAGCCACCTCGATCTGCGGGATTTTGTCCCTGATGCTCAAGTCTGCGATCATCTCGCCCAAGGCCAGCAGGTTTTCGCCCACCGCCGGGTGCATGACCTTGCAACGGTCGATTTCCGCCAGAAACGGATTGCGGCGCTCGCGGAAACCCACCAGCACCCGCGATTTTTTCGCAACCCATTTCACCCCCATGCGGGCCTTGCGCCTGTACCCCCAGTGCGGGCCGGTCAATGCGGGCCAGAGTTCGGGAATGTCGATCTTGCCGATGCGGCGGAATTGATCTTTCAGCAGCTCTTCCTTGAAATGAATCTGCTCGCCATCGTCCACATGCTGAAAGCTGCACCCGCCGCAGACGCCAAAATGCGGGCAGCCTGGTTCCACGCGATGTTCGGAACGGGTCAGCAAGGCACTGACTTTGCCTTCGGCGTAATCGCGACGGCTGTCGGTGTAGACGAATTCCAGGGTTTCACCGGGCAGAGCCTCGTCGATGAACACCACTTTGCCATCGACATGGGCAATACCACGACCATCGTGGGACAAGGATTCGACCGTCACGGTGACGGCTTGGGCAGGCAGTTTTTTGTTGTGGGCCATGATTGATGTGGTGGAGTGGACGGTTTTGCGCCAGGAGAAAAAGCCGGTAGTGGAAAATGAATATGCTATAGTCCGGCCTCGATTTTTCAATGCTCAGCCAGGAGAACACAATGACAAGAAAAACAATGGTTTCATGCCTGTTTGCCGCCCTGACCGCAGCCTCGGTTCATGCTGACGTCAAATTGGAAGACAATTCGAAAATTCTGGGAAAGTGGCGAGTTACCGCCGAAGCAGCTGGGCTGGACAGGGATAAAAAAGCCTTGAACGTAACCTGGGATTTCCAACCTGATGGCACTCTGATGACAACGGGCGAAGACACGGTTGGTCGAACCAAGGAAATGGAGATCGCCATCAAATACTCGGTTGTTGACGGCATCATCAGGAAACAGGCCTCGCCTGGCCGGGAAAAATATGAAGATTGCGCCGTCATCGAACTCGACGGCAAAAACATGATACTGAAGTGCAAATACCTTCATTTCTTCCTGACACGTAAGTAACGGGTATGGCGGCCAGACAGAGTTGTTCCGGGTTTGTTTTTTGACGGAATCTTCAGCAGCGCATCCCCAGTGTTGCTGTAAAACAGGTTTACCGGCGATGCATCAGGTCGTCATGAAGCGGCAACGCTGTTTCGTTTACGCGACACACCCATCAAGCCAAGCAAGGCCGAAGCAAACAACCAGACGGCGCCAGGCAGAGGAATCGGGGTGACCTGCCAGCCTATATCCTGCAATGCCGCCAAGTCCAGTTGTGTCAAGCGCTTGCGTGTACCGTTGGTCAGCGTGGGGTCGAATGCGGTTTCCCAGCCGTTGATCTGGGTGCCTTCAGCCCAATGAACATGGTCACCGCTGAGCGGCACATTGCCGCCGAACAGGCTGGCCGAATTCGCTCCCGCAAAAGCCCCGGCAATGATCTGGTTTTCCCAGGAATCGGCAATGCCAAAGCCCAGAGCGTGGCCGATTTCATGCAGCGCAACCGAGAAGAAGTCGGAACCCGAAAACGCTTCGTTGGTGCTGACATCGTTATCGAAATACCAGTGACTGGCGGTGTTGAAACTGACTGATCCGCCCCAAGGCGCAAAGTCGTAGGCGCCGCTGCCTTCCACTACCCCCTGGGTACCATTGCCTTGCCCGCGCGAAATAGCGTTGTTGAGAAATGACGTTGTACCCGACACCGAATAACCGCCGGGGCCACCCAACCCCAATGTCGCCCCCCCCAGGTTTTGTCCGCCGACGAATAGTGTCAAGGTATTGGCGGCGACACTGAAATTATTGAGAGTCATAGAAACACCAGTGTCGGGCCGGGAAAATATCGCGTCGTAGCGGTTGACACCGGACGAGGTGATGGCCCGCAACTCATCGCTCAAATGGATTTCAAAGAAATTGGCGGCGGCTTGAAAAATATCCCTGCGAAGCGGGTCTGCAAAGAAGTTGTGACTGTCGTAACTGTAATCAATGTCGAAGACTACAGCTTGCGCAGAGTGGCTGCTCAATCCCAGTAGTATCCCGGCGGCCAGCAAGCGTTGCGTTTTTTCCATGGTTTTTTCTCCTGTTAATGACAAAACGAACTATTTCAGCGCAAGCTAAATTCGGCACTTGACATGTAAGGCTCAAAGCCCTCATCCCTAAGGCGACTTCGCCCCCCGCTCCGCCCTTCCTTATAGCGCAAAGCCAAAGGGGGGCTGCCGTAAAATAGCATTCACACCCACATACGCCAAGCGTCCGATGCGCACAAACGGCTCAGACCTTGCAGGATGCCATACAGATGCGCCTCCTATGGCTTGGCGTACAGGTTTTTACTGTGTCCAGATGAGGCCGGGCTTTTACGATAACCGCCAGACGGGGAAGGGGAAAAGCCCCTCTCCTCCAGGGAGAGGGGCTGAGGGTTTTGCACGCTGCTCTTCTCGTTTCTACGCAGAACAAGACAACGAGAACAAAGCGTACAGACTGACCTTTTTCAGCAATAAAAAACCTCAGAATAAAAAAGCGAAAGCGGCCACTGCAGCACTGACCAGGCCCAAGGCGATGGCAAGCAGCCATAGCCATTTGCGTGCCGGTTTAGGCGCTTGCAGGACAGGCTCCAGGCCTTCGATGCGTGCGTTGACGGCTTTGAACTTGCCGCTTGTGTCTGCACCGGCCTCGTACCAGATCACATCACCGCGCAGCGGACGTCTTGTCATGCTGTTGAATGCTGAAATGTGGATGAAAACATCCGTATCGCCGTTATCGGGTTGAATGAAGCCGAAACCCCGGTCATCTTTCCACGTTTTCAATACACCTTTTCGTAATGTCTTGCTCATGTCTGTTCTACCTTCCTTTCCAACTAACTTTTACTCACTCCAGACAGGCAGTCGTGAAACCGGATGGGGTCGCGAATAACATTTTGTGATTCCTCTGCTCCGAAGACCTTCCCGGAAAGCGGAGGCGAACCCGGTGGACACCATTCAAGTATCAACCCCTACCCCATCAAGCCTTGGTTTTCACCGGTTCGACATTGCCGTTCACGATGCTCTGCTGGCCCGTCGCCACTTGACGCGAAGCGTTCCAACCTGGACTGGTCGCGATGCCAAACCCGTAGAGAGCTTGAGTCGCGTTTGCCCGCACAGGGCAGAAGGTATCGGTCGACTGACGGGCGACATGATAGCAGACGCCGTTTACCTGGCGAGAGACTCCGCCAGGACAGCCGTTATGCCATGGGCAATGTTAGCCGCATCGTGCAACCCTGGCCGGGCTGGGTATCGACCTCGATGTCGCCGCCGACATCCTGAATCAAACGGCGGGTGACCGACAAGCCCAGGCCAGTACCCTGACCGGGCGGCTTGGTGGTGAAGAAGGGATCGAAAATGCGTTTGAGGGTGTCGTCGTTGATGCCGGCGCCGTTGTCGGCCACCGACAATATCAGGCCTTGGCCGTTCGTTTCTGCCGTGAGGGTAATGATGGGTTCCGGTTGATCGCGCAGTGCGTCACGGGCATTGATCAGCAGATTGATGAGTATCTGTTGCAGGCTTTCGGCGCTACAGCCTGCGTCCGGCAAATCGGTAGCGATGTGCTTGACGATGCTGATCTGAGCTTTGCGCAGTTCGCCCGCCAGCAACAACAGGGTTTGCTCAACGACCTCGGCGGGTGTGCAGACGCCACCGACCACCGTGCGATGGCGAACGAATACCAGCATGTTGGCCACGATTTTCTTGATGCGATGAATCTGTTGCAAGGCCTGGCCCAGAACCTCGCGCGACTGTCTCCCCGAGTCGGAATGGTTGTCGCAACGCTCCGCTGCGAATTCGACGAAGTTCATCACCCCCATCAGCGGGTTGTTGATCTCGTGGGCCACACCGCCAACCAGCGTGCCGAGCGCCGACAGTTTCTCGATTTGTAGCATGCGTTCCTGATTGTCCTGTAACTGCTGGTAAGCAATGCGGGTTTGCTCCAGCAGGCGGGCGTTTTCCAGTGAAATGGCGGCCTGGGCGGTGAGCAGTTCGGTCATGTCGATTTTTTCTGGCGTGAACACACCTTCGGTCAGGCGGTTTTCCAGATAAAGCAGCCCGATCATTTCCGATTGTTTGATAACCGGCAGGCATAGCACCGAGCGCAAGCCCTGGGTTTTTACTTCCGGGGCATTCTGAAAGTCGCCGTCATGGGCGGCATCACGCAACACCACTTTCTTCTGGGTATGCTGCGCATAGTTGACGATGGCCTGGCATAACGTACTTTCGCCGCCGACATTGGCATGGCCTGCGTGACGCTCGCTGACTATGTTCAATACGTCGCCTTGTTTCATCAGCAGATAACCGTTTTGTGCGCCCGAGCTTTCCAGCACCACCGCCATGATTTTCTGCATTAGTTGCCGCAAATCGATTTCTGCCGCCAGGGCCAACGCCGATTTCATCAGGTAATCAATGTCGAGATTGGGCAGGGTGGTGATTTGCGGTTTTTCCTTGGCCACCCGCGCCCCGGTCTTGCGGTTGATGTAGGGATGGCGATCCTGCAAACGTCGGCCCTTGAGGTCGGCACGGCACAGCCGGTAATGTCGGCGGGCCTCGTCGTAATACGGCTCGGCATCACCGAAGCCGTGGTCGGCCACCAGATCGGCGAGCAGTTCGTAGATGTGGCCGCTGAGCAGGCCATAGTTTTGCATCAACGCCGCTTCCAGCGCATCGAGATACAAATTGCGGGCGTCGCGGTAGTGGCCATCGTAGCGGGCGCATTCAGCGTCGATCAAACGGATGAAAGGCGTCAGCAGCGGCCCGAGTCCGGCCCACGTCCGCAAGGGCAGCAGCATGGCCTCAAGGTCGGCTTCGGCTGCGATGCTGCCGTGGCCATGCGCGTTCGCCCCAGGCAGCCGCAGGCGATTGAGAATGGTGAAGGCGTACCACAGCCGTTTCAGCACGTTGTCGGTTAGGCCGTGCAAATGCAATGCCACGGACTGCAAAGCTTGGTCGGCGGTCTGGTATTCGCCGAGGTAATACAGCGCGAAGCCTTTCAAGGCGTAATAACTGCCGGTCGAGGCGACATGGTCGTCGTTCGACCAGCGAGCCAGCGTTGCTGTCATGTCGATGCTGTATTTGCCGGGCTTGAAGGTGTTGATCCAGCCTGCCATGACCGCTTCGGCCAAACCGACCGAAAACGACAACTGATTCTTGCGCGAAAAGTTCAGGCATTCGTCGGCGGCGTCTTCAACCAGCCGCAGATTGTGGCCTTGCGCGATCAGGTTCCACATCAGCGGGCCATAAGACAGACCGGCGTTGTACAGGTCACCGCAATTCTTGCCGCACTGGATGGCTTTGTGGGCGTAATCGGCAATGTCGGCCGGGTGGCTACGGCTGTGCATATTGCACCAGACGATGCCGTTCATGCCCCGGGTAGCGCCAAAGGTGTCGGGGTAGCGGGCGCACAGCTCGTGTGCCAGGTCTTGATAACGGAATGCCTGCTCGAAGTGGCCTTGTTCGCCCAGGTTCAAGCCCATAATCGAGAAGGAGTAGATCACCGATTCGTCCATGCCGCCATCCAGGCAATGCAGTGTCGATTGCGCGGCGGACAAGTACAGTTGCGCCACCCGGCCACACATGTAGAGGTCGGGAATCAGTTCGCTGTAGAACGCCAGTTCGATCTTACTCTTGCGCTCTTCGGTGAACGGCATGTGCAAAATGGCGTGCCAGACATCGCTGCGTTGGTCTATGACCGTCATCAAGTTTTGCAGGCGTTGCCGGGCGACTTCGGCATCGTCGGGAATGGCTTTGTCGAAATAGGCCAGGCCGCGATTGGCGGTAGCAATGGCTTGGTTAAAATTGCCGAACGACGATAGCGAGGTGGTCTGGTCGGCCAAGGCTTCAGCCTTATCGAGATCGTTGGCGGCGTGTTGCAGCAATTGCTCCAGCAAGGCTTCCGACTGCTCGTAACGGCCACACATCAGGTTGGTTTTCGCCAGTTTTTGGTAGATGCGGAAGGACAGTTCGTAGCTGTGCTGCCAACTGCC
>Ga0207951_101118_pt1 | contig 10672 bp, 6 predicted proteins | sample Subbio12Aug_8Bad_FD_184830 | JGI IMG/M metagenome (GOLD analysis project Ga0207951, IMG submission 184830) | Serpentinite rock and fluid subsurface biosphere microbial communities from McLaughlin Reserve, California, USA - CR12Aug_8Bad (SPAdes) | ecosystem: Environmental > Terrestrial > Deep... | reverse complement strand
GAACTCTTGATTGGAATCCCCTCTCGCCTTCCGTTTTGGGTTAAGCCGATTATACTAAAACATTCGCTGAGGTCAAGATGACATTTCTGTTGAACATTTAGAGTGACATAATCGCTGAACAATGACAGATGTTGTGGGACATCTGCAGCACGATTTCGACACCGGTACTCACTTGTCCTGTATCTTCCTCTACGTCACAGTTGTCCTCTGGCGTCACAAAACTCTCTATCCAAAATCGCCTATCGGCATCATGGCGCAAGCCGCCCAGGATAGAGAAGAGTGGCTCGTAATCCGGTCGGGCTTTCACCCACAGGACACGTTTGATTTCCACATCAACGCCAACTTCCTGGATCATGATGTGAACAAGATCCTTGCGCTCTTCCTTGGTGGTGCTTTCCCAGGTTACGCGTAAGTCGAGCAGGGTCCGAGCCGCCCGATTCAGCGCAGGCTCAGGAACACGCTCCAATAAAGCCAGTTTTTCCTTCAAACCGCTGACCTTCTGCCAGTACTGGTACTCTTCGCCTTCGTACAGCCCGCGCTCAAAGTTGTCTCGCATCAGGCGCAACATGCCACGAATCTCTTTGCGCTCGGCCTCGGGATCTGCCCTCTCGCGCTGGTTATCGAGCATCTGGCGCACGATCGGCTCCCAGTTATCCGGCAAATGGATGGAGCGAATCAGCTCTGCCACCTGGTCGTCGATCAGGTCGGCGCGCATACTCTGCCCGATGTAGGGACAATCGTGATAACCGCGCAGGTGAGACTCTTCCCTGTAGTATGTCGGGCAATTCTTGGGGGTCTGGATACGCAGCCGCCTGCCGCAGTTGGCGCAAACCACCAAGCCCTGGAGCAAGTTGACCCGAACGGTTTTCTTGATGGTTTTCACGGTTGCCCGACGGCTTGAACGCATGGCCTGGGCTCGTTGCCACAGCTCTTCACTGATAATCGGTTCATGCTGACCTTCAGATACCTGAGGTGGCGTGGAACGAAAACTGACACCCTTGGGACGCACCGTCATCCCCCGATAGCGGATCATCCCCATATAGTAGGCGTTGCAGAGCATGTCCCGCACGGCGTCTTTGCCAAAGGGATGGTCTCGATTGGTGCGAAAGCCCTGTCCGTTCAGCCATTCGGCGATCTCCTGGTCTGAGTATGCCCCAGTGGCATAACGCTCGAACATCTCGACTACCACAGGAGCCTTCTCGGGATCGGGCACACCCATCTTGCGGATTCCGATGAGCTGGCTAGTGTAGCCCCAAGGTACCGCGCCATTGTGGTAACCCTGAAGGGACCTTTCCAGCTTGCCTTTATTCGTTTCTTTCGAAACATTATCAGAATAGAATTCCCCAAGTGAACTGATCAGGTGAAAGAGCAGCTTACCTTCTGGAGTACGCAGGTCGAAAGGCTGCTGAACCGCTTTGAAGTTGATGTCCAAGGACTGTAACTCATGAACAATCTCCAGCGACCATTCCAGCCGGCGCGCCAGGCGATCTACCTTATGCACATACAAGATTCTGAACTCGCCTCGTCTGGCTGCCTAGCGCATAGCGTTGATGCCAGGACGAAATTTCTTACGGTAGGCAGATTGTGCTGGATCAGCAAAAACCTTGATGATCTCGACGCTATCACGTTCGGCTTGTTCCTTGATCTGGCGCAGCTGGGCATCCAAACTAAAGGAGTCGCTCTGCATCTCAGAAGAAAAGCGAATGTAGGCTGCTCCAGGGAGGGGGGAAGAGTCTTCTCTTTGCTTATATCGGTTCATCTCGTTCAATCCTTTCGTTTAAAGTAGTAAATTGTTGGGTATCAAGTGAGAAAACTATCCAGATTGTTTCACAGCACACCTCCAATCAGGAGCAGCCGGGTTGATTATTAGCTTGTGTCGTTTGTCTTTTCCTGGTTGAGCGCCAGGTAACGGCGGTTGATGCGCGCCAACCATTCGATCAGGCTTTGAGGGAGCCTGTCTGGCAAGGTTTGCTGCTCCTGGGAAGTGGTTATATCATCTCCAGAAACCGGTTTTTCTTGTGGGTCAGGGTTTTCGGAGAAGGTTCGACTTACATTCTCGTCTGCCATAATTGCACCTCTTGCTCTAAATGGATTGAATGTCTCTAATGCGCTTTAGGGGATAAAAGAAAACTCCGGTCTGGAGTCGTTTGATCTCAAAACCGAAGTTTTTTAAGTGGGTAAATGGATTGAAGGTTAGAAATTCTACCTATCTATCATTTCAATTGACCTACTAGCAGGTGGGTCTATCAAATATGTGTAGTGAAATGCTTCATACTAATTTGACTTGCCCTAACATTCAGGATAAACTAACTTCAACAAATCGCCGACACACACATCGAAGGATATTCATACCAGTAACCATGATTATTAGTGCCAGCCGCCGTACTGATATTCCCGCGTTTTATTCCGAATGGTTTATAAATCGAATCCGAGCAGGTTACTGCACGGTACCTAATCCATTTAACACGAAGCAAGTGTCCTGGATTGATCTTTCGCCAGATCAGATCGATGTCATAGTGTTTTGGACTCGCAATCCCCGTCCCTTGTTCCCTTATCTGAAAGAACTTGACCGGTTGGGATATCGCTTTTATTTTCAATATACCGTTATGGCAAACCCAACAGCTATTGATCCGAAGTCTCCTCCCACAGAAACTGCAATTAAAGCTTCCAGGGATTTATCTGAGTTAGTTGGAGCTAAACGGTTGATATGGCGCTATGATCCGATCGTTTTTACTCCGCTTACGCCGCCCACCTATCATCAAGAAGCATATGCCAAAATAGCCCAAAACCTAATTGGCTGTACAAATCGCTCTGTGATTAGCCTTGTCGACATTTACTCAAAAGCAAAAAAGCGTATTGGTGATATGGCAAAGAAAGGCGCAACCATTCAAGTCCCAGCAACGGTTGACCCTGAGGCGTTTAACACCATGTTGTTCAAAATCGTGGGCTTAGCTCGTGAAAATGGAATGAAAATTAGCAGTTGTGCAGAAGATATTGACCTGACAGGTTTTGGTATCCAACCAGGAAAATGTGTGGATGATCAGTACATCCAAGAAGTGTTTGGGATCGATGTCATTCACAAAAAAGATCCCAGCCAGCGCGACGCCTGTGGATGTGTGGTTAGTAAAGATATTGGAATGTACGATAGCTGCTTATTCGGGTGTCAGTATTGTTATGCCACCAGCAGCTTTGAACGCGCCAGGAAAAACCATGCAGATCACAATCCTCAGTCGCCATCATTGATTGGCTGGTATGAGAGCGAAAAATCGCCAGTGACACGTACTACTCAGCAAAAGCCCACAAAACAGTTACAGCTTTGGGGTGATCAAGGAAAAAATAAAGATGTTGGATGACAATGTCGCCTCAACACACCTTTCAGCTAACTCTGCTTCTGTTCTCAATACATTAGAAAACCTAATTGCGCCGGGGGGAAGAGCCCGCTTATCTCCATACATAGAGGCGGCTCAGTTATTTACATTGTTCGGTGAATTGCCGGCACCAACGGAACGTGTTCAAGTCACCGTAGACTTGATTCGAAAAAAAGAAAACCACCTCCAGAACCTAGCAAAGGGATGGGCGGAGTTTTGTGCTACCGGAAAGAGTTTCCGAAACAATGATTACACGAATCGGGATTTTCTAGAATCGTATTTAATTTACTATTTCAGTGTTAATATAGCCAAAATCCAGGTTGCACTCCTTGATCTAATAAGAGAAGGTGAGCTGACAGGAGGCCATTTCGAACTGGTCGATATTGGCGTAGGAGTTGGCACATCCGCAGTAGCAGTCTTGGATTTTCTGTTTGCTTGGAAGATTGTATGTGATTTATATTCGGTTGATTTTCCAGTTCAATCTGTTACTCTTCATGGAATAGATTGTAGCCAATCAGCGTTGGATTTTGCTTCAAAAGTTGTTAAGGGATACGGAAAGGCATTGGGCCAACGAGCCGATGCTCATAAGTCTCCTTCGCTTACGATGTTCATCGAGGCCGCTGAAAAAGCTCATTGGTACGTTATCGATCTTGAGAATTCAAATAACCTACCACATGAAAAACGCACCACCTTACTTATTGCAAGCAATGTTCTGAGTGAGCTAAGTCATACTGGAAGGAATAACATGACTGAGCTTATCAGGGCTTTGCCAGAAGATGCAATAGCATTGCTACTCGAACCTGGCAACCAGAGTAATGCTAGTGCCCTGATGGAATGGCGTCGAAGTTTAGTTATACACGGTCATTTCATACGGACCGGACCTTGTGGGCAAGAAGTGCTGAATCATCCAATTGAAGCCTGCAAGGGATGCTGGAATGCTCAACGCCAATCCTTTCACCAAACAGCGTTATATTTAGCATTCAGACAGACCGCGGAAAAGTTTCTTACCGACAAGCGTAGTTTTGATAATTATGAGAACAACTTACTTTCTTGGTCGAGTGTGTGGATTAAGCGAGGTCAATCAGCTCGAGCAACTTCTCTACTAGACAGGCCAAAATATATTAACCAAGACGAGTTAATGGAGAGATTCCGCTATATAGGACGTTACCGAGACAGTCAGGCGGCTGATCCTAACCCGGATAATGGGAGGTCCCAGGCGGTTTCAGAATGGAAAGAGTATCTAAAATTATGTCCTATCTCAACTGGTGGAGCATCGTTAACCTTAGAGCGACAAGCAGGATACGTGGCACCAATTCTGAAGCACGGTCAAGAAATTCGCATTGTCAATGGAATAAGCGCCAATGCACCTGACGGTACAATAAAAATCCAAGTAAATACAAATACAAAGATTCTTCCGTTACATGAAAGTGTTCCAGGTAATGCTTTTTTATCTGAATACTCCGATCGCACGCGAGTTGCTGTTGACGAGGTGGGTTATAGACTCTTTGGGTTCGAAACGATGCACTCGTTCCAACATAAAATTTTGGAACGGGTGTTGATAGGCAAATCCATTTTGGGCATTGCTGCAACCGGCAGTGGAAAAAGCGAGTGCTTCATTTTGCCTTCCATCCTTCTCCCTGGCGTGACTGTCGTGGTCTCACCGCTGGTTTCGTTAATGATGGACCAATACGATCAGCGGATCACCGAGCGGTATGGTTTAAATCACTTGGCTACTTATATCAATGGCCAGGTATCATTCAAGGAACGCCAGGCTAGGCTTCGCAGATTAGAGATGGGCTACTATAAGCTAGTGTATTTCACACCAGAACAACTAGAGCGTAGTCATATCCTGGATACGCTTCGGAGGACAAATGAGCGAGTGGGTGTGCGCTACCTGGCTATGGATGAGGCCCATTGCATCAGTCAATGGGGCCATGATTTTCGTCCCAGTTACTTGAACCTCAGTCGCCGAATGAGCGATTATGGATTGGATCCTGTCCGAATCGCCCTGACGGCTACCGCCAGCCCTTACGTTCGTAAAGATGTGTGTGAGGAGCTAGGATTAGACAGCCGCCTGCTAGACGATGGAGGAGATGTTTTTGTCGAATCCTCCAACCGGCCTGAATTGAACTTAATTGTCCGGGTGCAGCCGAATACTGGGACCAAGGTAAATGCGATCCTGTCGGACTTGAGAAACCTGCTCGCGGAGAATAAAAACGATAAATCTCCGGGGTCGGCTATAATTTTCTTGCCAACGACAGGTGGCGACCCAGACAGTGTTTATCCGACCGATAATTGGAAGTCGGATCGGGGGAAATTTAGTACAGGAGTGACCCATTTTGCAGCATTTTTAGAGCGGAATCTAAATCAACGAGTAACAATCTACCATTCTAAAATGGATATGGATACTGATGAAATGTCAGCATCCAAAACCCCCTGGAAGCCTGGCGATTTACGCGGCCGCCGCCGGCGCAGCGAGCAGAAAGCTTTTATTAAAGGGGAAATACCTGTAATGGTCGCCACCAAGGGCTTTGGAATGGGGATTGATAAAGATAATGTGCGTTTGATCATCCATCGTACTCCGCCTTCGAACCTGGAGGCTTATGCCCAAGAAGCAGGACGAGCTGGGCGAGACGGAAATCAAGCAGACGTGATTCTCTATTACAGCCCTGATGCACCCGAAGATGATAATGGCTTTGGAAAAATTTATCGAGAGCGGTCTGATCATGATATTCAATCTTACTTTTTGAGTGAAAAATATGTCCGCCGTCAGGATGTTCTGGTGATGCGTGCATTTCTAAAAACTGTTACGCATCGGATAAGCAAAACGATTTACTTCACCAATGATGAAGCCCTGGAATTCTTTAATCGTTGCATGCATGAACCGGCTTTAGCAAATCTAGATACCCCATTCAACTGGCCTTCCTTTCCACTTAGAAGAAGTTTCGGTTATGAATCTGATGAACACAAGGAAATTCTGGATCTGGGGTATTCCTATCAATGCCGGACTACTTACCTGGATCGGATACTTCAAGCGCTATATCGCATCCGTCCGGATCTTCCAGGAGTAGGTGAACGATGTGCTTTCTTGGAACAGGTTCAGGAAACCGGAGTTGAGTTGAAGAATCCCAATGTGCTGCGCCCTGATGCCATTCTGCAATCGAATGCCTACTTCGGACAGATCTTGCGCGAATCTGGTGTCTCATCAGGTGAATTCACAAGGCTGATCTTAGAGAGGGATCTATTCCCCATAGCGGTTAAACTTGGTTTGTCTCTTTATGAAACAGCATCGCTGCTTTTTGATATTCGATCTTCAGAAGGCATTGTTGCCGGAGAACACTGGCAACCAGCCCTGCTAGATTTCTGGGGAATCCACGCACCGAAGCTTGGCCTTGCCGCCGGAAATCTATCGCTTTCCGATTGGCGCTCGTACGCTGGGGCTTTTGAGCGAGCAAACACACCTGTTGCCTATGGACGCGCAAGGAAAGCCGGGCGGAAAATGGTTCCGAAACAATACGGATCGGGACTACAGCAAGATACCATTCTGGATGATTGGTTTAGTGAAAAAGAGCTGAATAAACCCAGAGGTTGGGAGATTTTACCCGGCCCGGCCTTTACCAATGACGACAAGTTTGATCATTTCATTCAAGTCTTTATGCAGCTTCATGACCAACGTAAAGAGAACGATTGGGCAGCCTATCATCGCTTGCGTCGGGATTACGTCGGTGTGGAAGAAAACGGTCAACTGCCAAGCCGAACGAACGCTGGAAACTGCCTCCGGTCAGTACTACTGGGTTACCTGGAAACCTATGAGTTGGTATCTGGAGATAATTGCTTTGGTTGTAGTCGCTGTGTAAAAGACAGCAACTTTGGCAAATACTCTATAGAACAGCGCAAATCCGTTGTAGTTAGGATGGTCCCCTCGATTTCTGCACTGTTTGATCGGTTGAAAGAGCAGGCCCAAGATGTTCCATCTCCTGATGATGTTCAATTATTGTTTGATTATATTCAAGCAGAGGAGCAAGCGGGCCGTTCACTGCTGGGTTATTTCAGTGGTTGGTCCGCCCGATTATTGGATCAGATGCCCGATCATCGTTCTGCGCTTTGGCTTCGCCTGGAAGGGATGACAGAAGAGCTGCTCTCGTTTCAGCCTCAGGAATTTTTTCAATATGCTCAGTCACTGAAGGAAGTTCTAGATACGGCTGACTTACAGCATTTGGATCAAACTATTCGTAAAAAATCGGAAAACTACAAAAATGACCCTGCATTCCGTGCATTGCTAGCTGAAATCGCTCAAGAATTGGGGGATTTTGAACGGGAGGCTGGGCTATGGCATGATCAAATCAAACAATTGCAAAATCAGCCTTCAACCTCTGGATCTTGGTTATATGCGGCTGCTACCAGGCTGCTCGATCTACAGGGAAAATACGTCTCTCTTCCTCAACCATTTAATGTTGCTTCACTCCAAATGTTGGCTGGGCGGACGGCCACGACTGAAGAATTGAGTCGGAAATGGTATGCCCCTGTTGTGCATGATTGGCCTTGGGAAGAATTAGGCAACGAATTAGAGTCACAGGCGAAATACAATTCCCCACCCCATTCCCAGGCAGCACTTTTTTTGACATGGGCAGGTAGCAGTACTGAACGTTGGGCTACTTTAGGTCAGTGGATCGGCGACCAACCTGAGGTGATTATCCAATGGTCAGATGCTAGTCAATCATTCGCCTTGGATCATATATCATTGGAGAGCCTGATTCTGTATCCAAAGTTAGGTTTACAGGCTATATCGAAAAGTAAAGACCCTGAGCGAACCGTTCGCTTAGGAACAAAATTATGGGCAACTGGTGAAAAACTTACACCGCAAATACGCAGGCGGATAGCAGAGAACATGATCTTGATTCCGCAAGCAGCCCGTTCAATTCTAGATGGGTTGTCAGATGAAACATTGCGTTCGCTGCTGAGTAGCTTGAATTCTGAAGTTGAATTCTCTGACTGGAGCGCGCTAGAAGCCTGGTTGGATCTCCAGCCAGCTGAAACGCTGTCATCAGAGTATGCCCTTCAATGGCTAGAAACAGGCGTGCGCCTACTGCCCCTCCCTCCAAAGGCAGCACCCTGCATTAACCGGTTAGGAAGACTGTTGGAAGCGTTAATCTCTCATGAACATTTGGCTAAGCCATCTTTAGATATCTGGCTTCCGATAGCCTTGAACAACCTCGATACGATTGAAATCCATGAAGCATTGAACGATTACATAGTTCATGTTGCGCGAAATTCATCAGACTGGACTGATGCATTCCCAAAGTATCAACTTGTAATTCGCAATTGGGATTGGAATAGATTGGTCGCAGAAATTGACTCATTGGAACAGAAATGGGCCTCTGAAATTCCTATCTTAAAACTCTTAGCAATTTGGCTTCCAATACACATAGAGGAAGAACAGGATGTGGAGAAATACATAGGTCTCAAAGCTTCTAGTGGCAGATGGCCTCTTCAAGTTGTCCAATCTTTGACTCACGATATTCATCTAAACTTGATCAAATCTCTAAATCTGGCGATTGAGTGGACCGATCAGGTCAATAATAGTTCTACTCGGATATCTGAACCTGAAAAATTTCTGGATGTTGTTTTTAAATTAGCAACCACTGACCATAAGTTGCCAAGAGAGGTAATTGATTTTTCCAGGGCAATATTTAAGATTGTAATCCCTTCCAACCGAGAAGTTCTTTTTCAGAGATGGTTTTCAGAGCCAGCGAAGATCAATAAACTGATAAATGCTTTCTTTGACAAAGAAGAAATCATCCCTGTTCCGTTAGCCCTTTTCTGGCTTAGTAAAAATGATGCGGCGGAAATTGTCTCTTACCAACCGAGGATAGCAGATAAAACACTCGAGTCAATTGCAGATGGATTCGACCAGATTCCGCAGAATGCTTTAGTAATAAAAAACCTACGCCAACAACTTGGCAGCATGGTTGATGAAATGATGGAGGATCCTGCTACTTGTTTGCTTGCCCATCAACATTGGGTTAAATTATGCGAGTTCTGGCCAGAAGAAGCAGTCCTGCATATGCGCCACTGCTTGATTTTAAAACCACCTGAAGGTATATTTGCAGAAGAATGTCTCGATTTAATCATGAGCTATAACAAAGCTCTCCTAATCCAGGAACTAGTACAATTGTTTAAACAAAAAGATTTAAAGGGTGTATCAAACAGGATTGATCGATTGATTGACTTAATACAGTCTATGAGAGATTTTGAAAACAACAGCGACATTACTGGAATGGCAAAACTAGAATCACGCCATCTGGCTATGATTTTTAATATATTCAAACCCAAGACCGATCCTTATCAGGCAGATATGGCTTCAGAATTAATAAAACTATTGCGTGAAAGAATTTATTCTAACTGGAAAACACCCTTAGCTTACCAAGTAGAAGCGTTAGTTTATGGTAACCATATTGATGATGCCCGTAAAATAGCAGAACCGAGTCTGGCAATTGGTAAAGAAAGATTACCTTTAAATGACTTCATTAACTTTGTTAGTAAAAAGCTTAGATCGGTTCCCGATTACCGAAATGACTACTATAAAGTGTTTTCTGTTCTAACGTCCCGATGGAAGTGTAGGGAACTCTAAAGAGTGACCAACTTTATCGTAGACAATAAATGTGTATTGGTTAACTGCCTGGAGGTTAAACACACCTCCAGGCAGCTATTATTTCTCACACCTACTTATCGATCCTTAGGTTTCATCTCCCACATCGATATTTGACCTCCAGAAATGGTTTTGCTATTACTTCTAGAACGCCTTCTACCAGCAGCGATATTAGCAGCCTGGTGTTCCAGCGCCCAATCCAACCAGGTCTTGGAACTCACGGGGATCAGCACCGGACTGATTTCGGTCGGGCAGCCCATGGGCAAATTCGTTACCCGCATCTCGTCAGCAAACAGCGACTGCAGGTCATCCAACTCCGCGCCGCGCAGCACTTCACGCGCCAGCTCGGTGATGAAATCCCCTTCCTCCAGGGGTACAATCGCGCCACCGACCTCATCTCCGTACAAGATCTGAGCAGCACGCATCTTGCGTCCCATCAAGGCCAGCGCCTGGGCTTCCATGGCGTCTTTGTAAACGGCGAACACCGCCTTGACCGGCTGGGTCTGCCCCAAACGCCACACCCGCCGAAGGGCTTGCCAAAGGGTGTAGTAGGGTAGGAAGGTGGCGAGTTACCTTTACAGGCACTTTTCCACAGTCCCCCCTCCGAACCGGACGTGATACTTTCGCATCATCCGGCTCTCCAGAACTTACATGC
>Ga0207951_101114_pt1 | contig 10695 bp, 8 predicted proteins | sample Subbio12Aug_8Bad_FD_184830 | JGI IMG/M metagenome (GOLD analysis project Ga0207951, IMG submission 184830) | Serpentinite rock and fluid subsurface biosphere microbial communities from McLaughlin Reserve, California, USA - CR12Aug_8Bad (SPAdes) | ecosystem: Environmental > Terrestrial > Deep... | reverse complement strand
AGGCCGCGTCTTGCCGGCCTTGCGCTCCGCACCATGAAGGCGCGGCAGTGGAAGGGCGACCTTGTTTTCCTGCACGAGGTCGCCGAAGGGGCAGCTCCCGGCAGTTTCGGCCTCGATGTCGCGCGCCTTGCCGGTGTTCCACCCGATGTGCTCGCCCGCGCGGCCGAAATCCTCGCCCGGCTGGAGCAGGGCGACGCCGGAAAGGGCGCACGCGATGCGCTGGGAGAGCTTCCGCTTTTCGCGGCTGTTTCGTTCGCGCCTCCGCCTGCCGACGCGCTCCGGGTCAGGCTTGCGGAGGTCCACCCCGACAGCCTCACCCCACGCGCCGCCCTTGATCTCGTTTACGAACTGAAGCGCCTCGGCGGCGAGCAGTGATGGCAAGATCGGCGGATTTTGCGCCAAAAGCTATGTTCGTCTATCCGGCTGCGATTATGATGATGCGTTTCCTGCTGCCGGCCCTTGTGCTTCTGGCTTTCCCGGCTTCGGCCCAACTGCCGCCTGTCCCGCCGCTTGCGGAACAGCCCCGGCCCGCCCCGGCGCGGCCCGAATGGACCGCTGCGGCCGCCGCCGACCTGCTGGAAGCCGTTCGCGCCGCCGAGGCGGAGGGAATTTCCCCCGAAGATCATGGCCAGACCGCATTGGCGGCCGCGCTGCGGGCAGCCGATCCGGAAACCATCGCGACCGTTGCCACGGCAAGCTACCTGTCGCTCGCACGCGTCTATCTGCGGGGACAGGCTCCGGCATCGGCCCGCTTGCGCTGGCATCTTGCCGCCCCCCGCGCCAATCCGTCCATGCTGCGGATCACCATGGATCAGGCGCTCCGGACGGGTGCGGTGCGGCAAAGTCTGGAAGCCATGCTTCCCACCCACCCCCATTATGCCGCGCTCAGGCAGTCGCTGGCCGCCACCACCGATCCCGAATTCCGCGCGATATTGCGCGCCAACATGGATCGATGGCGCTGGATGCCGCGCCGGCTGGGAGAGACCCACATCCTTGTCAATGTTCCCACCTTCGAGGCTTCGCTGGTGCAGGACGGTCAGACCATCGCCACGCACCGCGTCATCGTGGGCAAGCTGGAGACGCCCACGCCGCAATTTTCCAGCATGGCAAAAGGCATCACCCTGAACCCGCGCTGGGTCGTGCCGCAGAGCATCATCCGCAGAACCGTCGGCCCCCTCATCCGGCGCAGCCCGTCAACCGCGCGCGCGCGCGGTTTCACCTGGACAAGCAGCGGCGGCAGACTGCATGTCACCCAGGCGCCAGGGCCGGAAAATTCGTTGGGCCAGATGCGGATCGACATGCCCAATCCCTTCACGATCTTTCTGCACGACACGCCGGCAAAGGCCCTGTTCGACAAGGAGGTCCGCGCCTTCTCGCACGGCTGCATTCGCACCGACCGGGCGCTGGAACTTGCAGGCACGCTGCTCGCCGACGCGCCCGGCTGGGATGCCGCGCGGATTGCCGGCGTCGTTGAAACGCGCCAGACGACAAGGATTCCGCTGGCCCGGCAGATCCCGGTGCATATCGTCTATTTCACGGCGGTTCCCGACCAGCAGGGCAAGGTGCTGATCCATCCGGACATCTACGGGCGCGACGCCCCCGTGATCGAGGCGCTGACCAGGGAGGCTTCCGACCCCCATCGGCCGGAACTGGCCGCAAGTGATTGTCAGGCGGAAATACCGAACCTTCCGGCATAGAGCAGCCGACCCGGCCCCAGCCGCGTCAGCACTTCGTCAAGGCTGTCGTCTCCGAAGGCGAAGCAGCCTTCCGACCGGCCGATCTTGCCCTGCTGCCGCGCTATTGCGGCCGAAACATACCAGGCGCCGTGAATGACGATCGCGCGTGATTCGGCGTTGCTGTTCGGCGGCTCCAGCCCGATCAGCCGCTGCGACCGGCCATGCCTTCCCGTGTAATGAACTCCCGTGCGGTAACCGCCCGCCGAAGATGCGTTGGAACCGGGCTCGTTGGAAAAGCGCTCCAGCCAGCCCGAATGCGCCGGATCGGATCCACGCCCGTGCGACACCAGGTGCGACGTGGCGCGGCCCCCGGCAAGGTCGACCAGGTAGAAGCGGTTCGCCCGCGAAGGCGCCGCGAAATCGGCAATCCCGACCACGTCGGTTTCACGGATGCTTGCCGAAAGGCGCTGCAACCCTTCGCGGGCGACATCGGCCAGCGAGCGCCCTTTGCCCCGCAACGATGCGGCGGCAAAAGACGGGGTGGCAATTGCGCCAGCGGCAGCCCCGGCAACTGCGGCACCCAGCACGGCCCTGCGGCTGAACAGGGCCGTTTCCTGATCTTTCTTCTGCATGCCCGGCGCCTAGTTTCAAAGCCCGGATTCTGGCAAGCCATATGCGGCGGGCAGTGCATTGGATCAGGTAATCGTCGCGATATTCACCGAGTCTGTCGGGCGGACTGCCACCGGCCGGCCGATGACGGGCGTGTCGATGAGGGCGCCGGGATTATCGTGGATCTGCGCGAGGAAGCGGCTGCCATCGCCGTTCAGGCGGCCGACAATAAGGGCAAAGGCGGGAACGCCCTTGTCGTGGATGACGGTGAAGGTTTCCACCGTGCCGGCGCCTTCGGGCCTTTCTTCAAGCCTCGGGCCCTCGATCCTGTCGATTGCGGCCTGGCAGATTGCCGCCTCGGTGCAAGTGAAATCCCCGGGGTTGGTGTTCCAGACGCCGAAGCTGTGCCTGGTAAGGTAGCCGCCGTTGGCAAAGACGAGGCCGTAGTCGCCCGGGTGCGCGCGGCATCTTGCCGCCACTTCGGCGATGGAGTGCATCGAGTAATTGTTGCCCGGCCCGCCGAAGTAGGGGAGGCCGCCGGTAAGCGTGAGGCCGCGCGGATCATCATGGGCGATGCCGATTTCATCGGCTGCTATTTCGACCGCGCTGGGAAAGCAGCTGTAGAGATCCATGTGGGCGATGTCGTGCGCGGCGATTCCGGCCTGGGCAAGCGCATGGGCTGCGCCTTCGCGGATGGCGGGGGAGCTGTGGTAGTTGACCCGTTCAGACATCAATATCCGGTCGTGCGTGTCGGCCGAGCCATGCAGATGGACACGCTTTGCCGCGGGCACGCCGAGCCTGTCGGCGGCCTGGGTCGACATCAGCAGGACAGCGGCCGCCTGATCGACGAACATGTTGGAGTTCAGATATTTGGTGTAAGGGTAGCCGATGTAGCGGTTGTCATCGACGGGGGTGATCAGCTCTTCGGCGGTGCGGGCTATGGGAAGCTGGGCATAGGGGTTGCCGGCGGCGACGGCGGTGAAGCGCTCCATCAGCCGGCCGATGGCTTCGCGATGGGCTACGGGCATGCGGCCATAATGGTGGGCGAGCGCATTTTCGAACAGCGGATAGATGTTCACCGGCAGTGCGATGCCGTGCTGCATTTCATGCGCGGAGGCGTAGCGGGTCTTTTCCGGCCATTGTTCGGCGGCCTCGGGCGCCTCCTCGGACCAGTCGAGCCTGATGCCGGCCTTTAGCGCGCGGGACTGGGTGCGGATCGGCTCGCAGCCGGCCAGCAGCACGACATCATGCTCGCCTTTTGCAATGGCCTTGGCGAACATGTTCGCCAGCATCTGCGGCGAGTTTCCGCCGACCGGGCCATAGAGGTGGCGCCTCGGGCTTGCGCCGATGCGGGTGGCGACGCTCCATGGCAGGTTGTTCTGATGGCCGAACGGAGCACCGAAGCCGGAATCCTGGAACAGGCGGACGACGGTGATGCAATCGACGGCGTCTGCGATCGCGTGGCCGCCGGCGTCTGCGATCGCCGCTTTTGCCACTCCGGCGAGCATGTCCTGGGGCGATCTGCCCTGGCCCGGCAGGGATGTGCGGTCCACCCATTGGGCGAGGCCGACCAGAACGGGAGTGCGGGGATCAGTGGGCATGAATCAGACTCCGATGCAGGCGGATGAACAGGCGGCGCGTCGCACGGGGGCGACGGCAGCCGGCTGTCTGGGTAGGCGAAAGCCGGGTCGCTTGCAGCTATTGCTTTGTCAGGATGGCGGCTGTTCCCGAACTGCGCCAGCAGCTAGATGCGTTCGATGGCGGCAACGACAGATTATGACGCGATCGTCCTTGGCGGGGGCGCGGCCGGGCTGATGTGTGCAGCGGTTGCGGGCCAGCGGGGCGCGCGCGTGCTGCTTGTCGATCATGCCGCCGAGGTGGGCAGGAAGATACTGATCTCGGGCGGGGGGCGGTGCAACTTCACCAACGCGGGCGCCGTGGCGGAACGTTATCTTTCGACCAATCCGCATTTCGCCAGGAGCGCGCTGGGCCGGTATCGGCCGGAGGATTTCATCGCGCTGGTCGACCGGCACCGGATCGCCTGGCACGAAAAGACGCTGGGCCAGCTGTTCTGCGACGGTTCCGCCCGGCAGATCGTGACGATGCTGCTGGAGGAATGCGCCGCCGGGCAGGTGGATTTCGCGCTCGGGCAACCGATCGCGGAGGTTGGTCATGCCGATGGCCTGTTCCGGGTGCGGGCCGGGGACAGGATGTTTTCTGCGCCGGCTCTGGTGCTGGCGACGGGCGGCCCCTCAATCCCCAAAATGGGCGCGACCGGCTTCGCCTACGACCTTGCCCGAAAGTTCGGGCTGAAGGTCGTGCAGCCGCGCCCGGCGCTGGTGCCGCTGACACTGCCGGCAAACGAGGCGCTGTTTCGCGATCTGGCAGGGGTGGCAACCGACGTGGTGGCCCGGGCCGGCAAGGCGGCGTTTCGCGAGGCGGCGCTGTTCACGCACCGCGGGCTTTCCGGGCCCGCAATCCTGCAGGTTTCATCCTACTGGCGGCCCGGCGAACCGATCGGCATCGATTTTCTTCCCGAAGCGAAGCCGGGCTGGTTGCCCGCGGCCAAGCGGGCGCGACCCGGCGCCGGGCTGAACACGGTGCTGGCGGGCATGCTGCCGCGCCGGCTGGCGGACGCGCTGTCGGAGCGGCTGGGCAATGGCGAGCTGCACGCGATGAAAGATGCTGCTCTGGCCGAGGCCGAACGGCGGCTGCGGGACTGGACCTTCCGGCCCAGCGGAAGCGAGGGGTTCGCCAAGGCCGAGGTGGCGGCGGGCGGGATCGCCACCGACGGGCTGTCGCAGCAGACGCTGATGGCGAGGCAGGCACCGGGTCTCTACTGCATCGGCGAGGCGGTCGACGTGACCGGCTGGCTTGGCGGCTACAATTTCCAATGGGCCTGGGCGAGTGGCTTTGCAGCGGGCGAGGCGATAGCGCATGTCGGGTGTCCGGGAAATCACCGGATCGAGGCTCGCTCCAGAGCATGTTCCGTGTCTGTGGTATCTCCGGCATCGGAAAGCCAGGCGGAAAAACAGGGAGCTGGAGCGGCCGATCTGATGCAGTCAGATCGAGACCCGCTCTAGCTGAAGTGCCGCCGGGCCATCTGAAGGCGCTCCAGCGCAGCGCTGATCGTCGGCTCGGCCTTGGCATGGCACAGGCGCACGACATTGGTGGGCGCGCCCTCGGTTTCGAAAAAAGCCGAAACCGGAATGGCCGCGACCCCGTGTCGTTCGACCAGCGCCTCGCAGAAGCCGATGTCATCCATCGCAATCCCGGACGCTGCAAGATCGATCGACAGGAACCAGGTCGCATCTGAAGGAAGGACGGCATAGCCCGCAGTCTGCAAGCCTATGGCAAGCCGCGCCCGGCCCGCCTCGATCCCGGCGCGCATTTCGGTCAGCCAGGCGCGTTCGGATGCAAGCCCTTCCGCCACGGCCTGTTGCAGCGCGGGCGGGGTGGTGAAGGTGATGAACTGGTGGGTGGCGGCAATCCGCGCCGCCAGGCTGGCGGGCGCCAGCGCCCAGCCGACCTTCCAGCCCGTAAGCTGGAAAATCTTGCCTGCCGACCCTATTTTCACGACCTGTTCCTTCAGGAGCGGATCTGCCCCCAGCGACACGTGCGGGCGATTGTTGGGGCGAACCTCCTCCCAGACTTCGTCGGCGATGATGACGAGATCATGCGCGAGCGCCACGTCGCGGATCGCGGCGCGTTCGTCGGCATCCAGCATCCGTCCGGTCGGGTTGACCGGATCATTGACCAGCATCACCCGCGTCGCCGGCGTGACAGCGGCTTCGAGCGCAGCGCGATCGATCCGCCAGCGAGGTGGAGTGAGGCGGACATGCTGTGCAATCGCGCCCGCCCGGCGGACCAGCGGGCCATAGGCGTCATAGAGCGGCTCCAGCATGAGCGCCGCGTCGCCGGGCGCCAGCAGCGCCAGGATCGCAGACGCAAGCGCCTCCGTCGCTCCGCTGGTGACGACGATATCGGTGCCGGGAGCATAGGTCAGGCCCTGCGTTTCGGCATAGAAGGCACTCAACTGCGCGCGCAGCGCATCGGTGCCGCGCATCCGCGGATAATGGTGCGGACCATCGAGGATCGCGCGCGCGGCAGCTTCCCGGACGGAAGCCGGGCCGGCCGAATCGGGAAAGCCCTGCCCCAGATTGATGGCGCCGGTCGCAACCGCGCGGGCTGACATCTGTTCGAAGATGGTGGTGCGAACCGGGATCAGCCCGCCCGCGGCAACCCCCGCCCCGCGATCGCTCACGGCTTCTTCAGCGCCGCAAAGGGATTCGCCTTGGCCTTCGCCGCCGCCTCAGCGGCCCGGGCCGCATCCTCGCTCAACAGCAGTGCGCGCACCCGGGCGAGCGTCATGTCATCCGCCCTTGGATAAGGATCGAGTGCCAGGAACAGCGATTGCGCGACGGCCTCGCCAATATCGACGCTGCCATCCTCCACCGCCAGCACGTCGAGCGCGCCGGCTTCGAGTTCGATGTCGCCGGGGTCCTGATCTTCCGGTTCGAAGCAAAGCGCCAGCGTCTGGGCGACATGGGCCCGCACGGGCTCGCCGGAAAGGGCGCAGCGCTGGACGACATCGGCCTTGAACCGCCCTGAAAGCAGCGCCGACCGGCCCTGCTTTTCCACCGAAACATGGGCAATCAGCCTGCCGACCGCGATGAGATCGAAGCGCGCAGAAAGGGCCGCGCGGGCCGCAGTTCCAGCCTCCAGAACATGATGCTGCGCGCGTTCAGACAGCTTTTCCAGCGGGATACGATGGCTGAATTCGGGTGTGACGGGGGCGCTCATGCAATTTTTCCGGCCAGCAGCTTTGCTTCCGAAGCGGCATCGATCCGGGCCTTGAGCGCCCGGGCGGCAGCAGCGAGGCCTTCAGCGGCACCCGGCGGCGGGTCGCTCCGATAGACATTGCGGGCGAGCGCTTCTGCAAGATCGCCGGTCGGCGCATCGGGCGCAAACGCCTTTCGATAGGCGCCAAGCCGCCCGCCCAGTGCCCCGACCATCCGGCCGACATGCTTGCCGATCAACATGTCGCCTATCCCGATGTCCCTCAGCGAACCGTCCATATCCTCGACGAAACGCTCGGTCAGCAGCGCCGTTTCGACCCTCAGACCGGATTGTTCGAGCCGAAGCAGCACGAGCGAGGCGACAAGGGCAACCATGTCGAACCGGCCGTCCACGGTGTCGGCCACGCCGTGGCGCAAATACCAGTCCGGCTGGCGGGCCGTGCCTGTGATCCAGATCCAGAGGTCTGTAAGGGGAGGGTGCGGCGGCGCGAAAAGGCGGGACAGGAGCGACATCGATTAGTCCGTTCAATGGCCGGGCTCGGGCCCGGTTGCGACGAAATGGAGGCCGATTGCTTGCGCAACGGTCGCATCAGGGGCATATGGCGGTGTAGCGTCGGGCCCGCAAGCGCGGGGGCTTCGACCGAGAATGCCGCCAGCCCCGATTCCGCCAGCCCCGATTCCGCCAGGACCGATACGGAGTGCCGATGCCCCTCAACGCCCGACTGATCCTGATCCCGCTGCTGTTGGCCGGCGCTGCCGGTTGCACCCGGATACAGAATAATCAGGGCTATATCGCCGATGAGGAGCTGGTCGCCTCTGTTCAGCCCGGCGTGGACAACCGGCAGTCGGTGGAACGGGCGCTGGGCCGCCCGACCATGAGCGGACAGTTCGACGACAATGTCTGGTACTATATCTCGCGCAACACCAGCCAGCTGGCCTTTGCCCGACCGGTTCCCACGAGCCAGCTTGTGCTGATCGTGCGTTTCGATCCGGACGGAACCGTCGCTGCCGTGGAACGGCGCGGGCTCGAACTGGTCGCAGACATTTCGCCCCACGGAGATGAAACCCCCACGCTGGGCCGCGAGACCGGCCTGATCGAGGATCTGTTCGGAAATATCGGGCAGGTGGGATCGGTACCGGGCGGCGGCGGAGGGCCGCCGCAGTAACGCCGAAGTAAAGCCCAAGGCGGGCCAGCCGGCGCGTCGCGCCGACCCTGGGAAGGGACGCCGGGCTGCTCATGATCTCACTCCTACACATTGGTCGCTCCGGGCGAGGGAGCCCCGCTGGGCCCCGATCTACGGCCGCGCCTCTCCGCCCGCCCGACGCTCCCGGAGGGCCTCGTAGAGCTTCCCTGGGCCCAGCAGGATGTTCTTCAGGCCCGCCCGGACCTTCAGGCTGTCGATCGCCTTCTGGCTCATCTTCTGGTGGGCATCCATGGCGTCGATGATCGCGTTCATGAGCTCGGTGTCGAGCGTCGGCGAGGCCTCGAACTGGGCCTTGCTGTTGGCCTCGGCCTGCTGCTGGAGGTCCTCCGACTGGAGCACCTTCCCCCTGATGACCTCCATCACGTAAACGACCTGGTCCTCGTCGGTCGTCTCGTTTCCGAAGAGGTCGTTTACACGCTGCACGATCTCGCGGAGCAGCGCCTTCTGCTTCTCCTGGACCGACCCGGAGCCCGTCTCCCCGACCGGGGCGATGGGTTCGGCCTCGCCGTCCCCCAGGGTCATCTTGGCCTTGCCCAGCGACTTCACCGCGTGGTGCGTCAGGGTGATCTGGGAGAGGTCCACCGTGTCCCGCTCGCGGCCAAAGTCCAGCAGGCGCACGAGGTGGCGGTAGAAGAGGTAGCGCTTCTCGATGTCGGTGTTGCCGTAGTCGAACATCTGAGAGAGGAACGCGTAGAGCCGGATGAACGCCCCCAGGTCGCCCTTGAACAGGGTCAGCGCGTCCATCTCGTCCCTGGCCTCCTGGGCGGTGGCTTCGTCCTTCCCCTCCAGGGCCGACGCCCGCTTCGCCTTCGCGGCCGAGAACCGCTTCAGCAGCCGGTCGGCCACCGGGGCCAAGGCGCCCTGGAGCTGCCCCTGGGTGGCCTTGGGGTCCATCAGCACCTTGACCACCGTCTCGACCTCGAAGGTGTCATACCAGCCGCCCCCGTCGAGCTTGGCGCGGAGGTCGAAGATCACGTTCGGGTCCGTCACGCCCTCAAGCTGGGCGGTCTCGTAGTAGGTCTGGAAGGCCGCGAGCACCTCGTCGGCGCTGTTCGCGAAGTCGAGGATGTAGGTTGTGTCCTTCCCCGGGTGAGCCCGGTTCAGCCTGGAGAGCGTCTGGACAGCCTGGATGCCCGCCAGCCGCCGGTCCACATACATGCCGCACAGCAACGGCTGGTCGAACCCCGTTTGAAATTTGTTCGCCACCAGGAGCAGATGGTAGTCTTCGCCTGCGAACGCCTCCCGGATGTCGCGTCCCTTCAGCCCCGGGTTCAGCAGGGGCCCGGTCTCCGTGAACGGCTCCGGCCCGCTCTCCGCATCGTTCACCTCGCCCGAGAACGCCACCAGGGTCCCCAGCTTATAGCCTCGGTCCTTGATGTAGCGGTCGATGGCGAGCTTCCAGCGCACCGCCTCCTTGCGGCTGGCCAGCACCACCATCGCCTTGGCCTTGCCGTCCAGCAGGGGCGCCACGGTCGTCCGGAAGTGCTCCACGACGATCTGGACCTTCTGGGCGATGTTGTAGGGGTGCAGGCTCACCCACTGCATGATGCCCTTCAGCGCGGCCGATCGCTCGACCTCGGCGTCCTCCATCTCCTTGCCGTCGTGGGCCAGCTTGAAGGCGAGCTTGTAGGGCGTGTAGTTCTGGAGGACGTCGAGGATGAAGCCCTCCTCGATGGCCTGCCGCATCGAGTAGACGTGGAAGGGCCCAGGCAGGTTCCCCTCACCGGGCGGCTGGGTCCGGTCCGGCACGCGGCCGAACAGTTGCAGTGTCTTGCCCTTGGGGGTTGCCGTGAACGCCACGTAGGTGATGCCGGTCTCCCCGGCCCGTGCGGACATCTGGGCGGCCAGCAGGTCCTCGGTGTCCACCTCCCCGCCGTCCTTCAGGGCCTCCAGCTCCTCGGGCGACAGGACCTGCTTCAGCTTTGCCGCTGCCTCGCCCGTCTGGCTGCTGTGGGCCTCGTCGGCGATCACCGCGAACCGCTTGGCCCTGGTGGCCGCGAGCTCCTGGACGGCCTCCAGGGCGAAGGGGAAGGTCTGGATGGTGCAGACGATGATCTTCTTCCCCGCCGCCAGGGCATCGGCCAGCTGGCCGCTCTTGGCCGCCCCGTCGTTCTTGATGGTCTCCACTACGCCTGAGGTCCGCTCGAAGTCGAACAGGGCGTCCTGAAGCTGGCCGTCGATCACCCGCCGGTCCGACACCACGATCACGCTGTCGAACAGCTTCCGGTCTTCGGCGTCGTGGAGTTCGGAGAGGAAGTGGGCGGACCAGGCGATGCTGTTGGTCTTCCCCGAGCCCGCCGAGTGCTGGACGAGGTATTTGCCCCCGGGCCCCTCGGCCAAGACGGCCGCCTGGAGCTTCCGGGTGGCGTCGAGCTGGTGGTAGCGCGGGAAGATGGTGCGGGTGAT
>Ga0207951_101113_pt1 | contig 10696 bp, 8 predicted proteins | sample Subbio12Aug_8Bad_FD_184830 | JGI IMG/M metagenome (GOLD analysis project Ga0207951, IMG submission 184830) | Serpentinite rock and fluid subsurface biosphere microbial communities from McLaughlin Reserve, California, USA - CR12Aug_8Bad (SPAdes) | ecosystem: Environmental > Terrestrial > Deep... | reverse complement strand
TGGGGACATGGTATGGGCATGGGCATGATGGGTCGCACGCAACGCATTAGTGCTTCCAACATTTTTCGCCGTTTTCTGACATTGAGCGCCTGCGAAGCAGAGGCTTATCGTACGCAAAAACAACGGCTGGAAATCTGGCGAGTCAATGTGGAAAGCCGGGGCACGAGCAACGATTTGCGCCTGATCTTCCCTTACATGGTGGCCGCGATGCAGCCCCATATCGGGATGAACACGGGGCACATGGTGGCAATCGACATCGAGCAGTCCGATCTGCTGCTGAAGGGGCTGTCGGGGCAGGTCATGCCACAACATTGATACCCCATCAGCTATTTGGTTTTTACTCGACCAGGTCGCCGAGATCGGATTCAAGCAACCAGAGATCGTCGAACTGTGCGGATGACATTTCGCTCAATCCGGCGTGTTGCACGACATCAGACGGCAAGCTGGCCAGAATGTCCTGTTTGTCCGTCTCTTTATCGACGCCATCACTGATGAGCCGCGCCAGACAGATGATGGAAGACAAGCCTGGCGCGTCTTCATAGGCCAGCGGATTGTCGGAATATTCGACGGCGGCGATCAGTTCATCGGCAAATTTCCAGCGCCTGCACAACTCGGCACACACCGCCTGGGTAGTGAAACCCAAACGCTTGTTTTCTATTTCGCTGCGCGAAATGTTGCCAGCCCTGACATGCTGCTCTATTTCATTGGCTTCGTTTGGCGTTGCGATTTGCAGCAATATGCGGCCTAGATTGCAGATTAGGCCGGCGGTGTAGGCCACATCGGCGGATTCCTGGGTTTTTTCGGCAAGCCATTTGGCATAGGCTGCGGTGCGGAAGGTGTTTGCCCAAAAGCGTTTGATGTCGAAGTTATCGACTTTAGGCATCGAACCGACGATACCGGATGCAATGACTAATGTTTTCAATTGGTTGGTACCGAGCATGACAGTGGCTTGGTCGATCGAGGCCACCTTGCGGGACAAACCGAAATGCGCCGAGTTGACCAATCGCAAAATTTTCATAGCCAGCATTTGCTCTTTCTCGACATTCTTTGCCAGGTCGAGAATTTCGGCGCGAGGATCGTTCAGTTGATTGATGATGGCTCTGACCACTTCCGGTATTTGTGGAACCTTGTGGATTTGATCGAAGAGCTGAGTCATTGATGCGGGCATGGTTTAGTCCTAGTGTTAAAAAACCCATGCAGTCTAGTCCAATTCCGGCGAGATTCTGCCCGCGAGTGATAACAATCCCCGAAGTCATACCCGAGGATTGTTGACGATAATTTGTCAGGTTCTGAAGCTGCCCACCGTTGTGCGCAACTGATTGGCGAGTTCCAGCAATTCGGCACAAGCCTGCGCGGTATTTTTTGCGCCCACCGATGTTTCTTCCGAAACATGGCTGATATTGCTGATATTGCGATTGATTTCTTCGGCAACGGCGGTTTGCTCTTCGGCTGCGCTGGCAATTTGATTGTTCATGTCGTTGATGGTGTCGATGCGCCCGCTGATAGCCGCGATCGAACCACCTGCCGATGCCGCCTGCTCGACACTCGATGCCGCCCGTTTGCGGCCGTTATCCATCACCGCAACCGCTTGCTTGGCCCGGCCTTGCAGCCGCTCTATGGTTTTCTGGATTTCCAGCGTCGAATTCTGGGTGCGGCTGGCCAAGGTACGCACCTCGTCGGCAACCACGGCGAATCCCCGGCCCTGTTCGCCGGCGCGGGCCGCCTCGATGGCGGCATTGAGCGCCAAAAGATTGGTTTGTTCGGCAATGCCTTGAATCACGCCCAACACCTCGCCGATGCTGTTGCTATCGTTTTCAAGCTCGTGAATCACATTGGCGGCGTTTTCGACTTCGCTTGCCAGGCTGTTGATACCACTGACGGCATCATTGACGATATTTTTGCCCGCCAAGGCTTCCCGGTCGGCGGTTTCCGCCGCGTCCGACGCCCGCACGGCATTGCGGGCAACGTCTTGAACCGTGGCCGTCATCTGCTTCATGGCATTGGCAACCAGCGTGGTTTCCTGCAACTGGCGCTCGACACCGGTCTGCGTGGCCTGGGTGATGCTGGCCAGTTTCTTCGAGGCATTAGTCAACTTCTCGCTGGTGACACTGATTTCATCCACCGTTTTGGCTATTTTCTTGACGAACGAATTGAAGCTGGATGCCACCCAGGCGAATTCAGACTTGCCGTCGGCATTCAGTCGTGCGCGTAAATTGCCTTCACCGCCGCAAATTTGCTGAAGATTCAATGCCAGATCGGTCAGCGGCGCAATGATGATTCGGTTCATCACAAAATACCCGGTGCTGCCGATGACGAACAAAGCCATGACCAGAAAGCCGAGTGCATAGTAATTTTCAAGTTTCAAATCGGCCAATGCGACATCGAAGGGCGTGATGATTTCAAATGCGCCGATCAAATCGCCAACGTGATGATTTTCCATCGGGTATCCCAGAATGTCCTGACCCTTGTCGTTATTCCACAGGCTTTGCGATGTAGCCGGGTCGCCATGACAAACCTCGCACGCCTTGACCATCTTGACTGGCCTCAGGTAGCGGATTTGCTGGTTTTCTTCATCGATGAAACTGAATTCGGTCGCCGAGCCGTTGGCAGAAAAAAATTCCAGCGCCTTGCGCTCGACATCATCCGCCCGGTTGCGCGGGTTTCTTGGATTCAGCGACGGTGCCTTGAAGCGGAAGCCGCCCTCGGCGGCCTTGGCCTCGATCACATCCCAGGCATTGGCCGTAGGAACGGTGGCAATCACCAGATCGCGGGCTGCCGCCAGGCCTTTTTCTTCGACGATCTTCGAAAGCTGTTGCGTTGAAAACAGGCCGCTCTCCCATTTTTTCGCCGCATTGTCGCGAATCGATTCCGACAGCATCAGAAGCTGACGGGATGACTCGATTTTTCGGTCTATCAGTTTTTGTTTCTGCGCATTGGAGAAAGTCACCAATATACCGATTCCGACAATCGCCAGAGCGGTTATGGTGATTGCCATCACTTTTATTCCAACGGAATGAATATTCATCAACATCACAAAACTCCTGGTAATTGCTCGCTTTTTGGCTGGCTTGGCGTTTTTTTGTTTTTAGGGTGGCCGGGTGGCGCAGCCGATGTCTACAGGCAGGCAGGTTGGCCGCCGCCTGCTGAAGCCGAAGTATAACGTACAACCGCTGCCCGTCATTAGCGTCCGAACAAAAGTCGATAAATACAACACAATATAATTCAATGCCTTATAGCAAGTTTACGTGCTTTCCCCATAAGCCATGGCACTTTGACAACGTGTTTCAAATGTGTCGTGAGTGGTTCGAGCGCACAGCGCCCATGGCCTATCGAGTACGATCCAGCTTGCGGTAGCTAATGGCCTCGCTCAAATGATGGATTGCAATATCGCTACTGCCTGCCATGTCGGCAATCGTGCGCGCCAGCTTTAAAATTCGGTGATAGGCGCGATGCGACAGGCCGAACTTTTCCATCGCCTGCTCAAGTAACTGGTGCCCGGCATCCGGCAGCGTACATAGCTGCTTGACGTCTTTCGCACCCAGGCCGGCATTGAGACCGCCTTGGCGAGTCACAGCCAATTCGCGGGTGGCGATGACGCGCTGGCGTATGCTGCTGCTGTTTTCCTCACCGTCCGGCGAGCCGCGCCGCAACACGTCCAGCGGTACGCGCGGCACATCGAGGTGCATGTCGATGCGGTCGAGCAAGGGGCCGGAAACCCGTGCCCGGTAACGCGCTATTTGTTCCGATGTACAGCGACAGCGGCCTGAAGGGTCACCCCAGTAGCCGCAAGGGCATGGGTTCATCGCGGCAATGAGCTGGAAACGGGCGGGAAAATCGGCCTGGCGGTTGGCACGGGAAATGGTGATGTGGCCGGTTTCCAGCGGTTCGCGCAGCACTTCCAACACTTTGCGATCGAATTCCGGCAATTCGTCGAGGAACAGGGCGCCGTTGTGCGACAACGAAATTTCACCGGGTTTGGGGTTGCTGCCACCGCCGACCAGGGCCGCCGCCGATGCCGTATGATGCGGCGCCCGGAACGGCGGCTGACGCCAACGCCTGACATCCATGCCCTGGTCGCTGATCGAGGCAATCGCTGCGGTTTCCTGGGCCTGCGCCTCATTCAAGCTGGGCAGTATCGTCGGCAAGCGGGCAGCCAGCATGGATTTACCGGTTCCCGGAGGGCCGAGCATCAACAAATTGTGGCCGCCCGATGCGGCGATTTCGAATGCGCGTTTGACGTGATATTGGCCATGTACGTCGGCAAAATCGACGGCAAATTCGGCGTGGTGCGGCAAGTCGGGCTCGGGTGCGGGTTCGATGATGGTCTGGCCCTTCAGATGGGCGCAGACTTCGAGCAAATTGCGTGCGGGCAGCAGCCGGGCATCGCGTATCAGGCTGGCTTCGGCGACATTGCCCGCAGGCAGGATCAGTTGCCGACCGGCATCGCGGCAGTGCATGGCAACCGGCAAGGCGCCGGTGACGGGCCGCAGTTCACCACTCAGTGATAATTCACCCAGGCATTCGTAGTGCTGGAGTTTGTCTTTGGGAATGGCGCCGGAGGCTGCCAGTATGCCCAGCGCGATGGCCAGATCGAATCGCCCGCCTTCCTTGGGCAGGTCGGCGGGGGCAAGATTGATGGTGATGCGCTGAAACGGAAATTCGAATCGGGAGTTGATGATGGCGCCGCGCACCCTGTCCTTGCTTTCCTTGACGGCGGCTTCGGGCAGGCCAACGATGTTGAGAGCTGGCAGCCCGTTGCTGATATGCACTTCCACAGTGACGGGCGGCGCGGCTATACCGGCCCGGCCACGGCTGTGAACCACGGCCAACGACATGCGGTTTATTCTTCCACTGCCAAGCGTTTTTCCAGTTCGGCGACCTGCTGTTCCAGACTCTCCAGACGGGCACGGGTTTTGGCCAGCACCGCTTTTTGCACCTCGAATTCTTCGCGGCTGACCAGATCGAGTTTGGATAGCGCACTTTGCAGCAAGGCATGGATGTTTTTTTCCATGTCGTCTTTGAACTGATGCAGCCCGGGGGGAATGGCACCGGCGATGCGCTCGGCCAGGTTATCAATGGCTTTGGGATCGAACATGGGAAGACCTCTTCGGTAAAAATTATGAATGGGGTTTGGCGGCGTGATTGCGGCATATCTTATCAACATCGTCGCGCACCAATGTTTCGTCGCTCAGCCGACACAGATAATGCTGCTGTTCGATGCCGAAATGCTGGCAAGAATGGCACAAACCGAAGCTTTTCGATTGGTTGGTCTGTTGTAACAGCGCCAACATATCGCTCAAGGCATGATCGAGATTGTCGAAAGACTGATCGCCCATCAGGGTTTCTGCCTGCCTGAAACTTTCCAGCGGTTTCAACGATTCGACCAGCGCCTGGCCTGTCCGGGTCAGCGTCAGATGCACGACCCGGCCATCGATGCTATCGACCGTCTTGTCGAGATAACGCTTGCGTTCGAGTAACTGGATGGTTTGCGAAACCGTGCCTTTGGTCAGGCCCAGATAGTCGGCGACAGACGCATGGGTGTTGCTATATTTGTTGCAGCGGGCCAAGTATTCCATCACCTGGCCGTGGATGGGCTGCAAGCCGATCACAGCGTATTTTTTACGCTGCTCCGAGCGCAACACATTGCTGATTCGCTCGATCAGTTTGAAAATTTCTGGCTCACGCATGGCTGGAAAGTCTAGCACAGGCCGCACCGGCAGCCGCCCGCCGTCCTGTGCAGTTAGCCGCAGGTCGCAACACCAACCCACAGGAAAATCACCATGACCAACCGACACGAGGCGCTGGCCACCCTGTTCGCCGCCGCAGAAAACGTCATTCTGGGCAAACGCCGTCAGATTCGGCTGGCCGTCTGTTGCCTGCTGGCCAAAGGTCATTTGTTGATCGAGGACATTCCCGGCGTCGGCAAAACCACGCTGGCGCATACTCTGGCCCACCTGTTCGGCTTGCGGTATCAGCGCATCCAGTTCACCAGTGATTTGCTGCCTGCCGACATTATCGGTGCCTCGGTGTTCGACAGCCGCAACCACCACTTCAAGTTTCATCCCGGCCCGCTGTTCAATCAAATGATACTGGCCGATGAAATCAATCGCGCGACACCCAAAGCACAATCGGCCTTGCTGGAAGCCATGGAGGAGCGGCAGGTGACGGTCGAAGGCAAAACCTATCCCCTGACCAGCCCGTTTTTCGTGATAGCAACCCAGAACCCGTCGTATCAGATCGGCACTTTTCCGCTGCCGGAATCGCAACTCGACCGCTTTCTGATGCGTCTGGATATGGGCTACCCCAGCCCGGAAGCCGAGCGGGAATTATGGCTGGGTCGGCCACGCCACCATCTGATTGCGGAGCTGAGCGTACAACTGCCGTCCCATCAACTGGCCGAGTTGCAATCAGCCGTCAAAACCGTTCACGCCTCACCGGCCTTGCTGGATTATTTACAGGGCATCGTCGGTTACACCCGGCAATCGGGCGAGTTCGTTCACGGCTTGTCGCCGCGTGGCGGCTTGGCATTGTTGACAGCGGCCCAAGCCTGGGCCTTCATACACGAGCGCCAGGCCGTGCTGCCGGAAGACCTGCAAGCCGTGTTACCGGCGGTGGCGGGCCACCGCTTGTGCGCCAGCAACCCCGATGCCGCTGCCGTCGCCGCACTCATTCTGAAGAACGTGCCCATCCATTGAAGACAAATTCTCTCGGCCTTGCCCAGCGTTTTCGATTGAGCCGGTTTTTCGTCGGTGAAGCGCCGGTTTCCGGGCCGGTCAGCCTAGGTCATCGGCAAATTTTCATTCTGCCGACAGGACGGGGTCTGGGGTTTGCCGTGTTGATAGTGTTGTTACTGCTGATTGCCTTCGTTTATGCAAACAACCTCGCGTATTTTCTGGCGTTTCTGCTGGCGAGCGTGTTTTTCGTCACCATTGTGCATACCTTCAAGTCGCTGGCGGGCTTGGTGATTCGCACCAGCCCCAACCGACCGGTATTCGTCGGCGACACCGCGCTGTTCAATCTGTCGATACACAACCCTGATCAGGGCAGCCGTTACGCGATCGAAGCGGGTTTCCGGCATTCGGCCTATCAAATCGTCGATGTCGACGCCCAACAGTCGAAAAACCTGCACCTTGCTGCCCAAACCCGGCGTCGCGGCTGGCTGACCGCCGACACCATCATCATCGCCAGCCGCTATCCGCTGGGCTTGTTTCGCGCATGGTCGCCGTTGCGCTTCGATCATGCCGTGCTGGTTTACCCGGCACCGGCCAGCCAGCCTGTGCCCTTCCCGGACACTGCGGCAAATGGCGCATACCTGGGCGCCAGCCAACGCGGTGAGGATGAATTTCAGGGGCTAAAACCGTACACGGCGGGCGATGCCATTCGCCAGATTCACTGGAAAGCCTATGCCCGAGGCTTACCGCTGCAAAGCAAACAGTACGCAGCGTTTGGCGGCGGTGAATGCTGGTTCGATTATGCCGACACGCCGGGCGGCCATGTCGAGGAACGCCTCAGCCGCTTGTGTCGCTGGCTGCTCGATGCCGAGCAAAGCGGCGTGCGTTACGGCCTGATTCTGCCGCAAACGAGCATTTCGCCGGATCAGGGGCAGGCACATCTGGATATCTGCCTGGAACGGCTTGCGCTGTTTTAAAGTGTGATGGATATCAAAAATAAGGCGATTTTTGCCTTGAATTATCTGGCCTACGAGCTAGCGACAAATGGACAAAACTGCGGCATATCTCACGCCATAGCGCCAAATAACACAGTTCTGTTTTTGCGTCCGTTTTTCCCCCTTCGCTTGACGCCTCGCAGCAATCCTGCCCTTTGGTTTTAGTGCTGGCATATTGTTTGCTTATAAAGCGCCTGCTCAAAACCATTTAAATAATAGCGTTTTTGCAGCCACCCCAGCGTCATTCAGCCTGTCCGCTGACCGGCTCGCGCGGGCCACCAAAGATTCATCCGGAGTTCCACATGATGAAACGCATGACTGTCCTGTTCACCGCCGTTCTGCTACTCGGCCTGCTCGCATACCTGCCAGAGCAAGACGCGCCCTTGTATACCGGCCACGGCAATCCCGAATCGTTGAATGCGCTTTACGACAACTGGACACAGCATTACGAGCAACAAGGACGCCCGGAAATTTTGCGCATAGGGCTGGCGCATTCGCGCACGGCGTCGAAACTGCAAACCCAGGCTTTGGGTAACGCTGCCCTCAACCTGGCCAATGGCGAGTTCAGCATCAAGGTCGATGGTTTGCCACAAGACCATCGTTACGATGCCTGGCTGCTGGATCGCCATGCCAAACCCGGCGCACAAGCGGCCATCAATATTGGTCAATTGACGGTCGGCAATGGCAGCCAGTATTTGAAACAAGCCCTGAACCGCGAAGCCTTGAACGGCTTCACCCTCGATGCCATTGCCGTCACCATGGCAGGGCAGACGCCGGACAGCGGCGGCGTACTGTTCGGTTCGCCCGGTATGTTGCAGCGGGTGTACTACAACCAGCGCCAGTGGCCGGTTGCCAATGTGGCCTCGGTAGCCAATACCGAACCGGGCACACACAATGTCGCCGAGCTTGCCTTCGGCTTTTTATTGCCCAAAATGGCGATGGCTGCGCAACCCGCCATGGGCAGGGCAACGACGCAAGCCCAGTTGACCGCGTTGATCGCCCGTGGCGAACAGATATTCACCCGGGAAACCTTTGGCGGCAATGGCCGAACCTGTCTGACCTGTCATCGCCCCGATAACAACCACACCATCGATCCGGCCTATATCGCACGCTTGCCGAAAAACGATCCTCTCTTCGTCGCTGAAACCCATCCGGCGCTGGCTCAACTGGAAAATCCGGTGTTGATGCGCCAGTTCGGCCTGTTTTTAACCAATATCGATGGTTTCGATCAACCCGGCGTTATGCGCAGCAGCCAGCACCTGTTGGGCTTGTCGCGTTCGCTCAAGTTCGAAACGGCGGCCATGGGCGGCGAATTCCCGCAAGATGACGATTTCTTCCAGACACGCAACCCCATCGCTCAAATAGATGGCCGCGAAACCCAGGCCATAGGCTGGTCGGGTGACGGCGCGCCCGATGGCGGCACACTCCGCGATTTCACACGCGGTGCCATCGTGCAGCACATGCCCAGAACCCTGGCGCGGGTGGAAAACGTCGATTTCAGAATGCCGACGGAAGACGAACTCGATGCGCTGGAGGCTTACCAGTTGTCGCTCGGTCGTAGCGAGGATCTCACTCTTGCGGCCATGACCTTCAGCTCCCCCCTGGTCGAAACCGGCAAAAAACTGTTCGACACCCGGGAAAACCCCGTCGTCAACGGCCAGCCGGTGTTTGGCAGAACCGGCAACTGCAATGGTTGCCACATGAATGCCGGTGCCATCAGTTCGACCACGGGCGGCAACCCCACCCGCGACACCGGCGTCGAACGCATGCGCGATCAACCGCACCGTCTGGTCGACCCAAATACAGTGTTTGACGGCGGATTTGGCCTGGTCGAACAAAAAGACTGCGGCCCGGATGCCAATCAAACCTGTTTCAGCGACGGCAGTGTCGCGGCGCGAGGGGGGCGTCAAGGCGAGCGACTCAACCGTTTCAATACGCCATCGGTGGTGGAAGCCGCCGATACTGCACCGTTTTTTCACAACAACACGGTCGGCACGTTGGAAGAATCGGTGGCCTTCTACAACACCGATGCCTTCAACAACTCGCCCGGCGCATTCACCCGCAGTGGCAGAAACCGGGTCGTCAAACTCGATTCATCGCAAGTAGTTGCCATTGCCATGTTCCTGCGCACGATCAACGCGCTGGAAAACATACGCAGTTCCAACCAGCTCGTCACCAAGGCCCTGGCGTTGCGCGGCAGTGCCAGCACCGACATGCTTCGACTGGCCATCGCCGACACCCGCGATGCCGTGCGGGTATTGTCGGAAGCTGCCATCAACCCCTACCCGGAAGCCCTGGAAAACTTGCGACAGGCGCTGGAACTCGAACAATCGGCAGAGCGCTTCCCGTTTGGTGCTGGTCGCCAACATAGATTGACCCGCGCAATAGCGCTTAAAACGGCGGCCAGATCGCTGATGGTGAGCGGCGGATAATCCATTTCTTGCTCCTTCGCTCTGTGCGGCGTAAGCTCGGTACGCAGAGCGTGGGAACGAGAAAATTCGTGGATTTCTCTGAATAGTTACCGCTGTTTTTTGTTCTTCCGTGCCACCCCAAGCCCGTTTGCTACCATTGCCAGGCAAACGGGCTTTTTTTTTGCCCGTCGCGATGGGGAGGCTGGCAATACATGACGACATTCACCACCGATCGCAGAAGCGGCTTGTTGTTACTGGCGTCTGTTGCCCTGATTGGTGCGCCTCACGCCTGGAATCTGCCGCCGCTGCTGTGTGCATTTTTTGCCGTTGCCGTGGCATGGCGCTTGCTGGGTGTCTGGCGGGTCGACTGGCTGCCGAATCGCAGGCTGCTGACCTTGCTGACGTTGCTGGGTATTGCCCTGCTGGTGTCGCAGCAACGCGGCCTGTTCGGGCGCGATGCGGGAACGGGTATCTTCATGGTGGCGCTGGGATTGAAGCTGTTCGAAATTCAGAGTCGGCGTGATGTTTATCTGGTTGTCTATCTCGCGTTCATCGTCGCGGCATCGCAATTTCTTTACAGTCAAAGCCTGTGGATGGCGGCTTTCATCTTCGTGGTTTG
>Ga0207951_101111_pt1 | contig 10720 bp, 14 predicted proteins | sample Subbio12Aug_8Bad_FD_184830 | JGI IMG/M metagenome (GOLD analysis project Ga0207951, IMG submission 184830) | Serpentinite rock and fluid subsurface biosphere microbial communities from McLaughlin Reserve, California, USA - CR12Aug_8Bad (SPAdes) | ecosystem: Environmental > Terrestrial > Deep... | reverse complement strand
GAGACTCATTCCCCTGTCAACAGGTATTGCGCCTGCCGGTATTTGGCCGCGCAACATTCAGCCACATCGGCAGGCAGGTTGGGGCCGGGCGCGGTTTTATTCCAATCCAGGGTTTCCAGATAATCGCGCAGATATTGTTTATCGAAGCTGGGTGGGCTAATGCCGACGCGGTAGTCATCCACCGGCCAGAAACGCGATGAATCGGGCGTCAATGCTTCATCGATCAGATACAGCTTGCCGTTGTCGTCGATACCGAATTCGAATTTGGTGTCGGCAATGATGATGCCGCGCTGCCGGGCGTAGTCGGCGGCCTGTTTGTAGAGTGCCAGACTGGCATCGCGGACTTGCTCGGCAAGCACCCGGCCCACCCGTGCCACCGTGTCGTCAAATGAAATGTTTTCGTCGTGTATGCCCGCCTCGGCTTTGCTCGATGGTGTGTAAAGCGGTTCTGGCAACTGCTGGGCCTGCTGCAAACCGGCGGGTAGTTCAATACCACAGACAGCACCGGTCGCCAGATAGTCTTTCCAGCCGGAGCCGATCAGATAGCCCCGAACGATGGCCTCGATCGGCAATGGTTGCAAACGCTTGACGATGATACTTCTGCCTTCGAGCGGCTGGCGTAGCGCCGCATCCGGCACCACCTGCTCCAGCGTCGGCTCAGCGGCGAGGTGATTGGGGATGATAGATCGCAACTGCTTGAACCAGAAATTCGACACCTGCGTCAATACCCGCCCCTTGCCGGGAATGGGATCGGGCAGAATCACGTCGAATGCCGACATGCGATCGGTGGTGACGATCAGCAAATGGCTGTCGTCGATTTCGTACATGTCACGCACTTTGCCTCGACCCAGCAATGTCAAGTGTGGAATGGACGATTGGTAAAGCGCGTTGGGGCTAGTCATGGCTGTAATCCAGATATTGGGGATGTAAAGGCTTGGAAAGATATCGGTAAACTGTTTTAGTCGCACACTCTGCGCGGCGTAAGCTCGGGACGCAGAGCATGGGAACGAGAACGGTTTTTCCAGCGCTTTATCACGCATCCGTGGGTTTCGCTGAATAGTTACAGATATCGTTGTCGATTCATGCTCGACTGTTCGGGCACGTCAACTAACTGAAAAGGCTGCAAATTTTAACATCAAACCATGCCCCCCGCCTGGTGTTTGGCTGCATACGGCATGAGGAAACCCAAGGGCAACGCATGTTCCTGCACCGATCAGCCGGTGTTTTTCACTGCGCGTCAAGCCTTGAAAAACGGTTTGGAATTTTTGGTGTTGCGGAATATGAGTGGTTTTTCGACGGTGACCATGGTCTGTGCACGGGCCGAGGCAATTGCGGCGTCTATTCTGTGCCGCTCGGGGGATTTGCTGCAAACCGGGTCGGTGCTGTACATGTCGGCGTTGAACAAAAATGCCTGGCAGCGGCAGCCGCCGAAGTCTTTGTGTTTTTCGTCGCAACTGCGGCAGGGTTCCTGCATCCAGTCGGTACCCCGGAAGAAGTTGAAGGTTTTCGATTCGTTCCAGATGTGTTCGATGCTGAAATCCTGGACGTTGGGACAATCCAGGCCGGGCAGTTCGCGGGCGGAGTGGCAGGGCAAGGCAGTGCCATCCGGGGCGATGGTCAGAAAGGTGGTGCCCCAGCCGTTCATGCAGGCTTTGGGGCGGTCTTCGTAGTAATCCGGCACTACGTAATAGATTTTCATTTTTCCAGCGACTTTTTCCTTGTAGGCTTGGGCGATGGCCTCGGCTTGCTGGAATTGCTCGCGGGTGGGCAGCAGCGCATCGCGGTTGATGTGTGCCCAGCCGTAGTATTGGGTGTTGGCCAGCTCTAAGTAATCGGCGCCGAGGTTTTCGGCCATTTCGAGGATTTGCGGCATCTGGTGGATGTTCTGGCGGTGGATCACCACGCACAACACCATGGGATAGCCGTGTTTCTTGACCAGGCGGGCGACCTCCCGCTTGTGCTGGTAGGTGGCGGTGCCGGCGATGTGGTCGTTGAGTTCCTGGGTGCTGGCCTGGATGCTGACCTGAATGTGGTCGAGACCGGCCTGCTTGAGTTCGATGATTTTGGCTTCGTTCAGACCGTAGCCGGAGGTAATCAGGTTGGAGTAGTAACCGAGTTCGCGGGCATGACGCACCAACTCCACCAAGTCTTGCCGAGTTAGCGGTTCGCCGCCGGAAAACCCCAGTTGCACGGCACCCATTTTTCGGGCTTGGCTCAGTACCCGCTTCCAGTCGTCGGTACTCAGCTCATTGGGGTATTGGGCGTAGTCCAGCGGATTGGAGCAATACGGGCATTGCAGCGGGCATTTGTAGCTCAATTCCGCCAACAGCCAGCGCGGCGGCGTGATGTCAGCCTTGTTTGATCCAGCCATTTTGCAGAGCGATGTTCAGGAAGGTAAAAATGTCATTGCCAAGGCCGGTGGTTGCGAATTTGGCTTCCAGGGTTTCGACGATTTGCACCGGGTTATGTGCGCCGTCGCAAAGCTGCAAAATTTCCGCCGAGCTTTGATTGAGTTCCACCATGCCTTCCGGGTAGAGGATGACGTATTTTTGCTGGGCTTCTTCCCATTGCAGGCGGTGCAGCGGCGAGAATTGCAAGGGTAGTTCGGGATTGAGGGTCATGGGACGATTAGTGGCTGGCAAAACAATGGCGTAAATCGGCTGGAAAACGGGATGTTTCAATGGGGCCGGATTGATCGTACTGGCGAACATTACCGTTATCATCGACTAACCAAATTTCCAGGGCACCTGCTTCAAGAAACAAGGCTACTCGTTCCAGCAGGTCTTTTGCCGTATTGGAGGGCGAAAGAATTTCAACGCACAATTCCGGTGCCGAAGAAGCCCATAGCTCGGTTTGATGTGCCTGGGTATAGCTCTCCGATCCCCAAGCCACATCGGGAACCCGGACACCTTTGCTGGTTTGTATTGCCAGCTCGGTAAAGACGTCGCCACCCAATTGCATGGCCAGTTGTGCTGCAATTTTACCTTGCAACCGGCTGTAGTTGAACGAAGCGGGTGACATTTCAATGATTCCTTTTTCGTTCAATTCGAGTTTATAAGGCAGATTCTTCAGAGATGTATCCGCCAGAACCTCTTGCCATTGCATTGCTTTTACCTCGGTTCGATGTCTTCGAAAATATCCGCCATCGGCAGGCGAATGTTCAAACTGGTCAGTTCGCAATCGACTTCGCCGACGTATTCATGCAGCAGCCAGTCGTTGCCCTCGGTACGGCGGAAGCATTCCACCCGACGGGCGGCGATGTCGACGATCAGGTACTCCTGTAGTGATTCCAGCTTGCGATAGGCGGCAAATTTGTCGCCGCGATCATAGGCTGCGGTCGAATCGGATAAAACCTCGGCGATTAGTGCCGGCTGGGAAATGAATTGCTTGGCTTGATTGTCTTCGGCGTTACACGACACCATCACGTCCGGGTAGAAAAAAGCGTCAACGACTTCGATGCGTAATTTCAGATCAGCGATATAGGCCTGACAAGGTGTGCCACGCAAACGATGCTTCAGGGCGGCGGCAATATTCAGGCTGACGACAACATGTTCGCGTCGGGCACCCGTCATCGCAAACACTTCCCCCGCCACAAACTCATGCTTTCCAGCCTGGGTTTCCTCCCAGGCCAGGTAATCCTCGGCGCTGAAACGCAGGTGTTCGGCGGCTTGCATTTACTGAATATCCTCGAAAATATCCGCCATCGACAGGCAAATGTTCAAACTGGTCAGTTCGCAATCGACTTCGCCGACGTATTCATGCAGCAGCCAGTCGTTGCCTTCGGTACGGCGGAAGCATTCCACCCGACGGGCGGCGATGTCGACGATCAGATATTCCTGTAACGATGGGATTTGGCGATAGGCGACGAATTTGCCGCCACGGTCGTAATCGGTGGTGGAGTCGGACAATACTTCAATCACCAGTGAGGGATGCTCTATGAATCGCTGGTTTTTCAGGTCGCCAGGATGACAGGACACCATCACGTCTGGGTAAAAAAACGCATCGGCGGTTTCAATACGCAATTTCATGTCCACAACATAGGCGCGGCAGGGTGTACCGCGCAGACGATGTTTTAATCCGACAAAGATGTTGCCGGAAACCACGACATGATCCTGACTTGCCCCCGTCATCGCAAACACTTCCCCCGCCACAAACTCATGCTTTCCGGCCTGGTTTTCCTCCCAGACCAAAAAGTCTTCGGCGCTGAAGCGCAGATGTTCGGCGGTTTGCATCATGACTGATCGATATTGAAATACGGCGGCATGTCGGCAACATAGGCCAGATACATGGCATCGGCCATGCTCCACAGTACGTCGAGTTTGAATTTGAGGATGTCCAGCATGCGTTCCTGTTGTTCGCGGGTTTTGTACCAATCCAGCGTTAGCGCCAAACCATGCTCGACATCGCGACGGGCTTCGGTCAGGCGCTTTTTGAAATAGGCATAGCCTTCGGGCTGCACCCAGGGGTAGACGTCCGGCCAGTTGTCCAGGCGTTGCTGATGGATTTTCGGTGCGAACAATTCCGTCAGCGACGAGCTGGCGGCTTCGTGCCATTCGGCTCTACGGGCAAAGTTGACGTAGGCATCGACGGCAAAGCGCACACCGGGCAGTACGTGTTTCAGCGAGGTGATGTCGTCGCGCGTCAGGCCGACGGCGATGCCCAGTTGTATCCAGGCTTCGATGCCGCCGGTATCGCCAGGATGCCCGTCGTGATCGAGTATGCGTTGCACCCATTTGGCACGGGTTTCGCGATCCGGGCAATTGGCCATGATGTTGGCGTCCTTGATCGGAATCATCACCTGATAATAGAAACGGTTGGCGACCCAGCCCTGCAATTGGGCTGGGGTCAGTTTGCCTTCGTTCATCAGCACATGCATCGGATGATGAATGTGGTAGTACTTTTCCATGCCACGCAATTTGGCTTCGAATTCGTCGCGGCTCCAAGGTTGATTATCTGCTGTCATGTCACACCGTAAGTTATAAGTCGATTTCCAAACCGTCGTAAGCCACTTCAATGCCGTGGGCATCCAGGGTTTTACGCGCCGACGAATCGTCGTCGAGTATCGGGTTGGTGTTGTTGATGTGAATCAAAATCTTGCGGGCGTTGGCCACACCGTCCAGCACTTCGATCATGCCGCCGGGGCCGGATTGCGGCAAATGGCCAATTTCGCGGGCGCGTTTCTGGCTGATGCCACGGGTAACCATTTCGTCGTCGGTCCAGAAGGTGCCATCCACCATTAGGCAGTCCACGCTTTGCATGGCCTTGAATACGTGCGGTTCGATTTCGCCCAGACCCGGCGAGTAATACAGTTTTTTGCCGGTGGAGATTTGCTCGACGATCACACCGATGTTGTCGCCATCGTGCGGGTCGTGGCGGTGCGGTGAATACGGCGGTGCCTTGCTTTTCAGGGCATGGGCATAGAGGCGGATGTCGTCTATGCCGGGAATTTCGAACGGGGTTTCATCGCAGGCAATGGCATGATGATTAACCGTGCAGTAATCCTTCAACATGGTGAACAGCGGGAAGCCGGTGGTCAAATCCTGGCGAACCATCTCGGTGCAATACACCTCCAGCGGTTTGCCTTCGCGTAACATCAACATACCGGTGGTGTGGTCGATCTGGCTGTCGATCAATAAAACAGCTCTGATGCCGGTATCGCGTATGCCCTGCTTCGGCTGAATGGCGGGAAAGGCTTCCAGTTGGGCGCGAATGTCGGGCGAGGTGTTGAACAGCAGCCAGTTGCGATCGTCGGTACTGATGGCAATCGACGACTGGGTGCGTGATTTGCCGTTGAACTGGCCTTTGCGAAAACGACCGCAATTGTCGCAATTGCAGTTCCACTGCGGAAAACCGCCACCGGCGCCCGCGCCGAGAACTCTGATTTTCATGTCTGATCTGGGTGGGTAAACGAGAGCGCCGCATGATACGGGATTCAAAAACCGCAGGCAAAAAAAAGGGGCATGAAAATGCCCCTTTTTGTTTACAGCCGTTGCGATTAACGGTTGTAGATGTACATGGTTACTTCAAAACCAAAGCGCATGTCATTGTAAGCAGGTGTTTCCCATTTCATGTGTGTACCCTCCAGAGGTTTTGTTATTGCGTGCCAGCTCGATCAAATAAGCCTGGCGGAGTATACGACCAAGATTTTTTTTCTGCAATTACATTTGCTGACATTGCACCAGGTCATCGTTCTGCGTGGCGCAAGGCTAAAGCCGATGCATCAGTGAAAATGCGCGTCGCGAATTTTGGTTTTATCGCTGCGACGCAAGGTATAGGCATCCTGATCGCCAGGCATGGGTGCGCCGTTTTCATCCAGGGTTACCAGCGCCCCTTCGTTTTCTATCCTGAATTGCCGCGTCGAGCCATTTTTGCTGGAATTCAGCGTCAACAGACGGGTATCGTCATTCCATTCATATTTGCCTTTATCGAAGAATTCGCGCGACGCCGGTTTGGCTGGTTGCGTCACCAGCAGATAGTTGTTGCGCGGTTTCAGCGACAAGGTCATTTTCAAGCCGCTGCATTCCTCTTCATGACATGGCAAGTACCCATAAAACACACCGCGAAAGCCGCCGCTTGCGGTTTTTGACATGTCATGACCTGAATGATCTTCGCCATCTTTATGTACTCTTTCGCGGGCTTTCAAGGCCTTTTCCTGAAGCTGCATATCCGATTCTGCCCAAACAGGATTCAGCATCGAACACACGGTACCGAACACGATCAGCGCTACATTTTTTTTAATTGTTTTGGTCAATGTCTGCATAACGATATTTTCCGCTTGGGGTTAGTGGGAGTGGTGAACAGATTACCAGCGCATTGGGTTTTCCCAAAAGTTCTTGCGCGATGATTTACACGGCTAAAACCAGGGACTTTTGCGGGCGGGCATCATAGCGCATTCAACGGCAGCGTTAATGCCTTGCGCCGCTGCCGCGCGTTTTCCAGAAACTGCACTCTGAGTTCGTCGCTGGCCTGCAACCACTGGCAAATTTCCTGCATCGAGCGGAAACAGCCCAGGCAAATGTCGCCATCATTCAGACAGCAGTTGCGCACACAGGGCGACGGTACGCGCTGGCTTTCAGGCAACATCGGCAACACCGTCGAAAACTGCGTGAGCACTGGCGATGTCGTGGCCAATTTGGCGTTTTAGTGCATCGAGCGAAGAAAAGCGCATTTCATCGCGCAATTTGGCTTTGAAATGCACCTCGACATAGCAGCCGTAAATGTCGCGATTGAAATCGAACAAATGGGTTTCCAGCACGGCCTGGCAGCCGCCGTCGAAGGTTGGACGGGTACCCAGATTGGCAACTCCTTTAACTTCATCGCCATCCAGCCCGGTCATCGTCACCGCGAACACGCCCACCAACGGCGTGTTCTTACGGAACAAATGCAGATTGGCGGTGGGAAAACCCAGCACCCGCCCGCGCTTGTCGCCGTGTGCCACCCGGCCGCAAACCGAATAATCCCGTCCCAGCAAGGTTTTTGCCAAGGCCAGATCGCCCTCGCCCAGGGCATCGCGTATCAAGGTGCTGCTGACCCGCAAGCCATCGACCTCGAACGAACCCGTGGCCTCCACAGCAAAACCGTAGTCCTGCCCGCGATGCTGCAACAGCGCGAAATTGCCGCGTCGCGCCTTGCCGAAATGAAAATCGTCGCCCACTACCAGATGCCGGATGTTGAGGCGCCGAACCAGAATGTCACGAATGAACAATTCGGCGTCGCAGTCGGCTAGCGCATCGTTGAACGGCATCACCAGCACGGCATCGATCGCAGAGCGAGCAAACTGTATAGATTTTTCGCGCAAGCGCGTCAGCCGCGACGGCGCATGATCACCCAGAAAAAACTCCAGCGGTTGCGGCTCGAACACCATCGCCACAGTGGGTAATTGCAACCTTCGGCCATGGGCCGCCAGGGTATCGATCACCTGTTGATGCCCCAAGTGCAGGCCGTCGAAATTGCCGATGGTCAGCACACAACCCTGCTGCAACGGTTCAAGATGATTCAGTCCTCGGATCAGACGCATGATGCTTGTGGGGTTAAAGTACAGGGCGACGATTTTACCAGCCTGCGCCGTTCCCACGCTCCCGCGTGGGAACGGGTAACGCGCAAACCAGGCGGCTGCGCTAAAATTGCGCTCCCTTTGACCAACGACTTACGAGCGCGGTTATGACCCTGTTCAAACCCATTTTGCTGAGCCTGCTGTTTTTGTTGTGTAAACAGGCCGTTGCAGACACCCCCGTGACCCTGCGCATCGGCACCCTGGCGGGCGGCACCCTGGCCTGGGAGCTGGCCGCCATGAAAGACCAGGGCTTGCCAACCACAGCGGCATTCACCGTGGAAACCGTCACCCTGGCCAATCAGCAGGCAGGCAAAATCGCATTGCAGTCCGGCAGCGTCGACATGATTCTGTCCGACTGGATTTGGGCATCGGCGATGCGCGATGTCGGCACCGATTACAGCTTCTACCCCTATTCGACGGCAGCGGGCGGCTTGATGGTGGCCAACGCCAGCCCCATCCGGGCCTTATCCGATCTGCAAGGCAAGCGTATCGGCATTGCCGGGGGTGAGCTGGATAAAAACTGGCTGCTATTGCAGGCGCTGGCAAAACGGCAGACCATCGATCTTGCCAGGGTAACGACACCTGTCTACGGCGCCGCACCGCTGCTGAACGAACAACTTAAACAGGGCCGCATCGACGCCTTGCTGACTTACTGGCATTTCGGCGCACGCCTTGAAGCCCAGGGCTATCGGCAATTGATAGGCGGTGACGAGTTACTGCGGCAACTGGGCATCGCAGGCAACGTGCCAACCCTGGGTTATGTTTTCCGCCAAAGCTGGGCCGAGAAAAACCAAGACGCATTCAACCAATTTCTGACGGCAACCCAGACGGCAAAAAAACGACTGTGCGACAGCGACGCGGCCTGGGCCAAGGTTGCAACACTGACAGACACCTCCGACCTGGCCACCCAAGTGCAATTGCGCAAACGCTATTGCCAGGGCCGCATCGTCGCATGGGGCGACGCCGAACGCGCCGCCAGTCAAACGCTGTACGCCCTGCTCCACGGCCTGCATGACAACAAACTGACCGGCCCATCCGCGCATTTGAACCAGGACATATTCTGGCGCGCCGATCGATGATCGCCCAAGCCTTTGGCCAGCGCACACTGGCTGCACTGTCCTTGCTGACGCTGTTCGCGGCCTGGCATGTCGCGGCGCTGCTGCTTGAATCCAGAACCCTACCCTTGCCCGCGACGGTAGCCGCAACCTTCTGGCAGGCCTGTGCCAGCGGCGAACTACCTTACCATCTCGGCATGACGCTGCTGCGGCTGCTGGCCAGCTTCAGCATTGCCATGGTACTGGGCTGCGCCATCGGCGTGGCGCTGGGCAGACATGCCGGTCTGAATGCGTTTTTCGATAACTGGCTGCTCATTTTCCTCAACGTACCGGCCCTGGTGACCATCATTCTTTGCTACGTCTGGTTTGGCCTGGACGAATCGGCGGCGATTCTGGCCGTCGTCATCAATAAACTGCCGAATGTGATCGTGACCATACGCGAAGGCGCCCGCTCGCTGGATCAGGATTTACTCGAAATGGCCGAAAGCTACCGCTTGGGCAAATGGAAAACCTTGCGCCACGTCATCTGGCCACAACTGTACCCATTCGTGATGGGGGCAACCCGTTCGGGGCTGGCACTGATCTGGAAAATCATCCTGGTGGTGGAATTGCTCGGGCGCAGCAACGGCATGGGCTATCAACTGCATGTGTTCTTTCAGTTATTCGATGTCGCCAGCCTGCTGGCTTACACCGTCGCCTTCATCATCGTCATCCAGATCATCGAAACCGGCCTGCTGAAACCATTGGAACGCAAAGCACAGCGGTGGCGGCGATGAGTGGTGTGCATATCGACATCGTCAGCAAACAGCACCACCATGGCCACAGGGCATCGCCCACCATCGGCCCTTTGCAGCTGGATATTGCGCCCAACCAGTTCGTCTGTCTCGTCGGCCCGTCCGGCTGCGGCAAAACCACCTTGCTGCAAATGATTGCCGGGCTGGATCGCGATTACGTCGGCCAGATCGTCGGTAGCACAACCAGGCTTAACAACACCAGGCTTGCCGACACCACGATTGCTTATATGTTTCAAAACCCGCGCCTTCTGCCCTGGTACAGCGTGCGTCAGAACATCGAGCTGGTGTTTCAAGGGCCAGTACCGACGACGTTGATCGATCAACTACTGGTGACCATGCAGCTCGAACCTTGTCAACACGACTACCCGCAACGGCTGTCGCTGGGCATGCAGCGCCGGGTTGCCATCATCCGTGCGTTTGCCATCAACCCCGATCTGCTACTGATGGACGAACCGTTCGTATCGCTGGATGCCCCCGCCGCCCGCCAGATTCGTAAACTGCTGCGTTGCCTGTGGCAACAACGCCCGCACACCGTGCTATTCGTGACCCACGACGTGCGCGAAGCCATCGCGCTGGCCGATCGGCTGATTTTCCTGTCGCCATCGCCCATGCAGACACTGGCCGACATTGCCGTGGACATACCCCGCGAACAACGCGATGACGAAGTGGCCATTGACACGTTCAAAACCCGTTTGTTATCGAGCCATCCTGAAATCCATGATCTACTTTGATGCGGGCGAAGCACAGCCATCGCACACTGATGACGAAATTCGTGGGTTGCCGGAATACAATCGGCCATGAGCCTGGTAGCACAAAGC
>Ga0207951_101108_pt1 | contig 10728 bp, 6 predicted proteins | sample Subbio12Aug_8Bad_FD_184830 | JGI IMG/M metagenome (GOLD analysis project Ga0207951, IMG submission 184830) | Serpentinite rock and fluid subsurface biosphere microbial communities from McLaughlin Reserve, California, USA - CR12Aug_8Bad (SPAdes) | ecosystem: Environmental > Terrestrial > Deep... | reverse complement strand
AGGCCATGCGCACCAATTCGGTCTGCGCCTGGCGCAAAGGCGTCAGATTGGTCTGCACCGCGATGTAGCCGTGCACCTCGCCGTGGGCCGAGTAGATGGCGCTGATCGAACTCCAGACCGTGTAGTAACCGCCATCGGCGCTGCGGTTGACGAGTTCGCCTTCCCAGTGGCCGCAGGCGCGCAGGTGCTCCCAGAGTTGGGTGTAAAAGTGCTGATCCTGCCGCCCCGAGCGCAGAATGCGGGTCGAGCGCCCCAGCACACTGGCCGCAGAAAAACCCGACATTTTTTCGAACGCCGGATTGACGCGCACGATGATCCCGTCGATGTCGGCCACGATGATGGCTTCGGACGCGCTCTGGAATACGGTCTCGCTGATGCGTTGCAACTTCTGGGTCATGATCTGCTCGGTGACGTCGCGCCCGATGCAGCCCACCCCCACCGTTTGCCCTTGGTCGTTGCGCAAGGGGAATTTTTGCGTCATGAATTGGCGCACCCCACCCACGTTGTTGCCGTGCCACTGCTCGGTCACGGTCACGGCGGTGCCACTGCGCACCACCTGCTGGTGTTCACCCTCGTGCAAAATGGCGTCGCGCAAGGGCATGAAATATTCACGCCGCTGGCCCAGCACCTTGTCCAGCGGCAGGTTGAGCATCTGCAGCAAGGCCTGGTTGGCCAACAACACCCGCCCTTGGGGGTCGCTGGCGGTGATCAGGTCGGCGCTGCCATCGAGCAGGGACTGAAACAGCTTGCGCTCCGATTGGCGCGCCGCTTCGGTGGTGCGATCGCGCACCAACAAGGTGCAATGGGCGTCGGCATGAAAATCGGCCGGCAGGCGCATCAGGTGCAAATCGACCCAGCGCTGCACGCCTTGGGCATCGGTCAAGCGGGCTCCGCAGACTTGCTCGGATTGGCCGCTGCTCGAATCGGCCAAGGTGCGCAGCAGTTTTTGTCGGTCTTCGCGTTGCAGCGCCTTGGTGAGCCGGAACGGGCTGAGTCGGGCGCGGTCGTTGGGGCACAACCAATCGCGCGCCACCTGGTTGTCGGCCTGCACGCGGCCTTGCGCATCGAGCAAGAAGGCGGGCGCGGGCAGGTGGTCGAACATCATCTGGTAGCGCGTGCTGGCAAGCAGCGCCTGCTGCTGGGCGCGCTGCAGTTCGTCGTTTTGCAGCTCCAGTTCGATCTGGTGGATGCGCAAATCCTCTAGGGCGCGCGGCAAATCGTGCACAACCTCGGGCGCTGGCATGGAATCGCTGCTGCCTTGGCGCATGGCTTGCTCGGCCAACTCACGCAGGTGCTGCATCCTTTGGTGTCGATTGTCGGCGTACATCGGCAAAACTGGGTTTACTTGGAATCAAATGGCTGCCGGACCGGCACGGCTGAGTTCGCCATGTGCTTGGCTGCGGCGACGCGCCCGGTGCCAAGCGCTGATGTCCACGTGGCTGACCACCACGCCCGCAGGACCGGGGCCACCGGCGAGCTCGCGCAGCGCGCGCACGTGCATGACAAACCAGAACTCATGGGCCTGCACCCGGTAGCCGTATTCGAGGTTGAACTCGGTGCTGCGCCCCTGCAGCAGCGCCTGCACGCCCTCGGCTGCTGCTGCCGCCGCCGCACAGCCGCTGCTGAGTCTACAAGCCGAGACGTAATCCAGCCCGAGACCACCCAGCACCAGACCCGACTGCGGACGTGCGGCGGCGGCCTGGCTCCAGCTGGCATTGACGGCCACGATGCGGCCCTCGGCATCGAGCACCGCCACGTGCTCGGCCAAAGCGTCGAGTATGGCCTGCAGGCGCGAAGCCTGATGCACCGCCGTGACGTCGAGAAAACTGATCACCACCCCCAGAGCGGCCGAAGATGCAATCGCGTACGGCAACATGCGCACCAGATAGGTGCGGTCTTGCAGACCACGCACGGTTTGTTCGTGCAACTGGCGCGTGTGCAGCGCATGGTGCAGGTGCCCCATGAAGTCGGGGTAATCGAGGGTGTGGTTGAGGTCTTCGAGCGGGCGCCCGATGTCGCTGCTGCGCAGTCTGAAGATCGGCGCCGCCTCGGGGCTGAAGCGGGTCAGGTGCAGGCGCTCATCGACAAAAATGGTGCCCGCCGACACCACGCGCGCCAAGTTGTCGAGGTCGGCATTGATGCGGTTGAGGACTTCGATTTTCTCTTGGTATTCGGCGTTGACGGTATTGAGCTCTTCGTTGACCGATTGCAGCTCCTCGTTCGAGCTTTGCAGCTCTTCGTTGGCGGCCATCATTTCTTCGTTTGTGGCTTGCAGCTCCTCGTTCGAGGTCTCGAGCTCCTCGATGGTGGCCTGCAGGCTCTGGCGCGTGGCGCACAACTCGTGCTCGAGCACTTCGAGCCGTTCGGCGGTCTCGCTGGGCACATCGACGCGCACGGCGTCGCTGCGCTCGCTGGCGCTGACGCTCTCAAACACCAGCAGCGTCAGCTGCTGGCCGTCGGTCTCGCCAGCGGGCATGGCACTCAAACGCACCTGCAACGCTTGCGGCGCCGCCCCGGCCGTGGGCGCCGGTGTCAAGGTCACCGGATCCGACACCGCGCTGACGCGGTCGCGGCCGGACTTGAACAACAGGGCTGCCGCCACCGGCACCAGCGCGTCGTTCAAGAGCCGACTGACGTCGAGGCTGGCCTGACCCGGGCGGATGCGCAAAAAGGGGTGCACTTCGCCGTAAGAATGCACCAACTCCAAGCGCGCATTGACCAAAATGGCCGGTGGTGGCGCAAAGGCCTTGAGCAGGGCGCCAAAACCCAGTTCGACCGCGCTTTGGCCCGCCCGCTGCTGCGCCAGCGCCTGCCAAGGGCTTTTGGCCGGTGGCGGCGTGAGCCGGTGTGCACCGAGGTTTTTGTTCAGATCGAGCGGCGCCGTGGCCGGGCGCAAAACCTGCCACAGCTTGTGTTTGGCACTCAGCGTCAGGTAATCGCGCTGCAGCTCACCCAAGGTCTCGCTCGAGCCTAGGAACAAATAGCCATTGGGCACCAGCGCATACTGGAGCCGGCGCAGCACCCGCTCTTGGGCCGGGTTGCGAAAATAGATCAGGGTGTTGCGGCACAGCACCAAGTCCATTTTGGTGAAGGGCGGGTCGGCGAGCAAATTGTGGCGCGCAAAGACGATGCACTGGCGCAGTTCGTTTTTGACGACGAAATGGCTGCCCTTTTTGACAAAAAAGCGCTCGATCTGCTGCGCCCCGATTTCGGCCAAGATCGATTCCGGGTAGGCGCCCGCAGCCGCAGTTTCGATATTGACTTGTTCGACGTCGGTGGCAAACACCTTCAGGCTCGGCCAGCGCTTGACCTGCTCGAAGGCTTCCAAAAACAGCATCGCCACCGAATACGCTTCCTCGCCAGTGGCCACGCCGGCGCACCAGATCCGGATCGGGTCGCCGGCTTGCTTGGACTGCACGATCGACTCGATGACCCGGCGCGCCAAAAAATCGAAGGCCTCGGTGTCGCGAAAAAAACTGGTGACCGGAATCAGCAACTCGCGCCTGAGGGTCAGCACTTCGGCACGGTCTTGCTGCAACTGCTGCAGGTAGTCTTCGATCGTGGCCAGTTGGCGCACCGCCATGCGGCGTTCGATGCGGCGCAACACGGTGCCGGGCTTGTAATCCTCGAAGTTGATGCCGCCCAACTGCAGCAGCAGGTTGAGCACGCCCGCGAGCGCGGCTTCGGTGCCGCGTTCGGCCACGCTGGCCAAAGCATCGGCGCCCGACGGCAGCAGCGGCAGCGGCTGGTTGCTCATGTGCGCCACGATGCGCGGCGCGATGTCTTCGACTGGCAACACGGCATCGACCAAGCCGGTGGCGATGACGCTGCGCGGCATGCCATCGAACTTGGCATTGTCGGGCTCTTGGGCGATCAGGAACCCGCCGGCCTCGTTGATCGACCCGGCACCCCGGGTGCCGTCGGAACCGGTGCCCGACAGCACCACGGCGACCGCGCGTTCGCCGTAGTGAGTGGCCAAGGACTGGAAAAACACGTCGATCGGCAGCGTCAGCGAGCGCGGGCTCTTGGGCGTCAGGCGCAGCCGCCCGTCATCGACGTGCATCAGGGCCCCGGGTGGGATCAGGAACACCTGATTCGGGCCCAGCGGCATGTCGTCTTCGATCATCAGCACCGGCATGCGCGTGTGGCGCTGCAGCAGGCTGGCCATCATGCTCTTGTGATCCGGCGACAGGTGCTGAACCACCACGAACGCCGCGCCGGTGTCGGGCGGCATGCAGGCAAAGAGCTTTTCGAGTGCGTCCAAACCACCCGCCGACGCACCAACGCCCACCACGTACAAACCGTCGGCGTCTGTGACTGGGGACGCCGGCACCGGATCGGGAACAACCAAGCCGTCGCTTGCTGCTTGGGCGACTGGTGCGGTATCTGAAGAGGGATGCTGGTCTGCTGCGGTATTCGAGGCCATGGACGAATTCATAAGCACAAGCGCAACCAGTGATGATAAGCCAAAAAACCAGCGCGACTCTGGGCCCCGCGCCTCAGGCAGTTCAGTAAGCCCGCCAAGCCAGCATCAGCAGCCCCAGCGTGAGCAAGCCGCCGCCGGCCACCAGCCAGCGGCTGCGCTTGCGCAGGCGCTCGACTTGATCGATCAGGCGCGCGTTTTGTTCGGCCAGGTCGGCATTGGTCTGTGCCAGCTGGGCCTGATCGGCCTGCAGCTGCTGGTAGAGCGTCTCGAGCACCTGCAGGCGCTCGTGCGGGGTGCCGTTGCCCGTGGGCACCGGGTTGACGCCGGCCGCGCCGCTGCCCGAGCGGCTCTTGTCCAGAAAACGGCGTGCGCCGGCGAGCACCCTGGGCGCGTGCTCGATCACGTCGCCCCAAGGCACCAGTTTCAAGGCCAGCAGCCACGGAAAACCCATGTCATCGACTCCTTCAGTGCGGGGTGCTGCGCGCAGCCTCAAGCGGCCAGCGCGGGCGCGGGGTGCAAGGCGCGCACACGCTCAGAAAATTCGCGCAGCGCCGCAATGCCGCTGGCTTCGGCGCGCTGGCACCAGGCGTGCAAATCCTGCGCCAGTTGCTCGCGCGAGCGCGCGGTGCTGCTCCAGAGCAGGCGCAGCTCTTCGCGCATGGCGTGCATCTGCGCCAGCGTCGGGTGCTGGGCGCGCACCTGCTGCACCTGGGCCTGGTGCTGCGGCGGCACTTGCGCGTCGTCGCGGTGCAGCCAGCGCCGCACCGCGCGCAGCGCCGAGGCGTCGGAGCGCCGGGCTTGCAAGCCGGCGAGTTCGGCCGCCACGGCGGCGCGCATCTGCTGCGCATAAGCGGCCATGACCTCGTAGCGGTGCGCGATCAGGGCTTCGAGCGTGTCGGCGTCGGCCACGGGCCGCACGGCGCCAAAGGCCGGTTTGGGCGGCGTCTTGCGCGCCCGGGCCAAGCCCAGCAACGACAGCGCGCGGATGTAGGCCCAGCCGAGGTCGAACTCGTAGGGCTTGACCGAGAACTTGGCCGACGTCGGGTAGGTGTGGTGGTTGTTGTGCAGCTCCTCGCCGCCGATCACGATGCCCCACGGCGAGACGTTGGTGCTGGCGTCGGGCGACTCGAAATTGCGGTAGCCCCAGTAGTGGCCGATGCCGTTGACCACGCCCGCGGCCCAGAACGGAATCCAGACCATCTGCATGGCCCACAGCGCCAGCCCCAGCGCCCCGAACAGCGACACGTAGAGCAGCAGCATGAGCACGATGCCGACCTGCGGCCAGCGGCTGTAGAGCCGGCGCTCGATCCAGTCGTCGGGGGTGCCGTGGCCGTAGCGCGCCAGCGTGTCGGGGTTTTGCGCCTCGGCGCGGTAGAGCTCGGCCCCTTGCCAGAACACCTTTTTGATGCCGAACACCACCGGGCTGTGCGGGTCCCCCACCTGCTCGCATTTGGCGTGGTGCTTGCGGTGAATGGCGGTCCAGTCTTTGGTTTTCATGCCGGTGCTGAGCCAGAGCCAGAAGCGAAAACCATGCGCCAGCGCCGGGTGCAGGTCGAGGGCGCGGTGCGCCGAGTGGCGGTGCAGGTACAAGGTGACGCTGACGATGGTCAGGTGCGTGCACACCAAGCCCAGCAGCAGCGCCTGCCACCACGCCGCCCCGGTGAGGCCATGGACCAGAAAATGCAAAGACGCGCCCCAAAACGATTCAATCGACACCGCAAACCTTTCAAACAACGGCCACCAAAACACCGCCCATACACCAGCCAGACACCGCCCACCCAGCGCCAGCACAGCTGGCCAGCGCACGCGATGGCCCAGCCGGACCAAGTGTGGGATTCTAGAACCCGCGCCGGCGTTCCCCGGATATTTTGTTTAATCCCGGCGCTGCCAGACGGCGGCAAAAAAACCGTCGCAGCCGTGCCGGTGCGGCCACAGGCGCAAGTAGGGGCCGCGGCAGAGCCGCTGCGCACCTTCCACGCCGCAGCGCGCCAAGATGGGCGCCGCCGGCAGGGCCTCGAAGCCGGGTTCGGCTTGGCTGAAAGCCGCCGCAACGGCTTCGTTTTCGGCGCGCAGCAGGCTGCAGGTGGCATAGACCAGCCGCCCGCCGGGCTTGAGCAGCCGCGCCGCCGCCGCCAAAATCCGGCCTTGCAACTCGGCCAGCCGCGCCACGTCGGCCGGGCTCTGGCGCCACATCAGATCGGGCTGGCGCCGCAGCGTGCCCAAGCCGGTGCAGGGCGCATCCACCAGCACCCGGTCGGCCTTGCCCGCCAGCCGCTGCAGCCGCTGGTCGTGCTCGTGGGCCAGCGCCAGCGTGTGCACGGCGTCGATGCCGCTGCGCGCCAACCGCGGCTTGAGAGCATCGAGCCGGTGCGCCGAGGTGTCGAAGGCGTACAGGCGGCCGGTGTTGCGCAGCAAGGCGCCCAGGGCCAGCGTCTTGCCGCCGGCGCCGGCGCAAAAGTCGATCACCGTCTCGAGGCGCTTGGGCTCGAGCAGCAGCGCCAGCAGCTGCGCGCCCTCGTCTTGCACCTCGATTTGGCCCTCGCTCCAAGCCGCCAGCCGCTGCAGCGCCGGCTTGCCCGCCAGCCGGATGCCCCAAGGCGAGTGCGGCGTGGCGTTGGCCTGCAAGCCGGCCTCTTGCAGCAGCGCCAGCACGGCGGGCCGCTTGGCTTTGAGCAGGTTGACGCGCACATCCAGCGTCGCCGGCTGGCGCAGGGCCTGCGCGGCGGCTTGGAATTCCGCCTCTTCTGCCTCTGCCTCTAGCCCTAATGCCGCCCTTGATTCGGGCTGGTCCGGCACCTCAGCCGCTGCACCCGCTTCACCCGCTTCACCCGCTTCACCCGCTTCACCAGCCTCAACAACCGCACCCGCACCCGCACCCGCGCGCTGCAGCCGCAACTCCGCGCGCAGCGCCTCGGCCAGCCAATCGGGCAGGCCGTGGCGGCAGGCGGGCGGTGCGCTGGCATCGAGCTGGCGCGCCAGCGCCTGCGTGCGCCAGCTCCATTCCTCGGGCGTGCAGGCGGCTTGCAGGCGCTCGGGTGGGCCGGTCCAAGCCAGCAGCAGCAGCGCGCGCGTTTGCGCCGTGCCTTGGGGCTGGGCGGCGTGGTTGGGGCGCTGCGGGCGCGCCGGGCGCTCCTGCTGCGGCGTGCGCCCCGGGTGGTTGGCCGCCAGCCACTGCAGGCGCGGGCGGTCGCGCAGCACGGCAAACACCGCGTCGGCCAGCAGGGCGCGCTCGCGGCTGCCCAGCGCGCCTTGCTGGCGAAAAAACTCGGCCACGGTGGCGTCGGCCGGGTGTTCAAAGCGCAGCACGCGGCTCAACAGCGCGCTGCCCAATTCCAACAAAGTGTGAGGATGCATATTGCCGGCTATTGTCGGCTATTGGACAATGTTGCACTTTAGCGAGCTACGCCCATGACCCAGCCCCCCTACACCGAAACGCCGCTGCCCCTAACGATCGAACAGCTCTGGGTCTATCCCATCAAATCCTGTGCCGGGGTGCGGCTGGCGCAGGCCGAGCTGCTGCCCAGCGGGCTGCTCTGGGACCGCACCTGGATGGTGGTCGATCAGCGCGGCGAATTCCTGTCGCAACGCGAGCTGCCGCGGCTGGCGCTGGTGCGGCCGCGCTTCAGGCTCGGGCAGCTCGAACTGCAGGCGCCGGGCATGCTGTCGCTGCATCTGGCGCTGGATGCGGCCGAAGCGCCGTGCAAGGTGCGGGTCTGGGACGACGAGCTCGACGCCTACGACATGGGCGACGTGGCGGCGCAGTGGTTCAGCGATTTTTTGCTCGCCGACCGGCCCCAGCTCGGGCTGCGGCTGCGGCTGGTGCGCTTCGACCCAGATTGCGTGCGGCCGTCGGATGTGCGCTGGACCGGCGGCATTCAGGCCCCCAACACCTTCAGCGACGGCTACCCGCTGCTGCTGCTGAGCGCGGCGGCGCTGGACGAACTCAACCAGCGCCGGCACCTGCTCGGGCAAGAAGCGCTGGGGGTGGAACGCTTTCGCCCCAACCTGCTGCTGGGCGGCCTGCAGGCGCACGACGAAGACCGGCTGGCCGAACTGCGTTTTTCTGTGGCGACCGGCGTCGGCGTGGGCGCTGCCAGCGCAACAAGCGGCGAAAGTGCCGAAGTCTGGCTGCAACCGGTCAAGCCCTGCGCGCGCTGTTCCATCCCCGATGTCGATCCGGCCACCGGCGTCGCGCAAGGCGACGCGGTCAGCACCCTGTTGCACAGCTACCGCCAAGACCGGCGGCTGCTGGGCGCGGTCACCTTTGGCATGAACGCGATCGTGCGCCAGGGGGCGGGCTTGAAGCTGCACGAGGGCATGCCCGGCTTCGGGCGCTGGGGCGCGTGGCAGTAAGCGGCCTGCCCTGCGGCCATCCCGGCCACCCCAGCCACCCCGGCGCTCAAATGCGCTTGAGCAGGCGCGCCAGATCGAGCCGGATGCGCATATCCTCGGGCGCCACCGGGGCCGTGATGGCGTACAGGGGCAGCTGGGTGTCGCGCTTGACCGGGATGCTCAGCAGCATGCCGTCGGGCCCGGTGATGGCCAGCGCGAGCGGGGCGTTGACCTTGGCCCCGCGCCGCACCACCAGCGCCGTTTCCCCGGTTTTGAGCCGCACCAAGGTGCCGGGCGGGTACATGCCAAACTGCTTCACAAAGCAAGCACCCAGCGGGCTGGCGCTGGCTTCGGCCTCGAGGTACAGGTTGCCCACCACCACCTTGGGCCACATGCCGCGCCGGGTGCTGCGCGGGCTGATGCGCGCCACGAACAGATCGCTGAGGCGCAGCAACTGCTGCCCCAGATCGAGCTCGGTTTTCTGGCTCGGGTAACCGCTGCCGTCGGGCGCTTCGTGGTGGTCTTGCACCCAGCGCAACCAGTCGGCGTCGGTCACGCCCAAGGCGCGCAGCAGGGCCGCCGAGTCACTCGGGTGGGCGCTGATTTTTTCGCGCTGGTAGGCCGTGGTCTGCTGTGCCTGGGTGGCCAGCAGGTCTTGCAGCTCGGCCATGGCGATGTTCATGGTCAGGGCCGCGCGCAGCAGCGCTCCGCGCTGCGGCTCCTCGATCGGCAGCAGCGGCGCCACCAGCAGACAGGCGCTGGCCGCGAGCAAGGCGTGGGTGGCGCAGTAGCCGTATTGCCGATCCGAGAGCATTTGCACCAGCACCAGCAGGCTGTCGTCGGGTCGGTTTTGCAGCGTCAGGCGCAGCCCGGTTTCGATGAAGGCCAAGCGGCGCGCGAAATCATGCGCCTGCGCGCCCTCGAGCAGCAGCGCCGCCAGCCGCCGGCGCAGCGCGGGCATGGCCTCGACCGGGTCTGGGTCGAGCTGCAGGCGCACGTCGGGCAGCAGCGGCTCTAGGGCAGCGGGCAGCTCCCAGAGGCTGGGGTCGTGCGGGTCGAGCGGCATGGCGCAAAAAAATCCGGGTAAAGGAAAAAGCGGGGCAGCGGGGACGGGGGGAGTCTGGCAGGCTGGCGGCACCGGTAAAATCGGCAGCTTCTGTTTTTTGTCATTTTAGGGCTTCCATGAGTCTCAAGTGCGGCATCGTCGGTTTGCCCAACGTCGGCAAATCCACCCTCTTCAACGCCCTGACGCAAGCCGGCATCGCGGCCGAGAACTACCCCTTTTGCACCATCGAGCCCAACGTCGGCGTGGTCGAGGTGCCCGACGCGCGCCTGCAGCAGCTGGCGGCCATCGTCAAGCCCGAGCGCATCGTGCCGGCGATCGTCGAATTCGTGGACATCGCCGGTCTGGTGGCCGGTGCCAGCCAAGGCGAGGGCTTGGGCAACCAGTTTCTGGCCCACATCCGCGAGACCGACGCCCTGGTCAACGTGGTGCGCTGCTTCGAAGACCCGAACGTGATCCACGTCGCCGGCCGCGTCGATCCGGTGGCCGACATCGAAGTCATCCAGACCGAGCTCTGCCTGGCCGACCTGGGCACGGTGGACAAAGCACTGCAGCGCGCCAGCAAAGCCGCCCGCAGCGGCAACGACAAAGACGCCGCCCGGCTGCTGGCGCTGCTGGGCCCGGTGCAGGCCGCACTCAACCAAGGCCAGCCGGTGCGCGCGCTGGCGCTGAGCGCCGACGACCAGGCGCTGCTCAAACCGCTGTGCCTGATCACCGCCAAACCGGCCATGTTCGTGGGCAACGTGGCCGACGACGGCTTCGAAAACAACCCCTTGCTGGCCAAGCTGCAAGCCTACGCCGCGACGCAAAACGCGCCGGTGGTGGCCATTTGCGCCAAGATCGAGGCCGAACTGGCCGAGATGGAGCCCGCCGACCGCCTCGTCTTTCTGCAAGAAATGGGGCAAGA
>Ga0207951_101106_pt1 | contig 10732 bp, 11 predicted proteins | sample Subbio12Aug_8Bad_FD_184830 | JGI IMG/M metagenome (GOLD analysis project Ga0207951, IMG submission 184830) | Serpentinite rock and fluid subsurface biosphere microbial communities from McLaughlin Reserve, California, USA - CR12Aug_8Bad (SPAdes) | ecosystem: Environmental > Terrestrial > Deep... | reverse complement strand
GCCCAGGCGCGCCAGATAGTTGAACATCGCCTCCGGCAGGAAGCCGTCCTGCTCGTACTGCATCAGGCTCACCGCACCGTGCCGCTTGGAGAGCTTCTGGCCGTCGGGGCCGAGGATCATCGGCAGATGTCCGAACTGCGGCAGGATCGCTCCCGGGCCCAGGATCGCCCGGTAGATGTTGATCTGGCGCGGCGTGTTGTTGACGTGATCGTCGCCGCGCAGCACGTGGCTGATGTGCATGTCGATGTCGTCGACCACCACCGCGAAGTTGTAGGTCGGCACGCCGTCGCCGCGCAGGATCACCAGGTCGTCGAGCTCGGCGTTGGCGATGCTGATCGGACCCTTGACCAGATCGTTCCACGCCACCTCGCCGTGGTCCGGGTTGCGGAACCGGATCACCGGCTGCACCCCCGGCGGCGGCGTGCGGCCGCCGGCGTTCTCGGGCCGCCAGCGGCCGTCGTAGCGGGGTTTGTCGCCGCGCGACACCTGCGCCTGACGCAACTGCTCGAGCTCGTCCCTGCTCGCATAGCAGCGGTAGGCGCAGCCGCTCGCCAGCAACTGCTCGGCCACCTGCGCGTAGCGCGCCAGGCGGTCGCACTGGTGGATCGGCCCCTCGTCGTAATCGAGGTCGAGCCAGCGCATCGAGTCGAGGATCGCCTGCACCGCGGCCTCGGTGCTGCGCGCGCGATCGGTGTCCTCGATGCGCAGGATGAACTGGCCGCCGTGGCGGCGGGCGAAGGCCCAGCAGAACAGCGCCGTGCGCGCCGTGCCCAGGTGCAGCATGCCGGTCGGACTGGGGGCGATGCGGGTGCGGACGGTCGCAGCGGTGGTCATCGCGAGCAAAGCGCGGGACGCAGCGCCGGGCGCTGCGACGCGAAAACGGCCCAGGTCGCCCTGGGCCGTGCGTGATCGTGGTGGGCGGTACAGGGTTCGAACCTGTGACCCCTGCCGTGTGAAGGCGACTTTTCATGCCGCTGAGGTTCGCCGACGTTCACCTAAGTCCTTGATTTGCTGAGCATCGATTCGCAGGTGTGCGCCGGCATTCGTCGTCGTTTGCGCTCGTTTTGCCGTACCATTGCCGTACGGCACCCCTGCCGTGGAGGTTGCGATGGACTCCAAGACGAAGCGCGACAGGCTCGCCGTTCGCCGCGAACCGCACTGGGTTCGGATCCGCGCCGGTGCGCATCTGGGTTACCGGAAGCTCGCTGAAGGGGACGGGACATGGATCGCGAAGCACCGCAATCGCGACGGCGTGCGGGTCATCAAGTCACTGGGCACCGTTGCGGCGGAGGGCAAGCGTGACGCCTACGAGATCGCACTCAAGCGCGCGCTGCAGTGGTTCGACGACCTCGACCGCGGCATCTCCCCGCACGGCGACACCATCGAGTCAGTCTGCCTCGCCTATGTCGAGTCGCTGACGACCGAGAGACCGGGCGCAGCGGCGGACGCCGCAGGCCGCTTCAAGCGGCTAGTGTACGGCAAGCCGATCGGCCGGATCATGCTGTCCGAGCTGCGCGCCGCCGACGTGCGCGCCTGGCGCGACGGCATGGTTGCCCAAGACACCGACCCCGACGATGTTCGACGCTCGAAGGACTCTGCCAACCGCAACCTGACCGCGCTCAAGGCGGCCCTGAATCTCGCGTACGCCGATCAGCGGGTCGGCAGCGATCACGCGTGGCGTGGCGTCGGCCCGTTCTCGGGCGTCGGCGCGCGGCGCACGGTCTACCTGACGGTCGAAGAGCGGCGCCGGCTGCTCGCCGCCTGCGATGAGCATCTGGCGCGGCTGGTCAAGGCCGCCTTGCTGACCGCGGCACGGCCCGGGGAGCTGGCCGCGCTGGCCGCAGGCGACTTCGACAAGGTGGCCGGCACGCTCACGCTGAACGGCAAGACCGGCCGGCGCACGGTGCCGCTATCGAGGCCGGCACGCGACCTGTTCGCCGATTGCGCGAAGGACCGGCTTGCCAAGGCGCCGCTGCTGACGCGCGACGGCTCGACGGCCTGGGATCGGTTCTACTGGCGCGACAAGTTCCGCGCGGCCGTGAAGACCGCCAAGCTGCCCGCCGACCTGGTGCTGTACTCGCTGCGTCACGTCGCGATCACCGATCTGCTGACCGGTGGCGAGCTGGACGTGCTGACCGTGGCCCGGCTCTCGGGGACATCGCTCACGATGATCGACAAGCACTACGGCCACCTGGTCGCGCAGCGCACGGCCACGGCACTGGACCGAGTGCAGGCCTTCTGAATGACGCCGCTGCACCGAGTCGACGGCGGCCGCCACCGCATCCTGAGCGTGCGGTACGGCCTGCCCGAGGACGCGCCAATCCCGCCGCTGCTGTCCCGCACCGATCGCGAAGCCGATCTGCTGCTCGGTCTTGCGGGCGAGATAAGGACGAGGGCGCGGCACAAGGACTATGCCGAAGCGCGCCAGAGCCTGCGACGTTCCCTCGCTCACGTCCGCCGCGCGTGGATCGGCCATTGCTGCGGCAATCTCGCGCTGTACGAGTTGGAAGCCGAGCGCGCCTGGGCCGCTTGCTACCTGTTCCATAACCCGCTGATGACGACCGCGGGAAAGAAGCTGCTCGCCGATCAGCGGCGCTCGTTCGCCCTGAGCCGTCCGAACGGGCCGCGCAACCGCAAGCTGCGCGAACTCGCCGCCGCCGGCATTCCGACTCAGACGCTCGCCGAGCGCTTCGGGAAGTCCACCAGGCAAATCCGCGCCATCAAGGCGAAGCCAAAGCGGAAGTAAGACACCTACTGCCGCTTGCGCGCCCAGAGTCCGCCCCGAGCCGCGATAGGTCGCGGTGTTGGAGGTGGACCATGGAGAACCTGGCATACACGGTCGACGAGGCGTGCCGCGCCGCGCGGATCGGCCGCACCCGGTTGTATGAAGAGATTGGCGCCGGCCGCCTGGTGGTCTCGCGCGTCGGCCGCAAGACGCTGATTCCCGCGCACCGGCTGCGCGAGTGGCTCGATTCGTGCGAGCGGCCGCCGGCGCCGATCGATCACGCGCTGGCCGGCCGGCGCCCGCGGGCCGGAGCATGACTGGCGTTTATCGTGCGCGCCGGACTCCAAGCGATCGCCCGCGCGCTGGAGGCCGGCGCGTGATCGACCTGGGCCACCACGCGATCGACCGCGAGCTGCGCCAGCGGTTCCTCGCGGCGATCCGCGAGGGTCGCGACGCTGCCGTCGACGACCTGGGCCGCGCGATCCTCATCGAGCTCGAGCGCGCCGGCGCGGCGAACGGGCACTGCGTCGGCGACGTGCTGGTCGCCGGCGCCGAGTACGAGGCCACGCGGCGCGCGCTCGACGCGCGGGCCGAGCGCGACGAGAACGAGGTGAGCGTGCCGCGGTCCGTCGTCGACCTGATGCGTCAAGAGTTCACGGCGATCCGCTGGGTGGTCAAGGATCTGGTGCCGGAGGGCACGATCCTGCTCGCCGGCAAACCGAAGTCCGGCAAGAGCTGGTTCGTGCTGAACTTGATCGTCGCGGCCAAGCTGCATCTGCCGTTCCTGCGGCGGACGGTGACACCATGCGGCGCGCTGTATCTGGCGCTGGAAGACGTCCCGAGGCGCATGCAGTCGCGCATGCAGACGCTGATGGTCGACTGCGCGGACCGCATCGATGATCTTGCGGGGTTCGATTACCGGTGCGCCTGGCCGCGGGGCGTCGAGGGCGCGGCACTGCTCGACGAGTACTTGGCGGAGCACCCCGACTGTCGCGTCGTCGCGGTCGACGTTCTCGCGAAGATCCGGCCGGTCGGCGACCGCCGCAGCGCGTACGAGCAGGACTACGAGGCCATCGCGGCGTGGAAAAGCGTTGCGGACGCTCGCCGGATCACTCTGCTGATCGTCCATCACGTCCGCAAGGCCGAGGCCGACGACGTGTTCGACGAGGTGTCGGGGACGCTCGGCATCAACGGCGCCGTCGACCAGATCATCGTCATCAAGCGTCTGCCGAACGACCCGACGCGGGCCACGCTGCACATGCGCGGCCGCGATCTGCCGGAGGATCACGCACTCGGGATCGAGCTGCGCGCCGGCTGGTGGACGTACGTTGGCGATGCGGCGGTCATGGCGGCCAGCGACGCGCGCCGCGAAGTGCTCGACGTGCTACGCGACGCCGGCACGCCGATGACGACGACCGAGATCCAGAAGGCGACCGGCAAGCGCAGTCGGCCGAGCACCGCGAAGCTGCTGTCGAAGATGGTCGAGGCGAAGGTCATCCGCCGGGAGGGACGCGGCTATGCACTGCCGGCGGACTGAGAGACCCTCTAGTACATGGGATACAGGGGATACAGAACACCGTGCGATGTATCTCTTGTATTCCTTGTATCCACACACTCACTTGTATCCCTTGTATCTATAGAGAGAGCAAGGCAAAGGAGAACCCAGATGGCAACCTTCGGCGAGATCATGCAGCGCATCCCGGACGACTACCTTTCGTGCCTAGTCGACGGCCTCGGCCAGCCGGACGCCGGACCGGTCGGCGAGCTGCTCGCGCACCTTGTGCGCAACGAGCAGGCGCGCCGCGCCGGCGCCGACGCGCCGTTCACCGGCGAGTTCCCCTTCCCCGAGCGCGAGCGGCTCGCCGCGGTCGCGTGGCTCGAAGCAACCTCCCTGTCGACGTTCGTTCTCGGCCGGCGGCTGGGTGACGGTCACGTCGTCCTGGTGGCGGCGATGTTCGCGGCGGTGGCGGACTTCCTGGCGAACTCCGAGAAGGTCGCTGTTCACTGACGCACGCCGCCGTTCGCCAGCGGTTGCGTTTGGCGCTCGCGCCGAAGCGCAGTTACAAGCGCGCATCCCATCCGCGCGAGGCGCACCATGAACCTGCAATCGATCCGTGAACAGCGCGCTGGCGTCGTCGCCCAGATGCGCGCCCTGCTGGTCACTGCCGAGACGGCCAAGCGCGAGCTGACCGCCGCCGAGGCGGCCGAGTTCGACCGGCTGAAGACCGAAGAGCGCGGTCTCGCTGACCAAGCCGCTCGCGCCGAGGCGCTGCTCGAGGCCGAGCGGCGCGCGAGCGGCACGCCGGCCGGCGGTGATCGCAACTTCGACGCCGAGTGCCGCAGCTTCAGCCTGCTGCGCGCGATTCAGGCGCAGTTGCCGAACTCGTCGGTCGACGCCGGCCGCGAGCGCGAGGTGTCGCAGGAACTGGCCCGCCGCAGCGGCCGCAGCGCCGGGGGCCTCTTCATCCCGTCGCAGATCTTCGAGGAGCGCGTCTTCACCACGACCAACCCCGCCGGCGGGCCGGGCTCGAACCTGGTCCCGACCGACCATCGCGCCGACCAGTACATCGATCGCCTGCGCGACGCGCTGATCGTGCGGCGCCTGGGCGCCACGGTGCTGAGCGGCCTGACCGGCAACGTCGACATCCCGCGGCTGCGGGCCAGCGTGGCGGCCGCCTGGGTGCTGGAGAACGCCGCTCTGACGGCCAACAATCCGCAGGTCGAGAAGATCACCCTCACGCCGAAGCATGTCGGCGCGCTCACCGAGTACTCGCGCAACATGGTGCAGCAGACCTCGCCCGACATCGAGGCGCTGCTGCGCAACGACTTCGCGCAGATCCTCGCCGCCGAAGTCGACCGTGCCGCGATCAACGGCGCTGGCGCCGCCGGCGTGCCGCGCGGCATCCTGCAGACGGCCGGCATCGGTAGCGTGGCGATGGGCGCAAACGGCGGACCGATCGCCTGGTCGAGCGTGATCGACCTGGTCGGCGCGGTGGAGATCGCGAACGCGCAGGGCGCGGCATTCATGACCAACGCCCGAGTGACCCGCAACGCACGCCGTACCGTGAAGGTCGCATCCACCGACAGCGAGATGGTGATGGACGCGCCGGCGGCGCTGGCCGGCTACCCGGTGGGCGTCACGAACCTGGTGCCGTCGAACCTCACGAAAGGCACGTCGGTCGGCGTGTGCTCGGCGCTGATCTTCGGCGACTTCAGCCAGTTGCTGCTCGGCTACTGGAGCGAGTTCGACCTGCTCGTCAATCCGTACGAGTCCGCCGCCTACGCGAAGGGCAACGTGCAGATCCGCGGCATGCTCACGATGGACGTTGCGGTCCGCCAGCCGGCCGCCTTCGCCGCGATCCAAGACCTGACCACGCCGTGACGATCGAGCGCCGCTACACGGCCGAGCTGCGCGGCGGCCCGACCGGGGTCCTGTCGGGCTACGCGGCCGTCTTCGATGCGCAGTCGCAGGACCTCGGCGGCTTCGTCGAGATCGTGCGGCCCGGCGCGTTCCGACGCACGCTCGCGGCCGCCGACCACGTGCGCGCGCTCTACGATCACAACGGCGGGCACGTGCTCGGCCGCGTCGGCGCCGGCACCTTGCGGCTGGCCGAAGACACGCGCGGCCTGCACTTCGAGGTGAAGCTGCCGCAGACCACGGTCGCGCGCGACCTGGCGGTGCTGGTCGAGCGCGGCGATGTCGACGGCGCCAGCTTCGCCTTCCGCGTGGCGCCGCAGGGCGAGCGCTGGGACGCGCGCGCAGCCGTGCCGGTGCGCGAGCTGCTGGCGGTCGACCTCGAGGAGATCACGATCACGGCCCGGCCGGCCTACGTCGACACCAGCGTCGCGCTGCGCAGCCTGCCTCGACACCCGGTCACCCTGCGGCGCCGCTACCTGGAGACGCTGTGAAGTTCCTCGCGCGCCTCTTCGGCCGCGGCGAGCGCCGATCGTTCGGCGCCGATCCGTACTGGTCGCACTTCGCCGCGCGCGCCCACGTCTCGCCCGAGACGGCGCAGAGTCTGAGCGCCGTCTACGCCTGCGTCCAAGCGATCAGCGAGACCGTGGCCAGCCTGCCGCTGCTGCTCTACCGGCGCAACGACCGGGGCAGCCGCGACCGCGCGCCCGACCATCCGCTGTACGACGTGCTGCACGCGCGGCCGAACGTCTGGCAGACGGCGCTCGAATTCCGCGAGCAGATGCAGGCGCACGTCTTGCTGCGCGGCAACGGCTTTGCCGAGATCGTCTGGGGCTACGACGGGCAGGCGCGGCAACTGCTGCCGCTGCACCCGGACCGGGTGAGCGTGCTGCAGCTTGAGTCCGGCCGGCTGGCGTACGACGTGCAAGACCGCTCCGGCCGCCGCCGCCGGCTGGTGCAAGACGAGGTGCTGCACCTCAAGCACCGCACAGACGACGGCATCGTCGGCCGCAGTCCGATCAGCGTCTCGCGCGACACGATCCGCCTGGCCGGCGCCGAGCGCGAGCACGGCATCGCCACCTTCAGCAACGGTGCGCGGCTGGCCGGGCTGCTGAAGTTCCCCGGCACGCTCTCGCGCGAGCAGTCCGATCAGATCCGCGCGCAGTGGACCGAGAACTTCGGCGGCGCCCACAACGCCGGCAAGACACCGGTCCTGCAGGCGGGCATGGAGTTCGAGCCGCTCAGCATGAACCTCGAAGACGCCGAATGGATCGCGGCGCGGCAGTTCTCCGTCGAAGAGGTGTGCCGGCTGTTCCGCGTGCCGCCGACCATGATCGGCGACCTGCGCCACGGCAACTACTCCAACACGTTGGAGCTGGCCCGCCACTTCGTCGTCCACACCCTGCGCCGGCACCTGGTCATGTGGGAGCAGGCCGTCGCCAATCAGCTTCTGTCCGACCGGGCGCGCGCGATCTACCACGCCGAGCACTCGGTCGAGGGCCTGCTGCGCGGCGACTCGGGCAGCCGCGCCGGCTTCTACCAGCGCGGCATCGAAGACGGCTGGCTGCTGCGCTCCGAGGTGCGGCAACTGGAGAACCTGCCGGCCCTCGACGGCATCGACCGACAGGCGCCCGATGCCTAGCGCCATCCCGACCCACAAGCCGCGCCGACTGCCCGCCAAGTCGCACGAGGCGGCGCGCGACGTGGCCCGCAAGCGGCTGCGCGTGCTGCGGCTCAACGGCGCGGCCTGGGCGACGCTGCGCGCTGCCGTGCTGCGCGAGGAAGTCCTGTGCCGGCAGTGCGTGGCCGACGATCGCATCACCTGCGCCACCGAGGTCGACCACATCAACGGCGACGGCAACGACAACCGGCGCGAGAACCTGCAGGCGCTGTGCAAGCCGTGCCACAGTCGCAAGACGTGCCGAGAGGTGAACGAGAAAAATCGCCAGCAACCCGCGAGCCCGAACCGCGCTTGAAGGGGCGCGCGCGTCGCCGGAGGATGACCGATGCCAGGCCCCGCCCCGACCCCGACCAAGCTCAAGCTGCTGGCCGGCAACCCCGGCAAGGAGCGGCTGAACCGCCGTGAGCCGCAGCCGCGAGGCGGCGATCTGCCCTGTCCCGACTGGTTGAGCGACTTCGCCAAGGCCGAGTGGCGCCGGATCGTGCCGATCATGCAGCAGTGTCGGGTGTTCACGGCCGCCGATGCGGCGCCGGTGGTCGCCTACGTCGTCGCGTTCGATGCGCTCTACCGCTCCGTCACTACGAAGGGCACCGCGAGCCCGGCCACGCTGGCGGCGCTGCGCCAAGCCGCCGCCGAGCTGGGCCTGACGCCTGCGTCGCGCAGCCGGATCGTAGTCCCGGACTCGAACGATGGCGACAAGGCGGAAACGTACTTCGCCGCCTGACGGCCTGTGGTTCGATGAGGCTGCGGCCGATCGTGCCGAGGGCTTCTTCCGGGACTGCCTGACGCACGTCAAGGGCGAGTGGCGGGGCCAGCCGTTGGAGTTGTCCGACTGGCAGCGCGACAGGATCATCCGGCCGCTCTTCGGCTGGAAGCGCAGCGACGGGACGCGGCGCTATCGGACCGCGTACATCGAGATTCCGAGGAAGTCGGGCAAGTCGACCCTGTGCGCGGGGATCGCGCTCTATCTGCTGTTCGCCGACGGCGAGCCCGGCGCCGAGGTGTACAGCGCCGCCGCCGACCGCGAGCAGGCCGCGATCGTCTTCGAGATGGCGCGCGAGATGGCGCAGGCGCGGCCGGCGCTGCGCGACCGGGCGAAGTTCTACAAGCGCGCGATCGTCGTCCCGAACACGATGAGCAGCTACAAGGTGCTCAGTGCCGAGGCCTACAGCAAGCACGGCCTGAACGCGAGCGGCATCATCTTCGACGAGTTGCACGCGCAGCCGTCGCGCGAGCTGTGGGACGTGCTCACGACCTCGACCGGTGCCCGGCGCCAGCCGCTCGTCTGCGCCATCACGACCGCCGGCTATGACCGGCACTCGATCTGCTACGAGCAGCACGACTACGCGGTCAAGGTGCGCGACGGGATCATCAAGGACGATGCCTTCCTGCCGGTCATCTTCGCCGCCGACGAAGGCGCCGACTGGACCTCGCCCGAGACCTGGGCGCGCGCGCATCCCGGGCTCGGCGTCTCGCTGAAGGCCGAGTACATGGCGGCCGAGTGCGAGAAGGCGCGCCAGCTTCCAAGCTACGAGAACACCTTCAAGCGGCTGCTGCTCAACATCTGGACCGAGCAGGACACCCGCTGGCTGCCGCTGGAGACCTGGGACGCTGCGGCCTGCGCGGCGCCGGACCTGACGGGCTGCGAGTGCTTCGCCGGGCTCGATCTGGCGAGCACCACGGACGTGGCCGCGCTGGTGCTGCTGTTCCCGGTCGGCGGCAAGCTCTACGTGCGGCCGCACTTCTGGGTGCCTCAGGACCGCATTAGAGGCCGCACAAGCCGCGATCGCGTGCCGTACGACGTCTGGGTCAGGGAAGGGCTGATCGAGGCCACAGACGGCGCCGTGATCGACTACGACGTCATCCGCCGGCGCATCGGCGAGTTGTCCGAGCAGTACCGGATCCGCGAGATCGCGATCGACCGCTGGAACTCGACGCAGCTTGCCACGCAACTGCAGGGCGACGGGTTCACGGTCATCGCCTTCGGCCAGGGCTTCGCATCGATGGCGGCGCCGACGAAGGAGCTTGAGCGCCGGCTGATCGGTCGCGAACTGGCGCACGATGGCAACGCGGTCCTGCGGTGGATGGCGAGCAACGTCACCGTGGCCCAAGACCCGGCCGGCAACATGAAGCCCGACAAGGCGAAGAGCACGGAGAAGATCGACGGCATCGTCGCGCTGGTGATGGCGCTCGGCCGGCAGATGGTCGCGACCGAGGCGGCGGCGCTGCGCAACATCGAAGATGCGCTGATCTTCGTCTAGCCGTGCGCCGTACGGCAAAAGTGCCGTACAGCCCGCTCGCGTGCCGTACGCGTGCCGTACGACCATTATGGTTAGTGGTCGCTACCGTGGAAACTGGCTAGGGCTGGTGGGCGGTACAGGGTTCGAACCTGTGACCCCTGCCGTGTGAAGGCAGTGCTCTACCGCTGAGCTAACCGCCCGCTTCGGCACCGATTCGCGCCGACGACGGACGGCGGGCATCTTACCTCAGCGCGTTGCCGACTCGCCCGCGGCGCCGGCGGCGGCGGACGCGGCCAGCGGCGCCGCGCGCCACACCGGCGGCGCCTTGTTCGCCTGCTGCAAGCGGTCGAGCAGCGCCTCGTGCGCGGCGATCTCGTCGGCGCCGGCGGCGAGCACGACCAGGCGCGCGACGTCGATCGGTCCGCCTTCGTCCTGGACCCCGGCCGGCGTCAATTCCATCAGCAGCGTGTCCTGGCCGCGGGTCATCGCCAGATAGACCTCGGCCAGCAGGCGCGCATCGAGCAACGCTCCGTGCAGGGTGCGGTGCGCGTTCGACACCTGGTAGCGCTCGCACAGCGCGTCGAGCGAGTTGCGCTTGCCCGGATGCAGTTCGCGCGCCAGCTTCAGGGTGTCGGTGATCGCGGCGCAATGGGCGGCGAACGGCGGTCGGC
>Ga0207951_101104_pt1 | contig 10748 bp, 13 predicted proteins | sample Subbio12Aug_8Bad_FD_184830 | JGI IMG/M metagenome (GOLD analysis project Ga0207951, IMG submission 184830) | Serpentinite rock and fluid subsurface biosphere microbial communities from McLaughlin Reserve, California, USA - CR12Aug_8Bad (SPAdes) | ecosystem: Environmental > Terrestrial > Deep... | reverse complement strand
CTCCTTGGCCTTGGTGAGGATCTCGGCCTTCATCGATTCGGCCACCTTGCGACCCTGTTCGATGACCTGGGAGGCCTCGGCACGCGCTTCAGCCATCTGCACCTTGTACTCCTCGAGCAGCCGCTCGGCCTCGACTTTGGTGTCTTCGGCCTTCTCAAGCGACTCGCGGATCTTGTTGGCGCGTTCGTCGAGCATCTTCGTCATCGGGGGGAAGGCGAACTTCCACATGACGACGAAGAGCACGGCGAACGCGGCGATGTTCACATAGAGCTCATAGCCCTTGGGGATGATGATGTCCACGCCGCTGCTCTCCTTCGGGTAGGACGCGGGTTAGGCGCCGTAGAGAACGAAGGCGAGAACGAAGCCCAGCAGGGCGATGGCCTCGGTCATGCCGAGGGCGATGAACATCGTGGTCTGCAGGCGGCCGGCCATCTCGGGCTGGCGAGCCATCGACTCGATCGTCTTGCTGCCGATCATGCCGATACCGATGCCCGGGCCGATAGCACCAAGACCGAACGCGAGAGCGGCACCCAGAACTGACAGAGAACCGGTCACTTGCTTCCTCCTTTTAGGTTCCACCTGCGGTTTCTCCGACAGGTGACTGTCCCTGATGGTGATTCACGCCGCACAAAAAGCGCGGCGGCAAAACCTAGTGCTCGGACGCGTGCAGCGCACCGCTGATATAGACAGCGGTCAGGATGGTGAAGATGTAGGCCTGCAGCACGGCCACGAAGAGCTCGAACACGCGCAGGAGCACCTGCATCACGAAGGAGAGCGGCAGCACGAGCGCGCTCACAGGAGTGAAGTGCTCGAGCGAGATGGCCATGAACACCGCAAAGACGCCGAGCATGATGTGACCGGCGTACATGTTGGCGAAGAGTCGAACGCCAAGCGTGAACGGCCGCAGCATGTGTGACACGACCTCGAGCGTGAAGATCAGCGGCGCGAGCCAGCCAGGCGTTCCGGACGGCACGAGGCTCTTGATGTACGGGACGAAGCCGTTCTTCTTGATGCCGATGCCGTTGTACACGAGGAAGACGATGATGCCCCAAAGGAACGTTGTGCCCACGGTACCCGTGCCGGGAAGCGCCGGCGGGATGTTTCCGAGCAGGTTGTTGATGAGCACGAAGAAGAAGGTGGTCGCGATGAACGGGAAGTACTTCTTGCCTTCGGGGCCCATCACGTCCACGCAGATACCGTTGCGGACGAACTCAACGCCCGCCTCGGCCAAGTTGCCGATGCCCTGAGGCACGAGCTGGCTCTTGCGCGACGCCACGATGAAGAACACGAGCATGAGCACGACGGCGACGAGCAGCCAGAAGCTGTAGTTCGTGAGCACGAAGTTCTCGGGGCTGAAGCTCCCCGCCACTTCGGCTTTCTCGCCGTTGAGCGGTAGCACCTCCAGCTCATGCAGCAGTCGCGCAATCCCCTGGGATAGGGGGCTCGCCTCCTCTGCCCCGGCGGCGGTGACGGCAGGTGCGGCCACTGGTGCGCTCTCCCTCCTTAGTTAGGATGTGTCGGTCGTGTTCGAACGAGTCGTCTTGACGGCCTCATAGGCGAGGCCTGCCATGAACGCGACGATGAGCGCGATGCCGAAGTACAGGAAGCCGGCGCGCGCGAGGAAGAAGTAGGCGGCAAGCGCGGCGATCACGACGATCATGCGCAGGCCCATCATGACGGCCACGATCGCCATGCCTCGCTCCGCATCGCCGGGCGTGACGTGAGCCGTCGCCCGGCGGGAAATGAACGTGAGCAGCAGGCCGAGCAGCGCACCGAGCGCCGCGGCCACTGCCGGTAGGACGAACAGGGAGGACTGAGCTGAAATCTTGCGTATCCCTTCGCACGAATCCCTCATGCTCACGCGAGCGCGCGCCGGGGACAACAGGGCGTGGAGGGTATCAGCGCGAGAAGGCGCAAGAGGATACCGGTCCGCATCCTCAGCCCCGGGGGTGGCCTCGGAAAGCGTGCTCACTATACAACAACGACCACGGCGCAACAACAATCGGACGGGTGCGGGGAAGGTATGCGGCGGGTCGCGGCTTGGGGGCTCCGCAGGGTCATCACCACAAGGCCCGCCAAGCACGGCTAGTCGTCGTCGTGGTGAGCCGCCTCGAACAGGCCGAGCCAGTAGGCCATGAGGCCGGAGAGTCCGGCGAGCACCGCGAACGTGAGTATCTTGAACGTGGGCGCCACCCAGCGCATGGCGTAGCCGCCCACGGCGAGCGCCACGGACCAGACGTAGATGATCAGCACGGTCTGACGCTGGCTGAAGCCGCGACCGAGCAGGCGGTGGTGGATGTGCCCCCTGTCGGCCTCGTGGAACGGGCGCCCGTGCCTGCTTCTGCGGACGATGGCCGAAAACGTGTCGAAGACCGGCACCCCGATGATGAGCAGCGGCACCACCAGCGTGATCGCGGCCACCGACTTCATGACGCCGAGAAGCGCGATGCACGCGAGACCGAAACCCAGGAACAACGCACCGGAGTCCCCCATGAAGATCGAGGCGGGGTTGAAGTTGTAGCGCAGGAAGCCCACGCACGCTCCTACGAGCGCCGCCGCCAGCACCGACGCGAGCGCCTGGTTCGACTCCTCGGCTAGCACGAGCAGGCTCACCGCGGCGATCGCCGTGACACCTGCGGCAAGCCCGTCAAGCCCATCTATCAGGTTGACGACGTTGGCGAAACCCACCATCCAGAAAAGCGTCACGGGCAGGGAAAGCACACCGAGAAGGAGCAACCCGCCGCCGAAAGGATTGCCCACGAACTCGATGCGGACGCCTGCGGCGAAGGCCACCAAAGCGGCGATCACCTGGCCTGCCGCCTTCTGCCCGGCGGTGAGGTCGATGGCGTCGTCGAGCAGGCCCACGCCGAACATGATCGCCAGACCCGCCAGAACACCCAACACCGGCTCGCCCACCAGCGTGAGCGCGGGGGGCCAGCCCCACAGTCGCTCACCGACGTACCGCACGAGGACCGCGCTCACGAAGCCGAGGAAGATGGCCACACCGCCGGTCCGCGGCACGAAGCCTGTGTGCACGTGCCGTCCGCCCGCTTTGGCGACGATGCCCAGACGGCTGCCCGCCAGTCGCATCACGGGAGTGGCGGCGAGCGTGACGAGCAGCGCCGTAGCGATGACGATGAGGTGTGGCACGAACCTTACCCGCTCTCCGTGACGAACTGACGCGGGATGATCCCTGCCTCGGACAACATCTCCGCAGCGAGCGGGTCGGGGTACGCCTCCCGGTAGACGACCTCTTTGACTCCGGCGTTGATGAGGATTTTCGCGCACAGCACGCACGGCTGGTGGGTGCAGTAGACGGTGGCTCCATCAATCGTGATACCGTGTCGGGCCGCCTGTATCACGGCGTTCTGCTCGGCATGAATGCCGCGGCACAGCTCGTGCTGCGTCCCCGACGGGATGCCGCGCTGCTCACGCAGGCACCCCACCTCGTCACAGTGAGCGAGCCCTGCCGGGGTGCCGTTGTAGCCTGTGGCCAGGATGCGCTTGTCCTTCACGAGGATGGCACCGATGTGGCGGCGCGTGCACGTGGCACGCTCGGCCACCTGACCGGTGATCGCCATGAAGTACTCGTCCCAGGACGGCCTCGCCATCGCCCCCGCCTACTTGGTTCCGAAGAGGCGGTCGCCGGCGTCGCCCAGACCCGGCACGATGTAGCCGTGGTCGTTCAGATGGCTGTCGATGGCGCACGTGTAGATCGTGACGTCATCGCAGGTCCTATTGACCTCCTCGATGCCCTCCGGCGCTGCGATGAGCACGAGCAGGTTGATCTCCTTCGCACCGCGCTTGCGCAAGAAATCCACCGCGGCGGCGGCCGAGCCGCCGGTCGCCAGCATCGGGTCGACGATGAGCACGTCGCGCTCGCCGATGTCCTCAGGGAGCTTGCAATAGTACTCCACCGGCCTGAGCGTCTCGGGGTCGCGGTAAAGGCCTACGTGGCCCACCTTCGCGGCAGGGATGAGCTCCAAGATGCCCTCCACCATGCCGAGACCGGCGCGCAGGATCGGGATGACCGCGACTTTCTTGCCCGCAAGCACGTACGTGGTGGTGGGTGTGATCGGGGTTGTCACGACCGTCTCAGCCAGATGGAACGACCGCGTGGCCTCATACGCCTCGAGCATCGCGAGCTCCTTGACCAGCTCGCGGAACTCCTTCGCGCCGGTACCGACGTCCCGCAGGATCGAGAGCTTGTGCTGCACGAGCGGGTGGTCGATCACGACCACATTGTCCCAACGGGGGTCGATTGCCATCCGTTGCCCTCCTTGCGCCTAGAGTTCCGGGTAAAGCGGGTGTGCGTCGACGAGCTGCCGGACCTCGGCCTGGATGGCGGCCAGACGGGCGGGCTCGTCGCGCCTGAAGATCGTCTCGGCAATGAGGCGGCCCACGGTGCGGGCCTCGTCCTCGTTGAAGCCCCGCGTGGTCATGGCTGCCGAGCCGACCCTGATGCCGCTCGTGACGAACGGGCTCTGCGGGTCGTTCGGGATGGCGTTCTTGTTGACGGTGAAGCCGATCTCCTCAAGCAGGTGCTCGGCTTCCTTGCCCGTGACGTCCGCGGGCCGCAAGTCGACGAGCAGGAGGTGGTTGTCGGTGCCGCCGGAGACGAGGCGCAAGCCCCCTTCGACCATCGCCTCGCCCATCACGCGGGCGTTCACGATCACCTGCTCTATATAGGTCTTGAAATCGGGCTGCATCGCCTCGTGGAAGGCAACGGCCTTTGCGGCGATGATGTGCTCGAGCGGACCGCCCTGCAGGCCCGGGAAGACCGCTTTGTCGATCGCGGTGGCGTGCTCCGCCGTACACAGGATGAGACCGCTGCGCGGGCCGCGAAGCGTCTTGTGGGTGGTGGTCGTCACTACATCCGCGTGGGGCACGGGCGACGGATGGGCACCGGTGGCCACGAGGCCGGCGATGTGCGCCATGTCCACCATGAGCTTGGCGTCCACCTCGCGCGCGATGTGCGCGAAGCGCACGAAGTCGATGACGCGCGGGTAGGCCGAGGCGCCGGCGATGATCATCTTCGGCCGGTGCTCCTTCGCAAGCCGCTCCACCTCGTCATAGTCGATGCGTTCGTCTTCACCCAGACCGTAGGGAACCACGTTGAACCACTTGCCGGAGAAGTTCACCGGTGAACCGTGCGTGAGGTGGCCGCCCATCGCCAGATTCATGCCAAGAAACGTGTCGCCCGGCTGCAGGAAGGCATAGTAGACCGCGAGGTTGGCCGGTGCGCCCGCGTGCGGCTGCACGTTGGCGTGCTCGGCGCCGAAGAGCTTCTTGGCCCGCTCGCGTGCCAGGTTTTCCACCACGTCCACACGCTCGCAGCCGCCGTAATAGCGCTTGCCCGGCAGGCCTTCGGCGTACTTGTTGGTGAGCACAGTGCCCGCCGCTTCGAGAACCGCCATGGAGACGAAATTCTCCGACGCGATCAGCTCGATCGTGCCGCGCTGACGTTCGAGCTCGGCATCGACGGCGCGGGCGAGCTCGGGGTCGGCCGAAGGCAGATGACGCAAGGGCATTGGTTCTCTCCTATCCTTCGCGCTCGTCGAGCGCACTGATCTTGTCGATGCGGCGCTGATGGCGCCCACCCTCGAACGCCGCGCCGATGAACGCGCCGAGGACCTCCTCGGCCCGCTCGGGCGACACGTAGCGTCCCGGCAGCGAGATGACGTTCGCGTCGTTGTGCAACCGGGCCATCCGGGCCATCTCGGGATCCGACGCCTGCACCGCCCGGACACCGGGGACCTTGTTCGCCGCGATGGCCATGCCGAGGCCGGTACCGCACACGAGCACGCCGAGGTCCGCGTCGCCGGAAGCGACCGCCATCCCCACGAGCGCCGCATAGTCGGGATAGTCCACCGATTCCTCAGCGTGCGTGCCGACGTCGGTGACCTGATGGCCCGAGGCCACCAGCCACCGCCTAACGTGCTCCTTCAGCTGGAAGCCGGCGTGGTCGGCACCGAGATGGATGCGCATGGACTCCCCTTCGAGGTGCGGGAGACGACCCTCGCAGGGCCGCCTCCCGCAGATTGTAGCGTATCGTGACGCGCCTCTTGGTCAGGCGGACAGGCCTTTCGCCACCGCCATGATCTCCTCGGCAGGGATCGGGCCGACACGGGTGACCACCGGCTCGGGCCCCGTGCAGTCCACCACGGTCGACGCCATCCCGTGGGCGGTCTCGCCGCCATCGAGCGCGACGTCGGCAGCGGCGATGATGCGCTCCTCAAGCTCGTCGAACGAACCCGGGGCCGGCCTGCCCGAGGTGTTGGCCGAGGTGGTGATTATCGCCGCCCCTGAGGCGCGGATGAGCTCCTGAACGAGCTGGTGGTCCGGCGAGCGAAGCGCGACCGTACCACGGTCATCGCGGAATTCCGGCGCCACGACGGCGGCCGCCTTCACCACGATGGTGAGCGCACCTGGCCAGAACGCTTTCGCCAAGTGGTGCGCGTACTCGGGTACATCCACACCGTAGGTGTCGAGAGCCGCCTCATCCTCGACGAGCCACGGCAGTGGCTTGTTCTTCGGCCGCATCTTGATGTCGATAATCTCCTGCGGTCCGAAACACGACGTAGCGGAAGCGCCGATCCCATACACGGTCTCGGTCGGGAACACCACGATGCCCCCGTCCCTCAAGATCGTGGCGGCGAGATTGACCACTTCCGCCGAGGGATTTTCCGGGTCGATGTGGATCACCTTGTTCATGGCTGCATCGCCCTGCCTTTCCGTGCGTAGACGATCCTGTCACGTCCGGTCAGGTCCTTGCGGACCGTTACACCCTCATATCCCTCTTCGAGCATACCAGCAGCATCCCGCACCCGGCCGGCATCCAGCTCGACAGCCAGACCGCCGCCGGGCCTGAGCCAGCCGAGCGCATCGCTTGCGATGCGGCGGAAGACATCGAGACCGTCGAGACCGCCGTCGAGCGCGAGGTGCGGCTCGAAGTCGAAAACCTCGGGGGGGAGGTCGGGGAGATCGGCGCTGGGCACGTACGGAGGATTGGACACGATGAAGTCGACGGCTCCGAGCAGCTCGCGTGGCAGCGGGTCGAAGAGATCTCCATGGACCACTTGTACCCTGTCGGGCACCCTCGCGTGAAGCGCGTTCCGACGAGCGGTGCCAACCGCCGCTGCCGCAATATCCACCGCCCACACGCGAGCGCCGGGATGCTCACTGGCGACCGAGAGGGCGATGCACCCAGAGCCCGTGCACAGATCGACGATCAACGGCTCGGGCACGCCTTTCGTCTGGTCGAGAACCACGTCCACGAGCACCTCAGTCTCGGGACGCGGGATGAAGATACCGGGCTCGCAGTGGATCACGATGTGGCGGAAGGGCATCTCGCCCGTGACGTACTGCAACGGCATGCCTTCGGCGCGGCGTGCTACGAGCGTGCGATAGCGCTCGCGCTCGCCGGGTGCGAGCGGGCGGTCGAAGTAGGCGTAGAGCTCCACCCGCGAGAGCCCTGTGGCCGAAGAAAGCAGCCATTCGGCAGAGCGGCGCGGGCACTCGTCACCCGAACGCTCCAGAAACCCGCAGGTCCACTCAAGCGCGTCTTTGACTGTCCAGACGCGCTCGGCCATCGGTTAGACCACCGCCGCCAGACGCTCGGCTCGGTCGGCGGCCGCCAGGCCCTCCAAGATCGCATCGAGGTCCCCCATCAGCACCCCGGGAAGGTTGTGCACCGTCAGCCCGATCCGGTGGTCGGTGATACGGTCTTGCGGCACGTTGTACGTGCGGATCTTCTCGCTTCGGTCACCGCTGCCGATCTGGCTCTTTCGGGCGGCTCCGAGCTCGGCCTGCTGCTTCTCGAGCTCCATCTCGTAGAGGCGGGCGCGTAAGACCCGCAACGCCGCCTCCTTGTTCTGCAGCTGAGACTTCTGGTTCTGCGACTGCACCACGAGTCCGGTGGGCAGGTGCGTGATGCGTACCGCCGAGTCGGTGGTGTTCACGCTTTGTCCACCTGGGCCGCTCGAGCGGTACACGTCGATGCGCAGGTCGTTCTGGTTGACCTCGACCTCGACCTCCTCGGCCTCCGGAAGCACGGCAACGGTGGCTGTAGAGGTGTGGATGCGCCCCTGGCTTTCGGTGGCGGGCACACGCTGTACGCGGTGGACGCCGCTCTCGAACTTCATCTTCGAGTAGACGCCCGTGCCCTTGATCATGAAGGAGACGTCCTTGTAGCCGCCCACCTCGTTATCCGAGGCATCGATCTCCTCGACCTTCCATCGCTGCGATTCCGCGTAGCGCGTGTACATGCGGTACAGGTCGCCCGCGAACAGCCCCGCCTCGTCGCCGCCGGCACCGGCCCGGATCTCGACGATGACGTTCTTCTCGTCATTGGGGTCGGGCGGAATCATCATGACTTTGAGCTCATCTTCGAGCGGCGCCACCCGCACCTCGAGCTCATCGAGCTCGTCTTTCGCCAGCTGTTTCATCTCGGCGTCGGAGTCGGTCCGGAGGATCTCCCTGGCATCGGCGATGCCGTCAAGCACGCCGAAGTACTCGCGGATCTTGCTCGCGAGCGCGGTCATGCCCGAGTGCTCCCTGGCCAGACGCGCGTATTCCTTCTGATCGTTCAGGACCGCTTGGTCCGAGAGCTTGGCGGTGATCTCGTCGTACGACGAGAGGATGGATTCGAGCTTCTCGCGCATAGTGTCTTCGACGTCCTTCAGCCGGATCGGTGCACACGAAAGGGTATCACGCCGAGGGGTCGCACCACGCGCCTCAGTCCAGCGCCGGCAGCCCCGGCTCCACGACCGTCCCCGGCTCGCATGCCTTGGCCGCCTCGGCCTGCTCGCGCGCCACCACCAGCCGCATCGCCGCGATCGCTATCTCGAGCATCCCGTCATCGGGCTCGGCCGTGGTGAGGCGCTGCATCTGCAGCCCCGGCCACAACAGCACCTTCACGAGCGGGTTGTCGGGCCGTGTGCCGGCCCACTTCACGGTGATCTCGTACGCGATTCCGGCGATCAGCGGCAGGAGCAGGATGCGTGTCGTGATGTTGAACAGCAAGACCAGTGCCCCGCTGTCGACACCCCACGACGCGAGAATCGCCTTTCCGGGCACGAGCGAGAACACGAAGATCGCTACCACCATCACCATGAGCAGGAACGAGGTCCCGCAGCGGACGTGCAGCGTGCCGTGCCGCTGGATGACGTCGGGCTCGAGCGGCAGACCGCGCTCGTAAGCGTGGATGGTCTTGTGCTCGGCACCGTGGTAGGCGAAGACCCGGCGTATCTCGGAGATGCGGCTGATCGCCCATATGTAGAGGAAGAAGGCCACGAGTCGCAACACGCCGTCCACCGCGTTCCACACGAAGGGGCGATCGATCGAGTCGCCGACGAGCACGTTCGTCACGATCGCCGGAAGCACGATGAACAGCCCGATCGCCAGCGCGAACCCGAGCACCATCGATATGGTGATCTCCTTGGGAGAGAGCTGCTCCTCTTCGCTTTCCCCCGAGTACCGGGCGGAGATGCTAAACGCTTTGATCGCGAGCGCCATCGTCTCGTAGAAGCCCCACATGCCGCGGATGACCGGCACGCGGAGCCACCTGTACCGGTCCTTGGCCGAGTGGAGGTCGTGCTCCTCGGTGTGAATCGAACCGGAGGGCTCGCGCACCGCGACGGCCCAGTTGAACCGGCCCCGCATCATGATGCCCTCCAGCAGGGCCTGGCCGCCGATGTGAGTGGGTTTGATCGCGCACGCTTCGTGGGTCTCGGGCATATGTGCCTACTCCCGTTTCCTGGCCTTGGGGTACGGTTCACCGCAGGTCATCGTGCCCTCGCGGCAGGCTCCTCGCCGGCACGACGCACCCGCGTCCATAAAGACGTATGGTGCGGTGGGCTCGGCCAGCTCGAGCATCGCGAGCGCCAGCGCACGGATCTCCCACTGCGCGCGCTTGCAGCTGCGAAGCTCGAGGAAGTGCAGCAGTTCGCGCACGTTCATGGTGACGACGATCTTGGTCTCCATCGCATTCGGCAGCACGTAGCGCGCGTCCTCGGCAGGCACGCCGGCGTCGAGCAGCGCCCTGTAGGCGTCGAACGCGCCGCGCATGGCCGCTGAGAACGTCTCGGACGCGGCCGGATACGCCTCGACGGCCGGCGGCACGACGAACTGCGGCTCCTGAGCGTAGGTCACGTAGCGCTGCGACTGCTGGTTGTAGCTCGCCAGACGGTGCCGCACGAGCTGGTGGGTGAGCGCTCGGGAGACGCCGTCGATGGCGAACGTGTAGCTGGCGTGCTCGAGCGCCGAGGTGTGCCCGGAGGAGATGATGGTCCTGAGCACCCTGCGAACCGCCTGGTCGCTCATCCGCTCAAGCAGTTCCGCGGCCCCTACCGGCGCGTAGCACAACCGCGCCGCGGCAGCGATCGCGCGCTCGGGATCGGGTGTATGGTTCAGGAGCCGGACATCCATGAGGAGTCCTCCGTAACAGAAGGAAGGCGGGTATTCCCGCCCTCCCGATGATACCAGCGTCCGACCGGGGCCGATGTTACTCGGCGGTGGCCTCTTCGACAACGTCAGCGGTAGCCTCGCCGCTCTCCACGGCAGCCTCGACCTCGACTTTGGCGGTGCGCTCGGCTTTGGTCGAGTCCTTGACGGCCCTGGCCTCGCGAGCAGCCAACGCGGCTTCTTCGGCAGCCTTCTGGCGCGCCTGCCGGGCCTCGGCTTCCTTCTTGGCGACAACCGCGGCGGCGTTACCGAACTTGTCCGAGAAGCGCTGTACGCGGCCGCCG
>Ga0207951_101102_pt1 | contig 10768 bp, 8 predicted proteins | sample Subbio12Aug_8Bad_FD_184830 | JGI IMG/M metagenome (GOLD analysis project Ga0207951, IMG submission 184830) | Serpentinite rock and fluid subsurface biosphere microbial communities from McLaughlin Reserve, California, USA - CR12Aug_8Bad (SPAdes) | ecosystem: Environmental > Terrestrial > Deep... | reverse complement strand
GCTGCGCTTCTGGGCGTCTCCGTCATCGCGCTGTCCCAGCCCGCTTTGGCGCAGGATCAGGAAGGCCCGGCTGCGTCAGCAGCCATCAATTTGGCCCAGGCCGCACCCGCAGCGGCGGCTGATGAAACGGCCGAAACCATCGTCGTGACGGGTTCGCGCCTCGCACGGGATCTGAATGCGATCGCGCCGCTGCCCGTCAGCACGCTGAACGCCGCAGACCTGCAGGCCGCAGGCAACATCGATGCGACGGCGACCTTGCGGCAGATTCCAGCGCTGCTGTCGTCCGGCACCATCGCCGACTCGATCGAGCGCGGTGCCGGCGGCGTCGGGCAGGCGACGCTGAACCTGCGCCAGCTTGGCGCGGTGCGCACGCTGGTGCTGGTGGATGGCCGCCGGCACGTTTCGGGTGTGCCCGGCTCGCAGATCGTCGATGTCGCGACCATTCCCTCGGCGCTGATCGAGCGTGTCGAAGTGCTCACCGGCGGTGCATCCGCGGTTTACGGCGCCGACGCCGTGACCGGCGTTGTGAACTATATCCTGAAGCGGGATTTCGAAGGGATCGACCTCAGCGCCCAGACCGGCATCTCCTCTTATGGCGACGGCCACAGCTTCACCTTCAACGGCACCTGGGGGCGGAATTTCGCCGACGGCCGCGGCAACATCACCCTGTCGGGCGGCTACTCCAACGATCAGGAAGTTCTGCTGGGCGACCGGCCGTTCACGGCCAACAACGGGCGGGCCAACAACTCGACCACCTATGGCCACCCCGATCGCCGCTTCCAGAAGGGCGACCTCAACGCCGCCACCATGCCGAACTTCGCGTCGCGCTACTCCATCGCCAATGGCAGGCTTCCGTTCGGGTTCGCCATTCCCACATCGGCGCAGGTGGCAACACTGTGGCCCGGCGGCATCACGGCGGCCGAGCAGGCGCTGGTGGCCCGGGCGGCGAATTCGCCCCTGTTCCGGATCGCGGCCGACCCGCGCTTTGCCATCTCTTCTGGCCAGGGCCTGATCTTCCGCAACGATTTCGGCTTTTTCAATGCCGACATCAACAGCAACGGCGTCAATGATTGCGAGGAAAGCTTCATCGGCCTCACCGGCTTCGGCGGTGGCGGCTGCTATGTTTCGACGACCGGCGGCGGCGTGAAGATCTTCGAGGACGGGATCATCGCCAACGGCCAGAACCAGTTCGGCGGCGACGGCGCTGTCGAGCGCACCAACCAGACGTCGCTGATACCAGGATCCGAGCGTTATCATGCGAACCTGAAGGGCCAGTATGAATTCTCGCCGGCCGCCGAAATATTCTGGGACGCGAAATATTCGCGGACGAACACGATCAGCCGCAACAATTACAACACCTTCTACGACAGCCTGCTGATTTTCCCGGACAACCCCTGGATTCCCGCTGTCCTGCAGGCCGATGCCGACGAAGCTGGCGGCCTTCGTGTGAGTCGCGACTTTCTCGACCTTGGGCCCAACACCCTGAAAGCCAAGCGTGATACCTACCGCATCGCCGGCGGAATTCGCGGCGAGATTTCGGAAAGCCTCCGCTACGACTTGGGGCTGAACTATGGCCGCACGGACAGTTCGGTGACGCGGGGCAACAGCGTGCGCTATGATCGCCTGTTCGCCGCGCTCGATGCAGTGCGCGCGCCCGGCGGCCGCATCGTCTGCCGTTCGGATCTCGATCCCGGCGCCATGCATCCCGGTTCCGAGATTTTTCCCGTCATCGAGCCCGGCTTCTTCACCTTCCGCCCCGGCGACGGGAGCTGCCGCCCGGCGAACATCCTTGCAGGGGAGAATTCCGTCAGCCAGGAAGCCGTGAATTTCATCACCGCGCCCACGACCGACCGGTTCCGGCTGGAGCAGTTCGTGGCGACACTGGCATTTTCGGGCGACACCGAGGGTTTCCTCGTGCTTCCAGGCGGCGCAGTGCAGTGGGCCGTCGGCGCTGAATATCGCCGGGAAAAGAGCAGATCGACCTTCTCCGATCTCGAGAAGGGCATCATGGCCGATGGCACCTTCATCGGCGACATATCGGGCAACCAGTCCCTGATCTTCGATGCATCCACCCGGACCTTCGATGCCGGGGGCGAATTCGACGTGAAGGAAGTGTTCGGCGAAATCCGGATTCCGCTCCTGCAGGATCGGCCCTTCTTCCACGAGGTCAGCGTCGAAGCGGCGGGGCGCTATGCCGATTATTCCACCATCGGCGGCGCCTTCACCTGGAACCTGGCGGGAACCTGGGCGCCGGTTCGCGATCTGCGCATTCGCGGCTCCTACTCGAAGGCGATCCGGGCGCCGAACATCGACGAACTGTTCAGCCCGCAACAGGGCGCGACCTTCCGGCCATCCGACCCGTGCGAGGCCGCGACCGTGCAGGCGCTGCTGGCATCGGGCGACCCCAACGCCCAGAACCGGCAGGCCAATTGTGCAACGGCGCTGACCGCGCTCGGCGTGAATCCCGCAACCTATGAGGATCCGCTGACCGCGCGCTTTTCCGGCACGGCGGGCGGAAACCCGGATCTGACGGAAGAAACCGCGACGACCTGGACGGTAGGCGGCATCTTCCAGCCGCGTTTCCTGCCGGGCCTGACGCTCAGCGCGGACTATTACTCCATCACGATCGAGGACGCGATATCGGCGGTTTCCGCGCAGGACACCGTCAACACATGCTATGATCTCGATACCTTCCCCAACCAGTTCTGCGGCCTGTTCGATCGTCGGGCGGACGGGGGCCTCAGCTTCCTGCGACAGACGGATCTGAACTTCGGTCGGATCGAAACCTCGGGCGTCGACATGACTGCTGCGTATAATTTCGACATCAGCGACAACCGGTTCGACCTGCGCCTGTCGGTCAACTGGGTCGAGAAGCTGGACCGCTTCTTCGATCCGGTGAACGAGGATCTGGTGAACCCGGGCCTGGGCGAACTCAGCGCGCCGGAATGGTCGGGCCTGGGTTCCCTCTCGTGGAGCAACGGGCCGCTTCAGCTGACCTGGCGCACCCAATATGTGGGCAGGCAGGCAGCGGCCATCGCGATCCAGATCGAACGGATTGCGCTGGAATTCGGCGATGAAGGCTATGCGGACCCTTACTGGATCCACGACATCGCCGCGAACTTCGAGTTCAGCGAAGGCTTTGAAATCTATGGCGGCGTGAACAACATCACCAACAAGACGCCCTATCTTGCAAGCTCGGCCTATCCTGTCAGCGGTATCGGGCGCTTCTATTTCCTGGGGATGCGCGCGAGGTTCTGATCTGGAGCAGCCGCCGATCCCGTTTTTCAGGCGGCAATCATCAGGTGGGGCGCCAGGCACCACTTTGGCCGTGGATGCGGAAATCCGGGATCATCCGAGCCCCTCCGGGGCAAGGAGGATCATGGATGTTCATCGATCAGGACTTTTGGACAATCCTGCGCTAAGGCGGCCATCGCGAAGCGCCCGTAGCTCAGCTGGATAGAGCATCCGCCTTCTAAGCGGAATGTCGCAGGTTCGAGTCCTGCCGGGCGCACCATTTCGGAATCTTCTAGATCAACATCCCCTAAGTCCTTGATAAACTTGAACGGAATTGATGTTTCGGCGGTTCTAAACCCCGATCCACGTTGATACGATAAGCGAGAGGCAAAGGTCATCCGAATGACCGCCCGCTTCACTTCAATACTACCATAAGTCCATGTCTTAAAAGGGTTTTCGAGAAAATCTAGAGCGGTTCTATGTGCCGTGTCGAAATCTACTAACGGACGGCCACAGTTGGCAATCATGTCTGCGGTTTTCGCCTTCTGTGTTTCCAGCGCCGCGAGCCTGCTTTCGTAGGCAGTCATAGCCGCTGGAGACTCGGTCTTCATGATGCGATCGACCAGCTGCTCAATCTGCTGTTCCAGCAGTTTGACCTCAGCGTGAAGCTGCGCGCGATCGCTGTGTGAGGCAGCTACGCGCGCATCCCACAAATCGCGGAACAGTTCGATCGCCAGATCGTACATGGCTTCGGTGGGGCGCATGCCGGCGAGCAGTGTTTCGAACTCGCCTTCCATTTGATCACGACGAATGGACTTCCCGTAGGACGCGCAGCCCTTCGTCTGGCACAGGTAGTAGGGGTAACGCCCACTGCGGCCCTTCGCCCAGCAGCCACGAAACGGCTGGCCGCAATCGTGGCAAGTGACCGCGCCGCGAAGGACGAAGTCCAGCGCAATGTCCTTCCGCGCTTGGCAGCGGTTCTTCCCATTCAGCTTGTCTTGCACCGCGCTGAATGTGGTTAGGCTCACTATCGGCTCGTGCTTTGCACGCAGCATGTGGATGTCCCATTCAGGGTGGTTCAGGTAGCCCGCGTAATGAACGCGCCGCAGCAGTTCGAGCACACGTTCGACCGTCAGCTTCTCCCGCTTGGACGTTGGCCATGCAGGATTGGCGCCGAGATAGCGCACGATCTCCGCCGGACCCTCGAAGCGACCCGCTTCGTAGCCTTCGAAAATTTCCTGGATGATGGAGGCGATGGGCTCATCGCGCACCAGCATTTTGCCATGCCCGTGAACGCGTTGGAACTTGTACCCGATGGGGGCATGGAACGTCCAATAGCCGTTCAGCATCCGACCCCGCATGCGATTCTTCGTTTGCTCACGGTTCTTCTGCCGCGCGTGCTGTGACACGCTGGCAAGGACGTTCTCCATGAGGCTGGAGTCCGAGTCTTCACCGAACTCGATCGAAGGCGATTGCAGGACGCCGCCAGCATCCTTGATCTTCTCTCGCAGGGTGAAGTGCGCCTGGATGCCGCGCGCCAGCCGCGAGATATCGTCGATGATGACGATGTGCGGCTCACGCTTGGCTTTCAGGAACGCCAGCATGGCTTTCATGCCGGGCCGATTGACGGCGCTGCCCGACGCTTCATCCCGGAAAATCTCGACAACAGTCAGATTGCGGTAGCGCGCGAACTCCTCGCAGCGCACGCGCTGGCTCTCCAAGCCATCGCCCTCGCGCAATTGCTTCTGACTAGATATGCGGCAGTAAATGACCGCCTTGGTTATTGGTATACGCTCCATCGCGCACATCCCTTCTTGGTTGTGTTGGGGTGGTCGCGCCCTCGGAAGTGAGGTCAATTCGTTCCGGCTCTTGGCCGTCAGCAACCTTATCATATTCGGTCGCCAAATTGAACGATTTTGAGAGGCGATCCTTGGTTGCAAGCTGCACCGGGTCGGTCCCAAAAGCGTGATCAATGAACGACTTGAGGAAGGTTGCCAGCGTGCGGATCAGTGCATCTTGCTTCTCGACAGGAATGTCGGAGCCCGCAAAGTGTCTGCGGTAATGAGCCAGCCGATCGGGCTTGATCTCGTGCACTGTTTGCCTTCCCAAATCCAGCGACGCGCCACCAAAGCAACATCTGGATTTGGTCTATTCGTTTAGGGTTCTATCCGTGGGGGAAACTCGCCGGTTTCCGTCCAATTATCGCCATCCGATAATTCGCCACAGCCTTACTTTTATTGTAACAATATTACTCAAATTTGTCAAAAAATTTCAATGCATTGTAGGCGTTCGTTCAGATTATCGTTCAAGCCCTTCGGTGCGTTTCCCAATCATCCGGTTGCCAGCGCGCGCAATCTTGGAAAGCCGCGCCTGGTGCTCATGCCTGACCTGATACTTTGCCATCTTGCGAAGCCGCTTCGCCGGATCGTCGGCTGCGAATGACGGCTTGAATTCGGGGATCGCCGCCTGCTTGGCCAGCAGCTCCGCATAGCGGCGATCCACCAGTTGTTTCTCGTTCTTCTCGAACCGTTCGGCCATGCGGCTCATGACTTGCGCCACCCGTTCCTTGATCTGCGCATCACGCGCAGATTGCGCCGACGCCTTGTTGAAGCGCGGTGTGACGGGCGGCTTATCGCTCATGGTTGCTGGCCCTTGTGCAGTGTGCGGACGTCGAGAACCTGGGAACACCACGGTTCGACCGAGAAGTAAGGTACGGCCTCGGAGATCAGCAGGTGGGGCAACGATGCCACCCGGATCAGTTGCCGATTTGGTCCCAGCCCGATGACATCCCCGGCCTGGAGCACAGGCCGCTTGGCTTCCGACATATTCTCGTTGGCCGATCGCACCACGCCGCCGGCGTGGCTGACGCCGCCCTGGAGGATGGTCTTGGTGCCTGACCACAGCTCGATGTCCTTCAACACGTCGGGCTCCCACACCGACTTCATGGTGATGATGCCGACCTGATCCTCAATGTCCTTCACCTGTTCACGGCTCCACTGACTGGTAAGCGCGTGCCGCCCTTGGCTGAAGAACCAGTAGGAAATTCCGAGACCGCGATAGAGCCGCAGCGCGCGCAGGATGCTGGGGACTCTGGGGAGGTTGGCAAACTCATCGACGATGAAGGTCGTGCGGACAGGGCCGCGCGCCGCTGCAATGGTCTCCGTCATCATCGCGATTTGCATCGACACCCAGGGTGCAGCCACATCAATCCGGTTGGCCGGCAGCATGATGTAGATGGTGATCTTCTCGCGCTTGGCGCGCGTCAGATCAAAGTCATGTGACGAGCAGGCCTTGGCCAGCGACTTGCCGGGTTCCCACGCGCTGAATGCGGTGGCAGCTTCCGAGCGGATCGCTTCCCACTGCTTCGGTGCATCGAAGCGCATTTGGTCGAAGGCCTGTGCACGCCGTTCGATGGACTCGACACCGCACGTGGCCATCAGCGAGAAGCTCATTTTGAAATGACCTTCATCGCCGTTGAAAAAGCACCAGAGCTCAGACAGCGTGCAACGCTCCGGCATGAACCGCGCCAGCGTCTCCGCGTATGTCGATGCGATTTGAATTGCCCCTTTGCGCACCCAGGCGTTCTCGGATTCACGCGGCGGCGCCGGCATCGCGATGGAACAGATTGCCTCTGCCTCGCCGTCAGGCGACTGACCGGCCTGCACAACCTCAATCAGACGGAAGAGCGGATTGATGTTCGTGTTGGGCAGCCCGTGCAGGCCATACGGATTCAGATACACCACAGGTGTGCCGATCACGTGCTCGCGGTGGGCTGCCGATGAATAGGCAAGCTCACCGTCCTTGATATCGACCACGATCAAGGTGCGGTCTCGGTTGTGGGCGAGGTTAGGCTGAATCAAGCTGATCCCCTTGCCTCCGCCGGCCCTGTTGTAGGTGAGCAGGCTCTCTTCAGAATTGTGGTAGAGGAATTGCCCAGCAGGACCAAACGCGCCGAGGAAAAGGCCGGTGCTGTCCAGCATGCCGGCCTTCTCACAGTCGCGAAGATTGCCAAGCCGTCCATCGCCCAGCGCACCTGATGGTTTCGCCGTCCGCATTGCTTCCTCCAGCCGTTGCGCTTGAAGCCGCGCTTCCGCTGCATGATCGGCTTCGCTCATGCGATGTTGGAGCGCCGCGAGGCGCTCCAACCAATTCAGAAAGTTTCCGCCGCGCATCTCATTCGCGCTCCTTGCTGAACTTCGGCGGCGGGGGGATGTCCATCGCCGGGACGCTGTTCAGCGCCTTGGCAATCACATCGGGATTGGGCAGCTGCGCGACATAGGGCGCGACATCCACACGCGCCGTGTCGATGGCAGTGCTCTGCATCCGATCCGCCGCGATTTGGCGCTGCTCTTCCGCGACACGCAGCGCAGCGCTGCCGGAACCCGGATCGAACAGGTTCATGCCCTGGCCGATCAGTTCAGCAATGGAGGCGATCGACAGGTTTGAGCTGTTGACCTGCGCGGTCTGGCTCATCTGCTGGCTGACCAGCGCGCTGCGCAGCGCGTTGTTGGCCTCGACCTGAACGCGGTTCAGATCATAGGCCGCCGTGTAGGCACGGATGATGCCCTCGGTGACGGCCTTCATCCGCGCGCTTTGCTGTTCGGCCGAGATGCGCAGCTGGGCGTTGTAGGCTTCCAGTTGCGCCTGTATGTCGGTCTCCTTGGCTTTCACCTGAGACGCAACGTCACCGACATAGGTGCCGGTGAAGTCTTGAGGGCGCCAGCCCTCCGGCGCAAACGCAACTGCGCCGAAGAACACGCCGCCACAGATGACGACCGTGATGGCCGTGTGCACCGCGCTCGGCAGCCGCCGACGCGGTTTGCTCAACGACGCGGCCTTGATTGGTGTGGCCACCTGGTCGCCATCGGCAGCCTCTTCACCAATCTGCCGCGCTGCGCCGGCATCGTCGTAATCCAATCTGTATTTGATACCCATGAAAGAAAACCTCCTGCCGGTTGATTCCGGCAGGAGGTCTTCATCACGCCCGCGCCAGCTGCGCGGGGCAATGTCAGTCCAGCACACCCTGCGCTGCGATCGGATCGTGAACCGCCAGCGCAATCCACAACAGCTTGATGCGGGCCGTGATCTTCTGGGCGGCAGCGAGCTTGCGCGGGCGCAGCCGGCCAGAGAGGAAGTCGCCGGCCCACGTCGCCGATGCATCGTCGCCGAAGATGCCATCGATGTCCGTCCGATGCAGATCGATCTCGATATCGTCATGGTCGATCACGGTCGCACTGGTATGTATCAGACGATCATAGACCCAGTCGATCAGCCGCCGCCGCGAAATGCGCGGCGTGATGGTGGCATAGGCAACCGCGAGGTTGAAGATGGTCAACGCCTCGCGCAGCACGCGCTCGCTGGGCACATAAATCACAGTGGGCTCGCTGTGGCCGGTATTCACCGGCTCACAGCAACGGTGCTGGCTGAAGCCATTGATGGTGTGCATCGCACATGCTCCTCATTGTCGGTGGGGAGCGGCCGCGCCTGGTTTCGCCAGACCTCGATCGATGCCTAATTCATGCCATTGCGCTTGGTGGCGGTCGTCCGGAGTGTCTCCGGAGTGTCCCCGGAGGAAATCCGTTCTACTCCGGAGTCCGGACCGTTGCGTCAGTCCGCCAATTTGAATGCGCCGCGCGGCGCGATATGCAGGTGATGATCAAAGGCAGACGCGAATGGACTACCCGAAGTTTAAAAATCTCAGTGACGTGTTGCGCGCGCAGTTGGCCATTGCCAAGAAGCGTCGTGCCGCGCACGAGGCATGTCTGTTCAAGATCATCAAACAATTTCAAGATCGCCACGAGGTCGAGAAGCCGAATAAATTCAGCTCCTTCGCTCAGTTTGCGAAATCCCATTATGCGACATTCAAATATGAGCCGAACACTGCGCATGGAACGGTTGCCGAAGTGGTCGGTGATAGATGTACCGACGCCAAGCGTGGCCATGCTCCGGATTTTGTTCCAGTCCTTCTGTTCTATGAGTGGTCGACAAATCGTTCAGCCTTTGAAGGTCTCCTTCGTGAAGCCAGTGCAGAGCTGCCTGCGGTAGCGGCTTTTCTGAATTCGGCCGGCGGGCGCCGGCCATCAAGTAAGCAGGGGCTGATGCGAAAGTTCGACATCAACCACCGTGTTGGCATGCAACTGATCGACTGGGAGGTTGCGCATCGGCGGGTGGCGGCGGCCATCGAAGGCAAAGCCAATATGCTCAGCCTTTTCAATCTGCTCATAGACTCCCTGCCGCCGCCCACCTTCCTGATGTCCGGGTTGAAGGCTATCGATATCCACTCAACCCTCTTCACGAGCCTCAAGCCGTTCAGTTCATTCACCGAACTGGTATTTGCTGACTTCAGCTACACTCAAGTGGACAGCTTGGACGGCTTGCCGGTGCAGAAGCTGGCGCAGCTGTGTTGTGGTGTGACCAACATTGCCGATCTTTCTCCGCTCGCTAACGCGCGGAACCTCCAGGTGCTGAACTGCGGCAGCACCTACATTGCCGATCTTTCGCCTTTGCGGAACTGCCAGAACCTCAAGACCCTGACCTGTGATGATACCAATGTGTCGTCCCTGGAGGGACTCCAAGATTGTGGCCAGCTTGCCGTGCTCGACTGTTCTGACACCTATGTCCGCGATCTTGATCCTATCTGCGCTCTCCCGCGCTTGCAGGACGTGGTGCTCAACGGATGTCATGTCGACAGCTCGTTGGAAAAGCTCGCTGCACTTCCGTCGCTCACCCGCTTGGTCTTCTACCAAGGCACAGCCGAGGGCATTCCGACCGAACAGCTCAGCCGCGATCCTTCCGAAAACTGCCTCTACCGCTTGAGGGAATTCTATCGCCTACGCGCGCTTGGACGCGCGCCCGCCTGAGCAAACCACCTGGCACGAACGTGCACCGTCGGAACCATGTTCATCGTGGTTCGTCCGTGGTCTCCAACACCTAAATGCCGTGAGCACCATCGCGTGCTGAATCGTCTCGACCCTTGCGCCCGTCCGCCTTGCTCTCGCCCGCAAGCCCCGGCCCGCACCACTCAACTGCGTTGACCGAGTAGGGGCGTTGCGCGCGCAAGTCGGCGTGCGCCGCCGGTCTCCATCAGCCGCGCGAATGGTCGTGCGGCATAACAGAAGGAGACCAACATGGGACTTGATATGTATGCACATTCCTTGCCGAAGGACGCGCAACGGCCGCCAGTCGATTTCGACATCGACGGCCTGGAGCGTCACAGCCGCATTCACTACTGGCGAAAGCATCCCAACCTGCACGGCTGGATGGCGCAGCTCTATTTCGAGAAGGGCGGCACCGATCCGGACTTCAATGTCCACGCTGTGGAGATCACCCTGTCAGACCTCGACGCGCTTGAACGCGCTGTGCTGGGCAACCAGCTCCCCGACACCGACGGGTTCTTCTTCGGCGAAACGACCGGCGAGGAGCGCGAGGATGATCTTGAATTAATCCGCAAGGCCCGCGCTGAAATCGCAGCCGGGCGCACCATTGCTTACTATGCTTGGTGGTAACATGAAGCGGGCGGCGATGGCTTCCCATC
>Ga0207951_101100_pt1 | contig 10784 bp, 10 predicted proteins | sample Subbio12Aug_8Bad_FD_184830 | JGI IMG/M metagenome (GOLD analysis project Ga0207951, IMG submission 184830) | Serpentinite rock and fluid subsurface biosphere microbial communities from McLaughlin Reserve, California, USA - CR12Aug_8Bad (SPAdes) | ecosystem: Environmental > Terrestrial > Deep... | reverse complement strand
CAGCCCGCAATCGTGGCAAACAGGGCGATGGCCAGCAAACCTGAAATGGCAATCGGCACGATGGCTAAACCGGCGGCGGTGCCAGTACTTCCCGGCTGCCGTTGGTTTCAGCGGGGCTGACGACACCGGCGTTTTCCATTTCCTCAATGATGCGGGCTGCGCGGTTATAGCCAATCTTGAAACGACGCTGGATGCTGGAAATCGACGCCTTGCGTGATTGGGTGACGAAAGCGACGGCTTCGTCGTACATCGCATCGGTTTCGCCGCCTTCGGCATCGCCACTGGCGATTTCCCCGCTGTCGGTGCGTTCTTGGGTGATTTCGTCCAAATAGTTGGTCGGCCCGGTTTTCTTGAGGAATTCGACGACGCGATGGACTTCATGATCGTCGACGAAGGCACCGTGCGCCCGCAACGGAATACTGGTGCCGGAGGGCAAGAACAGCATGTCGCCGTTGCCGAGCAAGGCTTCGGCTCCGCCTTGGTCGATGATGGTACGCGAGTCGATGCGGGACGAGACTTGGAACGAAATCCGTGTGGGCACGTTGGCTTTTATCAAGCCGGTCAACACATCGACCGATGGCCGCTGGGTTGCCAGCACCAGATGAATGCCTGCCGCCCTGGCCTTTTGCGCCAAGCGGGCAATCAGTTCTTCGACTTTTTTGCCGACCACCATCATCATGTCGGCCAATTCATCAATGACGATAACGATGCTAGGCAGGCTCATCAGCACCGGGTAGTCATCCAGCGGAATGGGTTTTTCCGGTAGAAACATCGGGTCGCGAATGGGCTGGCCTTTGGCTTCGGCTTCTTTCACCGCATGGTTGTAACCCGCCAGATTGCGCACGCCCACCTTGGACATCAGCTTGTAACGGCGCTCCATTTCTGCAACGGCCCAGCGCAGTGCGTTCTGCGCATCTTTCATGTCGGTGACGACCGGCGTCAGCAGATGCGGAATGCCTTCGTAAACCGAGAGTTCCAGCATTTTGGGATCTATCATGATCAGGCGGACGTCCTCTGGCCTGGATTTGTACAGCAGGCTCAGAATCATGGTGTTGATGGCCACCGATTTACCGGAACCTGTGGTGCCAGCCACTAGCGCATGGGGCATTCTGGCCAAGTCGGCGACCACCGGTATGCCGGCGATGTCTTTGCCCATCGCGATACTCAGCTTGGACTTGGCACGATCGAATTCGTCGGATACCAGCAAGTCGCGCAGCGATACCATTTCGCGTTCCTGGTTGGGAATTTCCAGGCCGATGACCGACTTGCCTTCGATGACTTCGACGATGCGCACACTGGTAACCGACAAGCCGCGCGCCAAATCCTTGGCCAGGCTGCTGATCCGGCTGACCTTGACGCCTGCGGCCAGGCGTAATTCGAAGCGGGTGATGACTGGCCCCGGCAATACGGCTTCGACTTCGACGGCAATGCCGTAATCATTGAGGACGTTTTCAACTTGGCGAGAAATCTCTTCCAGTTCGAGCTTTGAATAGCCTTTGACCTTGACATCACGTTTGTCCAGCAACGTCAGCGGTGGCAAGGCGCCAAGGTGCTGCCCCGCATCGTGATCATCAACCGGCTTGGCATCCTTGCGCCGCTGCGGGCGCATGGCAACAGCTACGGGTTCGTCGGTCTTGATGATCTGGGGTTTTGCTTTTCGGGTTTTGCCGTCATCGTCGGCGGTGGCTGTCCGGTTTTTCGGAGCTTCTGCTTGCCTAGACTTTTCGCCCCGATAACGCTCTGCCGCCGTCAGACTTTGCCGACCCAAGATTGAAAATAAACCCATCGAGGCCTTGCCGATCATATTCATCAGTTCCAGCCATGACAGACCTGTCAGCAAGGTCAGGCCAGTCATGAACGCAGCTAGCAGCAGCAGCGTCGAGCCAGAATTGCCGACAAGATGCACGAGCAATTCGCCGATTTCCCGACCAAGAATGCCGCCGGGGCTTTCAGGCAAATCGACCTTGGTACGCAAGAAATGCAGATGGAGGAAGAATATTGCGGCACCTGCCAGCAACGTCAGTAGAAAACCACAGCCGCGAACCGTTAGCATCCAGCCGGATGACTGGGTTTTATCCGGTGCATAAACGCTGTAACCCAGCCAGAAGATCATCGGTGGAATGAGGTAAGCCATCAGACCGAGAAAACTCAGCATTACATCGGCCAGCCAAGCACCCAGCAAGCCGCAAGCGTTGTTGACGGCGCGATACGACGCGCTATGGCTCCAGCCGGGATCGTCCAGGCTGAAGGTCAACAGTGCAATCAACAGGAATAACGCGCAAACGGAAAAAACCAGTAAGGCGATTTCGCGATAACCCCGCGCACTCTTTTCTTCCACTACAGCAACCATTTGGGCAAAGCCTCTAGCAAGGAACTTTTAGAAAACAAGATTATAGCCGATAAACACAAAGCTAAATATGAGCTTTCGGGTGGCTTTGGTCCTCTATTCAGCGAATACCTGCCGCACCTTGTGGGTCAGGTGTACGTCGTCGAAATGGTGCGGGGTGGATTGGTGCAAAATGTTGGGGTTGACTGGGTTGAAGGCACCGGTGGGGATAGATGCGCCTTTTGCTGGGTTGCTTTTTTGGCGCCGACCCTGTTGGTGGCAGGGCCTCCGGAAGATGGCGGGGTGAGGGAAATAAAGCAGGAACGTTATTTGTGACCAAGTCCTTAGCTCCCCGGCGCTTTTACCCCCGACGACGATGAAAAGTGCCAACGCCATCAATTGCACCAAAACAGCGAAATCAAAGGCAAGTTTGGATATTAAAATACCCGAATACATCAAGAGTGGCGAGTTGGTTAAAGCCGTCACCAACCGGCAAGTTTTCATCGCGGGCTTGAGCAAGCGCGCTAAAAGACGCGGTATCGCGATAGGTGCTTGTGCTATCATGCCGCGATTTAAGCACCCAAGAGAAGCCCATGGCGAAAGAAGATCAAATAGAAATGGAAGGCAAGGTCATCGATACCTTGCCGAACACCATGTTTCGTGTCGAACTAGAGAACGGCCACATCGTAACGGCCCATATTTCAGGAAAAATGCGTAAACACTACATCCGCATCCTGACTGGCGATAAAGTTCGTGTTGAGATGACACCTTACGATCTGACCAAAGGCCGCATCACCTTCCGCAATCGCTAATCCCGCATTTTTGCGGGATTTACGCCCATCCTCTCGTTTCGCTCAAACTGTCTGATTGACTTCAGGCACCGCCAACTGCCTACTTTCGTACGCAAATGCCAGTTCGTCGCCATCGACGCCGATACGCACATGACCTCCATTGACCAAGCGACCAAACAATAAATCCTCGGCCAGCGGTTTCTTGATTTTCTCTTGAATCAGCCTCGCCATGGGTCTGGCGCCCATTTTCTCGTCGTAACCGCGCTCGGCCAGCCATACTCGGGCAGAAGGCTCCAGTGTCAATGTCACATTTTTCTCGGATAGAACGGCTTCCAGTTCAAAAATGAATTTGTCGACCACGCTGCCAACGACACTCAAATCCAGCGACTTGAACTGCACGATAGCATCCAGACGATTACGGAATTCGGGTGAAAATGCACGCTCAATGACCTTCATACTGTCTGTCGCATGATCCTGTCGGGTGTAGCCTATCGATGCGCGCCCCCCCTCCTCGGCGCCGGCGTTGGTGGTCATCACCAGGATGACGTTGCGGAAATCGGCTTTGCGACCATTGTTATCGGTCAAGGTACCGTGATCCATCACTTGCAACAACAGGTTGAAGACATCGGGATGGGCTTTTTCCAACTCGTCGAGCAGTAATACGGCGTGAGGGTGCTTGGTTACTGCCTCGGTCAACAAGCCGCCCTGATCGAATCCCACATAACCCGGTGGCGCACCAATCAGGCGCGATACCGTGTGACGTTCCATGTATTCCGACATATCGAAGCGGATCAGTTCGATACCCAGCACTTTTGCCAATTGGCGGGTCACTTCGGTTTTGCCGACACCGGTTGGGCCTGCGAACAGGAAGGCACCGATGGTTTTGCTGGCATCGCGCAGACCGGCGCGCGACAGTTTGATAGCGGAGGCCAGCTCGGCAATCGCGGCATCTTGTCCAAAAACCAGCATTTTCAGGTTTTTTTCCAGATTCGCCAGTTTGTCCTTATCGCTGGACGACACCGATTGCGCGGGCACTCTCGCCATTTTGGCAATGATTTCCTCGATTTCCGGCACGTCTATGGTTTGCTTGCGTTCACTGTCGGGGAACAGGCGCTGGCGGGCGCCTGCTTCATCGATGACGTCGATGGCTTTATCTGGCAGGTGTCGGTCGGTGATGTAGCGCGCCGACAATTCCACCGCCAGACGCAAGGCTTCCTGGGTGTATTTCAGGCCATGATGCTCCTCGAAGCGGGACTTCAGGCCTCGCAAGATCAGCACGGTGTCTTCGACCGACGGTTCGGCCACGTCGATTTTCTGGAAACGCCGCGCCAAGGCATGATCTTTCTCGAAAATACCGCGATATTCCTGATAGGTGGTCGAGCCGATGCAGCGTAACTGGCCGTTGGCCAGTACCGGCTTGATGAGATTCGAGGCATCCATTACTCCACCCGATGCCGAGCCGGCGCCAATCAGCGTATGGATTTCGTCGATGAATAAAATGGTATTCGGCTCTTTCTTGAGTTGACCCACCAAGGCCTTGAGGCGCTTTTCGAAATCGCCACGGTACTTGGTGCCTGCAACCAGCGCCCCCATGTCCAGCGAATAAATGACACTGCCTAACAATACCTCGGGCACTTGTTCTTCGACGATGCGCTTGGCCAGGCCTTCGGCAATCGCGGTTTTGCCGACACCGGCTTCGCCCACCAGCAGTGGATTGTTTTTGCGACGGCGGCACAGCACCTGTATGGTGCGTTCGACTTCGCTTTCCCGTCCGATCAAAGGATCGATATTGCCCTTCAATGCCTCTTCGTTGAGATTGGTTGCATATTTCTCCAGCGGGCTTTCCGAATTCTCGGTCGGGCTACGCTCACCATCGGCGCCTTCCGATGCTTCGGATTTTTGCTGCTCGATCTTGGAGACGCCGTGGGCCAGATAGTTGACGACATCCAGGCGGGTGATGTCCTGTTTGTTCAATAGATAGACGGCATGAGAGTCTTGTTCGCTAAACAAGGCCACGAACAAATTGGCGCCGGTCACTTCTTTTTTGTCGGATGCCTGCACATGAAACACGGCGCGTTGCAACACGCGCTGAAAGCCCAGTGTGGGCTGGGTTTCGCGTTGTACGCCGTCGGGGATCAGCGAAATTGTGTCGTCGATGAAGCGGGTCAGCTCGGCACGCAGCGCGTTGGCATTGCAACCACAGGCAATCAGGATGGGAATGGTGGTTGCATTGTCGAGCAGCGCGAGCAGCAAGTGCTCAACGGTGATGAATTCATGGCGCTTGGCATGGGCGTTGGTAAACGCGACATTCAATGTAACTTCCAGTTCTTTGCTCAGCATGTCGTACCTCTCACGCTTCTTCCATCGCGCACAGCAGCGGATGCTGATGCTCGCGGGAGTATTGGTTGACTATATGTACCTTGGTTTCGGCCACATCTTTGGTATAGGTGCCACATACCCCGACGCCTTGCGTGTGCACTTGCAGCATCACTTGCGTCGCCTTTTCACGACTCATATTGAAAAAATCGGTGAGTATTTCGACGACAAAATCCATGGGGGTAAAGTCGTCGTTCAGCAAAATGACCTTGTAAAGCGGCGGTTTTTTCAACTGCGGCTTTGCGGGCTGAACCGCAACCGCATCATCATCGTCTTTCAAGGGGTCAAAATCAGTCATGGTTCATGTTTACCCGCGCAACTCAGCAGCTTACAAAGTAGCGTTTCGGTTGGTAAATTTCAATGCTTGCCAAAATAAAAAACATTTCGCGTAAAATACTGGTTTTTTTGATGTTTTTCACGATTAATATGCAATGGAAACCGCATGTCACCGTTGCCGCTATTATTGAGCGGCAGGGTCGTTTTTTACTCGTCGAAGAAATGACTGCCCATGGCTTGATGTTCAATCAGCCAGCCGGTCATCTCGAAGCAGGCGAGGATTTGATCAGCGCCGTCAAGCGCGAGGTTCTCGAAGAAACCGCCTGGCGCTTCGAACCCGAGCATCTGATGGAAGTTCAACTGTGGCGCAAAACACCGGACGGCCCGAGTTTCGTTCGCTTCTGCTTCACAGGAAGGCTGGCAGACCGTGATGACAACCGCGCCCTGGATAGCGACATCATCGCGAATCACTGGCTGACACACGATGAAATTCGTGCCAAAGGCGATCAACTGAGAAGCCCTCTGGTGCTGAAATCCATCAATACCTATCTGCAAGGCAAAAAACACCCGTTATCGCTACTTCAATCCTTTATCGATCTGGCATGAGCAAGCCCATTATCGTCGGCATGTCCGGCGGCGTCGACTCATCGGTAACGGCGCTTACCTTGCTGGAACAAGGCCACGACGTTACTGGCTTGTTCATGAAAAACTGGGAAGAGGACGACGGCACCGAATACTGCACCGCCATGCAGGATTTGGCCGATGCGCAGCAGGTTGCCGACACGCTGGGTATCGAGCTGAAAACCGTCAACTTCGCTGCCGAATACTGGGACGAGGTATTCGAAGTGTTTCTGGCTGAATTCAAGGCGGGTCGTACCCCAAACCCCGATATTTTGTGCAACAAACACGTCAAGTTCAAAGCCTTTCTGGATTACGCCATCGAAAATCTGGGCGCCGAATACATCGCTACCGGCCACTACGCCCGCGTCCGCGAACAGAACGGCGAATTCGAGTTGTTGAAAGGCCTGGATCCTGCCAAGGAGCAAAGCTATTTTCTCTACGCCATGGGACAGAAGGCGCTATCGAAAACCCTGTTCCCGATCGGCCACCTGCATAAAGCCAAAATTCGCGCTATGGCCGACAAAGCCGGTTTCGCCAACAGCCGCAAGAAAGACAGCACCGGCATCTGCTTCATCGGCGAACGCAAATTCAAGGATTTCCTACAACGCTACCTGCCCCACCAACCCGGCGACATGCGCACAGCGGAAGGCCGCATCGTCGGCAAACACCATGGCCTGATGTATTACACCCTGGGTCAGCGTCAAGGTCTGGGGATAGGCGGCGTCAGAGATGCCCCGGACGAACCCTGGTTCGTGCTCGATAAAGACCTGACCAGCAATGTGCTCGTCGTCGGTCAGGGTCACGACCACCCGCTGATGCTGCACAACACTCTGGAAGCCGGTCAGCTCGACTGGTGCGGCAATCAGCCTTGGCCCCAAGCCCTGCGTTGTGCAGCCAAAATCCGTTATCGCCAGCCGGATCAGGCCTGTGTCGTCGATCCAATGGATGGCGGCAGCCGCATAAAAGTACGCTTCGACCAGGCGCAACGCGCCATCACGCCGGGCCAGTCGGTGGTGTTTTATTCGGACGAGGTTTGCTTAGGCGGTGGGATTATCGAGAGCAGGAGCAATGAAAGCTGAAAAACGCCGGAAGTTCACGGCCAATGGCCGCTTTCGCGGGCGGCGTTCTGCTGTAAAAGAAGATCTCCCGCCTGCGCCGTCTCATGCTTTCGTCCTTGAACCGACGGTTCAAGTGGAAACCAAATCCAGTCAATCAGGCTTCCTGAATGAACAGGCATGCACACCATGACAGGCAGACAGTTTCCGGGGTAAATATAGGTTCAGGAAACACCCAGCACTGCTCGAACGCCGCAGGAGATTGGGTGCGCATTGTAGACAGGTTTTTACGGGCTTTCTAATACATTTTCGATCTTCTGGCGTAACGCGCGGATGCGATCGCCAATGTCAGCCGTCTCGCCGCCGCTTTTTGTCGGCGCATCGTGCGCCAGATTGAGTGCCGCCAGAACCGCGATTCGGTCGGCGCTGCCTACCTTGCCGGTGTCGCGGATTTTGCGCATTTGCCCGTCGAGAGCTTGCGCGGCGGCAATCAGCGCCTCGCGCTCATCTTCGGCACAGGCAATTTTGTATTCCTTGCCCAGTATGGTCAGCGACACCGCGTGTACGACGGACTTGCTCATGAGTCGTGCTCCATGGCTTTCAAGCGGGCGATCATCGCCTCGACACGGGTTTTGGCCTGGGTGGTTTTTTCCAGCAACCTGGCCTTTTCCTTGACCAGCGCATCTTGCTTGACTTTCAACGACTTGTTTTCATTCTTGAGCAGATTGAATTGAGCGATCAAGTTATCCAGCTTGGTTTCCAGAGCTTCCAGCTCGGTTGACGGGTCTTTTTCGGAGGGTGACATGGCGAGTCGGGTTTTGGCTGGTGAGCTTTGGGACATGCAAAACGGGGAAGGAATGGTAGCATACGCACCGGTTTTTCACAGTTCAAGCACAGGCAGGCAGCGGTTCGATGGCGTATCAGACAGTCAATACAATTTTGGAAAAACACGATGCCGACATGGGCGCAGCTGAAGCCCATGGTATCGCTGCGGGCATGTTATGCGTGGCCCTCAGAGCTGATGCAGGCAGCTGGCTCGATGAAATAATGCAGGATGCCCATGGCCTGTCGGGCGACAACCAAGCCTTGCTACTGGCCCTGTTCGATCGCACCCGCGAGTTGCTCGACCCCGACACCGGCGAATTTGCTTTCGATCTGTTTCTGCCGGATGACGACGACGCCCTGACCGAGCGTGTCGAAGCCTTGCGCACCTGGTGCCAGGGTTTTTTGTTCGGTGTTGGTTACCAGCAAGGTGCGGGCGATTGGCCGGGCGACACCGGCGAAATCATGCGCGACTTGATCGAATTCACCAAAATCGACAGCAATGTCGACGGCGAAGACGACGAGCAGGCGCTGATGCAGATACACGAATACATCAGAGCCGCCGTGATGACGGTACGCGACGCTTTCGCCGAGCAGGCCCGCGACCACGAAACCCGCCATTGATGTGCCAATGACCATAAAGCAAGCGGAATTCAAAAAACGTCGCGCCGCGTTGATGAAACAAGTCGGCAAGAGCAACATCGCCATCATCGCCAGCGCGCCGCAACGCACCCGCAACCGCGACGTCCATTACCCCTTCCGTCAGGACAGCGATTTCTTCTACCTCACAGGCTTCAACGAACCCGATGCCCTGGCCGTATTCATACCCGGTCGTGAACAAGGTGAATACATCCTGTTCTGCCGCGAATTCGATCAGAAAAAAGCCCTGTGGGAAGGCGCCCACGCCGGACTGGAAGGCGCCACCAAACATTACGAGGCCGACGACTCGTTTCCGATCACCGACCTGGACGACATCCTGCCTGGCATGCTGGAAAACAAGGGCAAGGTGTTTTACCCGATGGGCAAAGACAGCGAACTTGACCACAAACTGCTGGAGTGGATCACCCACATTCGCAAACAATCACGCTCCGGCATCACCGCCCCCGGCGAACTGGTATCGCTCGAACACGTCGTCCACGAAATGCGTTTGTTCAAGAGCAGCGAGGAAATCAAGCTGATGCGCCGTGCTGCCGAGGTTTCGGTCTGCGCCCATATTCGGGCCATGAAAGCCTGCAAACCCGGCTTGTACGAATACCAGATCGAAGCCGAACTGGTGCACGAATTCACCGCGCAAGGCCTGCGCCACGTCGCTTATCCTTCCATCGTGGCCGGTGGCAGCAACGCCTGCGTCCTGCACTATGTCGGTAACAACGACAAACTGCACAAAAACGACTTGCTGTTGATCGACGCCGGTGCCGAATGCGACCACTACGCCGCCGACATCACCCGCACCTTTCCGGTATCGGGTACGTTCACTGAACCGCAGCGCCTGCTGTATCAACTGGTACTCGACGCCCAGGCCGCCGCGCTGGAACACATTCGCCCCGGCGTGGCGTGGAACCAGGCGCACGAAGCCTCCGTAGAGGTACTGACCAAAGGTCTGGTGAAACTCGGTCTGCTGAAAGGCCGGGTCAAAACCTTGATAAAAAACGAAAAGTACAAACAGTTTTACATGCACCGCATCGGCCACTGGCTGGGCATGGACGTGCACGATGTCGGCGATTACAAAATCAAGGACGAATGGCGTGTGCTGGAGCCTGGCATGGTGCTGACCGTCGAACCCGGTCTTTACGTAGCCGCCGATTGCGACAGCGTTGAACCGCAGTGGCGCGGTATCGGCATCCGCATCGAAGACGATGTACTCGTCACCAAAGACGGCCACGAAATCCTGACTCATGGCGTGCCCAAGCAGATAGCCGCCATTGAAGCGCTGATGGCCCAATGCCCGCATGAATAACGACTACGACCTCATCATCGTTGGTGCGGGTCTGGCCGGTAACTGCCTGGCATTGGCATTGAAAGACAGCGGCCTGCGCATTGCCCTGGTGGAAGCGGCCAGCCGTAGTCAGCTTCACGATTCGCCCGCAGGCGACAGGGCGCTGGCACTGGCGGCCGGCACCGTCGAATTGTTGCGCGCACTGAACGCCTGGCAGAACGCAGCCGACAAGGCCACGGCGATTCGTCACATTCACGTCTCCGATCGCGGCCATTTCGGCAAGGCCAGGCTGGCCGCCGATGATTACGCCGTCGATGCGCTGGGTTACGTCATCAGCGCCCGCGACATCGAGGACGAAGTAGCAACCTGCGTCGAAACCTGCGGCATAACCTGCTTCTATCAAACCCGCGTCGTCGGCACCCTATCGGCGCACGACGAAATTCATGTCAGCCTCAAGCGCGGCGAGTCATCCATCAACCTGAGCGCAAAACTGCTGGTGGGTGCCGACGGCGGCCAGTCCAGCGTGCGCAAGCTGCTGGACATTCCGCAACGAGCCACCGACTACGGCCAAACCGCACTGG
>Ga0207951_101099_pt1 | contig 10793 bp, 11 predicted proteins | sample Subbio12Aug_8Bad_FD_184830 | JGI IMG/M metagenome (GOLD analysis project Ga0207951, IMG submission 184830) | Serpentinite rock and fluid subsurface biosphere microbial communities from McLaughlin Reserve, California, USA - CR12Aug_8Bad (SPAdes) | ecosystem: Environmental > Terrestrial > Deep... | reverse complement strand
AGATGATGGCCAAGAATTTTCAGAAGGTCCGGGAGATACTGAAGAGGCAACTGGATGATTCGGCGGCTGGAAAGATTGTTCCCGCTGAGGCATTGAAGACCGCCCAGAAAGAGATCCAGGCTGTGATCAAATGATTCTTTTGTGAAGGGAAGGGGGGATGGCGCCCCCTTCCCCGTTGTGACCGTGTCTTAATGTCATTCTGAGTTCGGCACAGAATCAATGTGGAGATGGGCAATTCAACATGAGACGGACTTATCGTCTGACAACCTATGGTTATCTTCTTCCCGGCCTTTTTTTCATGGGGATATTCACTTTTATCCCGGTCTTTGTGTCGGCCTATCTTTCCCTGTTCCAATGGAATATCAACAACCCCGAACCCAATTTCACATGGTTTTCAAATTATATTGAGGTTTTCAAGGCTCCTCTTTTTTGGCTGGTTCTGAGAAATAATCTCATCTATGCGTTCACCACCATCCCCCTCAGCATGTCCCTTGCTCTTTTTTTAGCCATTCTGATCAACCAGAAGATGGGATGGATCAGGAGCCTTTACAGGGGAAGTTTGTTCTACCCGACGATGATTCCAATGGTTGCGGCGGCCATGCTATGGGTCTGGATCTTCAATCCGGGCCTTGGAATTTTCAATTACTACCTCGGGTTCCTGGGATTTCCGAAAATCGAATGGCTCTATGATATGCGCTACGCCTTGATCGCCATCATCATCATGAGCATCTGGAAGAACTTCGGTTATTATATGCTTATTTTTCTGGCAGGCCTTCAGGGCATCCCCAGCCATTATTACGAAGCCGCGGCCATTGAAGGAGCTACGGGATGGAAGCAATTCCGTTACATCACCTTTCCCATGCTCGCCCCAGCCACTCTTTTCGTATTCGTCGTGGCCATCATCTCCTCCTTTCAGGTTTTTGATCAGGTATTCGTCATGACCCAGGGCGGCCCCGGCGACCGGACCAATGTGCTGGTCTTTTACATCTACCAGCATGCGTTCCGGTTCTGGGATCTTGGGATGGGATCCACACTGACCACCCTCTTCATTCTTGGACTTCTGGCGGCGATCTGGCTGGTCTTCCGGGTGATCGGGAGGAGGGTCTATTATGAAGTTTAACCGTCATCTCAGAAATAAATCGGGTCTCCATCTTATCCTGATGGTCGTTTCTCTGATTACCGTAGCCCCTTATTTCTGGATTCTATCCACCTCCCTGAAATTTCGTACGGAGGTTTTTACCCAAACGCCGAAATGGATCCCCTGGCCCATCAATATCCAAAATTATCTTGAAATGTTTGAGATGGCCCCCTTCCATCTCTATCTTCTCAATACGATCATTGTGGTGACGGGTATTCTGGGGGTCCAGTTGGTGACCATCACCCTCGCTGCCTATGTCTTTGCGAGAAAGAATTTCTGGGGTAGGGAATTTTTCTTCTTCCTCTTCCTTATCCAGATGATGATACCTATTCATGCCACCTTTTTGCCGAACTTTTTAACGTTAAAGCAATTCGACCTCTTAAACACACGGGTTGCAATGATGCTGCCCTTCTTTGCCTCCGGATACGGGACCTTTCTCCTCCGGCAGGCGTTCCGGCAGATTCCAAGGGCTCTCGAAGATGCGGCGGTGATCGATGGATGCGGCGGGCTCCGATTCTTATGGCACGTCTTGATCCCTCTGGCCAAACCCACCCTGATCGCTTTCTCCATCATCAGCATTGTGAGCCACTGGAATGATTATCTGTGGCCGCTCATTGTCACGGATACGCCCGAAGTGAGAACGCTTACCATCGGACTTGGGATGTTCGTTCAGCAGGAGAGCGGGGCGGATTGGACCCTGTTGATGGCGGCGACCGCTTTTGTCACTGCGCCGATGTTGATCTTATTTTTAGTCTTTCAAAAGAAGTTTGTGGAGAGTTTCATGCTCAGTGGAGTGAAGGGTTGAGGAGGGATCTGTTGACAGAATACCTATCCTGGCCAAGCCAGAACCAAACAGGCTTTTGGTGTTGATAAAATTCGAAATCCGGGGGACTATCCTATAGTGGAGGATAAAGGTTATGGCAAGAGTCGTACTGGAAAACGTCTCGAAGCATTTTGGAACGGTCCAGGCGGTGAGGGATTTCAACCTCACGGTGGAGGACAAGGAGTTTGCCATCCTCGTAGGTCCTTCGGGATGCGGCAAATCGACCGCCCTCCGGATGATTGCGGGGTTGGAAGAGCCCGGGACCGGAACGATCTCCATCGGAGATCGAGTTGTCAACGACCTTCCCCCGAAAGACAGGGACATTGCCATGGTCTTTCAGGAGTATGCCCTTTACCCCCACATGTCGGTCTACAAGAATATGGCCTTTGGCCTTAAGCTGAGAAAGTTTCCGAAGAGTGAGATCGATCAGAGGGTGAGAGAGGCGGCAGAGATTCTGAGCATCCAGGACTTTCTCGACCGAAAACCGAAACAACTTTCCGGAGGACAGCGTCAGCGGGTGGCTGTGGGAAGAGCCATCGTCCGGAAACCTGCTGTCTTTCTCTTCGATGAGCCTCTCTCAAACCTGGATGCCAAGCTACGGGTGCAGATGCGGGCCGAACTCTCAAAACTTCACGACCGTCTTCAGACGACAATGATCTACGTCACGCACGATCAGATCGAGGCGATGACGATGGGGACGAAGATCGTGGTGATGAAGGACGGATGGATTCAACAGGTTGGTCCTCCCCTGGAGGTCTATAATTATCCGGTTAACCTCTTTGTGGCCGGCTTTATCGGCAGTCCGGTGATGAATTTTATTCCCTGCCGTATCCTTTCGAAGGATGGCCGTCTCGTCATCGATGCGGAGAGTTTCCAACTTCCCATTCCGGAGAAGAGGGCCCCCTATTATCAATCATTGATCGGAGCGGAGGCCATTTTCGGAATCCGGCCCAACGATATCTATGACCGGACCTTCGCCCCCGAACAATTCAAGGGAAATTCGATCCGCTCGGTGATCGATGTGATTGAGCCGCTGGGCTCGGAGATCCATCTCAATGTGACCGCAGGGAAGTATAATCTTGTGGCGGCGGTGGATGTTCAGACCCTATACCGGGTCCATCAGGAGATCGATCTCGCTTTGGACCTCGACAGGATGCATATGTTCGCAAAAGATTCTCCGAATCTGCGGATTAAAGCAGAGCGTTAGACTCTCACCCTCCCCCTATCCCCCTCGCGTCAAGGGAGGGGGATTTTAAGCGTTCCCTCTCCCCTTGCGGGAGAGGGTTAGGGTGAGGGGAAAGGATATTATGTTTAAAGGATTTATTTTTGATCTGGATGGTACAGTTTATCTGAGCGACAGGCTAATCCCCGGAGCGGATCAGGTAATTCAGCGACTCCGGGAAACCGGTAGAAAGGTTGTCTTCCTCTCCAACAAGCCGCTTCAGACCCGCGAGGATTATGCGGAGAAACTGACCCGCCTCGGCATTCCGACCCGGCCTGAGGAAGTGATCAATTCCACCTTTGTAATGATCAATTATCTCAAAAAGATTGGACCTCAAGCCAGACTTTTTGTTGTGGGAGAAACTCCTTTTGTTGAGGAATTGAAAAAGGCTGGTTTTGTGATCACGGAAGAACCCAAAGAGATCGAATATGTGGTCGTTGCCTTTGACCGGACATTCGATTACCGGAAACTGAACATTGCCTATCAAGCGATTAAGTTAGGAGCCCATTTTGTCGCCACCAATCCGGACCGCACCTGCCCGGTGGAAGGGGGAGAAATTCCGGACTGCGCGGGAATGATTGCGGCGATCGAAGCGGTGACCGGTAAGAAAGTGGAGGTTATCGTTGGCAAACCTTCTCCCATCATGGTTCAAACTGTTTTGGAAGTGATGGAATTAAGACCGGAGGAATGTATTCTCATCGGAGATCGGATGGAAACCGATATCAAGATGGGGAAAGAAGCCGGGATTGCCACGGGAATTGTTTTGACAGGCGTTACCGATGAGAAGACCCTGAAAGAATACAGACATTCTTCCCTCCAACCCGACTTCGTCTTCCAGAGCATTGCCGACGTCGAGAATTTACTGATAGGGTGATCCTCTCTCGCATTCCTCTCCCTTGGGGGAGAGGGTCGGGGTGAGGGGGAAAATGTTGACAGAAAGCAGATAGCATCCATCAATTCCCGTTTAGCCTTGACTCTGTTTAAGGAAAAACAGTATAATTTTTTCAAAGGAGAGATGCTATGCAAAAAATTGAGATAAACACTCCTGAGCCAGAAAAGGCACTTCCTGTTCTTCGGGATGCCATCGAAAGACAGAAACGGGTTCTTTATCAAAGCCTCACCCAAACTCAGGATCGAATTCAAGAATTAGCCTCTCGTCTTAATGTAAATCCTGATCTTCTTTTGGCAGGGAAAGTGCCTCATCCCGAAAATCAAGACATGGATCTTCTGGAGCTGGAAGGTGAATTGGAGATACTTCGTCATTTACGAGAACAGTTAGAGAGCCTAGAACACCTGAAGATATGTCCTTAAAAGACTACCTGACTACCCTGGAAGCCCTTATAGCAGAAACACCTTTTGTTACATCGGTATCTTTCAGCTATGATGAACGTCCTCCCACTGCCGGCCTGGTAAAAGGAACCATTTTTTTTGATGATAAATCCCATCTTGATTTCAAAGAATTCATCATCACTCAGCCAACACTCCAGATCATCAAATATGCCTATAACTATCGAAAGGAACATCTCCTTATCTTCCGCTATGATAATGCAAATGACCCAGCAGCGAGGAACCTTCCAACGTATCCATCCCATAAACATGTCCCCGGAGACATTCTTGAAGCACAACAACCTTCCTTAAGCCAGGTGCTACAAGAAATTCTCCCAAAAATAAAATTTCCATAAGATCAATTTCTAACCAAAAATATTTGAAATTTTGCTGCTAAGCCTCCTCCCCCTTCGACGGGGGAGGATAGAGGTGGGGATGGACAAAGGGAATTTGGTCCCCCTCCCCTCAATCCCCTCCCGCAAGGGGAGGGGAGATTCTTAGTGGGTCAAAATGTTAGAAGAAAATTCTCAGATTTAATCGTGTTAGAATTTAATGTGATAAGTCTATGGCAATCGAAAGATATTTGGGAGTTCCAGGAAGAAGAGATTTTTAAAAAAAGGCAAAAAGCCTACCTTGACAGTTGGTGATAGAATTACAATTGCCACCCTGTCAAGAATAAGGATTTGATCCAACAGATGCCGTGAAATCTGGCAACAATTTCCTGTAGTCATGATTCCCAAGTCTTGCTCTGTAATCCAATATTTCTAAACGTAGTGGATGAGATGAGTACAGAAGTTTATCCTCCCAAGAGTCACTTAGAATCCAAGTTGCCAATGATTGAATTATAGAGTCTTTGCAGAATGTATGGAGAATCTCGTTGACTTTGAACATTGATCTTGATACTGTTCAGGACAGAAAAAAGAGGCGTAGGAGCAAAGAATAATCGGCAGGTAGTGGCTCCGGATCGCTCGAATCAAAGGGATGATTGAAGAGATCAGGAAGAAGGTAAAAACTGGCGATTACAGGTTGACCTTACACGCTTTTGAGCGATGTGTGGAGCGCGACATTTCGCCAGACGAGCTAAAAGAGGTTATAATATCAGGGGAGATCATAGAAAGTTATCCTGAGGATAAATACGGTCCCAGTTGCTTGATTTGGGGAATGACAGAAAGAGGGAGAATATTACATGTTCAATGCTCCTTAAACCCGATATGGATCATTACGGCATATGATCCAACATTGAACCCTGAAGAATGGGATGCAGACTTTAAAAGGAGGCAATAGACTGTGAAATGTGCGGCATGCCATACTGAGCTCGTCAAGAAGAAGGGAGAAATTGATCTCAGGATCAACGGTAAGCTCTATATTGGAAGGAATATTTCTTATGAAGAATGCCCTTCGTGCGGGGAGAAGGTCTTATCCCCGGAGGTAAGCCAGAACTTATACGAAAAAATTAAACATGGGGAATTCGCTGAAGAAACATTGAGGATACCTATCTTGGAAGGAACCTATGTTTGATAGTTGGACCCCAAAGGATTTTTAGCTGAAAGATTTTAGGAGAGCTAAGTCGGACACTTAGGTTACCCCATCTCCCTATCTCCGTTTCTCCCCATCTTTTAGTTTTAAGAGAGGGCGTCTCTCAATATCTGGATCGGATGGAGTACCCTCAGGCCGGTGAGGTGACGGATCTGCATGCGGCATCCTTCGCAGTCCGTGAGAATGACTTCAGGACTTAAGCGATCAATCGCTTCCTTTAAATCCTTGCCGATTTTCTGAGATATTTCATATTTTTCTTTTTTGAAACCAAAGGTTCCGCCCAGGCCACAGCAATCTGCTTCAATATTGTCAATTTCCAGACCTGGAATGAGCCGGAGGATTTCAAGGGCGGGAAGACCGATCCCAAGAGACCTGAGGTGGCAGGGAGCAAAGTAGGCGACTTTGAGCGGCATTTCTTTGAACAGCGCACGGAGGTCCCCTGATTCTTTTAGATTTCTTAAGAACTCGAAAAGGTCATAGAGATGGTTTGCCACTTTTTCGGCATTCGGTATAGCGAGGAGGCGGCTATACTCATGTTTGATCATGTGGCCGCAACTGGTCGATGAAAAAACAATATCCGAACCTGAACGAACAGTGGAGAGAAGGGATGGGACATTCCACAATCCCATTTTTCTTGCTCCATTGAAATCTCCATTGCCGAGCATGGGAATGCCACAGCATCGCTGGGGAGGCAGGATGACTTCAAAACCGTTTGCCTCAAGAACCTGAACCGTGGCTTTTCCCACATCCACTTCATTCGTGTTGACATAACAACCGTAGAAATAAGCGACTTTTTTCTTACCCGTTGAGTGATGCCCCCCGAACCATTGCCGGAAGGTCGGGGATTGATATCCGGGAAGCTCTCTTCTTCGGTCAATTTTTAGAAGAGCTTCTGCCGCCCATTTTATAACAGGGTTTTTTAAGAGAAGATTGAGGACGGGAGAGAAGAGGGAACCCAGCCGACCAAAAAGGGAGATATGGGTGAGAAGCCAATCGCGAAAAGGCATTCCCTTTTCATCCAGATATTTTGCTTTCGCGATCAGGTTCAGCTCGGAGATATTCACTCCTGCTGAGCAGACCGTATCGCAGAGATGACAGCCGATGCAGAGGTCGATCCACGGATCTGCCGAAGGCCCCTCTGTCTTGCGAAATCGCTCTGCTCCGGGACCGGCCTGTTTGGGGCCTGGAAAAAGAGGAGTGACCCGGGAGACCGGACAGACCGCCATGCAGGCCGCGCAACGGATACAAACATCGGCATTGCTTTTAGGCCGAACCCCCTTTGTCATTGCAATAGCCATAAGTTAAACCAAATCTGGTCTGGCAAAAATCCGAAACAGAGAAGTTAAACCCTAAACTCGAAACTCTAAACTCTAAACAAACTCAAATGTTCAAACCATAAACTCAAAACCTTATAATCTTTTGAGTTTTGGATTTGTTTAGATACTTACACCAGAAAGTCTGAGAATTTATCTCTAACTTTCTATGAGATGTCTCGAATAAATCTCCCCTCCCCACGGCGGGAGGGGATGAAGGGGAGGGGGGACCAATCGGTCTCTGTTTTGTCCACCCCCACCCGCACCCTCCCCCGTCGAAGGGGGAGGGAATTATTTAGAAAATTTCAAATATCTTTGTTTAGTGTTTAGAGTTTAAGCCATTTTGGATGTCGTGCTTCGAATTTAAAAAACCTCTATACCCTCTGCTCTAAAACCCTTTTTGCTGCCCAATATCCTGTGGCGATTTCAATTCCTTCTCTTGATTTCTCATCCAGGCAGTGATGCCCTGACAGGATCGTTCCAGCGAGCAGGACATTTTCCAATATCGGCTCCCCTGTCTCGTCAATGGGACGGAAAGAGGAGTCGGTTAAAATGCCCATCCGGTGAATGGGATGTTCATCAAAGAAGGATTTCCCAAACCATTCTTCCTGTGACCCGGGTTGAGAAACCGGTAGATTGAAAATGGGTTCTGATATCCTTTCCCGGTCAGCCATCAATCCGCCTCCGATAAAACGGCCTGTGGCAAGGATGAAGCGATCGGCAGAATAGAAGTTAGAAACAGGAGGATTAAAGACATAGACTCCTTCACATCTCTTATTCTTTATAGAAACCTTTGCAACCGAATGCCCCAGCAGGAATGTCACCCCCTTGCGGATCAACCATTCCTTAAACCGGTTATAGATTCTCATCCCCGGGATGGAAGGGGGGAGCGTGGGAATTTCAAATACCTCAACCCCAATCTTTTCTTCCAAATCCCTTTTAACTTTTATGGGGTCATTCATTCCTAAGATGGCAGGGAAACCGACACAGGTTTCACCGCTAAGATTCTTTTTGATCTCCTGCCCAATCTTTTTTCTAAAAACCTCCTTTTCCATCCATCTTGAAAGGGCGGTAGCAGAGATCTCCTGGCCGGGGGTCTCAGGAAGGGAAAGGGCAATCCCACGCCAGTTAAGCGGGCCGGCGACATAACCGGCATAAAAATCCCTGAATCCCTTAAACCCCACAATAAGCCCCTTCTTTTCCTTACCAAAGGCTCCGGCAACCATTGTGTCAGGGATGAGATAGGTCGGCCTCATCGTTCCTGCACCGGTTGGGAGAAAGCAATTTTCATCTCCTATGGTTTGAAAAGAGTAGGGGGGATGGAAAAGGGAAGTAAATAATGAAAGACCTTCTTCAATCCCTTTTAATCCAACTTTTGAGTAGGGGTGTTCGGGGTGATCCTGAATCCATTGAGAAAGGCCATCTCTCAACCTTGTCGTTTCCGGTCCCGCCAAAAGCGGGATTCCCAATACATCGATCGTATTGGAGAAGAGGGTAAGACAACCCATTCCTTTTCCGACGATCAGGACCTTCCTGCCGGCCTCTGCCGCCGTTTTAGCCGCCATCAACCCGGAGAGACCCATCCCGATGATGATGAGATCGTAGTGCATCAATGCCTCGCCCCCCCTCCCTAACCCTCCACCTCGAGGGGGGAGGGGTGGGTGGGGGTGAGATTAAAAATTCCTTTATAGATCGACTCGATCAATTCTTCCTCTCTAACAGAGGCTCCCCAGAGGACCGGCCGGATTCCCTTCCATCTCTCCTCAAGAAAGCCCTTCAGTATTTTGTTGGGATTTCCCTCAGTCAATCCCAACTCGTTTAACACTCCCAATAGCCGGTAGACGCAGAAACCTCCCTGGCAGGTTCCCTTGGCGAGGCGGGTTCGATGGAGAATATCCTGAAGATTCTTTAATTTTCCTTCCCTCCATACTTCCTCAACCTCTTCCCTCCGGACCAGTTCGCAATCACATAGGGTCTCCACTTTACACAATGTTTTAAGACGGTCCTTGAGGCCTGAGGGTTTCTCAGCGCCGGGGAGAGGATTTAAGTGGGTGGCGCAAGAAACATTGATTCCCATTTTCCGGCAGAGAAGGTCAGATGCCTTTTCCGCCATCAACCGGAAGGTGACCAGTTTTCCTCCAGTGATGGTGATCAGATTCATTATTCCGTCCCTCTTTTCGTGATCGATCAGAACAAATCCCCTGCTGATGGCGCGATCATCGCCTTTTTCTCCGGATTGGAAGAGAGGTCTGATGCCCGCATAGGCCCGGATGAATCGGGTTTCTTCGATAGCCGGAAGCATCTTTGATGTTTCTCTGATCAAGAGGGAAACTTCTCGGGGAGTGACCTCAAAATTCTCGGCGTCTTCAAGACGAACGGAGGTTGTTCCAAGAATGGAGACTGTATGGTTCGGCACGATGATATCTCCATCCGAAGGGGGCCGGCAACGGTTGATCACCCTGTGAGTGAGCCTTTGGTTGGCGATGAGCATCGAACCCTTTGAAAGGGCCATGGCAATATGAAGTCCTGCCAATTTCAGGAGTTGATCTGCCCAGGCTCCGGTGGCATTGATGATATAAGCGGCTTCAATCAGATATTCCTCTCCGTGGAGAAGGCCTTTTGCAAAGACGGTTTTCACTTTATCTCCATCCACCAGGAGGGAGGTGATTTCTGTGTGGAGAAGAAATTTTGCTCCGTGAGCCTCTGCGTCCTTTGCATTTGCGAGGACCAGTTCGAATGGATCGATGGCTCCGTCCGGAACTTTGACCGCGCCCAGGAGATCCGGATTGAGTCCGGGTTCCAATGAGAGGGCTTCGTCCCGGGACAGGAGATGGGCGGGGAGGGGTGTCTCTTCGCAGGCTTGAATAAATCGATCCCTGAAATCGAGGCCGTCTTCGGGAAGAGAGACGAAAAGGCCGTCTGTTTCCTCTATACAGTGGGGAGCAATTTTTCTCAGAATCCTGTTTTCAGCGATGCACTCACGCGCCGCTTCTGGGTCGGATACAACGTATCTTCCGCCGCTGTGAAGGAGGCCATGATTTCTTCCGGAGGCTCCTGATAAAAAATCTCCCTTTTCAATTAAGAGAGAAGGGATTCCTCGCAGAGATAAATCTCTCAGTATCCCCGCACCGGTGGCCCCCCCACCGATGATTAAGACTTCTGTCTGAAGTTTCATTGAAAATTCTCTTGGCTTCGTCATTGGATTCAAATATTTGATCTCATCGACGATGGCTTTTTTTAACGAGATTCTCACTCTTTGTCAAGGAAAACAGAGGGGCGTTAGCTAAAGTTTAAAACTGGACAGTTTATATCAATTTAGCCTTTTGAAAAAAGACATGAAATAGATCGTCCCTTGAGGTTGTCTTTCCTGCGAAAGCAGGAATCCAGTTTCTTTAAAAACCTCCCTGGATTCCCGCCTGCGCGGGAATGACAGTC
>Ga0207951_101097_pt1 | contig 10796 bp, 9 predicted proteins | sample Subbio12Aug_8Bad_FD_184830 | JGI IMG/M metagenome (GOLD analysis project Ga0207951, IMG submission 184830) | Serpentinite rock and fluid subsurface biosphere microbial communities from McLaughlin Reserve, California, USA - CR12Aug_8Bad (SPAdes) | ecosystem: Environmental > Terrestrial > Deep... | reverse complement strand
GCTTCATCGGCTCATTCATTATACCTTCGCCAAGTTTAACGCTGGCATTATCAATAAAAAGAATTGAGTCAAACGTTTTCTTAAGTTCTTTGCTTTCAAAGTTTTTCATTTCCATCGACTTTGAATAAAGAATAACTTCTCCAACTTTGAAATCAGCTTTTGGTGCTGCAATCCAGTAATCCTTTCCGTTTTCAGTTACATGTAAGTAAGTGTAATCGGTCACCTGAATTACTTCCATTACAATTGCCTTATGTTGGTCAGGATTTACAGCTGTATTTGGTTTTCCTGTTGTCTGCTCTTCATTCTTAGAACACGCAGAAAATACTAATGAAACTATAATTAGAATAATTATTTTGAACCGCATTATGTAACCCTTATTTTTATAATTAGCACGACAAATATAACTAAAAGTCCCTTCTGAACTAAAGGGGATGTATATTTGCACATTAATTTTGAGGAAGCTGTGAATAAAATAATTCTCAGGAAGAACGAAGAAAGAAGAATTAAAAAGGGTCATTTGTGGGTCTTTAGCAACGAGATTGATAAGATAGAGCAGGGTGAAGAGTGTAGAGTGAAGAATGGTGAATTGGTAGATGTATACGACTTCAGGGAAAATTTTATTGCAAAGGGATTTTATAATTCCAATTCATTAATTGCAGTTAGAATTCTTTCTTACGATAAAGAGATTAATCTCGACACCCTATTTGAAGATAATTTAACAACAGCATTTAATTTCAGAAAATCAGTTTATTCTGAAAGAGAATCATTTAGAATGGTTTTTAGCGAAAGCGATTTTCTACCCGGACTTATAATTGATAAATATAACAGAACATTTGTAATTCAAGTCTATTCATTCGGTATGGAAAAAAATATTGAACTGATAAATAGAATCCTGATCGATAAATTTTCTGCAGAAAATATTTTTACCAGGAACGAGGAGTATTTTAGAAAGCTTGAGAGATTGCCGGTTGAAGATAAAGTTTATAATGGAAACATCAATAGTGAAGTTATAGACGATGGCTTTGTTAAGTACAAAATTGATTTTGAAAATGCGCACAAGACCGGATTTTATTTCGATCAATGCGATAACCGTGAGTTTGCCGGTAAGTTATGCCGCGGTAAAAAAGTTCTGGATTGCTTTAGTAATTCCGGCGGATTCGGGTTACATGCTTTATTAAATGGTGCCTCAAGTGTAACATTTGTTGATTCATCCAAACAATTAATTGAAAATGTTAAGAGTAATTATCAATTAAACGGTTTTACTGCAGATGCAAACTTTGTTGATTCGGATGTTTTCGATTACATGGAAAAATGTGTTGGTGAGAAGAAAAAATTTGATGTTATTATTATTGATCCCCCAGCATTTGCTAAAAATAAAAAGTCTCTTGCAACTGCAATTAAAGGGTATGAAAAGTTAAATAAGCTTGCAATGGAGACAGTTAATAAAGACGGATTACTTTTTACTTCAAGCTGTTCATTTCATCTTAAGGAAGATCAATTTATAGAGATAATTAACAGAGCAGCACTTAAATCCGGCAAGAACGTTCAGATCTTCTATTTTAACAATGCTTCAAAGGATCATCCATCGTTACCTTCTATGGAGGAAACGGTTTACTTAAAATTTGCGGCGTTAAAAGTTACCTGAATTCATTGATGTTGTTAAAAAATCTTTCGTCCAGTCAAATCTAAAATTCATATATTTACCATCCGAAATTGGACTTTTAACAAAAATTAACAACAATTAAGAAACATTACTCTGCTCCATTTTGTAGAAACAAACAGTTTTCAAAATAAAAAGGTGGATAAATTGGATATTACAGCTCTCAATGAAAAAATCCGACGAGAAAGCGAGTTCATCGATATTCTATTAAACGAAATTGGACAGGTCATTATCGGGCAGAAGCAGATGCTCGAACGGCTCGTAATAGGATTATTGGGAAACGGACATATTCTTTTAGAAGGTGTTCCGGGACTTGCAAAAACGCTTGCAATTAAATCTCTTGCTTCCTCTATGAAAGCAAAATTCCAGAGAATTCAATTCACACCGGATTTGCTTCCGGCTGATCTTATAGGAACACTTATTTATAATCAGAAGGACGGAAATTTTACAATTAAAAAAGGTCCTATCTTTGCAAATTTTATTTTAGCAGATGAAATTAACCGGGCGCCCGCAAAGGTTCAAAGCGCTTTGCTTGAAGCGATGCAGGAGCGGCAAGTTACAATAGGCGAAAATACATTTAAGCTTGATGATCCATTCCTTGTATTAGCAACTCAAAATCCCATCGAACAGGAAGGAACTTATCCTTTACCGGAAGCTCAGGTTGACCGTTTTATGCTCAAGGTTAAGATTACTTACCCGAACCGTGAAGAAGAACAGAAAATTATGAAAATGAATTCAACGGGCGAATTACCGATGCCTCAGCAGGTTATTAATCCAGAGGATATTATTAAAGCGAGAAAATTAGTAAGTGAAATTTATGTTGATGAAAAAATTGAGAAATATATTCTTGATATAGTTTTTGCTACAAGGAACTCGAAGGAATATGGTCTTGATGAATTAACAGAGCTTATTCTTTACGGAGCATCACCGCGTGCATCAATAAACCTTGCATTAGGCGCGCGTGCAATGGCATTTGTAAGAAGAAGGGGTTATGTAATTCCTGAAGATGTCCGTTCGATCTGTATGGATGTTCTCCGTCATAGAATCGCTGTTACTTACGAAGCTGAAGCTGAAGATATTACTTCTGAAACAATTATTTCCAAAATATTAAACAAGATTGAAGTACCGTAATAAATATTTGATCATGCTCTTGCTCTTACTCATAAACTTGATCAGTAATAAATAAGTAAAAATTTATGCTTACAAAAGAACTGTTAAAACAGGTCAAGCAAATAGAAATCCGCACAAGGGGAATTGTTAATGATGTATTCTCCGGTGAGTATCATTCCGTATTCAAAGGAAGGGGAATGGAGTTTTCTGAAGTGCGCGAATATCAAATTGGAGACGATGTTAGAAGTATCGATTGGAATGTAAGTGCCCGATTCGGTCACCCATTTATAAAAGTATTTGAAGAAGAACGCGAACTGACAGTTATGCTGCTTGTTGATTTAAGCGGTTCACTTGTATTCGGTTCAGTTGATAAAACCAAACAGCAGATTGCAGCAGAGTTAAGCGCTATTCTTGCATTCTCTGCACTAAAGAATAATGATAAAGTTGGTTTAATTTTATTTACAGATAGAATTGAGAAATTTATTCCACCTAAAAAAGGTAAGAGTCACTCTTTACGTATTATTAGAGAAGTACTTTCATTCGAACCGCAAGGAAATAAAACAAACATCCGTTCCGCGTTAGAATATTTTAATCATACAATTAAAAAGAAAGCTATCGTATTTCTCATCTCAGATTTTTACGATATCGGTTACGAAAAGATTTTGAGAATAGTTGGAAAGAAGCACGACCTGATAGGAATTGTATTAAGCGATCCAAGGGAAAAAGAAATTAGCGGTTCAGGATTAATTAAGTTCCGTGATGCCGAGACCGGAGATATCCGTTATGTTGATACGGACAGCAAGGATTTCAAATTGCATTTTAGAGAAACTCAAAAACGATTTGATAATTATAGAAAACAACTCTTTATCTCGAGCCGGCTGGATTCAATTAATGTTCAATCAGGCGGTTCTTATATTAAACCGCTGGTTGATTTTTTCAAAATGAGAGAAAGAAGATGGTGAAAACTTTACGGCTCCTTCCGGTTATTTTTCTTTTTGCATTCCTATCTTCTTATGCTCAGGAAATGACTGTCAGTGCTTCAACCGACACAAGCAGTTACATGGTTGGTGATTATATAACATATACAATTGAAATCCGCCACGATAAATATTTTGCTGTTTATGTCCCTTCGATAAAGGATAGTGTAAAAGTGCTCGATTTTATCAGGGCACTCCCGGTTGAAAAGAAAAACGTAGGTGAAAATGTTGTAGAATATCATAAATTTATTTTTTCTAAATATGATTCAGGCAAAGTTACTATTCCACCTATTCAATTAGCATACACCAAGTATCAAAGCGGTAATAAAATTTTCATTAATACTAATCCTGTTTCAATTGTTGTTCACACATTACCGGTTAATACTCAGGAGGATATCAGAGATGTAAAAGAACCTATGAAGTTACCTCCCAACTGGTTATTAATTGCTATTATTATTTTACTTGCTGCCGGATTATTAATTGGGGGCTATTTCCTGTATAGATATTACAAAAAGAAAAAGGAAGGGGTTGTTGAATCAATACCGGAAATTAAAATTCCACCTTATGAAGTAGCACTTAATCAATTACATGTACTTGAAGAGAAGAAATTGTGGCAACAGGGATTAATTAAAGAGTATCATTCGGAAATTACGGAAATTATCAGAAGATACTTCGAAGAGAGATTTAATTTCAGGGCTCTGGAAATGACCTCTGCGGAAATACTTGCTGTATTAAGTTATCTTGATAATGGTAAATTAATTGTAGATACTGCCAATAAATTTTTTAGTAATGCCGATCTTGTAAAGTTTGCAAAGTTCCAACCAATCCCTACGGTTAACGATGAGATGATGAGTCAGGCATTTCAAATTGTTAATGAGACAATTCCAAAACCGGTTGTAGCAGAGGAAAACCAAAATGTTCAATGATATTTCATTTGCTTATCCGTTGGTTTTGTATTTGTTAATTTTATTGCCGGCGCTCTTTTATTATTTCTGGAGAAAAAGGGATCGGCTTACACCCAATATAACTTTTACTTCCTTACAAATTTTTAGTGATGTGCCTAAAAGTTTGAGAGAAAAACTGATCCATTTACCGGCAATATTAAGAGTTATTGCTATTGCTCTTCTAATTATTGCACTGGCTCGGCCCCAAACATTTTCCAGCGGTGAAAATATTTACACCGAGGGAATTGATATTGCTATGGTTCTTGATATTTCCGGCAGTATGCTTGCAGAAGATTTTAAACCGAACCGCCTTGAAGCTGCTAAAAAAGTTATTGATGATTTTATTAAAGGAAGAACCAACGATAAAATTGGTCTTGTTATTTTTTCAGGTGAGAGTTTTACTCAATGCCCGTTAACAATTGATTACTCTGTTCTGCGTAATCTTCTTAAAGAAATTTACAGCGGAATGATTCAGGATGGAACAGCTATTGGTAATGCTATTGCAAATGGGGTAAACCGTTTGAAAGACAGCAAATCCAAAAGCAAGGTTTTAATTTTATTAACAGACGGTGTTAACAATGCCGGTGAAATTGACCCGGTTACGGCGGCACAAATTGCTCAACAGTTTGGTATAAGAATCTACTCCGTTGGAGTTGGAACAATGGGTGAAGCTCCGTATCCGTTTCAAACTCCATTTGGCAAAAGATATCAAATGGTTCCGGTAGAGATTGATGAATCTTTGCTAAAACAGATTTCGAATATAACCGGCGGTAAATATTTCAGAGCTACCAATAACAGAAAACTGATTGAAATTTATGAAGAGATTGACAGACTGGAAAAAACGAGAGTTGAGATCACTTCATACCGTCATGCAAAAGAACTCTACTTTAATTGGGCATTTGCCGGGTTCTTAATTTTATTACTGGAATTCGGTTTGTCGAGAACTTATTTAAATAAATTACCATAATGGAATAAATAGATTTTTCTAATCATAAATGATCTTGAAATAAAAAATATATGATTCGTTTTGCAAATATAGAATTTATTTATGCGTTGATTTTGATTCCGGTTCTAATTGCATTATTCTGGTATACATCAACCAGGCACAGCAAAATGTTAGAAATATTTGCCGGAACTAAACTGCATAATATTCTCTTTCCGCTAAGGAGTAAATTCAAATCGAGTTTTAAGTTTGGTATGTATTTATTGAGCATTACTTTTCTGCTAATTGCGCTGGCAAATCCTCAGGTAGGTACAAAGATAGAAGAGGTTAAACAAGTAGGAATTGATGTTTACATTATATTGGACGTTTCTAAAAGCATGCTTGCAGAAGATATTAAACCGAGCCGGCTTGAAAAAGCTAAATTCGAAATCTCAAAATTAATTCAACGTTTAAAAGGTGATCGTATCGGTCTAATTGTTTTTGCCGGACAAGCTTACGTACAGATTCCACTTACATCGGATTATGCTGCGGCAAATCTCTTTCTCTCTGCTGTTGATGTTTATTCTGTCCCTCAACCCGGAACTGCAATAGGTCCCGCATTGGAACTTGCATTAAAATCATTCAGATATGATGACGGGACAAAAAAAGCCATTGTGCTTATTACTGATGGTGAAGACCATGAAGGCGAAATTGACGCGGCAGTTTCTGATGCTAATTCTAAAGATGTTGTAATATATGCTATCGGACTCGGTTCGCCTACAGGAGTTCCAATTCCTGTTTATAGTCAGGCCGGTGTTCAGTCAGGATACAAGAAAGATAACCAGGGAAATATTGTCATTACCAAACTTGATGAAGCTACATTAAAATCGATTACTGAAAAAGGAAATGGAAGATATTACCGCGGTTCTAATACCGAAGATGAACTTGAAGCGATTTATAACGACCTTTCTAAAATTGAACAATCGGAATATGGTTCTAAAAAAATTACTGAGTATGAAGACCGTTTTTACTATTTTCTTTTGCCGGCTATTTTGATTCTATTAATTGACTTTTTTGTTTCGTCAAATAAATCTAAGTTATTTATGCGATTCGAAAAATTGAGAGAGGTGGAACAATCATGAATAAATTTGTATTGATTATTCTACTCATTATTCCTGTTTTTTCATCGAACTTTGCGCAAAGTAAAAGAAGTTTAATTAACGATGGAGTAGAACTATATAAAAACAATAAATATTCTGATGCCGAAGTTAATTTTAAGAAAGGTCTTGAAAAAGATGCTGAATCGTTTCATGGTCATTTTAATTTAGGAGATGCTTATTATAAACAGGGAAGGTACGATGAGGCAATTCAATCATTTAAAAACTCGCTTGCTCTTACAGAAAATAAAAATGACAAAGCTAAAATTTATCATAATATCGGCAACTCGTTCCTTAAATCCCAGAAATTTCCTGAAAGCATAGAGGCTTATAAGAATTCGCTTAAACTTAATCCGGATGACCTTGAGACAAAGTATAATCTCTCCTATGCTTTAAATATGATGAAACAGGATCAGAATAAACAACAGCAGCAACAGAATAAAGACAATAAGGATCAGAATAAGGATCAGCAACAGCAGCAAAATCAAAATAAAAACGATCAAAATAAAAACCAGGATAAGCAGAATCAGGATCAACAGAAGCAGCAACAGCCCAAAAACGAAATTTCTAAAAATGATGCCGAGAGAATTCTTGAAGCATTAAAAAATAATGAACGCGATTTACAGAAAAAATTAAGACAGAATAAAGGTCAACCTGTTGTTAGAGAAAAGGACTGGTGAGACCTTAGACTTAGTAAAGAGTGCAAAGTGTAGAGAGCAAAGTGAAGAGTGAAATGTGTAGAATTGGAAATATCAATATCTGTTTTGATAATGAAATTATTCTAAAGTGATATATGAATAGTAAAAGCAAAATAAAATTTCTAACAATCGTTTTATTAATTGTAATTGGATTGGTTGGAAATTCATTTGCACAGGAATTCAACGCAAGTGTTGATAGAACTGTGGTTGGTCAATACGATCGGTTTCAGGTTTATTTTACTTTTAATGGCAGCGATGTTAATAACGTCCGCGATTTTAGACCACCTAACTTTTCAGGATTCAGAGTTCTATCAGGACCTAATCAGTCTACAAGCATGCAGATAATAAATGGAAAGGTATCGGCGTCCTTATCATTTGTTTATATTTTGCAGCCAACAAATGTAGGTGATTATTCTATCGGTCAGGCAACTGTTGAGTTTTCCGGAAAGACTTACAAAACTAATCCGTTAAATATAAAAGTAGAAAAGGGAACACCTCAGCAGCAGCAGCAAAGTAATGGCGGTTATACTGATGAAGAACTTTCTAAAAATGTTTTTATTGTTGCTGAATCTAATAAGAGCCGTGTTTATTTGGGTGAGCAATTAACCGTTACGTATAAGCTTTATACCAAATTAAATATTTCATCACCTCAAATTACAAAGCTCCCTCAGTATCAGGGTTTCTGGGCTGTAGAAGTCGATCCTGCTCAAACAATTACTTTCGATATTGGAATGTATAAAGGTGAGCGTTACAGAGTTGCAACAATTAAAAAAGTTGCATTGTTTCCTACTAAAACCGGTCAGCTTAGTGTAACTCCTTTTGAATTGAATATTCCTGTAATAGTTAAGAAGAAAAGAACCGGTAACGATATATTTGATGAATTCTTCAACGATTCATTTTTCGGCAGAACAGAAACGGTTGACTACCTTGCTAAATCAAACACACTTAAAATTGATGTTGAACCATTACCATCATCGGTCGCACCATCATCTTATAATGGTGCCGTAGGTAATTTCAACTTCAAAGCAGAAATTGATAAGAATAAAGTTGTTACGAACGAAAGCATTATGCTTAGATTAACCCTCTCGGGAAGTGGAAATATACAATTGTTGAAAGCACCCGAACCGCAATTACCTTCGGGTATTGATAAATATGATCCTAAAGTATATGATAATGTTAATAAAGGTTCTGTTGTCTCCGGTCAGAAAATTATTGAGTACTTAATTGTACCGAGGGTTGCCGGTGATAAAGAAATTCCTCCTATGGAATTTTCTTATTTCAATCCGGAACAAAGAAGATATATTACATTAACTTCTCCAACTTTCAAGATAAATGTTGTGAAGGGAGAAGGTCAATACGAACCGCTTGCCGGAAATTATTCAAAGTCGGATGTTAAACTATTGAATGAAGATATTAGATTTATCAAAACTTCGGATTTTAATTTAAGACCCAGACAGGAAAACTCGATAATTAAAACATGGTTCTGGTTATCATTGGTTTTACCTGTAATATTTTTGTTGACTGCTGTAAATTATAGAAAGAGACAGGAAAAACTTTACGGAAACTTGCAGTTGCTGAAATTTCAGAAAGCTGAAAAAGCCGCACGTCAGAGATTAAAATTAGCAAGGCGTGCATTGGATCAAAGCAATATTTCGGAATTTTATTCAGAACTATCCCAGGCGCTTTATGGATATCTTGAAGATAAACTTAGTATTCAAAAATCTGAATTCACTCTTGAAAGTGCTTTGGAGAGACTTGGCAAAAAGAATGTAAACGAAAATTTAATTTCAAGGGTAAGAGAAATAGCGGAAAAATGTGAATTCGTTCGCTTTGCACCTCAGGGTGAAACCTCTGCATCTGCAACAGAAATCTATAATGAAGCTGTTAAATTGATTGTTGAAGTTGATTCCTCTCTGGAGAAGAAACGATGAAAAAAATAATAAGTTATTTAGATAATTCTTCTTACAGGTTGGTTTCTATATACCGTCTTCTACTTGTTGCTGTTTCATTATTAGTTTTATCGCCATATCTTTTTGCACAATCGCCTGATGATTTGATTAAGGAAGCCAATAAATTATATCAGGAACAGAAATTCGATGAAGCAATATCAACATATACGAAAATTCTATCTCAAGGGTATGAGAGTTCATCCCTGTATTATAATCTTGGCAACGCATATTTCAAAGCGGGTAACTTAGGAAGTGCAATTGTGAATTACGAAAAGGGACTTAAATTATCTCCCGGCGACGATGATATCTCATATAATTTAAGAATTGCCAATGCACGGACTGTTGATAAAATTTCTGAACTACCGAAACTATTTATTGTTGAATGGTGGAACTTGTTGATAACATCTTTTTCAACATCTGGCTGGGCTTTAATTACTGTTCTGATATTCTGGATTTTACTTGGATCAATAGGAGCATTTTACTTTGCCAAAAGAGCAAAGATTCAGAGGGTTTCACTAATGGTCGGGTCTTTATCCTTGGCAGTTTTTATAATTGTTGTTGTCATTTTAATATCCCGATACAATCACGAAGCTGTTACAAACTATGGAATTCTTACAGAGGAAATTTATTCGGTTAAGGGAGCACCTGATTTTAAGAGCAGCGACATTTTTGTGATTCACGAAGGAATTAAATTTACTGTTGAAGATCAGGTTAACGAATGGTATAAAATTCGTCTTGCTGACGGCAAAGTTGGATGGATTCCTAAAAATGTTTGTGGATTGATATAATTCTCAAAACAAATTTATAACTAAGAGTATTGAACCAGACTAAAGCAAAAAAATATAATAACATTAAACTTACCATTGGAATCTCTAAAGGTATTCTCTCGTTCATTTTATTATTCATGTTTCTTCACTTTAATTATAGTTCTGAACTCGAAACATACATCCGTTCCTTATTATCAAATGATTATTTAGTTCTTCTTCTCTATGTGTTAACACTCGGTTTTATTTCATCAATATTATTCTTCCCGGTAAATTATTTTATAGAATTTTACCTCGAACATAAATATCAATTATCAAATCAAACATTTTGGAAATGGATTCTTGAAAATATAAAAGAAGCGCTTGTAGGTCTGGTTATTGGAGTACCTATATTACTAATCTTCTATTATGTGTTAAATTTATTCGGTAATAACTGGTGGCTGCCGTTTTCAATTATTTTATTTCTTATCTCAGTGTTTCTGTCCAAAATATTACCACTAATAATTTTGCCTATATTTTATAAGGTTACTCCTGTTGAGGATGAGGAATTAAAGAATAGAATCCTCGCACAAAGTAAAGATGCCGGGCTTAGAGTTGAGAATGTATTCAAATTTA
>Ga0207951_101095_pt1 | contig 10799 bp, 11 predicted proteins | sample Subbio12Aug_8Bad_FD_184830 | JGI IMG/M metagenome (GOLD analysis project Ga0207951, IMG submission 184830) | Serpentinite rock and fluid subsurface biosphere microbial communities from McLaughlin Reserve, California, USA - CR12Aug_8Bad (SPAdes) | ecosystem: Environmental > Terrestrial > Deep... | reverse complement strand
GCCCTTTCGGCGACAGTGCATGCAACGGAGAGTTGTCCGAGTGGTTGAAGGAGCACGACTGGAAATCGTGTGTGCGGTGTTGAACCGTACCCAGGGTTCGAATCCCTGACTCTCCGCCAGGATATCGTGATGTGAGCCGCCTCTCAGCAGGCGGCTCACATGTCTTTCTGCCGACGAGCACTCGACAGCCTGTGTCTGTCACGCGCGCTCGGGATATGCTGGTTGGTGCTAGGTGGCGACGCAAGGAGGTCCGATGGCTGGTCGCGCGGGACGGCTTCACGTGATCGCGGGGTGCATGAGCAGCGGCAAGACGGGCGAGCTGATCCGCCTGCTGTCACGCCATGCCGTGACCGGCGATCCGATAGTCATCTACAAGCACGCCGTGGATTCGCGCGACGGCTGCAAGGCGCGCTCCCGCCTCGGCACCGAGATGGAAGCGATCGTGGTGGAATCGCCCGAACAGATCGAGATCGACGGCGCCAAGGTGGTCGCCATCGAGGAGGCGCAGTTCTTCGGTGAGGAGCTTGTGCCGGTGGTGCGCCGGCTCCTCGAGGGGGGTCATCTCGTCTTTGTGACCGGCCTCAACCAGGACTTCCGCGGGGAGCCGTTCGGCGTGATGCCCACGCTCATGGCGCTTGCCGACGAGCTGTCGCTGCTCACCGCGATCTGCCAGACGTGCCACGGAGTCGCCACGCGCACCCAGCGCGTGATCGACGGCAGGCCCGCGCCGTGGGACTCTCCGCTGATCCTGGTGGGGGGCGCCGACTGCTACGAGGCGCGCTGCCCCGACTGCCACGAGGTGCCCGGCCGTTCGGCGGAACCAGCCTAGCGGCGGTTGGGGTCGGTGCGCCGCTCGACCACCACTGCGCTGCCGGACCGGGAACGCGCGTAGCGGAGGAGCTCGGCGCCCGTGTCCGTCAGGGTGATCACCGAGCTCGGGAAGTTCTCCACCACGGGGACCACCGCCACCGAGAGCGTGAGCGGCCCGTACTTCGTGACCTCGCCCGAGCGGTCGGTGTGCGTGAAGTAGCCCGCCTCGCGGTCCTCATCCTCATAGAAGTCCATCACGCTCGTGTCGAACACGTCGGTCAGCACATTGGCCACGTGCTCGGCCGTCTCAGGCTCGCACGTCACGACGAAATCATCGGCGCCCATGTGGCCGAGGAACGCGTCGTCGCACCGCGCGAAGTTGATCGACTCCAAGATCAGCTCGGCCACGTGCCGCAGCATAAGGTCGCCCCGGCCGTACCCGTAGCGGCGGTTGAAGGGGCGGAAGTCGTCGATGTCGATGAACAGGGCCGCGAACGGACGCTTCCGCTCGAGCAGGAACGCGAGCCGTTCCTCGGTGAGCGCGTTTCCGGGAAGGCCGGTGAGCGCGTTCACGAACCGCTCTCTGCGGGTGCGGCGCACCACCATCTCGATGCGTGCGTCCAACACGAGCGGATCCACGGGCTTGGCGATGAAGTCGTCCGCGCCCGCCTCGATCGCCATGATCTCGAAACCTGGCTGGTCGAGGCCGGTCATCACGAGGATCGGGATGTTACGGCTGCGCGGGTCCCTTTTCATTCGCCTGCACAGCTCGAAGCCATCGATGTCGGGGAGGTTGAGGTCGAGCAGGATCGCGTCGGGCAGGCGGTCACCGAGCGAATGCAGCGCCGTGATCCCGTCTCCGGCGGAGGTGACGCAGTAGCCGCGAACCTCGAGCGCCATCGTGATCATCTGCCGCAGCGTGGCCGAGTCCTCGACGATGAGAACGCTGCCCTTGCCGGGTGTCGCGTGCGTGTCCATCTCGGCCCCCTGCGCTACGGACCGGGCCTGGCCAGCCCTGCCGCGCTCCTTCTACCGGTGATGTTCGCGATGAGGACCGCGCATCCTCCATTCGTCACCACCCTGAAGAGCGGCCGCCGCTGCTTGTGGCAGCGGCGGCCGCTTCGGTTCTCTGCGCTCGTATCGAGTTCGTGCTCGCTGCCTCGGCACGAGGCATGTTTGGCCGAAGCTAGCACTCTCCGAGGGCGTGGAGCGTGCCCTTGTGAACGATGGCGCCGTCTTTGGTGACGAGCGCGCTTTGAACGACCTCGTCGCTCCAGTCGAGTTCGTTAACGCCGTTCTTGAAGGCGTTCTTCACGAACTCGAGCATGTTCTTGGAGTAGAGCCAGCTCGAGTGCACCGGGAGCGCGCCGGGGATGTTGATGTAGCCCATGACCGTGACGTCGTTGTATTCGATGGCCTCGGCTGGGACCGTGACCTCGCAGTTGCCGCCTTGGTCCACCGAGACGTCGACGATGACGGAACCCGGCTTCATAGAGGCGACCATCTCCTTGGTGATGAGGATCGGGGCGACCTCGCCCGGAACGAGCGCGCTGGTGATGATGACGTCGGCCGACGCGACCAGGGGCTCGAGTCCCTCGCGCACGCGCTCGAGCCAGTCGGGGGGAAGCGCGCCTGCCGAGTCGCACGAACCGGCCTCGGCGAACTCCTCGGGAATCTCGATGCCCACAACGTTGGCGCCCGCCGCGGCGGCGCGGTCTCGGGCGGCCTTGCGGATGTCCACGGCCTTCACGTCGGCGCCGAGCGCCTCGGCGGTGAGGATCGACTGCATGCCCACCACACCGGTGCCGACGATGAGGAACTCGGCGGGCGTGGTGGTGCCGAGGGGGGTCTCGATGGGGGAGACGAACTGGCGGAGCGCGGCGGCGGCCAGGATGACCGACTTGTAGCCGGTCACCTGGGACATCGAGGCGAGTGCGTCCATGTTGCGCGCGCGCGGGATGCGCGGGATGCCGTCCATCGTGAGCGACGTGATGTTGCGGTCGCGCAACGTACGGACGATATCGTGGCTCTGAGGAGCCGCGGGGTGCAGGAAGGTGATGAGCGTGGTGCCCTCGCGAACCAGCTCGGCCTCATGCTTGCCGAGATCCGCGTTGAAGTGCGGCTGCTTCACCTTGAGGATGATGTCCGCTCCGTCGAAGACGTCCTTGGCACCAGGGACGACCCGCGCACCGGCGGCCTCGTAGTCGGCGTCGCTGAAGCGCGCGCCCTCGCCTGCGGTGCTTTGCACGATGACCTCGAAGCCCATTTCCACGTAGCCGGCTACCTCGTCGGGCAATGCCGCCACCCGGCGCTCGCGCTCCAGGATCTCCTTAGGGATGCCGATGACCATTGGTCCTCCTCGCCGTTCAGACGTGACTGCATAAAGACGGTGCCGTACTGTATCAACAGATGCCGCTCGGGGTGAGTGCCCCGTACATGTTCGCACAGAATGCACGCCCGAGGGAGTCTGCAAAGAGTATATGATTTGTTCTCGTTCCCGGAGGAATGAACCCCGGCGTACGCTGCGGAGGAGCAGAAGATCCTGATGCGCAAGAAGACCATCGTGGTGGCGCTCGGCGGCAACGCGTTGCTGCGTCGCTCCGACCCCATGACCGCCGACGCGCAGCGCGCCAACGTGAAGGTGGCCGTGCGGGCGCTCGCCCCGCTCGCCGAGGAGTACAAGCTGGTTCTCGCGCACGGCAACGGTCCCCAGGTGGGGCTTCTCGCGCTGCAGCAGGCGGCCTACCAGGACGTGGAGCCGTACCCGCTCGATGTTCTCGGCGCACAGACGCAGGGGATGATCGCGTACATGGTGGAGCAGGAGCTCGGCAACGTGCTCCCGCCGGAGAAACCGATCGCCACGTTACTGACGATGGTGGAGGTCGACCCGAACGACCCTGCGTTCGGCGAGCCGACCAAGTTCGTCGGACCCGGCTACGAGAAGGCCGAGGCCGACGCCATGGCCGAGCGCAAGGGCTGGGCCTTCAAGCTCGACGGGCAGAAGTGGCGACGCGTGGTGGCCTCGCCCGAACCCAAGCGCATCTTCGAGATCCGCCCGATCCGCTGGCTTCTCGAGCAGGACACCGTGGTGATCTGCGCGGGCGGCGGCGGCATCCCCACTGCCTTTTCCGAGGACGGAAAAACGCTCGAAGGCATCGAAGCGGTGATCGACAAGGACCTCGCCAGCGAGCTGCTCGCCCGGGAGCTCGATGCCCACCTCTTCATCATGGCCACCGATACGGAGGGCGTGTACCTCGACTGGGGCGGCCCGCAGCAGCGACTGCTCGGCTGGGTCACCCCCGAGATGCTCGACCTGCACTCGTTCCCACCCGGCTCCATGGGTCCTAAGGTCGAAGCCGCTAAGCGTTTCGTGAAGTCAACGTGCCGGCGGGCGGCGATCGGCAGGCTCGAGGACATCGCGCAGATCGTGGAGGGCACTGCGGGCACGAACGTGGTGTGCGGCATCCCGCGCGAGTACCGGCGCAACCCGAACCTGTAGGGGCTCCGCCGTTCGCTCGGGCGACGGCCGCCCGGGAAGCTTCCATCACCTTTGGGTATACAGCCCCAGCCTGCGCCACCAGACGGACGTGGACGTGGGACGGATCGTGCGCTTGTCGTCAGCAATGCGATCGCACACCGACGAGGGGAGAGAGCGATGGCCGACATCCATCACGATGATGACGTGGGCAGGGGCTTCAACTCGACGCTCGGCGTGATCTTGGCGATTCTGCTGGTGCTTGCGATCCTCGTGGGCGGCTGGTGGCTCTTCTTCAGGGAGCCGGTAGATGTGGTCCCCGACTCGCCAACGATCGAGCAGGACATCGACATCGAGAACGGCGGCGAGGAGACGACGCCTGGCCCGTAGGCGGCCGCTACTTGCCGAACCAGCGGAACAGCAGGTTCAGCAGGAGCGTCAGGACGACCGAGATGATGATCGAGGACACGATGGGGATATGGCAGCCCCATCGCTCGCCGCGCAGCGTGAAGTCACCGGGAAGCGACCCGAGCCCGAGCCGGCCGCCGAGCCACACGAGGGCGCCCACGACAACCATCGCGATTCCCAAGAAGATGAGCGCGCGTCCGAACTGCTGGAACACGTCAGGCCCTCCCTCCGCTGCATATGCAGCCTTTGTACCCGGGGAGCGTCACTGTTCGAGCAAAGAGCGCACGTACGCGTTACTTGCGTCGTCCATCGGATGCTCCAGCGCGCGCTGCGCGTAGGTGCTGGCGAGGTCCGTCAAGCCGAGCCGGTTTGCTTCAAGGGCGGCGAAGGAGTACCACAGGCCGGTCTGCGGGTCCGCGGTCGCCGCGCGCTGGACGAAAGCTTCGAACTGCGGGAACAGTGAGGCGTCGTCGCGTTCGAGCGCTTGCGAGACCCGAAGGGAGCTCTCCGCCAGCACGACCGACCACGACGCGTCTCGTTCGGCGATGCGCAAGAGTTCGCGGGCCTGTTCCTCGGCCTGAGCATCGCCGACCTGCACCGCTGGGTTGAGTACGGCGAGCGCGTAGGTCGCGATGCTCGGGTCCGGGTGACGGCCGTACAGCTCCCGTGCTTCGCTCGCCGTAAGTGGCGCCGTCTGTGAGGCTATCCCGGTGACGTACCGCTGCTGCACCGCGATGACGGGCAGGAGCGCCGTGCCGCCCAACACAGAGGCGACGCCGACGGACACCGCGAGGATCCTCAGCACGGGCGTTCCGGGTCGTGGCCCGTCACCCCGTCTCTTGGCCGCGCCCAAGCCGGCGCCCACCAGCGACGCGAACGCGAGGATCGCCGCGGGGGCGACCCAGCCGACCGCACCCACGGCGAGGACGGCCATCGGCGCCGAGGCCAGCAGCGCGACGCCAAAGCTCCGGCTCGATCGACGGGCTGTCCTCACGCCTTCGGCGGTCAGCGCGGCGAATGCGACGAGCAGCAGGAGCAGCCCGAGCGCGCCTCCGCCGAGCGCTGCCGCCATCACGATGTTGTGGGGATCGGCGGTCGTCGCTCCGGAGAGCTGGCCGGGTCCGATGCTCCAGCGCGTCACAGCGGAGAAGTGCTCGAGGCCCGAGCCGAGCACCGGGGCCTGCGCGAGTTGAGGCGTCACGGCCCGCCAGATCACGTCCCGCTCGGTTCCCAGCGTGGAGATCGCGTGGCGGAACCCGGTGCCGAGGAGCCCTTCGGAGCCGGCAAGCCACGCGATGCTCGCGCCCAGGGAGAGCGCCGAGGGGATGGAGCCGAGCACCGCCGAGGACGGCCGACGCTCGGAAAGACGGCTGATGAGAACCGCGAAGACCACGGCTGCGCCGACGCCCAGGAACCCCGTTCGCGAGCTCGAGAGGTACAGGGCTGCGGCGGTGAAGAGTCCCGAACCCCCGTAGGCGAGCCTGACGCGACGGTCGCGCGCGATGACCGCGCCAGTGACCGAGGCCAGGATGGCGACCGCGAACAGCGTCCCCGCCGAGGAGGAGTTGTCGAAGAGGCCGGCGGCGAACCCCTGCATCCGCTCGGCCCCGTAGGTCAGGGTTTCCATCAGCAGCGCAGCCGCGAAGAAGACGCCCGAACCCGAGACGGTGGCAAGCGTCCGGCGAAGCGCGCGCGTGTCCGCACACACGAGTCCGGCGAGAATCCAGACCGCCGCCAGAAGCCACATGGCGGCGCCGTTGTGCTGCCCGGTGAGCCCGAAGAAGGCGACCGCAGGGTTGGCCGACCACAGCGACGCGATGCCGAACCACAGCGCAGCGAGCGTCATGGCACCCGCGGCCACGATGGCCGACCTGGATGCTTTCGGCGGCGAAGCGAGCACGCCTGCCACGCACAGAGCGCCGCCGAGCACGAGGCCGCCTGCCGTGACGATGCCCGCGTTCAGCGCGTCGGGGAAGAAAGCGGTTAGGACGAAGGAAGTCACTGCGAGGTATGGATAGGAACGGGACAGATGGCTGGCGTAGCGTGACATGTGCGTCCATTCGCGCGGCGGCGCGACCATTCTCGCACAGCTCGCTCTCTTCGTTCGGCTTTGTCGACCCGCAGGCGTCGGTCACCATGGAGGGGTGGCGTCTCGGGCCAAGAAGAGAGCTTCGTTTGAGTACTCGGCAGCGCCCTTCCTGAGAGCCGCGTCGCGTTGCCGCCGCCACCCGAGGTCGCTATACTCGCGTTCGCGCCTATGGCGTGCCGCGGAGAGGTGGCAGAGCGGTTGAATGCGGCGGTCTCGAAAACCGTTTAGCGGGTATCCCCCGCTACGAGGGTTCGAATCCCTCCCTCTCCGCCAGAAAGAACATAGGGTGCCCGTCCCCGACAGGGGCCGGGCATCACTTTTTCGCGGACAAAAACGCTCAGGAGCCCTGGGTCAGGGTGTCCGAGGTCGAAGCGAATCCAGAGGCACTGCAGCCCTTAATGGGCGGGCTGAGCGCGCACGGGCCAAGGGGTTGGTGAGTGCTGTTGTGTTCGGTGCGCAATGGTAGTCTGGGGACGCACGCGCTCCAGCTCGGAGTTGTTGTTGCGCCGATCGACCGGTATGGGCAGAATGTACTCAGCAAACGCGCCAAGCCTCTCAACGATGCTCACTCGGCGCGTCTTTCCTTTTCTGGGGGCCCCATGGAATACACGAAGCCTGCCCTGACCCATGAGCAGCAGGCAGACCAACTGATCGGCCGCGGTATGGAGTGCGATCGCGACGAGCCGATCCACTGCCTCAAGTGCGTGAGCTACTACCGACCCAGCGGCTACTGGTTCCCATTCCGCGACGCGGATAGCTCGTTCAAGAAGGGGACGACACTCACCAAGGTCTGGCGACGCCAGGCGCTTGACCGACGGCTTCGGCTGCTGGATCTTCGGTGTTCTCACCATGCTGAAGTGCATGCTCGACGACGTGGCGCCGCAGAGCGGTTGGACGGACAGACTGTTCGGACTGCTAGACGACTATGCCGACCTGACGCGTGAGCGCATGGGCTTCCCGGACGACTGCTGCGAGTGCCCCATCTGGAAAAAGACCCCTCACCTCCGTGAATCCCTACCGATAATCCCCCTCGAAAACCGTCTTACGGGCAACCCGCGTAACGGCGCTACCCTAACCGAGGCGGCCAGCGATATCGGAAGTGAGTCGAGCGCATGGTCGATCTCAACTTCGACGAAGTCCGGAGCGCGCTCCGGACTTCCAGCCACGTTAGCGGACGCGCCGGTGGATGGACTTGACCAGGCCGAAGAGGACGAATCCGCCAACGAGTGACAGCAGCGCTGCTGCTGCGTGGGCATGGGCGGCACGGGCGCGACGCTCCCGAAGAGCGGCTTGGGTGAAGCCGTCATCCTGGAAGCGGGGGTCGTCGACCGCGCTCAGGGCGCGTCCGTGGCAGCATTTCATTGCAGTTCCTTTCGTGGTTGTGTGGTTGGCTACTCGTTGCCGGCAAGCATCAGGTAGATGCTCTTCCGGGCGGCGGCGAGGGTATCAGCTGTTCTTGCGATGTAGTCGTCGTTCCCGGTTCTTGCGACCTGGACGGTTGCGCACATCAGGCCATGGACGGCGTCACGCAGTCGGCGCGAGCCGTCTGAGTCCTCGGCCATGTCCTCCCACGGCGCCTGCTCAGGGAGCATGGCTGCATGCTTCCGGCCGAGTTCGGTTAGCGAGAAGACGCGCTTGCCGCCAGATTCCGTGCTCGAAACCAGCTTGCTCTGCTCCAGCGCCTGCAGGGCGGGGTAGATCGAGCCGGGGCTTGGATTCCATGCGCCGCCGCTTCGCTCGGACAACTCCTGGATGATCTGGTAGCCGTGCATGCTCTGCTCGTTCAGAAGTGCCATCACGGCCGCCTGTACGTCGCCTCGCTTTGCGCGTTGTACGGGTAGGCGGATCTCGCCGTGACCGTAGTGCCCGTGTGCGTGCATGGTCACTCCCTCGCTCTTGATCGACGTAATGCGATATATCGCTAACTATCGGTGAGAAGCGAGAGACGTGCCAAACGACCGCCGTCCCCTTTGGCATAGCGCTCGCTATCTGCCGATAGTTAGCGATATATCGGTATCGGTCCAAGCCGATCGTCGACTTCTGTCAGCACACCGAGCGGAGACTCTAATGCCCTTAGTCGTGGCTGTTCCACTGCATGTAACCGGACGGCGGTCGTGAGCGCGAGGACGGCCGGCTCCGGCCGCACGAGAAAGCTGTGGATCGCCGGCGCTTCGGCTGTCGTGCTGATCGCTGTGGTCGTGCTCGGTGCGATCACGATTGCGCGGGCCCGGAATCCCGCCGTTCCCGCGTTTGTCAGTGAAACGGCCAAGACCGAGACGCTGACAGTGCTCGTGACCGCTGACGGTGACATCCGGGCTGCAAAGCAGACCTCAGTGGATCCCACGGTGGGCGGGGACATCGAGGAGGTCTTCATCGAGCTTGGTTCTGTAATCAAGGCTGGCGACACTCTTTTCACGATTGCGTCCGATGACGTCGATTCCGCGCTCTTGCGCGCGAACGCATCGCTTGCGCAGGCGAAACAGTCCGTGGCCCAGGCGAACCAGATGCGCGCACAAGCGGACCAGACATCGGCGCAGTCGCATCTCACGGTCGTCCAGGCCCGAGCTTCGGAGCTTCAGGCGCAGCAGGCGCTCGACGCGGCATACGCAGCTCCGGCAGCAGTGTCGGGTAGCGCCGAGAAGATCGAGCTTGCGAAGCGGCAGCTCGAGTCGGCGCAAGCAGCATTGGCCTCCGCCGAGGCCGGTACGAAGTCCGCCCAGGCCGCACGCACCACTGCCGAGGCCGCGATCGTGGCGGCCAAAGCGGGACTCGCATCGGCGCAAGGCGCGTACGACGCGGCTGAGCGCGATGTTGCCGCCACCGTTGTGACCGCCCCCGTTGACGGTCTCGTCACCGGTCTGTCGCTCACCGCGGGCGGCTCCGTTGCGGCAGCATCCCCGTCCGCAAGCCTCGCAAACGCCGGCATGGGCGCGGCCACGGGCGCCTCTTCGGCATCCTCCTCCGCCGTGGTCATCTCGGATGTCAGCGTGCTCGACGTCCGGGCGGCCGTTAATGAGGCGGACCTGCCCAAGATCGCTGTGGGCCAGAAAGCCACGGTCCGGGTCGACGCCCTGCCCGACGTGGATATCGCTGCCGAGGTGACGTGGATCTCACCAAACGCGACGTCATCCTCAGGCGTAGTGTCCTACGACGTGGATCTTCGTCTCGATGAGCACGCCGAGGCGGTCAAGCCGGGCATGACGGCGACCGCGGAGATAACAGCGGCCGTGATAGAGAACGCGACAGTCGTGCCGAGCCAGGCGATACGTGTGGACGGCTCGAGCAGGTACGTCGAGGTGGTCTCGAACGGCTCAAGGATCAAGACCATCATCACCACCGGGGCGAGCAACGCCGAGTTCACGCAGGTGCTCGCCGGCATCGAGCCCGGTGACGAGGTCGTGATGGACGACGACCCGGAATCTCCCGCGCCGGCGGGCATGATGCCCTTCGGGGGCAACTGATGGAGCCTATCGTCCACGTGCGTGACCTGACGAAGACATACGTGTTCGGCGATACCGAGACGCACGCGTTGCGGGGCGTCTCCTTCGAGGTGCGCAAGGGCGAGTTCGTGGCGCTCATGGGGCCGTCGGGCTCGGGGAAGTCCACGCTCATGAATCTTTTGGGGCTGTTGGATACGCCCACAAGTGGAAGCTACCAGCTCGGCGGCGTGGATGTTCACTCGCTCGGCGATGATGCACTTGCCGATGCGCGTTCCAGCCTGATCGGCTTCGTGTTCCAGTCGTTCAACTTGCTCAAGCGAGCAACCGTGATGCGCAACGTGATGTTGCCGATGGTCTACTCCGAGGTACCCGAGCGCGAGCGTCTGCCGCGTGCGCTGGCCGCGCTGGAGGCGGCAGGGTTGGAGTCATCGCTCCATGCAAAGCGGTCGAATCAGCTGTCAGGCGGACAGATGCAGCGTGTGGCGATCGCTCGCGCCCTGGTGAACGACCCTGCATTGATCCTTGCCGATGAGCCGACGGGAAACCTGGACACCGCAACCGGCGAGTTCATCCTCAA
>Ga0207951_101089_pt1 | contig 10859 bp, 9 predicted proteins | sample Subbio12Aug_8Bad_FD_184830 | JGI IMG/M metagenome (GOLD analysis project Ga0207951, IMG submission 184830) | Serpentinite rock and fluid subsurface biosphere microbial communities from McLaughlin Reserve, California, USA - CR12Aug_8Bad (SPAdes) | ecosystem: Environmental > Terrestrial > Deep... | reverse complement strand
GGCGGGCCGGACCGCCACCGTCCACGGCGGTCGCGCCGGCGGGCGAACAGCGGCGGGGCGGCGGGCTTGTTCATGGCGGGGACTGTGGCGCAGGCGGGGGGAGTTTGACAGGGGCGGCCGGAGGGGCGGTTCCGGCTCCGCTGACGCTTGCGCCTGCGGGTCAGACCCCATTTGACAGGGGTCGACCGCCGGGCGCGGACCGCCCCTTTCCGGATGGAGAAATGGCATGACGTTCAACAACAAGGTCGCCCTGGTGACCGGCGCGGGCTCGGGCATCGGCGAGGCGACGGCGATCGAACTGGCGCGACTCGGCGCCCGGGTGGTGGTCGCCGACATCAACAAGGAGGGCGCCGAACGGGTCGCCGCGGCGATCCGGGACACGGGCGGCGAGGCCGCGGTCTTCATCGGCGACAGCGCCAGTCCGGACGACAATGAAAAGGCCGTGGCCTTTGCGGTCGAGACCTTCGGCAAGCTCAACTATGCGGTCAACAACGCCGGCATCGGCGGGGCCCAGGCGCCGGCGGGCGAGGTCGATCTGGAGGACTGGAACCGGGTCATCTCGATCAATCTGAACGGGGTGATGTACGGGATGCGCTATCAGATCCCGGCCATGCTGAAGGCCGGGGCGGACCAGAGCGCCATCGTCAACATGGCCTCGATCCACGGCACGGTCGCGGCCATCGGCAACGGCGCCTATACGGCGGCCAAGCACGGCGTCGTCGGCCTGACGAAGAATGCGGCGGCGGAATACGGGCCGCAGGGGCTGCGCATCAACTGCGTCGGCCCGGCCTATATCGATACGCCGCTGCTGGCGGGGCTGCCGGACGAGGCGCGGGCGGGGCTGGTCGGGAAACACCCGCTGGGGCGGCTGGGTCGGCCGGAGGAGGTGGCGACGGTGGTGCGCTTCCTGCTGTCGGCGGACGCGTCCTTCATGACCGGCGGCTATTATCTCGTCGATGGGGGGTATACGGCGGTTTAGGGGTCCCGGCCTTCGCCGGGATGACGAAAAGGGGTCAGTCCGGTTCCTCGGGCGGGACCCAGTCGGGGTCGTTCTCGGGGAACCAGTCGGCGGCGAGGTCGAGCCAGTCGGGGTTGGCCTCCTCGATCAGCCGGAGCTTCCAGTCGCGGTCCCATTCCTTGATCTGCTTCTCCCGCCGGATGGCCTCGGTCACCCAAGCGAAGCGCTGGAACCAGACCAGTTGGGTGCAGCCGTAGCGTTTGGTGAAGCCGTCAAGGAGACCATTGCGGTGCTTCCATGCCCGCGCCGTGAGGTTGGCGGTCATGCCCGTATAGAGCGTGCCGTTGCGGCCGCTGGCCATGATATAGGTCGCGATGAATGTGCGGTGCGTCCCCATGCGCACAACCTATAGCTTTTTTCTCCTTTCGTCATCCCGGGGGCGCGTAGCGAACCCCTCCTCTTCTTTCGTCATCCCGGGAGCGAGCGCAGCGAGACCCCGGGACCCAGCGGCGCCGAAGGCGACCTGTTCACGCAGGCTGTTTGCGGACAGCGGCGTTCGCGACAGGTTCGCGCTCGCGCGCGCCGCTGGGTCCCGGGGTCTGCGCGGCTGCGCCGCTTGCCCCGGGATGACGAAAGGAAGGCGGAGCGGTTCGGTGAGCGCGTCTTGCCGCTAGTGCACCCGCGCCTTCCCGATGCTCAGCCCGCCCTCCCCGGCTGACACGGCGATCACGCTCCCGTCCTCGATCTCCCCGGCCAGCAGCTTCTTGGCGATCGGATCGACGAGGTCCTTCTGGATCACGCGCTTGAGCGGCCGCGCGCCGTACACCGGGTCATAGCCCTTGTCGGCGAGCCAGGCGTAGGCGCTGTCGTCCAGCGACAGGGTCAGTCTCCGGTCGGCCAGCAGTTTCTCGAACCGGGCCATCTGGATACGGACGATGCCGGCCATCTGGTCGCGGCCGAGGCGGCGGAAGAGGATGATCTCGTCGATGCGGTTGAGGAACTCGGGGCGGAAATGGCCGCGGACCTGGTCCATGACATAGGGGCGCACGGCCTCGACGTCGTCGCCCTCGCCCTGACCGGCCAGGGCCTCTGACCCGAGGTTGGAGGTCATGATGATCAGGGTGTTCTTGAAGTCGATGACGCGGCCCTGGCCGTCGGTCAGGCGGCCGTCGTCGAGCACCTGGAGCAGGACGTTGAAGACGTCGGGGTGGGCCTTTTCGACCTCGTCGAACAGGACGACCTGATAGGGGCGCCTACGGACAGCTTCGGTCAGGGCGCCGCCCTCGTCATAGCCGACGTAGCCGGGCGGGGCGCCGATCAGGCGGGAGACGCTGTGCTTCTCCATGTACTCCGACATGTCCATCCGGGTGATGGCGGCCTCGTCGTCGAACAGGAAGGCGGCCAGGGCCTTGGTCAGCTCGGTCTTGCCGACGCCGGTGGGGCCGAGGAAGAGGAAGCTGCCCAGCGGACGGTTGGGGTCGTTGAGGCCGGCGCGGGCGCGGCGGACGGCGTCGGCGACGGCGGTCAGGGCCTCGTCCTGACCGACCACGCGGGCGCGCAGGGCGTCCTCCATGGCAAGCAGTTTCTCGCGTTCGCCCTCCAGCATCTTGTCGACGGGGACGCCGGTCCAGCGGGAGACGACCTGGGCGATCTGTTCGGCATCGACCACCTCGGGGGTCAGGGGGCCCGCCTTGTCGGCCTCATTGGCCTCGGCCTCGGCCAGTTGTTTCTCGATCTGGGGGATCTGGCCATAGGCGATCTCTGACGCGCGGCCGAGGTCGCCGGCGCGCTGGGCGGCGGCCAGTTCGGCGCGCAGGCGGTCGAGGGTTTCGCGCAGCTGGGCGCCCTGGCCGACCTTTTCCTTCTCGGACTTCCAGCGGGCGGTCAGGTCGTCGGACTGGCCCTCGAGGTCGGCGATCTCGTCTTCCAGTTTTTCGAGGCGGGCGACGGAGGCCTTGTCGTCCTCCTTCTTCAGGGCCTCGCGCTCGATCTTGAGCTGGACCAGACGGCGGTCGATCTCGTCGAGGGCCTCGGGCTTGGAGTCGACGGCCATGCGCACGCGGCTGCCGGCTTCGTCGATCAGGTCGATGGCCTTGTCGGGCAGGAAGCGGTCGGTGATGTAGCGATGGCTGAGGGTGGCGGCGGCGACGATGGCGCTGTCGGAGATGCGCACGCCGTGGTGGACCTCATATTTCTCCTTGATGCCGCGCAGGATGGAGACGGTGTCCTCGACCGACGGCTCCTCGATGAAGACGGGCTGGAAGCGGCGGGCGAGGGCGGCGTCCTTCTCGACGTGTTTGCGGTATTCATCGAGGGTGGTGGCGCCGACGCAGTGCAGCTCGCCGCGGGCAAGGGCGGGCTTGAGCAGGTTGGAGGCGTCCATGGCGCCGTCGCCCTTTCCGGCGCCGACCAGGGTGTGCATCTCGTCGATGAACAGGATGATGCCGCCCTCGGCCGCGGTGACCTCGGCCAGCACGGCCTTGAGCCGCTCCTCGAACTCGCCGCGGTATTTGGCGCCGGCGATCAGGGAGCCCATGTCGAGGGCCATGACGGTCTTGTCGCGCAGGCTCTCGGGCACGTCGCCGTTGACGATGCGCAGGGCCAGGCCCTCGACGATGGCGGTCTTGCCGACGCCGGGCTCGCCGATCAGGACGGGGTTGTTCTTGGTGCGGCGGGCGAGGACCTGGATGGTGCGGCGGATCTCCTCGTCGCGGCCGATGACCGGGTCGATCTTGCCGTCGCGGGCGGCCAGGGTCAGGTCGCGGGCGTAGCGTTTGAGGGCGTCATAGGCGTCTTCGGCCCCGGCGCTGTCGGCGGTCTTGCCCTTGCGGACCTCGGCGATGGCGGCCTCGAGGGCCTCGGGCGTGGCGCCGACGGATTTGAGGACTTCGGCCGCCACGCCGCCCTCGCGGGCGATGGCGCTGAGCAGGCGTTCGGTGGTGACGAAGGCGTCGCCGGCCTTTTTCGAGGCCTCTTCCGCGCTGGCGAAGACGCGGGCGGTGTCGCCGTCGAGATAGATCTGGCCGTTGCCGCCGGTGACCTGGGCGCGTTTCTTCAGGGCGGTCTCGGTGGCGGCCTCGGCCTTGGCCGCATCGCCGCCAGCGGCGGTGATCAGATTGCGGGCGAGGCCGTCGCGCTCTTCCAGCAGCACCTTGAGCAGGTGTTCGGGGGCGAACTGCTGGTGGCGGCGGGCGAGGGCCAGCGACTGGGCGGACTGGACGGCCTGTTTGGCGCGGTCGGAATAGAGGTCGAGATTCACGGTGGTTCCCCTGATCAGGCGGACTGTGCGCCCAAGCACGCCCTTTCAGGAAGCGACGCCTTGAGCTGCCGCAAATCTGGGTGTGGCGACGGGGTCACACAAGGGGGGTCACACAAGGGGGGCGAGCCCCCCTTGCGATCAGGTCCCGGTGGTCGGGGCCGTGAAGTCGAACTGTTCCGGCCGCTGCTGGCCGCCACCGAAATTCCACGTCAGGCCGATAAAGGCCGCGCGGCCGGCGAACACCTGGTCGGTGCGGTCGGTGAAGGTGGGGGTGGCGAGGCTGGTGGTGGAGCCGAAATCGTCGAAGGCGTCGCGGACGGTGACATTGAGCGACCAGGACGCGCTGAGTTTGCGACGATAGCCGAGATTGACGAGGGTCGACTGTTCCCGTGAGCCCTGGGCCAGCAGCTGTTCGCCGCCCCAGATGCCCGACACCTGGAGGAAGTCTTCCGGGGTCGGCGTCCAGTTCAGGGTCAGGCGACCGGAGACGCTGTCGCCCTCGCTGTCGACCGTGCCCGCCAGGCCGGCGGCATCGATCTGCTGACGGAAGATGTTGATACTGGCGTTGTAGCGCAGGGTCGGATGCAGGGCCCCGTTGGCCACCAGTTCCAGCCCGGTCGAGGTATTGGCCCCGAGGTTTTCAGGCCGCGTCAGGAAGGTCCCGCCACCCAGATCGGACGTGACCGGCGTAAAGGCGTCGCGGGTGTCGCGGTAGTAGAGGGTGGCCTGGTAGAAGGTCTGCTGCATCCGGTACTGCCAGCTCAGCTCAAAAGCGTCCGTCTCCTGCGGCAGGAGGTCCGGATTGCCGGAGCGCAGGTTCTGATTGTCCTGATAGGCCAGGAAGGGGTTCAGATCGCCGGGACCGGGGCGCTGGATCCGGCGACCATAGCTGGCCCGGAGGGTCTGGATGTCACTGAGCTCATACGAGGCGTTGAGGGTCGGATAGGCCCGGAAATAGTCCTGGGACAACCGGACGCCGGTCGTGACCTGGTTCAGCTCCAGTTCGGCCTGTTCGAGGCGCAGGCCGAACTGGGCGGTCAGCTTCTCTCCGAAGGAACGCTCCAGGGTCCCGTAGACAGCGTGCACCGTCTGATCGAGGTGGAATTCATTGGACACGACAGGGTCGATGACCAGCGTCGCCGGCGTGGCTCCGCGGGCGAAGGAATTGTCCTGTTCGAGGGTCAGGGCCTGACGCTCATAGCCCAGCCGCAGCCGGCCCCCGTCGGCCATCGGCCGGACATAGGCGCTGGTGAAACCAATCTGGTCCTGACGGTTCTGGTTGTTCAACCGCTCATGGAAGGGGGCCGCGACGGGGATCAGCTGGTCGGCAAAGGCGGCAAAGTCGATGCCGAAGCGGTTGCGGTCATAGCGCAGCTCGTTGGACCACTCATGGCCCGCCTCGTCGAAACGGCGCAGGACGCGCGCGCTCGCGCCGGAGAACTGGCCCTGAAAGCCGCCGCCCGAGGTACGGCGATAGGACGAGGCGACGCCACCGCCGGCCGCGTCGGCCTCGAACAGGTCGAGACTGTCAGCGAAACTGTCGACGTCGGTATGGCGCACGCTGCCGGTCAGCTGGGTCCTGGCGTCCAGATTGTGCTCGACCGACAGACGCACGAAGGCGCTGTCTGAATCGCCCTCGACGTTCTGGCTCTGACGCGCCTCGAGAAACTGGCCGGAGCCGGCGTCAAACCGCGTCCGCAGCCGTTCGAGCTCCTGCAGATAGGCGTCATGGCGCACGCCGACATCGGCGGAGACCGTCGTGGGTCCGTTCACATACGAAAGACTGCCCCCGACATTGTAGCGCCCGTTGTCGCCGATATTGGCGCGCAGCGAGCCGGTGGTGGTCTGTCCGGCGCGGACCGTCGTCGGCCTGGAGATCAGATTGATGACCCCGCCCGAGCCCTCGGGGCTGAAGGCGGCGGACGGATTGGTCAGGATTTCGATACGGGCGTACTGGGAGGCGGGAATCTGCTGCACCAGCTGGCCCCGGCTCGGACCGTTGAACTGGCCGGCGGGGCGTCCATCGACCAGGATGGTGACGTTGGAATCGCCGCGCAGGCTGACATTGCCGTCGGGATCGACCTCGACCGAGGGAATGTTGCGCAGGGCCTCGGCCAGGGTCCCGGTCGTGGCCTGGAGATCGTTGGCGAGGCTGTAGCTGGTGCCCTCGCTGGAGGTGCGGACCTCGTTGGGCTGGGCCGTAACGACCACGTCGTCGAGCGCCGCCGCCTCGTCCTCCGTCGCTTCGGCGTCCTCGGCCGGCGCCTCCTGCTGCGGGGCCGGCGCCGCCGGGGCCGGGGTCTGGGCCAGGGCCGCGCCTGCAGACGTGGCCAGGGCCGTGCCGACCAGCAGCAGCATCCGGATGGAAGTCATGACATACGCCCCTCGCGCGGAGCGAGCCACACGGCGCGTTCCCTCAATGGTTCGGGTAACAGTGTCGGGACGCGACCCCCAGTTACATCTTGGTCATTCTGCGGGCGAAACCGGGGTGACGACCCTTAACCTTCGGCCAGCCCGGCGGCGGTCGCTGGCGCAAGGGCGGAGGGCGCGGTAGGTCGGCATTCCGCCCATGGAGGCCTCGCTTGATTTCCCACGCCGCCTGGCCGGTCGATCCCGGCGTCATCATTCCGTTTCTGGTGGCCATCGCCCTGATCGAGCTGACGCCGGGGCCGAACATGGGCTGGCTGGCGCTGGTCTCGCTGGGGCGGGGGCGGCTGGCCGGGTTCGCCGCGGTGGCCGGGGTGACGGTGGGGCTGGCGGTCTGGATGCTGGCGGCGGCCTTCGGCCTGACCCAGGCGCTGCTGATCTGGCCGCCCCTGTACCAGCTGATCCGCTGGGCCGGGGTGATCTTCCTGCTGTGGCTGGCCTGGGAGGCGTGGCGCGGCGACGGCGACCCGGCCGCCGGCGACGGGGACGAACAGCAGACAATGCGTGGGCTCTTCCTGCGCGGCCTGATGGGCAATCTGCTGAATCCCAAGGCGGCGGTCTTCTATGTCGCCCTGCTGCCGACCTTCATGCGGCCGGACCATGGCTCGCCGCTGACCCAGGCCCTGAGCCTCGGCGGGCTGCATCTGGTCGTGGCGGTGGCGATCCATTCGCTGATCGTGCTGGGCGCGGCGGGCGCCCGCGCGACGGTGACGCGGCGGGTGCAGGGGCCGGTCCTGCGGGCGGTGATGGCCGGCGGCATCGCCCTTGTGGCCCTGTGGATGGCCTGGCAGACGCGGGGCTGAAGAGCGGCCGGGTCAGAGCAGGCCGCTCGCCCAATCCCAGCCGGCGATGGCCACGCCCTTGATCATCTGCCAGGCCAGGATCAGGAACAGGGCGTAGCCGGCCACGGCCAGCCAGCCGAGGATCACCGCGACGCCGTCACGCTGCATCATGCCGAAGCCGAATATGGCGATGGTGATGGCCGGGAACATATTGGTGCTCCACAGCGGCAGCATGACGATCACCGCCAGAAGGGTGCAGGCAAGGCCGATGGTCAGTTCGGAAACGGGGCCGGTCAGGACCAGCAACCGTGGTCGCGACAGCCGTTCGACGGTGCGAATCGGCCCGGCGATGCGGGCTGCGTTCTTGCGGTAGCCGGCGCGGTCGATCGAGCGCTTCAGCGCCCATTTCGGCAGCCAGAGCTGGTCGGTCCGCAGCACCAGCTGGAGCGAAAGCAGCAGCAGGGGAATCCCGAGCACCGCTGTCGCGCCCGGCGGCAGGGGCAGGGCGTTCAGCAGGCCGAACAGGAGCAGCAGCGCCCCGAACGCGCGCTCGCCGAAGGCGTTGACGACCTCGCCCAGATAGAGCTTCGGGTCCGCCTTGGCGCCGATATCCTCCAGCACCTGTGAGAAGGGCCGGTCGTCACTCTGATAGTCATAGTCCGGCATCGACGACCTTCTCCTTGGAGGGATCCAGCCCTCCAGACGCCCTGTGACCCTGAACTCTCCGACCCGCTGGCCGTTGCCGGGGTCTGTCCCTATTGCGCCGGCCGCGAGCGGCTGGCCTCGAGGATCGGCATGGAGGCTTCGGTCGGGATGTAGATGACCTCCCGGTTCGGCTTGCCCGCGGTCTCTCCGAGCATGTGGATGTAGGACCAGCGCAGATAGTTTTCAGGGCCGCCGAGGCTTTCGGCCATGATCCGGTTGGCCTCATTGGTGCCGCGGGCGCGGGCGACCTCGGCCTGGGCGGTCAGCTGGGCCGAGTCGAGCAGGGCCTGGGCCTCCAGCACCCGGATGCGGCGGTCCTGCACCGCCTGTTCATAGGCGGCCTTGCCCTGCATCTGCTTGGAATAGACGTTGTAGGTCGGCATGCCGATCATGACGACGGCGATGACGATGACGGCCGCAAAGACCGAACCGATGGTGATGCTGATGCTGCGCATGACGTCCCCCTGAAACCGCGGGCCCGCCCCGCATCGCCAGATGTCGCGGTCCGGCGGTCTGCGGTCAAGCGCCGCGTGCGGGCTCAGCGGCGGTCGCGAGGTCGCGGGTCCAGCAGCAGGCCCGAGACGGTCGCCGCCAGCAGGCGGGGCGCCGACGGCAGGCGGGAGGCCTTGCCCAGCAGATGGTCGCGGATCCACGGCAGGATACGGCCGTCGGCCTGGTAAAACGGGGTGAAGCCGAGGCTGAGCGCCTGATAGAGGCGCACATGCCAGCGGCGGGCCGCGGCATAGGCGGCGAGCGCCGTCGGCAGGTCGCGATGGTGGATCAGGGCGTCGGCCAGGGCCCGGGCGTCGAGCAGCCCCATGTTCACGCCCTGGCCCAGCTGGGGACTGGTGGCGTGGGCGGCGTCGCCCAGCACCGCCAGCCGATCGCCGACCGGCCGGGCCAGGGTGTGGTGACCGTAGGAGGCCAGGGTCATCTGTTCGCGGTCGGTGATGGCGTCCAGGACCGGCGCCAGGTCCGGCCAGAGGCGGAGGCAGTGGTCCTTCCAGTGCTCCAGCCCGAGGGTGTGCCACCCGGCCCAGGTCTCGGTCTTCAGGCTCCAGAAGAAGGTCGCCAGAGGCGCGTCGGGCGCGCCTCCGGGTACGCCTGGCGGCAGGACGCCGGAGGGCAGGACGCCCAGCATACGGCTGGCGCCGAGATAGACCTGCTCCAGCGCCGTCGGCTGGAACGGCGCGCCGGGCCAGGGGACGGTGGTCCACAGGGCGCCCCAGTCGAGGTCGCGCCGCGGGGCGCCCATGCCGGCGGCGATGGCCGAGCGGGCGCCGGAGGCGTCGATGACGAGGTTGAACGGGGCGCTGCGGCGCCCGGCGCTGTCGATCAGACGGCCGGCGTCGGCCCCGACGATCTCGCGGTCCGTTTCGAAATCGACCCCGGCTTCGACGCAGGCGTCGAACAGGATGGAGAAGATGGCGGCGCGGTGGATGCCGATGGCCGGGCGCGGGCGCTTCAGGTCGCTGTAGCGTACGTCGAGGACCACGCGACCGCGGCGCGCCTCGCGACCGAAGATGTGGTCGATACGCTGGCCGCAGGCCTCGACCGCGGGCGTCAGGCCCAGGCCGTCCAGCACATCGAGGCCGGTGGGCTGGAGCATGAAGCCGGCGCCGACCGGTCGGGGCGTCGCGAACCGCTCATGGACCATCACGCGTCTGCCCTGCCGGACCAGCATCAGGGCGATGGCAAGGCCCGTGGGACCGGCCCCGACGACGGCGATGTCGGCGGGACGTGGCCGGCGCGGAGGGGGCGGAATCTCGAGTGATTGATCCTTGACGGCCCGCGGCCGGCGGGCTTTCGGGGGCTGCTTGCCGAGGGCGGCCTTGGTCGCCGGCTTCGCCGCCGGCTTGCGAGGCCCGGGGCTCGGCTTGCGCGTCACGCGGGGACGAGTTCGATCAGGTCAAGGTTGGACTCGGCCTGGGGCCAGGGGATGACGAGACGCCAGCGGCGGTCGCCGATCCGCTCGAGCACGGCGACGAGGTCGCGGTCGGGGCGCTGGCCATAGGAGTTGGCGGCGGGCTCGTCGGCCAGGGCCATGGAGCCGAGCATGACCATCTGCCGGTCGTTCTCGGGGAATAGCAGGCCGGCGGGGCGCTGGCTGCCGGTCAATTTGGAGAATTTCAGCCCGTTGGGCGTCGTCTCGATGCGGCAGGCGAACCAGCCGTAAACGACATAGCCGAGGCCGGCCTCGCCGCCCTGGGAGCCCAGTTTGACGGTGCGGCAGCGATAGTCGCCGGGCGGGGGCGCCACCGGAGACCGGGCGGCGCCGGGCTCGATCAGGGCGCCGAGGGAGTCCAGGTCGCCCGAGCCGGGCTGACGGCGCGCCTGCTGCAGGGCCAGGCCCCAGGCGGCGTCCCGGCGGCTGTAGCGGTCGCGGTCGGCGGCGGTGACGATGCCGCGCCAGTCGCGCAGGGCGCCGACCGATCCCGGGCCCGGGGCGGGCGGTGGAGGTGGCGGCGGAGTGCTGGCGCAGGCGGCGAGGGTGGCCGCGGCGAGGGCGATCAGGGCCGTGGATCGCGACAGGCGGGACATGGGCGCTCCGGTTAAGCTCGGGCGCTCTTTGGGCCAGTCCGCGGCGGCGGCGTCAAGCGCGCCGGCGCCGCGGTTGCGTCATCAGTCCGCGGCGGGGGCCTCGACCTTGCGCCGCGGGGCGCGACGCTTGGGCGCCGGGGCCTCTTCGGCGGTCTCTACGGCCTCGGGCGCGGCGGCCGGCGCGGGG
>Ga0207951_101086_pt1 | contig 10887 bp, 13 predicted proteins | sample Subbio12Aug_8Bad_FD_184830 | JGI IMG/M metagenome (GOLD analysis project Ga0207951, IMG submission 184830) | Serpentinite rock and fluid subsurface biosphere microbial communities from McLaughlin Reserve, California, USA - CR12Aug_8Bad (SPAdes) | ecosystem: Environmental > Terrestrial > Deep... | reverse complement strand
GAGAAACCGGAGCCTAATGGCTTCAAAATAGCCGTTCTTGCCACATCCCGCTGACCGAACCGGCCAGCGGGATGTGGTTTATATTGTTCGTTCGCCCGAAGGCGAAGCGGCCTATTTCAGCTCGACGGTCGCGCCGGCTTCTTCGAGCTGCTTCTTCACCTTTTCGGCTTCTTCCTTGTTCACGCCTTCCTTGACGGCCTTGGGAGCCGATTCCACCAAAGTCTTGGCTTCGGTGAGGCCGAGGCCGGTGATGGCGCGGACTTCCTTGATGACGTTGATCTTCTTGCCGCCGTCGCCGGTGAGGATCACGTCGAACTCGGTCTTTTCTTCGGCAGCCGGGGCAGCAGCCGCCGCCGGGCCGGCAGCAACGGCAACCGCGGCCGCGGCGGAAACGCCCCACTTTTCCTCGAGAAGCTTCGAAAGCTCGGCCGCCTGGAGGACGGTCAGCGACGAAAGCTCTTCAACGATCTTGTTCAGGTCAGCCATGATATTTCTCCTTGATGTCCATCAGGCAGCAACGGCGTCAGCATTGTTGCTGTCGCCATAGGCTGCAAACACGCGCGCCAGCTTGGCGGCGGGTGCCGTCGAAAGCTGCGCAATCCTGGTTGCCGGTGCCTGCAACAGGCCCACCAGCCTTGCCCGGAGCTCGTCGAGCGAGGGGAGTTCGGCCAAGGCCTTCACCCCGTTCGCATCGAGAAGCGTCCCCGCCATCGAAGCACCGACGATTTCGAACCTGTCGGTGGTCTTCGCGAACTCGACTGCAATCTTCGCTGCTGCAACCGGGTCGGCAGAGGTGGCAAGACCCACAGGGCCGACCAGCATCTGGCCGATATCCTGATAGGGCGTGCCCTCCAGAGCAATGCGGGCAAGCCGGTTCTTCGTCACCTTGAACTGGGCGCCCGCCCCGCGCATCCGCGTGCGCAGGTCCGAGACCTGCGCCACCGTGAGGCCATGGTTGCGCGTGATCACGACAACCTGCGTCTCGGTGAGCGTCTTTGCAAGATTGGCGACCAGCTGTCTTTTCTGGTTCCGATCCATGCTCACTCCATTCACTGCGGCGCCCACCCAAAAGCGGAACGCCAGTTGAGCCAGGAACCTGGATTTTTTAGGATCCGGGCCACGGGCCCGCCCGAAAAGGATCGCCGGCAGCAAGGGCCTTAACCCCGCTGCAAATCCCCCATCGCCATCGCACGGCAACCGCGCAAGCGGCAAATGGGGGCCAAGGCTGTACCTCGTCTCATGCAGGCCTTGTGGCTTAGGCCCTTCCCTGCAGAACAGGAACCGGCACCTGCAATCTCGGACGGCGCCACGAACCCGAAGGCCCGCAGCAGAGCGCGCGGCTATACAGGGATTCCCGACCCGGTCAAGGCAGCAGCGATTCCCGTTCCGCTTCGCGCCCTGCCGATATGTGCCGGGATGGCGCTGCGAACCCGCGACGAAACAGACGCGGCCGGCTTTCGGGCGGGCCGGCTACTGGTTCATGCTGCCGTAAAAATCCTCGTTGGTTTTCGAATCCTTCATCTTGTCGAGCAGAAACTCCATCGCGTCGACGGTGCCCATCTGCATGAGGATGCGGCGCAGCACCCACATCTTGGAAAGGATCGCCTTGTCGACCAGCAGTTCTTCCTTGCGGGTGCCTGACTTGCCGACATCCATCGCGGGGAAGATGCGCTTGTCGGCGACCTTGCGATCAAGGACGATTTCCGAGTTGCCCGTACCCTTGAACTCCTCGAAGATCAGCTCGTCCATCCGGCTGCCGGTATCGATGAGGGCTGTGGCGATGATGGACAGGCTGCCGCCTTCCTCGATGTTGCGCGCGGCGCCGAAAAAGCGCTTGGGGCGCTGCAGGGCATTGGCGTCCACGCCGCCCGAAAGCACCTTGCCGGAGCTGGGCACCACCGAATTATAGGCGCGCGCAAGGCGCGTGATCGAATCGAGCAGGATCACGACATCGCGCTTGTGTTCAACCAGGCGCTTGGCCTTCTCGATCACCATTTCGGCGACCTGGACGTGACGCGAGGCGGGCTCGTCGAAAGTGCTGGAGATCACTTCGCCATGCACCGAGCGCTGCATGTCCGTCACTTCCTCGGGACGTTCGTCGATCAGCAAAACGATGAGATAGACTTCGGGATGGTTGGCCGAGATTGCCTTGGCGATATTCTGCAAAAGCACCGTTTTCCCGACACGCGGCGGCGCCACGATCAGGGCGCGCTGACCCTTGCCCTGCGGCGCGATGATGTCGATCACCCGGGCCGACTTGTCCTTGTGGGTCGGGTCCACATTGTCGAGATTGAGCTTCTCGTCGGGATAGAGCGGCGTCAGATTGTCGAAGTTGACCCGGTGACGAAGCGTCTCGGGCTCGTCGAAATTGATCTTCGTCAGCTTGACCAGGCTGAAATAGCGCTCGCCGTCCTTGGGTGCGCGGATTTCACCTTCGATCGTGTCTCCGGTACGGATGCCGTAGCGGCGCACCATGCTGGGCGGAATATAGATGTCGTCCGGGCCGGCGAGATAATTGGCCTCGGCCGAGCGGAGAAAGCCGAAGCCGTCGTTCAGCACCTCGATGGTGCCCGAACCGCTGATTTCCTCGCCATTTTCGGCAACGGCCTTCAATATCCCAAACAGCAGATCCTGTTTCCGGAGCGTGCTGGCCTGTTCGACCCCCAGTTCCTCGGCCATGGCGACAAGGTCTGCGGGTGTCTTTTTCTTCAGTTCGATGAGATGCATAAAGGCTTTCTGGGGAATATTACGCCCTGGCGCAGCAGAAATCGCGGGCGGAAAGCTGCGCCGCCGGACGGGGCGCGTTTTCGCGCGGTAGGCGCGTCGGAACGCCCCGTCAAGTGGCCCGTCAAGAGGTTTGACAAGCAGCTTTGAACAAGCGCCGGTTCCAGCCGAGGCCTAGAAAGGCTTGAGCACCGCCAGGGTCACCATCAGGATGGTGAAAAGCGCTGGAACCTCGTTCCAGTAGCGCAGCTTTTTTTCGGCCATGGGGCGCTGGCCCAAAGCCATTTTTCGGGACATGCCGACCATCCAGCCATGGTAGCCCGAAAGCAGAAGGGCCAGCGTTATCTTGGCGTGGATCCAGCCGGCGGCCTGGAAACCGTAGCTGGTGGCGATAGCAAGGCCGAGTATCCAGGACAGGATGAGGGACGGGGTGAGGATGATGCGGCGCAATTGGCTGGTGCGTTCGGCCCATTTCAGATCTTCAGCCGAGCCCGGAACTTCGCCGGCCTGGTGGACGAGATAGCGCGGAAGCATGAAAAGGCCGGCGATCCAGAAGAAGGTGATTACGACATGCGCCGCCTTTGCGGGCATATATGCAGCGCCGAGCCAGCCGATCAGATTCTCCATGCCAAGGTTTAACCATGGCGAACGGCTTTTGCCAAGGGCCGTGAAGGCATGAAGATGGGCATGAAGATGGGCATGAAGATGGGCATGAAGATGGGCACTGGAAATCCGGCCCGACAGCGCTTCCAGCCAGCCGGAACCGGGGCGCTTTCCCTTGCCCCTCGTTCAGCCCCTCAGCTCGGCCATGAGCTGTTCGACATGCGCGATGCTGGTGAAGCGGTCGATGCCATGGCCAAGGTTCAGTATGTGCGGGCGGCCGGCCATGGCTTCGCGGATATGGGCCAGTGCATCACTCAGCGCCTTGCCGCCGGCCTTGAGCGCGAGGGGATCGAGATTGCCCTGAAGTGGAAGGGTATCGGGCGTGTTGGCGCGCACGAAGGACAGATCGGTGGATTCATCGATGGCAAGCGCTGAAACCATGGTCTCGCGGGCATAGGCGGGAGCCTTTTCGCCCGCGCCGCGCGGAAAACCGATTATGGGCGTGTCCGGATGGCACTTGGCCAGCTGCTCGACGAGCCATGCCGTGGGACGGATTACCCAGCGCTCGAATTCCGCAGGTGCAAGGCTGCCGGACCAGCTGTCGAACAGCATGAGAGCATCCGCCCCGGCATCGACCTGACCCGACAGATAGTGCAGCGTGTCGGCGCTGATGGCATCGATCAGGGCCTGGAAACGGCCGGCATCGGCATATGCCATGAGGCGGGCGTCGGCCTGGTCTTTGGAACCTTCGCCCGCGACCATGTAGGTAGCAACCGTGTAGGGCGATCCGGCAAAGCCAAGCAGGGCCTTTTCAGGGGCGAGGCTTGCCCGGACACGGCGGACGGTTTCCAGGATGGAAGCATAGTGATGGCGGGCAGGCCTGAGGCCCTCGAGCGCGAAGCAGGCCAGTTTTGGCGACAGGCGGGGACCTTCGCCTTCGGTGAAGGTGAGATCCTGCCCCATGGCATGAGGGACGATGAGAATGTCGGAAAAGAGGATGGCAGCATCGAAACCGAAGCGGCGGATCGGCTGCAGGGTTATTTCGCAAGCCGCGGCCGGATCGTAGCAGAGGTTGAGAAAACTGCCTCTGGCGGCCCTGAGTTCGCGATATTCCGGCAGGTAGCGACCGGCCTGACGCATGAGCCAGACCGGCGGCGGAGACAGGATATTACCGGCAAGGACGCTGAGAATGGGATTCATGGATGCAGCGTCTAGTGCGCGAAGGACCGATCCGCCAATCCCCGCGGCCAAGATTTTTTCGTTGCCGTTTCACCGGTATACTTCTTCATTTCATAGAGATTCAGAATGGATGGCAGAGGTAATGGTGCGGTGAATCACGGGGATTAATATTCATCCACAAATGGGCCCACAGCGTGCTGCGGGAGCAAGCTGCTGCATTGTCATCAGGAATTGGCGCTGTTCAGCGGTTCTGGATGAAAAGCAGGGCAATATGCACAGGCTGACAACCGGCTCTGGACCAGATGCGGGAAACCGCGGAAATCTGATTCCGGCCAAAGCGGAGGTTGCATGCAGATGTCGTGCACAGACTTTTCCCGTCGCTTGTCCTCAGGGCCGGATTGACAGTGAGGGGCTGGATTGTGGCGGAAGAGACCGCCATGAAGCTGACATGGCTTCCAGTCCTGTACGGCTGCATCTGCATCTGGTTTCGGATTCGACCGGTGAAACGCTGGAGAGTCTGGTGAAGGCCGGGTTGTCGCAGTTCGAATCGGTCGATGCCGTGAAGCATTATTGGCCCATGGTGCGTTCCGAAGGGCATCTCGACCGGGTTCTGGACGAAGTGGCGCGGGTGCCGGGCATGGTGCTTTACACCCTTGTGGCGCGAAGTGTGCGTGAACGGCTGGAAATGCGCTGCGCAGTCCTTGGCCTGCCCGTGATCGCTGTCATGGATCCCGTGATCGCCGGTTTCGAGCGGATGCTGGGCACCACCGCGCGCGCCCGGCCCGGCGGGCAGCATCGCATGGACGCTGCCTATTTCGGCCGGATCGAGGCAATCAACTGGACAATGGAGCATGACGACGGCCTGCTGGCCAGTGAATGGGAAGCGGCCGATCTTGTTCTTGTGGGTGTCAGCCGAAGCTCCAAGACGCCGACCTCCATCTATCTTGCCAACCGCGGCTACAAGGTGGCCAACATGCCGTTCATTCCGGGACGTCCGCTGCCGCCTGAACTGTTCGAGCTGGAAAAACCCCTTGTCGTCGGCCTGACGGTGAGCGCTGAACGCCTGGCCCAGGTGCGGCGCGCGCGCCTGCTGGGCCAGGACATCGCCGGCGCAGGCGCCGCCGGTTTCGGCGCATCCTATGTGGATCCTGATGTGATACTGGCTGAAGTGGCGGCCGCACGCCGGCTGTTTGCGGACCGCGGCTGGCCGATGATCGACGTGACCCGCCGGTCGATCGAGGAAACGGCGGCCGAACTGATGAACATGCTGAACGCAAGAAGGGTATTTTAGTGTCGGCAAGCCATGCAAAAGACAGGGTTCGCCGGGCGGGAAGCTTTCCGGCATGATCATCCTTGCTTCCCGGAGCCTTGCAAGAAAAGCCATGCTGGACGCTGCCGGGGTGCCGTTCGAAGCCGTTCCGGCAAGGATCGACGAGCAGGGCATTACGGCGCAGATGCAGGGGTATCCGGTGCGGGACGTGGCGGACCGGCTGGCCGAACTTAAGGCGCTGAAGGTGAGTTTCCAGCGGCCCGGACAATTTGTTCTGGGCAGCGATTCGATGCTGGAAACAGAGCGCGGCCGGTGGCTGGAAAAGCCCGGCGACATGGACGGTCTGCGGGCGCAGCTGCGGACGCTGAGGGGCCGGTCGCACAGGCTGGTTTCGGCCGCAGTGGTGGCGCGCGACGGACAGCCCCTCTGGCGGCATGTGGAGGTGGCGACCTTGACAGTCCGGCAGTTCAGCGAGGCATGGCTCGAGGCTTATGTGGCGGCGTGCGGAGCCGAAGTGCTGGGGAGCGTGGGCGGTTATCATCTGGAGGGGCCGGGCGTGCAGCTGTTCGAGCGCATCGAGGGGGACCAGTTTGTGGTGCGCGGGTTGCCGCTATTGGCAGTGCTGGCGTGGCTGCGGGAAGCCGGGGAGATGACGGTGTGAAAACAGCAGGCGTGATCGGCTGGCCAATTGCGCATTCGAGGAGCCCGGTGATCCATCGCTTCTGGTTGCAGGCGCTGGGCATGGATGGGGATTATGCACGCTTTCCCGTGGCGCCGCAGGATCTGGGGGCTGCCGTGCGGGCATTGCCGGCACTGGGCATGGCGGGCGTGAATGTGACGCTGCCGCACAAGGTGGCGGTGATGGAACATCTGGAGGCAGTGGACGAGACGGCGCGCGCCATTGGTGCGGTGAACACCGTGGTGTGCGACGGAAGGCGGTTGCTGGGAACCAATACCGACATGGCGGGATTTCTGGAGCCGCTGGCACCAGCGCCGCTGGGGCATGCGGTGGTTATTGGCGCGGGCGGCGCTGCGCGCGCGGTGCTGCTGGGGCTGAAATCTCTGGGGGTGGAGCATGTGACATTGATGAACCGGTCGGTTGATCGGGCAGGGGCATTGCTGGATGCGCTGGAAATTCCGGGCCATGCCGTGGGGTTGGAAACGCCGTTGCCGTCGGCTGATCTGGTGGTGAATGCGTCGAGCCTGGGGATGGCGGGACAGCCGCCGCTGGATCCGGACCTCGGGGCCCTGCCGGTGGGAGCGACGGTTTATGACATTGTCTATGCGCCGCTGGAGACGCGACTGCTGGCCCGCGCCCGGGCGGGAGGGTTCGGCTGCATCGACGGGATGGAGATGCTGATCGGGCAGGCTGCCATGGCCTTTGCCCTGTTCTTCGGCGTGAAGCCGCCGCGCGACCAGGATGCGGCCTTGCGGGCGTTGCTGACGGGGGATGGGTCGCCGCTGCAAGGGAAGAAAAGCGGATGAAGCGGCCCGTTGTCATCGGGCTTACGGGCTCCATCGGGATGGGGAAATCCCGTATTTCGGCCATGTTCAGAAGCCTGGGCGTGCCCGTGTTCGATGCGGATCTGGCGGTGCGGGCGGTGCAGGGGCCGGGCGGCGCGGCATTGCCTGCCATCGAAAGGGCGTTTCCCGGGACAACGGGGCCCGCGGGCGTTGACCGGGCGAAGCTTGGGGCGGCGGTGTTCGGCAACCGGGCGGCCCTGAAGCGGCTCGAGCGGATCGTGCATCCAGTGGTGGGCGCGATGCAGGCGGCGTTCCTGCAGCGCAACCGCAGCCAGAGGGCGGTGGCGGTGGATGTGCCGCTGCTGCTGGAAGGCGAAGGGTGGAAGCGGGTTCATCTGATCGCTGTCGCCAGCGCGCCGTTTCGCGTGCAGCGCGCACGGGTGCTGGCGCGGCCGGGAATGACCGAGGCGAAACTGCTGAGCGTGCTGGAACATCAGATGCCCGACCGGATGAAGCGGGCGATTGCCGATGTCGTGATCGAGACCGGGCGTGGCCGGCTGGCGACGTTTCGCACCGTGCGCGCCATTGCGCGCACGGCAAGGGGATGTGCGCGCCATTGCGCGCACGGCGAGGGGGTGTGCGCGCCATTGCGCGCACGGCAAGGAGGAGCCGGACCGCCTGACGGATCGGGGCCCCGCGGGGAACTCTCGTGGCGGGCCGGGCGGGGCTTGCGGCCCGGCTGAAACCGGCGGATAAGGATGAAAATGCGCGAGATCATCTTCGATACCGAGACCACCGGCCTTGATCCCCGCGATGGGCACAGGATGGTGGAATTCGCCGGGATCGAGATGCATGAGCGGGTGCCGACAGGGCGCTTCATGCATTTTCACCTGAACCCGGGCAGATCGATGCCGCCCGAGGCCGAGGCCGTGCACGGGCTGACCGATGCCTTTTTGCGGGACAAGCCGGAATTCCGCGAGAAGGCCGCCGAGCTGATCGAGTTCCTGGGGGATGCGATCATCGTGGCGCACAATGCGCAGTTCGACATGCGCTTCCTGAACTTCGAGCTGGAGACTGCCGGATTGTCGCCGCTGGATGGCGGACGGGTCGTGGATACGCTGGAGCTGGCGCGCAAGCGCTTTCCCGGCGCCAAGCACAGCCTGGATGCCCTGTGCACCCGGTTCGGAATCGACCGGTCGACCCGGGTGCGGCATGGCGCGCTGATCGATGCGGAGCTTCTGGCCGATGTGTATATCGAGCTGACGGGGGGACGCCAGATCGGGTTCGATCTGGCGGTTTTGACGCAGGCGCCGGTGGAGCGGGAGCAGCTGGTGTGGCCAGTGCGGTCGTTCACCTTGCCCGCGGATGAGATTGCAGCGCATGCGGCCTTTGTGGCACGCATGAAGGAGCCGGTTTGGGCTCGGGTTCAATAATTCAACAGGCAGGAGAGACATGCGATGGATATCCGGGTTGCGGGCCACCAGGTGGAAACGGGCCAGGCCTTCCGTGTGCATGTCGAGGAGCGGCTGGGCGCGTTGGCGCAAAAATATTTCGAGCGGTCGATCAGCGCGCAGGTGACGCTTTCAGCCGGGCCTTATGTCGACTTCCAGTGCGATATCGTGATGCATGTGATGCGGGGCCTGGTGCTGAAGGGCGCCAACCGGGCAGCGACGGCGCATATCGCCTTCGACGGCGCAGCCGACCGGATCGAGAAGCAGTTGCGGCGCTACATGCGGCGGCTGAAGGACAAGTCGGGCGGAGCCACGCTGGACCAGCTGCCGCTGGCCGATTTCCCGGACAATGCCGAATATCGGGTGTTCGAAGCGGCACCCGAAGAGACCGATGCGGCCGATGCGCCCCTGACCATCGCCGAGACGCGGGTGGACATTCCCGAAGCCAGCGTTTCCGATGCGGTGATGATGCTGGATCTGAGAAACACCACGGCACTGCTGTTCAAGAACAGCGGGACGGGGTCGTTGAACATGGTCTATCGCCGGGAAGACGGAAACATCGGCTGGGTGGAACCGCGCGGCTGATCCGACCCCCCGGCGGTTTCGCTGACCCGGATGGATGACATGCACCTTGATCTGGCGCTGGCGGTGGCGGCATGACCGGCCCTGCGGAGCCTGGCCGGGATGCGGCCACACAGCGGCATCTTCGCGGGCTGGAGCGGCTTTATGCGGCTGCGCCCATCAACCGGCAGTTCCGATCCTGCTTGCGGCTTCCAGCGGCCGGACAGAGCGAGATCCGCTTCGAGGTGACGCCGGACATGTTCCATGCCGCGGGCGCGGCCCATGGCACCATCTATTTCAAGATGCTGGACGATGCGGCCTTTTATGCGGCCAACGCGATGGTGGAGGACTGTTTTGTCCTGACCACCCAGTTCAACCTGTTCCTGACGCGGCCGGTGAAAGCCGAAAGGATGCTGGCGATCGGCCAGTGGGTTTCGGGCGCGCGGCGGGTGCTGATCGCCGAAAGCCGCCTGCTGGACCAGGACGGCGAGGAAGTGGCGCGCGGGCAGGGAACGTTCATGCGGTCCCGCATCCGGCTGGCGGAACTGCCCGGATATGCCGGAACCGCCTGAGCCGCCGCTTCCGGCCAGCACCCTGGTGCCGGCGATCTGCCGGCAGGTGATGTCTGCGGGCGGATTTGCAACCGTGCTTGTGAAAGGCAGCCAGTGGGGCGGCGCGCTGGTGCTGGTGCACCGCTGGAAGAGCTCGGTGAAGGCCTTCGAGAAGATGCCCACGCTTTCGGGCGAGGCCCTGTGGCGCGTGGCGGCCGAGGGCGATCCGGCGGTCGGGGCTTTTGTTGCAGCGCAGCAGAGATTCGATCCGGACTTGTGGGTGCTGGAACTGGATATCGCTGATCCGGAACGCTTCGTCCCGGGTTGGCTCGCATCGGGTTGATTGTTGCAGCCGGATGAAAGACGGCGTGCGGCGTGCACCATGGCCATCGCGTGACACCCCTGAACCGGGGCGAGACCGGAATGGCCGGATGGGCCCGGCCTTCGATGCCGACGCCCGGGGTGCACCGGCCATTCCGGGCAGGATGGCTGGCATGACAAGCGTGGTTCGCGCGTGATGTTCGCCTGGCGGAGAAAATATTTCCTTCGCCAGCCAGAAGCACGCAGCCCCATGAACCGCGGGTGAAGAGTGATTGAATGCAAAAATCCATTCGGGCCGCAGTGGCGCTTGGTGCTGCGGTTCTGCTGCTGGCGGCCGGTGAAGCGCCCGACGACGACTTGGCGTTTCTGAACGAAATCGCCACGGACGCCCCGGCGGACGCGACGTTGATTCCCGCCATTGATTTCATCGAGGAATCCCATGTGTTCGAAGAGCCCGAACTGGGCCCGATCCTTCCTGACGCCTCCACCCTCGGCCAGCTGGTGGGCGCGGTTCGCAGCCTGAAGGGCGTGGAGCTTGATTCCGGGCTGAAGTGCCTGGCTACCGCCGTATATTTCGAATCCAGGGGCGAACCGCTGGAAGGCCAGCTGGCTGTCGCCCAGGTCATATTGAACCGGGTGGAGGACGGCCGGTTCGGTCGCGACATCTGCAGCGTGGTGAAAGCCCCGAGCCAGTTCAGCTTTGTGCGTGGCGGCGAAATGCCCGCCCCGCGCGGAACCGGGCAGTGGGACACGGCGCGCGCTG
>Ga0207951_101083_pt1 | contig 10914 bp, 7 predicted proteins | sample Subbio12Aug_8Bad_FD_184830 | JGI IMG/M metagenome (GOLD analysis project Ga0207951, IMG submission 184830) | Serpentinite rock and fluid subsurface biosphere microbial communities from McLaughlin Reserve, California, USA - CR12Aug_8Bad (SPAdes) | ecosystem: Environmental > Terrestrial > Deep... | reverse complement strand
CCCGCAAATCCAACGACAAGGCTCGACCCATATCCGCCAGCCTCCTTCGCCAGCAGATATCGTGAATCAGAAAAACTCAACCTTGGGAATCCCCCGCCGATTCAGCAGCACTGAAAACCGGTCTAGGGGCCATCAATGGTTCCGCAAGCTGCCCAAACGCGACAAGCAGATCACCAATCCGTTCGAACAGGCCCGACGGAACATGCATGCGCTGACCGAAGCCGTCGAGGAGCGCACCGGCGGTCGGCTCACATCGAACAAATATGTCTATGGCTATGCAGTCGTTTTTCCTCACGGCCGTGCGACTGGCGTGCTTCCCCTTGATGTCGCCGACCAAATCCTGATCGACGTGGATCGTATGCCAGAACTGGAGCGGATGCTCGAAAAAGCGTTCAACGCTTTCCCGCGCAAAGTCGGCAAACTCAAGCGCTCCGAGTTCATCGAGATGCTCGATGTGCTGCTACCACGGTTCCAGATCATGCGGCCGCTGTCGCCGCAAATCGCGGCTGGTCGCGAGAAACTGCTCGAACTGACCGACAATCAGGCGCTCGCCTTTCGCGGCCTGTTTGCCAATCCGCAATTGCTCATCGAGGGGGTCGCCGGTTCGGGCAAAACCCTGCTTGCGGTCGAACGAGCGCTCGCCTTCGCCCGTCAGGGAATCCGGTGCCTGTTCGTGTGCTACAACAAGGAACTGGCCCAGTGGATTCGAGAACAACTTGCCGCTGATCCCGATCGGGCCGAGGCGGCCAAGCTGGTTGATGTCTACCACTTCCACGCGCTGGCGGCCGAACTCGCGAGTGAAGCCGGTCTGCCGTTCGACATACCATCGGCTCCCGCCGAGCAGCGGCAGTTCTGGGACGAGGAAGCCGCAACGATCCTCGAGACCGCCAGCGCCAGTCTCTTCGCGGTGGCGGAGCCGCGCTACGGCGCACTGGTCGTCGATGAGGCTCAGGATTTCGCGGAACTCTGGTGGTACGCGCTGTTCCCGTTGGTCCAGAACGGCGACAAAGGCCTAATCTTTGTTTTCATGGACTTGGCGCAAAGCCTGCGCGAACAGGCGAGCCCGCCGCCGTTCGACTTTCCGGCGCGTTTTTCGCTCAACATCAATTGCCGCAACACCAAGCGCATTGCCCGGATGAGCGCCAATCTGGTGGCACTGGAGACCCTGTCGCCGGCGGGTGCGCCGACCGGGGTCGATGTGCGCATGCTGCGGGCGGCGGCGCCAAGCCAACAGGCAGGCCTTATATCGAACGAACTGCGCCGCTTGATCGAAACGGAGAAATTATCGCCACGCCAGATCGTGCTGATTGGTCCAGCCTCCAAGGACCGTGGGAGCCTCAAAGGGCTCACCGAAGTGGCAGGAACACGCATCGTTACCTCCGCTGCCGATTGGCGCGCCGGCAAGGGGATCCTTTGCTCAACGGCGAGGTCGTTCAAGGGCCTCGAAGCCGACGTCGTCATTGCCTACGACCTGGCTGCGCTGAGCCCTGGCTTCACGTCCGCTGATCTCTACGTGGTGTGCAGCCGCGCGCGGCACGTGCTGATCCTCATCACTCATGACGAACGTATCCGCGGTGTGCTCGAGCAGGCCGAAGTGGCCAGTCGCAACGATGCTTGAGACGCTTACGCCAGAGATACTACGAAGCCGATTGCGGCTCGAGGCGGCCCCAGATGGCGGCCCGGCCATCCATTCCGTTGCCGATGCGGCGCGATCTTGTGTGCGGGCGTGGCGATCGCCCGCGCGTGCTCGCGTCACCGCGTATCTGCATCGCCAGTTCCTTGCAGCTGGGTTCGAGGAAGAACTGGTTCGCGCCCGGGTGGGCGAAGTTGTCGATGCGCTGATCGAGGTGGGCGACCTGACCCCGGTGCGGCTTAGCGGCAAGGCCAGTCTCGTGCTGTCTCGGCCGCAATGGATTGCCATCGCCGAGAATGACTTTGCCATTCTCGGACAAGACGATGTCAAATCATCGGCGACTCGATCTACCGATGGCTATGTGCGTCGCGGCGCTGCGCCGCCGGCCCATGTGACGCCGATCGACTTTGCCGCATTCATGGGGCAGCCGGGCTATCGGCGTCATCTGGCGCGCAGGACGGGCGGTACAGGCGATGGCACCCTCAGCGAGTTCTGGGCGACTTTGTGCGGCTCGCTACGCCATGACGGGCAACCGCTCGACGCGACCAAGTTGCGCGCGGTTATCGATCCCCCAGGGACGCATCAGGGATTTTTCGGGCGTCATAACCAGCCTGCTGTGTCGGGCCGGTGGAAGACCGTGGCACCGGATGGCACTTGGTGTGCGGTCCGTCCCGGTCGCAATCCCAATGAATGGCATCCAATCGCAATTCGGGTCGCAGGGCGCGAAGTTCAGTCACTCGACCTGTTCGACTGGGATGAATGGAACTGGGCCTTGCTGGCGCGCGGTGTTGCAATCGGTGCGCCCGAGCGCGCGATTTGGGCAGCCGGGACGCTCTCGTTCGAACATCCGGCGCCTGCGCACTTTCAGCGTGCGCTCAGGCTCTTCGGAACACCGGGTGTAAGGCGCTGGACATGGACCATGACTGACGGCGCATACGCTGCGTTCGCGCGATGGCGCGAGTCCGCGCTCTGACGGCTATTCGAGTGTCATCACCATGAACTTATACTCGTCATAGCGCGGTTCGGCGAGTGTAGCGGCGAGACCATCGATCCGCGCAAGCCGAACGTCTCGCGCATGGATCGCCATATCCCGTGCGTTGCGGATTGCGCGGAACCGGCTCCGGGCAAAGCCCTGCTCGCTTGTTTCCATGCCTTGCGCCGTGGCATCGTCGAGCAGCGCCTGCCTTGCCGCGATCAGATCTTCCGCCTCGCTTGCGATCAGATAGCGCCGCGTCGCCATGCGCAGTTTCAGGTCCGGGCATTCGCCGAGTGACTGTTGATGACGCCTCGCAAACTCCTGCAGCAGCATCGCGCCGCCCGCGCCTTGCACACCTTTTATCTCCGGGGCGAGCGGAACGCGCTGGCCAGAGGCAAGTACAATCTTTTCGCCTCGTGCGCTCACGTCCCACGGTGTGAACAAAGCGTACGCAACCTCGTGATCGGCAAGCGACCACCCGCCGCGCTCATGCCGCGCGGCAAGGACATCAAGACGAGCGGAGAATAAGCTGTTCAACCACCGGCGGTCGGCGCGCAAATCTTCTTCCATCACCTGTATGGCATCCCAGAAGGGCTTTTGCTCCTGCCGCGTTCGCGAATCCTGCAAGAGTTGCAGGATGTGACTGCGGTCGAGGTCAGTGAAATGGCGATCACCCGGCACCCAGCCCAGGATCGCCAACAAATAGGTGCCACGTCCGGACTCTGTGGCAAGTGCATGACCCTCGGGCAACCGCACCTTCAGGCATGACGGAGCGGCTTTGCCGATCTTGATCCATTCATTGACGAGCGTGTCATGGAGCGGGTCGCCATGATCTAGGAAGTTGAGCGGCGTCGCAGGGTTCTCGTCGAGGTAGACGGTCGGGATGGGCGGCGACTCGAGCGACCTTCGGCTATCAAGATAGGCATAACGCTGGCCGTCACGCGGATCGAGACCGGGTAGCGGGAAGCGCGGCTCGGCCGGGCCTGTCGCATAGGGCGAGCGATAATAATGCAACATCCGAAAGGTCCGGGCGGGCTCGTCGGGATCCTTGCCTTTCCACAGGCGCAGCCCGTTGGCGCGACCGATTAAGCGCATCCACCCGCGTAAGCCCGTCTCGATCCGGACGATTGCCCTGCGCGCGGTGGAGGGTTCCAGCAGCGGACCAAGCGCACCTTGCTGGTCGAACTGGTCGGCAAGCGACCGTGCGCGCTCCGCCGACCATGGAAGCGCACCAGATAGCGGCGTCACCAGCGCGTCGCCATTGTCATTGGCGATGTCACGCGCCTCTTGGCTGAGCGCCTGCCAATTCACGGTGTGCGGCGTAAGGGCCGCGTCGACGATGTGCTGGCCAACGACATTGATCTCGTCGCCGTCGAGCCGGATGCTGCGCTTGAAGATAGCAAAGTCATCGAGCACCGTGACCACCCGCTCGTCGACCTGGCCGCGCTGGTAGATTGCATAAATATCAATCGTGCGTTCGCCGGGCTGATCGGCAAGCGCCGCGCTGCCGAGGCGGTCCAACCGGCCGATCCATTGTTCAACCGCGGCGGGCGACCATGGCATGCTGAAGAAGATGAGCTTGCGCGCATGCTGAAGATTGAGTCCGACTTGCGCGACATCGGCGGCGATCAGCAACTGATCATCGCCGTCGACGAACCCGCCAATGCCGTCATCATATTCCTCAAACAGGTCAACCAGGTCAGACGTGGCAGAGGCGTCGCGGTTGCGATTGACCGCGAGCGACAGCGGGCGGCGCTTGCCCCTGGGACCGATCGCCGGCAGGAATTGCGGGATCATACGCTCGAGATAATCGACGGTTGGGTTGTCTTCGGCGACGATGAGCACGGCTTCGTCCGGATCGTCGTTCCAGATATCGACCAGCAGATCGACCGTCGCCTCGATTCGGCTGTCGCCATTGGCTGCTTCGAGGTGCTTCACGGCCGCTGCCAGAAAGCCCTGCGGGTCGCGCTGGTCGCGTCCGCGCAAGATGTTGATGCGTTCGCTCAAGGCGCGCGGCGAGCGAAGCGCAACCTGGCCAAGACGTGCAAGATCGGTGGAGGCCGCGCTGCGATCAGCATTTGCGATGAATTGCCAGACTTGATCCTGACGTGCGACCTCGTCAGCGGTCGGCTCGATTGCGATGCGATGAAGTACGCGCTGCGGCAGCAGATCGGGATAGTCACGGCGATTGCTGTGGGTGACGCGGCGCAGAATGCTGTGGGTGACCGCGAGTGTGGATGCCTGGGCGCGTTCGGGCGGCGGCACGAGGCCGACGGCATCCCAGTCCGCGTTCGAACCTTGGCCGAGCAGATCAGCGGCCCGCGCCTCTCGCTCGCGAAGCAGGGCCTCAGGCGTGTCCGAAGTCCGCGCCGCCACCGCCATCCGCTCCGGCTCCAGAATGGAGAGGAGTTGGCGGAATGCCTCGACATCCTCCAGTTTTGGAGTCGCCGATAACAACAGCAATTGCCGAAAATCGCCCGCGACATCGGCAATGCGCTGGCGGGCACTGGCTTGGAGCCGGTGCAACTCGTCGACAACAAGCAGATCGTACACGTTGGGATCGATCTCGGTAACCGAGCCCAGTTGGTCATAATAAGCGAGCCGGACATGAGCGCCGCTCTCTTCCTCCTCCGGCGCGCGACCAAGCGGCGTGAAGTGCCCGCGCGTCTGGCATTCGATCAGCCACTGCGGAGCAATGTTATCGGGCACAAGGATGAGCGCGCGATGGCGCGGATTCTGAAGCCTAAGCGCATTGAGGATCATCAACGTTTGAACGGTTTTTCCGAGACCCACCTCATCAGCGATCAGATGGCGGATTCGGCAATCGGACAGTATTCGCTGCACGTTGGCCAACTGGTGCGGATAGGGTGCGGCCGCGACACCCGTGGCCCCGCCCAGGCCCGCCACTTCGCGCTCAGTCCGGCGCCGCATGGCCTGCACGCCAAGGCAAAGATCGATATAGGGGTCCGTCATTCGGCCCTCGAGGCGCTGCTCACACGCAGGGCAGCATAACGTATTGCCCGCGCCGAAAACGCATCAGCGAGAAGACGCTCCGTTGCGGCCTTCCAAGATAGTCGTGCTGCGACTGCGGGCCTAGCGAACAGCCAATACGCCGATTCGACCAGGTCGCGATTCCACTGCCGGGCGTGATGCGCTGGTCGGTTTTTTGCAATCCAGCCATGCAGCAACTCGACCACGTCATCCGGGAGCATGGATTCTAAATCGGCGAGGCTCAACGCGTCGCCGGCATCGAGCGGTCGGAGCAGATCGACAAGTTCGATGAGCGCCGCCTCGCTCGCGGCGGCGCGCAGCGCGCGGTCCCAATTTTCGCTAACCTCGCCTACATCGATGTCATCATCGGGGCTGAACGGACATTGGTCGCCGACGTATTCGATTTCCTCGCACAGCAGCGCATAGGCATCGTTGAACAGTTCATCGAGCGCGATCGCCAAATCCTCGTCGATCGGCTCTCGGCTGGCCGCTAGGATAATCGGCAATGCCCGCGCCGCGATCAGCCGCGTCAATATGCGGTCAAGAAGAGCTCGCTGCGCCCTAGACAACCCGACATCGCAATAGCCGACCTGAAGTCGCGCACATGCTGCAAGGAAGGCGCCGACGAAGCTTGTTCCTCGTCGCTGGGCGAGTCTCGCTTCCTGATCAGCCCAAGCATTGCCGCACAATTGTTCGACCATCCAGCTTTCGAGCTGCCGTACGATGTGGCCGCGCCGAAATTGCGTCACAGGATGATCGACACCAGCCGCCGCCCAGCCGATGAGCGCATCCACCACTCCACGGCCATCGGCGGCATGCTCCCGCGCTCCGTCGAACTGGCGTAGCAGCCGTTCGGGCTTGCGCGCGGCTACGGTTTCCCCTGCACGCCAGACCCGGGGGCCGACGCAAAAGCCGCCACCCTGCAGCGGTCGGTCATGGCCGGCGCGGAACAGCTGTATATCATCCCCGGCCGCTGCACTTCTCGCCGCAACGAGTGCCAGCGGGCGTTGCGGGCTGGCCGTGAAGATAACCAACTCGCCCGATTCGTCGCTGGCCGTGAGTTGCCCATTGCTCCGCCTTTCCCAGGCGAATGGCGCGGTGGCCTGCTCGAAGCTAAATGACGCTTCCAGCAGCCCAGCGATTGACACGCCGAGGTCGGCTCGCCGAGCTGACAGCAACTGTTCGACCGTGTCGCGATCGAGCAGATGGTCCCAGATGACATGATCTCCAGCAAGACGGCATGGCGTGTCCGGCAGGATTTCGTGCACACGCTTTATAACTCGGCCATCACAGCGAAGCGTCAGTTCGAGTGAGGCCTCCTGCACGGTCGCCGCACTGTCGAAGCGCATGGTCACCTGACGGTCGGCGAGGTCGGCAGTCGCGCCACTGCCAGCATCGATGTCGACGGTCAGCAGACGCAAATCGTCCTCTGCGTCGATGATCTCGAAGACTTGTTCCTCACCCGCGCCATAGCGAAGTCGATATGAGCCGATATCGGTCGCCACGAAGCCCGCGAGCAGTTTATCGGGGGCCGTCAATATGGACTGCTTGCCATCTGGGCCGGTCAGGCGTGCGTCACATGGCCCGTCGGGCGTGCTCACCTCGAACGCGATGAAGCTTCCGGAGCGGAAGCGGCGGACCGGGCGATGCTGCTCGATCTCGGCATCGCCGATCCAGATGAAGCGGGCGGTCTGACGCACCGCGAAGCCCAGCGTGGCGAGCCATGCCTTGCTCGCAGGATCGGCTACATCAAGCCGATAGGCCCGCAGGCTAGCCACTCTCCCGAGATGTTCGGCGGAGGGCGGCGCGATGCTGGTGGAGTCTGCCAGAACAATACAATGCCCACTGTCCGCGACACTGCTTGAAGTGCGCTGCAGCGCCTCGCCGCCGTCCCCAAGATCGGAGAACAGGAGAGGTGCTACAGTTGCGACCCGCAGGCTGCCGAGGAAGTCCTTGGCATCCTGTGAGAGCGGCAAGGCATTGAGATCGCTAAACAGAGCAACGTCCGGTCCCGGCAGTTCATCGACTTGCAGCGGTATCGGGAAATCGCTGAAGATATTACGTCCCGGAACCGGGCGGCCATCGCCCCATAAAAAGGCGCGCCACCGGATCGCGTCAAGCGCACTACGGGCGCCTTCGCGCGTGGCCTGCTCCATTTGCGGAATCTTAAGCGCCAGCGCGAGACGCTGCTCGGCCGTGCGCAGGACGAGCGGAGCGGAGCGCGGTGTGATCTCGACGCGGCGACGCGGGCGTTGCTTGGGCTGCGCTTCGAGCGCCTTTTGCCGCTTGCGCGCCTCCCGGAGTGCCATGCTCGCCGTCTCGTCGCGTGCAAGATCGGCTGCGATACGTTTGAGCGCGGAACTGGCCATCCCATGCTCCCCGCCCGGCTGGAAGAACTGACGGATGACCGCAGCGGCAGTCCTTGTGTCTTCAAGCCACCCGATTAGCCGCACGCCGCCGGCCAATTGCGCGCGGTTGCGGATCGGAGCGATCAGAACGGCATCATTAGCGTTGAGGTCGAGATGCACCCGGACATCGCGCAACGCCCTTGTCAGCGGTTGGTGCAGTTCGATCGGCAAGATCGCGTGGAGAACGGGCCAGGCGATATGACAAAAGGCAAGGTTCCAAGCGGTCTCGGGAGGCTGCGCGAGACCAAGCCTGGCCGCCGAGCGGCGAAACAGGGCTGAGAGTATAGCGCGATCGCCGAACGATGCCTCGCCCAGTTGCTCAGCAAATATCGGCCAGAAGTCGGTTCCAGTGCCACGATAAACATAGCCGATCTCGGTTGCCGCGACGAGTATCGGTAGTGGATGTCGCGTCCACCAATGGCCTTCTATCCTGTGCCGGACGAGTGATGAACGGACTGCAGCGGACAGTTCCTTGAGTTCGGTAGCGTCGAGGCCATGTTCGAGCAGGTATACAGGCGCGTCGCCACGCTTGGCACGCACTTCTATGAAATGCGCGGTCAATATTGCGTCGAGCCGCTCGATCTCCGCATCGCTGTCGATTGCGTCCCCCTACTACGCTAGAAAAATTCTTCGTCCCACCGGTCATGTTGCCCAGCTTTCGTACCGGTGAAAACCGAAACTTCGCATCTCTTCACAGACAGCGCGCGCGGACATGGCTACCAGTCATCGACGCGCAGACGCACCCCTGCGGCTGCCGGCAATTCGGGCCGACTCGCGATTGGCCCTCGCAGGGCCATATCAGGAATCACTTGGATTTTTTCTCCCACTCCGCGTCCTTGATCTACTCTGCGATGCTTAGCCGTCAGAAGCGAGGGGTGCAGCCTTAATCGCGAGCACGCGACATCTCATCGCCTCAAGTGGCGGCCGTCCTTACCGCTTTTTGCTAACTGCCTTCTGACGCTGTCCATGCCAGCGGATGGTAGGTTCGCTCAAGCTTAGCGTCGGTAGTCGGCACCAAGCCGCGCCGAAACTGATAATCGCAAATGTTTCGGACCCGACATTTTAGTCAAAAGGACACTTGATCTCAGCAGTGTGTAGCTTCCAGGATGGATATCCAGGTGGGGTTCTGCCAGACGTTTTTGCGTGGAGCAGCCGCATAAGCGACGTCACTCTACTAGCCGATGAACGAGCTTGACAGCGCGGACGTCGTTTCATTTCTTTGCCTTACCGTCATGTGTGCTGTGGTGCTCATCTGGTTCTTTTCGCTTCCGAACCTTTCGAAGTGCGTTCTCTTAGCGGGTTTGATCTGGCCGGGACCGGCTTCGCCTCGTTCACCTAGCCGCAACGGCGGGCTTGCGACTTTCTTCCCCTGACCTCCGGTCATTCCTCGCGAGACAAGAAACTCGCTGCCCTCCGTCCTCCGCTGGCGCTGCGGCCGCAAGCGGTGCGGCGGCGTCCGTCCCGGCCTTTGGATCACCCATCGAGACCGCAATCGGGCGGTTCGATCCAAGGAAAGGAACTTCATCATGGCAACCATCGGCACCTTCAAGAAGACGGCTTCGGGCGAATACACCGGCGAAATCGTTACTCTCTCGGTTCAGGCCAAGGGCGTCCGCATCATTCCGCAGGACAACCGCACCAACGACAATGCGCCATCGCACCGGGTCCAAGTCAACCGCGCCGAAATCGGTGCCGCCTGGAGCAAGACCTCGAACGAAGGCCGCGACTATCTCGCAGTCAAGCTCGACGATCCCAGCTTCAACGCGCCAATCTACGCCAACCTTTTCGACGACGAAGGCGGCGAGACCTTCAGCCTCATCTGGTCGCGCCCGAACGGCCGTCGCAGCGACGGCTGAGCCGGCCAGGCGCCCCGCCCGGACAACCGGGCGGGGCTCTTTGCATTTTGCGCTACGGCATTAAGGCCGGATCAGAGCCGTCGTCCTCGATCTTCGCGACAAGGTCGGACGGTTCAATCCCGAGCGGCGAGGCCAGATGGAACAGCGTCACCACCGTGGGGTTGCGACGCCCGCGTTCCAGATCGCTGACATATTGCTGGGTAAAGCCGGACATTTCCGCGAACTGCTCTTGCGTCAGCCCCTTGTCGCGCCGCAAACGCGCGAAGTTCAGTCCCACGAGGCGGCGCATGTCCATGCACGGCACGCTGGACGATACACCTGATGAGGTTTATCTCTTATAAGGTGTATTTGGCTAACTTGAGCTTCGGCGCTGCAAAAGGTGCGTTCAGCTATGCATGACTTGCAAGTATTCTCCGGCGTCAGTTCCGTTATTGCAGGCGCGGGCACAAGGGGGGATTCGATGCCATGAACTGCCGTTTCGACGACATTGCGCCTGCGCTTTCGACGATCACGCCTTATGACGAGGCGCACTTGACCGATTATCTCCGATTGCTCGACGCTGACGCCGATGGAGCCGATTGGCGAGAGGCGGTCGCGGTCATTTTCGACATCGATCCAAGCCGCGAACCCGAACGCGCCGAGCGGATGTATGCCTCCCACCTAGCCCGCGCACAGTGGATGACCGAGGTCGGCTATGCGCATCTGTTGGCGCGTGACGGCGAGCTAAAGCATTAACGTTTCAATCCATTTCGGCGAAAGCTCGGCGCATCGCGTGCATGGCAGCATGCAGCTTTGACGCTTTTCGATACGCGACGGCATTGCCACGCTCTGGTCCGCGGGCCGCGATGGTCGCGGCCAGGAGACTGTCATGCCTGGGTCGTCGAACAAGCGTACCAGCGGCAGTGAGAAGGCAGCCGAGACGCTCGGTCGCGCCGAACTCGCCGCCGAATTTCTAGACCGGTTTTCGATCATGTTGGGTCATATCCGCAGGCGCTGAAATAATTGGCGCATTCCTGTGGTGAGTAGAGGTCGAGGATGCGTCCGATGGCG
>Ga0207951_101082_pt1 | contig 10927 bp, 10 predicted proteins | sample Subbio12Aug_8Bad_FD_184830 | JGI IMG/M metagenome (GOLD analysis project Ga0207951, IMG submission 184830) | Serpentinite rock and fluid subsurface biosphere microbial communities from McLaughlin Reserve, California, USA - CR12Aug_8Bad (SPAdes) | ecosystem: Environmental > Terrestrial > Deep... | reverse complement strand
CCCGCCGCGAGCCTTCAGGATTAAGCGGACAATATGAATTCGACCAACGCCGTTTTCCTACTCAATCTCGTGCAGGACGTAACCATATTGCGTCCGCTCATCATCATGGCGGTACGAGATTTCCGTATGGACGCGTTGCTGCTTGTCTCGGCAAAGTTCCTCAATCGCGACATTTTCGGAATCTGGCAGACGGAGATTGATCAGGTCTGCGCGGAGACCGGCGCGGTCAGTGTCGTCTATCAGGACGAATTCTCAGCCAATCAGGCTTTGGCTGGGCGTTCCGGGCTTCTCTTTGCCGCCAGCGAAACGACCCTGAGCGCGCATACTCCGACGCATGACGTCTTCCGATATGCGCCGCCGGGCCTGCTGAAGATCACGCTTCAGCACGGGTTCGAATGCATGGGTTTTCGGCACAGCGCTGATCATGATCGCGCGCACGGCAAGTCTGTATCGTTCGGCGCTGATATCGTCTGCCCATGGTATGACGTTGAAAAGCTGACGGCGACCGCGGTGTCCCAAAGGGGCAAGTTATATGTCACCGGCTCTAGCGCAGTCCTTCAGCAACCGCAGGGTCCGCGCATGCCAGATGCTGATGGGCGTGGCTTGGTTTGCGAAAACCTCCATTCGGTCAGATTAAATTCTGCTGGGGATTTTCGGACCCAATTTGTTGAGGTTTTCGATGAATTTTGCCGATTCTTGAAACGGGATCACCGCAGTGTGTTCTTGCGGCCGCATCCCGGCGGGCAATATGTGCTGAAGAACAAGATTGCTCTGCCGCCGAATGCGATAATCAACAACGCCCCAATCTACAGGGTGGACTTGCGACAATTCGGTTACGGCATATCGGCTCCATCCTCCGTGCTGATCGACATGCTGCTGGCGGACATTCCCACGGCCGTCTGGCGGGATAGCGAAAGGATCATGGACTCGGCGAGCTATGATGGGCTGACAGATGTACACAGCCCGTCGGAATGGCTGGAATTCGCGCGCGAGGCGGTGAACGATCCTGCCCCCTTTATCGCCAGGCAGCGTCAGTTCCTGGAGCAACAGCAGATGCCGCTCGATCCCCGGGACGTGTATCAGCGCTTTGCGCAGATCATGATGGCGGGCAAGCGCCTGGCGTCCACATCAACGGCTCGTGTACCGCAGGAACGTGTCCTGTTTGTCGCGAATGCTCTGGTTCCGACCCTCCAGCTCAGCTTCATCAAACCCTTCGCGGCATCGGTTCAGACAGGCGAGGTCGCGACGGCGCTTCTCACGGAAATACAGATTCGCGAGAAGATGGGCGAAGACATGGCAACCGATCGCGTTGACGCCTGGTTAGAAAATTATTTGAACGAGGCTGACCCCACCGTTATCATTTTTTGCCGATACAGCGGCCCGTGTCACGACAGGATAACATCCTGGGCCAAAGACATGAATGTTCCGGTTATCTATCATATCGATGACGATCTCTTGCAAATACCCGTCAATATTGGCGCCAAGAAGCATGCGTTGCATAATCAACCGGAGCGGATTGCGACCGTCGAAGCGCTTCTACGGAACGCCGACCTCGTCTACGCTTCAACCGACAGGCTGAAAGAGCGCTTCTCCAGACGGTTTCCGCAATCCTCCATCATCGCCGGCAGAGTCTACTGTTCCAGCGATGTGATGCGTGACGCCGAATTCAAGCCCGTCACGAAGGTGGGCTACATGGCCAGCGCGGATCACGCGCATAACCTGGACATGATTCTGCCGGCAATTGTCCGTTTTCTCGAACGTAATCCGGACGTCGGTTTCGAGCTATTTGGGTCAATCCCCATTCCCGGCGAACTGCTACAATTCGGCGGACGCATCACCACGGCGCCGGCAATTTCCAACTATGATCAGTTTTTGGCCGAGTTTGCGCGCTACGGGTGGGATATCGGAATCTGTCCCCTGACCCCGATTGACTTCAATCTGGCGAAGGCGAATACCAAATGGGTCGAATATACGGCGGTAGGGGCCGCCGTTGTTGCCAGTCGCGACACCGTATATGACGCCTGTTGCGCCGATGGGTGTGGCATTCTCGTTCAAACCGAGGCCGAATGGCTGCAGGCGCTGGAGTTGCTGGTGCGAAGTCCCGAAGAACGTTTCGCGCAGGTGCTGCGGGCTCAGGACAAGCTCAGGCGAGAATATGGCATAGACCAACTGCGTCAGCAGGTATTCGACGTGATCGATACCGCCAGACAAGCGTTACGCGTTCATTCCTGAAAACGGTACGGGAGCATCATGTCCGATAAAATTGTCACCATCTCGCCGGCCGTGCGTTTCGGCAACGATCTTCCCTTCGTTCTTATCGGGGGAATGAACGTCATCGAAGGGCGTGACATCGTTTTGGAAGTGGCCGAGCAATTTCGGAATGTTACGACTGCCTTGAAAATACCCTATGTGTTCAAGGCGTCCTTCGACAAGGCGAACCGATCGTCGATCAACTCGTTTCGAGGGCCCGGTTTGGATGCGGGCCTGAAAATCCTGGATGAGGTGAAATCGCGCTTTGGCGTACCAATTCTAACCGACGTCCATGAGCCCCATCAAGCCGCGGCTGCGGCGGAAGTGGCAGACATCATTCAACTGCCGGCATTTCTCGCCCGGCAGACTGATCTGGTCCTCGCAATGGCGCGGACGGGCGCTGCGATCAACGTGAAGAAGCCGCAGTTTCTTGCACCGGAAGAAATGCGCCATATTATTCGAAAATTTGCCGAGGCTGGAAATTCCCGCATCATTTTGTGTGAACGGGGTACTTCCTTTGGTTATAATAATCTCGTCGTTGACATGTTGGGTATGGACCTCATGAAGCCGATGGCACCCGTGGTATTTGATGCCACACACGCACTCCAGAAGCCTGGCGGTCGGGCCGATAGCGCGGATGGCAGAAGGGATCAGGCTGCCGCGCTGGCCAGATGCGGCATGGCTTTGGGGATTGCGGGACTGTTTCTGGAAGCTCATCCCGACCCTGAAAAGGCGTTATGCGACGGGCCATGCGCACTGCCCCTGAATGCCTTGCGCAGCTATCTGGAGCAGATGAAGGCCATAGATTCCTTGGTTAAGCAGCCTCTTCATCAGTAGATCATGAACATTTATGCTCGGTTGCGATCGTTATTCGGGAGGCTTTATCGGCCGCCCAAGGACCGGTCGTCCGAGATTTTGATTTTCGGCGACAGCCATACCGATGCGCTCGTGCGCGCGATCAAGGCACGCGGCGACAGCCCAGCGACATCCGCGATCACCGCCTTGCGTCTTCGCAAAGAGAAGAATGGTAAGCAGATCGGAGATATGTCGCTGGAGGAATTCCTAAAGAGGACGAAATGGCTTCAGCCTCGCGATATCATATTTTCGATGGTTGGCGGCAACCAGCACGCCATTTTGAGTACGATACAGCATGAAGTCGCGTTTGATTTCTGCTCGGATGGTATGGAGCCAGCATCCGCCACGGTGCACATGATCCCCAATCGCGCCATCAAGGAGTATCTGAGCGCAGGCGTGTACGGCCGCGACGGGCAAATGCTGCGGGCGATGCGCAATGCAACACAAGCGCGAATTGTCCATATCGTACCGCCACCGCCCAAGAAAGATGCGGAACACATATTGCGACATCAGGAATCCCATTTTTCTGAAGGCAATATCGCTCAACTTGGGGTATCCGATGCATTGCTACGTAAAAAGGCATGGGATCTTCAAGCTACAATCCTGAAGGAACTCTGCCGCGAATTGGAGATCAAAATCCTGATGCCGCCCGAAGAGTCGCTGTGTCCGGAAGGCTTTCTGGCCAAGGAATTCTATGCCAGAGACATCACGCATGCCAACGCGCATTATGGCGAACTGGTGCTGCAACAGGTGGAAAAATTCGTGGCACAGGCTTCTTGATATGCCAAGGGCACTGGTTATCGGTAATAGTCATACGGCGTCGATGACGAGCGCTTTTCGAGACAATGAGCGCCAATCCATCGATATTTATTGGTTGAAAAACAAAAAACAGCCGGATCGTGGAAATATAGAACTTGCCGATGCTATAAAATTAATCAAATCACTTAGTGATGATGATTTTCTTTTTATATCATTGATAGGTACATATCACAATATAATGGGCCTGATCAAACATCCTATACCATTTGATTTTTACGAATCTCCGGATTCCGGCGATCGACCACGGCAGGATTATTACCTGATACCACACAATGTGATGCGTTCCGAGATGGACCGGATGCTGGAGGGTAGTGGTACTGTGAAGGCGCTCGCTAAGGCTGCCGGGTGCGCCACCTACATCATCAGCCCGCCTCCGCCCAAGGGCAATCATGAGTTTATCTCCACGCGGACCCGGGCGTATCGGGGAACGGTTCTGGATAGCGCTTCCATAAATGACGCGGCGATAAGAGCTAAAATCTGGAGGCTCGAAATGAATCGCATGGCAGATTGGGCCTCATCGAATTCCATGAGATTTTTACCAGTGCCTGCCGGCAGCCTCTCAGGTGAAGGGTGTCTGGCGGAGGAATATTATGGGTCTGATGTGACGCATGCCAATGAAGCATATGGTGCCCTGGTATTGGATCAGATAGCGGCAATCGCTACTGGTGTTCGGTCCCGACAGGAGGTGCGCGTTGGCGGATAACCCTTACAAGGCGCTACCGGACAAGGCGTTCTGGAGAAGATCTGTTACAGATCGGCAGATCCATGACGTCGATCCGGTAGGTGTGTTCGACATCAGGCTGCGACCGGAGACGAAGGTCGCCACGGCGGGAAGCTGCTTTGCGCAACATATTGCCAGGCATCTGAAAGAATCCGGATTTTCCTATTACGTCGCCGAGCCCGGCCATCCCATTCTTCCTGAGTCGATCAGGATCAAGCATAATTATGGCCTGTTCTCCGCGCGTTATGGGAATATCTACACCGCGCGGCAACTCCTTCAACTGTTCCAGCGGGCCTATGGCACTCTTGTTCCTAACGAGGATGTCTGGCAGAAGGGGCCAGACGTGTTTCTCGACCCATTCAGGCCTTCCAGCCAACCGGGCGGCTTCATTTCAGAAGCAGAGATGCGTCAGGACCGATCGCAACATCTGGCAGCCGTCCGGTCCATGTTTGAAACCCTTGATGTTTTCGTGTTTACGCTTGGGCTGACGGAATGCTGGCGCTCCATCGAAGATGGGGCCGTCTTTCCTATCTGCCCTGGCGTGGAAGGCGGGACATTTGATCCCCAGCGCCATCAATTCTACAATCAGATCTATGAAGATGTTGTATTGGATCTGACGCAGTTCCTTGTAAATCTGGCTCGGGTCAATCCACGTGCGCAGGTTATTCTGACCGTGTCACCTGTTCCGCTGATGGCGAGCGCCGAGCGCGGGGCCCATGTGCTTTCGGCGACCACCTACTCAAAATCGGTGTTGCGCGTTGCGGCAGAGACGATGCGCAATCGCTACGGCAATGTGCACTATTTCCCTTCTTACGAAATAATCACGGGATCGTTCAATCGGGGCAGCTATTATGCGGTGGATCTCCGTAATGTCCTTGAGGATGGTGTCTCGCATGTGATGCGCTTGTTCATGCATCATGCCACGTTGGGAGAGGGTGAGAAGCCCTTGGCGCCGGCGTCAGGGCAAGCGGAAGCCCAAGCCTCCAGTCTGTCGGACGATTACCTTGCACGAGCCGAAAATCTGGTGGAAGTGGAATGCGATGAGGTGGCGCTGGACAGAGGGTGAGGTGCCACGCAGTCGTCCTATCTTATGCTCGTGAAGGTCATGGATCGTGAATCTGTTCGATATGCTGCGTCGGGAAGACCGGAATCTCCTGGTCTCCGGCAAGGTTCTGATGGCGCGAAACAACATCGAAGGCCAGACTTGGCGCGGCATCGACATGCCACCGGGCTCATCCGTGACCATTCCCGATGTGCTTCGCTTTCAACCTTTTCGAGCATGGCCGGATGAATGTGGCTGGCTCGCGGCGATACCGCCCCATATAGATTTGCAGGTCGCATTCTATCGCCACGGCACGGATCAGCTTTTGAATGCGTTCGTCTATAAGGAGGGCATAAGTTCTATAAATTTACCGTGGCCGAAGGCAACGGAACAGAGGCTTGATTTGAAATTGGATGCCTTGCCGTCAAAAGCCTCTCGCGCGTGGCTGGGCAAGGCTCCGAGATGGCAAAGTGATTGCATCTTTGTTGGAAATCACAAGGCGTTATCACGGAAGTGGCTGATTGAAAGCGCAACCGGTACGGGTGTCGAGATCGGCCCGGGGGCGCAGCCGCAAATCTTGCCGGGTGAGGATGTAAAAATATCCTATTTGGAGCAAATGGCTCCGAAGGAATGGAATGATCTCTACAATCAAGGGGGGAAATATCCGGTCCGCCCGGAGCTCTGGGACAATTATATCGTCGGAGATGCCCATAATATTCCCGTACCGGACGGCTCACTCGATTTCATTTTTGCGAGCCATGTGTTCGAGCACCTCGCCAATCCGATCGGCCATCTTGAGCGCTGGAGGGCGAAGTTGAAGGCCGGTGGGCGGATTTTATGTATCGTGCCCGATCTTGGGGGCACAAAGGACGCCGTTCAATTGCCCAGTACGATGTCCGAATGGCTAGACGAATATGCTGACGACGTTTGGTTTCCGACACCCGAGCTTTATGCGCGCTATATGATGAGGGATAAGAACGATAAAGCTGTGCGAGCGGCTATCGATCAGCGCAAATCGATTCATGTACACTATTATAACAATATAAACTGCCAGTTGTTGATGGATTATGCTGTATCACAACTTAAATTTTCTGGATATTGTATAGAATATACACGCAATCATAAAGATTTCCATTTTGTTCTTGAGGCGGCAAGTTAGCATAGATGAAAAAAATCCTGATAACAGGTGGTGCTGGATTCATTGGTACGCATCTGACTGCAATGGCGCATGCTGCGGGCCACCAGATACGGATATTGGATAATCTGTCGCCACAGATTCACGGCGAAAAACCCGAGTTCCAGCCTCCGGCGGGTGTCGAATTCATTCGCGGCGATATAACCCAACGCGCCGATATCGAGCGCAGTCTCGCTGGGATTGATACGATAGTGCATCTTGCCGCCGAAACGGGCACCGGTCAGTCAATGTACGAGATCGAACGCTATTATGGCGTGAATGTTCAGGGAACCGCATTGTTATTCGATGTGCTCGCCAACGCTCCAAATGCGGTGCGCAAGATTGTTCTGGCCTCCAGTCGGTCCGTTTACGGGGAAGGCGCATATCAATGCGGCGATTGCGGTCCCGGTTCCGGTCGATGTTATCCTCGGCCCAGATCGCCGGAACAGCTTGCGGCCCATCAGTGGGAACCGCGCTGCCCGAATTGCGGCGGTTTCGTACAGGCGGTCGCGACAAGGGAAAGCGATGCTGTCGCGCCCGCGTCGGTTTATGCGGCGAGCAAACTTGCGCAGGAGCATCTGGTAAGTGTGTGCTGCGGCTCACTCGGGGTTGGGGCCGCTATCTTACGGTTCCAGAATGTTTTCGGCGAAGGGCAATCACTGAAGAATCCTTACACTGGGATCCTGTCTATTTTTTCGACCCGAATTCGTCTGGGTCTATCGCTGCCGATATTCGAGGATGGGCGTGAAACGCGCGATTTCGTTCATGTCGAAGATGTGGCCGGTGCGGTCATGAGCTGCGTCGAAAATGACCATATGCGGGAAGGCGTGATCAATGTGGGCATGGGGCAGGCAACGTCTATTGAAGATGTCGCCAGATTGTTGTGCCGTATCATGAATTCATCGACCCAGCCGGAAATTACCGGACAGTATAGGGTTGGTGATATTAGGCACAACTTTGCCGACATCGGTCAGTTGGTGGCGGCCGGATTCCGGCCCCAAATTTCACTTGATGAAGGGATGCGCAGATTTTGCGGATGGGTGATGACCCAGCCGGTGCCGCCTGATCTGCTGGAAAAGGCTAACCAGGAGCTGAAAGCTCGTAATCTCATGAGCTAGAAGGTCAGCTGCCTCACCCAGGCGCCCGGTGGAATTTTCCTTGATAACCTTCGGTGATGTCACCAGACACTCCCGTCAATCCGTGCTAGGCGGATTGCTACGTCGCGTCCGGCAATTCGCTTTCGATACCTCCTCCCATCATCAGTCTATATTGCTCATAACCTTCACGAAAATCAGTGAATTCTTCAATTTTTGCATTGCGTAGCAGAAGGAAGCGATCGCACGTGTCCTTCAGGTATCGATGGCTATGCGATACGATGATCATCGCTTTATGGCTGCGCTTCTCGAATAGCTCGACACGGCATTTGTCCCGAAATGATTCGTCGCCAACGGCTATCACCTCATCGATAAGGTAACAGTCGAAGTCGATCGACATCGAAATGCCAAAAGCCAACTTTGCTCTCATACCCGAAGAATAGGTCCTTACGGGCTCATACAGATAGGAACCAAGTTCGGAAAATTCTTTAACGTAATCAATCTGCTTCTTATAATCCACATTATATATGCGGCAAATGAAACGAAGATTGTCGGCACCCGTGAGAGCGGTTTGAAAGCCGCCGGTAAAGGCCAGAGGCCATGAAACCGTCATTCCCCTATGGATCTCGCCCGTACTGGGGGTGTCGGCGCCGCCGATGATCCGAACCAGGGTTGATTTGCCCGCACCGTTTCGGCCAAGAATGCCCACATGCTCGCCCGGAGCGATCGTGAGATTGACGTTGTCCAGTACGGTTTTCGTGCCATGGAGCGTTTTGTAGAATTTCGATACGCCGATGAGCTGGATCATTCGGTCGCGGCCTCTACCCCCACACGACGGACCTGGGCCAATGCGAAGAGGGTCAGTATGAAGTTGCAGAGGATCACGTAGCCAATGTCGTAATGGGCGATCATGGCTGACCCGAAATATCCCTCCCGCAGAAGTTCGAGGGCGTTCAGCATTGGCAGATAGAGCACCACTTCACGCATTGTTGCGGGGAGTGCATCCGCGATGAATGCCGCGCCGGACAGGGGAAAAATGATATAGGAAAAGGGCGGCCAAAGCCTGTCAACCATATCCATATTTTCCGATAACGCGCCGATGAGCATGCCGAGCGCAGCACCGAACCAGGCGAGAAGCATCCATCCGAACAGCACTTGCAGAACATCTTCGGGAGCAGTGAGCCATCCGATCGACCAGAATATCAGGCCCAATGCCACAAAACTTGTCGTTGCACCGAGGAATTCCAGAAGAATACGTGCGATGTATATGTCGAAGACTTTTACTTGCCGATGGAACAAAAGAGACACGTTGGGAATGACGGCACGCATGCAGCGGTTTGGCATATTTCGCCATAACAGCACCGACGAATATCCTGTAATCGCGAATGCCACGATGGGAATGTCTGAACCATGGACGCTTCGTGTCGCTGTCCATAGCGCGGTTATTACCAGCGTAAACAACATCGGTTCAACGAACAGCCAGAGGAATCCAATGTTGTTGCGGCCGTATCGTGTTAGAACCTCTCGCAGGAGCAGTGCGCCTATCACGCGCTGCTGGACTTCCCATCCGCGGGTCATCACCCGTAAGGCTTTTTCATTCGCCATGTTCTTTTATGCCGGCAAAGAGCATCTTGAGGATGGCCCAGGCGACCCACCCCAGAGCGAAGGTGGCGAGAATGCCGCGCATGCGCCTCGGTTCCAAGGGCTCATCGGGTAAATTGGGCTGAACGATGCGTTCGACATAAGCCTGCTTGCGGCGAGCCTCGTTCCGTGCTTCCTCCAATGAGGCCATGGCGCTTGCGAGTTGTTTGTCGGCGAATTGGCTTTCAAGCGAAAGGCGCTGATATTGCACAGCGAACGCCGCGAGAGAGTTGGGCGCGCCAGCAACTTTCCCGAGTTCGCGATTAATCTGTTGCGTTAGGCCTGCTACGCGGCTCTCCAGCACGGGAATCTGAGGATTGTCTGGCGCAATGACGCGCAATTGATCGAGCTCTGCACGGGTGGTGATTAGTCCATCCTGGAGCTTGGATATCATCTGAACCTGTACAGCGGCCTGCTTTTCCGGATCTACTACGCCCTTCAGGTTGCGATAGCTCGCCAAAGCGATCGCCGCTCTTTGTGCTTTCTCTTCCGCATCGCGGACTTCAGCTTTGGCGAAATCGATCAGGTCTTTCCGGCCCCGTTCGTTGAGGCGGTTGACCGTGGCTTCGGCCATTTCGAGCAGCTTTTCGTTTATCGCATGCGCATCCTCGGCTGTATAGGCTCGCACGGTCAGCGTGGTGATCGACGAACTTACCGCATGCTGGATGACGATTTTTTTCTCGTAATATCGATAGAGATCCTCAAAAGATCCCGATGCTCCCAACGGATTGTAGCGATCAAGGAAGGAGATCGAGCTATTGCCGTAGGCGCGGGCAACTGCTCCATCCTTGTTAAGCGCCGCTAAGGCATCACGAGACAGGATATAATCCTGCGCGGTGTAGACCTCATCGCCCGCATTGGTAAAACCGGCACTTTTGAGGAGGATCCCCAATCCAGCCGCGGCAGGTTTTTCCGGGCTTCTAACCACAAATTTTGAATCGGAAATATATATATCTGAGGAGAGCAACCCAAAGTAAAGGATAGCCAAAAATGTAGGGACGATGACCGTTGCAATAAATAATGGGCTGAGGCCTCTAACCTTTTTGGCTAGAGGGGCGCCAATTTTTCCATGCAGTTCAGCCTCTACTGGCCATCGCATCAACATAAATACCCATCGTTAGCTCACCCGTGCCGTCGACGTGAGCGTGAACCTCAAATGAACAATTAACGCATCTCCGCTGTCCAGCCTGGCCCATTTGCCCCTCGGCCCAATCCAATGCAAGCGAATATCCACGTAGAACGGCGCCAGCCGGAGGTGAGGACTACGCGAGGCGTTGCATCTGCGTATCGGCGGTGCTGACCCGGTTTGGAAGCCATGATGGCCGCATCGC
>Ga0207951_101081_pt1 | contig 10928 bp, 15 predicted proteins | sample Subbio12Aug_8Bad_FD_184830 | JGI IMG/M metagenome (GOLD analysis project Ga0207951, IMG submission 184830) | Serpentinite rock and fluid subsurface biosphere microbial communities from McLaughlin Reserve, California, USA - CR12Aug_8Bad (SPAdes) | ecosystem: Environmental > Terrestrial > Deep... | reverse complement strand
AATCGTATCCTCGAATGTGGTGTAGCGGCTAAAGCTGATATCATTGTTACAGGAGATAAGCATCTTCTCTCTTTGAAAAATTTTCAAAACATTTCTATTTTCACGCTCTCCCACTTTCTTGAACTCCTTAAAAATAAGGGGGAATGAAGGGACGTCCGTGAAATTTTGAAATTTTATTTCCCCCCCCCACCTGCCTACCGACCGCCTGCCTGCCGGTAGGCAGGCGGTCCCGACCGAGGGCGGGGCAGGCAGGCACAAATGAAATGGGGAGGGATATAAGAGTAAAAATGGGCCAAATCATTTTTTATAATGTCATCCATTTCTCAAATCCATTTACAAATAATTCTATTTGATATAATAATATATACGTTAGTTACAGCCCGGGAAAAACCATAGAAGCCGAGGATAACCTCATATAACATGAATGGATTATAATGGGAAAAAATCTCTTTGAGGTGGATACGCCTCTTGGCTTTGCGGTGCGTTGTACAGTGGCCTATTGGAGGTTTATCGTTTCGGACAAACATCCAATTATGGCAGGTATGGACTACCGTAAGCAGGGGAGAGAGGGAAAAGATAGCTGAGGATGACCTAACTTACCAAATCTGAAATGAATAATCAAGGAAACATCTTAAAGCATTTCAAAGTGTGAAATCCGGTGAACTACCGGCTGGACTTTAGGCTCAGGAAAATCTCTTCGAACCACCTGAGGAGCCACAAGCAGAGGCTGATTCCGAACCCTTTAAAGAGGAGAAACCGGAGAGCACTTTCTCAGGCTTCTTTCCTCCACAGTAGGGACACGTCAGCGACTCTTCCCCCTCGTTCAGTTTTTGAATCTTTTCAAAAATCCTTCCGCAACTTCTGCACTGATACTCGTAAATAGGCATTTTATCCTCCTCATTTATAAAATAACGTGTTCCGTGTCCGTGATTCGTGAACCGTAAGTAAAAATTCTGTATCACTTTAGGGCTTTGAAAAAAGACATCTAATCCCCCTTCATCCCCCTTTGTCAAAAGGGGGAAATCCTTTTTCCTCCCTTTGGCAAAGGGAGGTGAGGAGGGATTTTACAAGTTTTTTCAAACAGTTAAATTGATACAAAATTCTTAACCTTAACCTCAGCCTAAACCTTTATTAAGACGGAACCACTTCATACCCTGCATCAACAATGGCCTTTGCAATTTGCTCTGCCGCCGCTCCTTTTACATTATCAAACCGGACCTCTCCTTTTTCAAGGTCCACCTGGACATTCTGAACTCCGTTCAATTGATTTAATGCTTTTGTAACAGACATCACGCAATGCTGACAGCTCATCCCCTTCACTTTTAAAATGGTCATTTTCTCCTCCTGTAATTCATCGGTAGCCTTAGGCCCTTGCTCTTTAACCTCAACTTCTGCCCTAACCTCATCCTCAGCCTTAACTTCATCCTTTGCCTTTTCCTCAACCTCAACCTTTTCTGTATCCTCAACCTCAGCCTTAACCTCTCTTCTCATCAACTCATCATACCAGACCGTATGGCGATCCCGCACATATTCCGCATCAACCTCGCCGGTAAAGATCGATCTAACCAGGGGTCGGTTGACCTTAAAGATCAATGCGGCCAGATGCGCCAGGACGCCCAGAAGAAAGAAGATGGTCGCAAAGGTATGAGTCAATGTCATCGAAGTAATCAGGACCGGAGGGAGATAGATCCCTGGCAAATTCTTAAGGACTTTTACAATTCCGGTGAGAACCAGGATCAATCCGACGCCGCCCAAATAAGCATAGGCAAGCCGCTGTTCGGCAAGGTACTTATCCGATTTCGGCTCTTTTCCAAATCCAAACATGCTTAAGATGGTGATCAGGGAAGCCTTAACATCTCCCTTTTTGGGAAGAAGCCCTTGATGCCCCAGCCATCCGTGGAAGATGGCATGAAAGACCATAATGGAGACAAAGACGATTCCCGCGAGATAATGAATTTTCAGATTGATGAAGAAGTCTCCTGCCCATCCCATGCCCGGAATCTGAGTCACCATATACCTTTTATACATGGGGAGCTCTCCAAAGCCTGAGAAAATCAGAAGGAGTCCGGAGAGAGCCAGAACCCAGTGTTCTATCAGTTCAATCGGGCCATGGCGGACAATGGCCTTTCCGTCTTTGATTATTCTTTCTCTCATTTACCTTCCTCCTTCCCTTCCTTTTTCCTGCGATAGAAGGCAAGACCGATCGCGCCCAGCGCGCTGATGAGGGGGGCGATGAGAAAACCCTTGGCCCATTCATTCACATCACGAAGCGGGTTTAGGACCTTTCCCATAGTGAGATTGGATTTCGCCTCTTTTAATTTTGAATCAATCTTTTCAAAGGGAGTTTTACTCACATAGATCGTGGCTGTTCCACCGTTTTCTTCTTCTCCGTAGATGAAACCATTGATCTCTTTTGCTCTCTCATGCGCCATCTTCAGGATCGCATCCCTTCTTCCGAAATAGAGAGGTTTCTTCATCCCCAGTCTTTTCTCACAGGCCTCCACGCAAGCCGGAATTTGCCCCTTTTTTATCCGGTCATGGCAGAGGTCACATTTGTACATTACACCCCCACCGGCAGGGATGGGCTGAAGTTTGAGATAGATCCCAACACCGCTCTGCCTCTGAGGAATATGCCACGGGCAGACCGCTTTGCATTTGGCCCCTCCCATACAGAGGTCATGATTGATCACCACGGAGCCATCCGAATACTTATTCAGGGCGCCAAAAGGACAGAGGTTGGCGCAGGGTGGGTTGTCGCAGTGCATACACCGTCGGGGAACGAAAATTTCTTCTCCTTCCATATCGACTTTCTGCACCGTTGTCCAGTTGTAGGGTGTGAGGGTATTCATCACATCCCTCTTCTTTGACCAGTCATCATGTGTCTTCTGAGGCCAGAGGTCTTTGATCGGCTTTTTGGGGTCGGGAAACTTCTTCTCGTTCTCCCTCCGGCAGGCCTCAACACATTTGGGAACAGGTTCGTTCTTACATCCATCGCATTTTGTCAGATCGATCAAGGTGGCATAGGTTCCGGATTTCGCAGAGGCAGTCTCAACCATTCCTGCGGCGCAGGCCGCGCCAATGGCCGTCACCATCGCCCCCTTTTTAAGGAAATTTCTTCTTGTCAAACCTCGTTTGTTATTCATAAAAAGCTCCCTATTTTTTACTCCGCAATTCGCAATCCGAATTCCCCCGACCAGGTCGGGGCAGGCGCAATTGGATTACGCCCAGTCGATATACCTTGAGATGGCGGTTTGGAAGTCTTTCAGCGTCTCCTTCTGCTTCAGAACCGGCTTTTTCCGGCTCTCTTCGAGGCACTCCTCCAAATGGGCATGGATGATGATCGCCCCGACCTTTTTGATGGCCGCTGTCGCCGCCGCACTCTGCATCAGGATGTCCTGACAGGCCGCTCCCTCTTCGACCATTCTCTGGAGTCCCCTTATCTGACCCTCAATTCTCTTCAACCTGGCCAAGATCTCCTTTTTGGGTCTCTCCTGTTCCATACTATACCCTCCTATGGTATAAAGAAACGTTAACCCGTCAAGCCTCTTTTGTCAAGGAGATGGAATCAATGATTGACACAGGGGGTAGGCGCTACAGCCTGGCCCGATTGTCCGGATATGGTGGCCATTCGGACGAGCCTGGGGGTTGGGTTGAGCAGTCTCAGGATCAGCGCGGCCAGAATAGATCAGGCAACCAGAACCATTGAGGCCGCTCTCCAGGGCATTGGTGTAGAGGTGGATGGCCAAACCCTGGTTCTCATCGGCAATCAAAATGGCGATCGCTCCGTTGCGTGGCAATGGGGCGGCACTGTGCCCCAGGCTTATATTCCAAAAAGGTAATCTTCCCTTTGATTGATGGTGCCCTTCTCCATTTAATCTTCTAAAAATTATTTCCTCAATACTGGTTCCGAATAATAGGCAGTAACCATTTCGTTGCTCTGGTCGGTGTCGGTCTGGATGCCGATGGCCAGGACCGGCGGAGGTTCTGTTCCAAAAGCCGATTTAAAATCTTTATGGATGTTGCGTGTTGCATAGGTCCACTGTCCTGCCTTGCCTTCGCCTGACTCCAGGACAAAGATTTTACAGTTCGCCTCTCCAGGATGGTCAAAGATATGTCCTTTGGGCAGATGGGTTGCCCAGATATATTCGATTTTTAAGCCAGAAGGTTCTCCCTTTCCAATCCTCTTGAAAGGCCCCTCTTTCCCGAAGACGACCATCACCCGGGCCGCCGCATCGAAGCGGTCTTTCCTTGTTTCAATGGAAGAGCGGACCACGTTTGAGACTTTCCATCTCCAGGCAAGGACAGGAAGGTCCCTCTCCTTTTGCCCCACAACTTTATAGAGAGAAGAGCGACTGCCTGCACTCTCCGCCTTGATGATCCCTTTGCCAGCCCTTGAGTATTGGGTGGGAGAAACGGAAAAATATTTCACCTCCCACCAGCCTTTGACCGGTGATTTAGGCTCTTCGGGTTTTTCCTGAGGAGAACCAAAGAAAGGGATTTGAGCGAAGATCAATAGAAAGCCGAACGGGATCCATAGGAAGTTTGACATAAAAATTAGCACTCTTTTTCTTCATCCCCTTCATGGAACATTAGTTTGATTAGCTTTTGAGAAGTTTTGAAAATCTGTCTTCATCAATTCCTGCCTGACGAAGCATTTCATGGAATAGCCATTTGGGAATGTCTTGATGATGCCTGTGGCTAATTCTGACTCGAAGGATGGCCTGATTGGGCAAGATTTTCAGCCAGGTCTCATGCTTCTTAGAACGGACCCTTTCAAACCCCAATTTTCTTAAAACGGTTCTGAATTGCTCAAATGTGAACGAGGCCATGTTGAACCTCGATCAGCATTTTTATATCCCAGTCATCTTTACATGTACCAATGGTCTTGAGATATGGAAGGTGATGGGCTCTATTAGGACTGTTCGAATATAGTTCTGACTCCTTGAGATATTCCTCAGCGTAATCCTTCATTGCCTCCACCATATCCTCCAATGCCTCTTCCGGGGTTCCCATTTCTGTCACAAGATCCAATTCCGGACAATAGGCACAATATTTATCTTCATCTCTTGCAAGAATAACTGTCAGCCTTTTCTCGAAAGTTAATATTCTGGGAACGGCGACATCTCTGCTAGGGGCATTGAGATCCTGGTTATGCACTTCCATAGGCCCTCCTTGAAATTCTCATTTGAGGATATTTCTATCTTCATGATCCATGAATACTCAACTTTTGTCAATAAGGATTTCAGTATTCTGTGGACATCAATCCATGATGGGCAAGCCGTTCGGTGGAGCCCTGAAGGCGACATCCCGACCGAGACGAAAACACTTCTTTATCGGGGAAAGGCTTCGAGACGCGCCTTTCCGATAATGGGCAAATGCCTTTATCCTGATTTAGCAGGCTCGCTCAGAGGATAGCGTCTGTTTCCCATTCAATCCACAAACCGCCATTCGAAGCCTTGGAGAGCGGTTTACCCATCTCCGACGACATGGTCACTTTTATTTGGCTAAACAGTTACAATTTTATACCATATTGTGAGGAGTTATGAAAATATTTTGACAGGTCCGTTTCGGTTGCATATAATTTCCTCATCCATATAAAAGGAAAAGATGACATAGTCTCTGTTTTGAGAGGAAAAAAGCAAAGACCTTACCGGGAAGGCGCCATGAAACAGACCATGAAGAAAATTGTATTATGCACCTTTCTTTTAATGTCTCTCGTTGGTGTGAAAGAGGCCGGATCAGGGATGATTGATTTCCGAGAACTGGAGGCCGAGGTTTTAAAGGAAACGAACCTTGCGCGGACGGCCCCGCGACTTTATGCATCCCACCTCAAGGAAATGAGAAAGTATTTTCACGGGAAAGAATTGAGGCGACCGGGCGAATTACCGGTTTTGACGAAGGAGGGTGTTTCAGCTCTGACTGAGGCAATTCGTTTTATGGAAAAAGCGGCTCCTGTTCCGAAGTTGAGACTATCCGGGGGCATGTCCCGAGGAGCCCGTGATCACGTCGAGGTTCAACAAACCACTGGATCTGTTGGACACGGTTCCGCAGAAGGAAGGAGGCCTAACGAACGAATCGGTCTTTACGGAAGCTGGGAGAAAACAGGTGGAGAGAATATCGCTTATGGGTACGCGCACGCACGTGATGCCATCCTATCCTTAATCATTGACGATGGCGTTCCCAATCGCGGCCACCGGCAAAATATCCTGAATCCAAATTTCCGTGTCGTGGGTATTGCTTGCGGTCCACATCCGGCTTACCATACCATGTGCGTTATTATCTTTGCGGGCGGATACCGAGAAAAAAAGGATTAGTTAGACGTTAGACCTCAAGCTCTTCCAATATATGAAACCTAAATTGAGCGATTCTATATCCAAAAGAAGAAAGGTTGATATTCCCGCCCCGGTCTTCGCAGACGGGGTTAGAAAACCCCGTCTATCGATAGGCGGGACATTCCTGTCCCGCTATCTTTTTGTCATCCCTGGCTTATTTCTACTCATTAGTCTGACGTCTGAGGTCTATAGTCTTACTGTCTGAATCACAGTGTGGAGGAGAAGTGGACATCGGTTTTCTATTAAAGGGTTTGATTATTGGCTTTTCGATTGCGGCGCCTGTCGGGCCCATCGGTCTATTGTGTATTCGGAGGACATTGGCAGAAGGACGCACGGCTGGTTTGGTCTCCGGCCTCGGGGCGGCCACAGCTGACGCACTCTATGGCTGCATCGCCGGATTCGGGTTGACCTTCATTTCAACCCTGCTCATCAGCCAGCAAGTATGGTTTCGTGTTGTCGGTGGTTTCTTTTTATGCTTTCTGGGCCTCAGAGCTTTCCTTTCCAGGCCGGCGGAACAAACGGCTAATGGTAAAGGAAAGGGACTCGTCGGCGCTTATGCCTCAACGTTTTTCCTCACGCTCACCAATCCGATGACCATCCTCTCTTTTGCGGCCATATTTGCCGGACTGGGGCTGGCGAGCGCCGGGGGGAATTATGTCTCTGCAAGTATTTTGGTCCTGGGCGTATTCAGCGGTTCAGCCCTCTGGTGGCTTCTCTTGAGCGGCGGCGTTGCCGTTTTTCGGGCAAAGTTCAACCTTCGTGAATTGAAGTGGGTCAACAGGATTTCGGGCATCCTCATCCTGCTGTTCGGTCTGTATGTCTTTCTGAGCATGAAAATCATTTGAAAAAAGTGAGTCGAACTGTTAACATGTCGAGTCATGAGTAAGATAAGTTTTAAGGGAGTGGAGGCGGTCCTCTTTGATTTCGAGGGGACGATTGTGGACTTTCAATGGAATCTCAAGGGAGCCGTTCAGGAAACACTGGAAAGGTTGAATGCTTTGGGCTTTCCCGTGGACCGGCTCCAGGGAAAGAAGTATTCCCTTCTCAAGAACGAGGCTATGGCCATTGCAACCGAAATCGGACAATCCCCTGATCCGGTGAAAGAAGAGATCGATGCGATCTATGACAGATTTGACGCCGATGCCTTGAGCCGGTGGAGCCTCAGGCCTCAGGCAAAAAATTTTCTATATTCCCTGAAAACCTCCGACATCCAGACCGGTCTGGTCAGCAATGTGGGGGCAAAGGCATTGGAAGAAGCGATTAAAAAGTTAGGCCTCTCTTCCCTTTTTAATATTATTGTCAGCCGAAACGATGTTCGCCAACTTAAACCGAATGGCGATGGGATCCGCCTCGCCCTGAATCGTCTTGAAGTTCCGGAAGAGAAAGCTCTCTTCGTCGGAGATAGCATTGATGATATCCAGGCGGCAAAAGAAGCGGGGTTACGGGTGATCATCATTCTGGGCGGAGAAAATCCCGCGCCTGATCTCCTCTCCGGTGGACCTGATTTTCTGATTCAGGATTACGGTGAGCTCATCGCCTTTTTAAAGGAGGACCGGATTTGAAGCATCTCTTGCTGATCCTGATCCTTCTGGTGGGGTTTTCTTCTTCCGGCCTCGCTAATGATCTCCAGGACATCCCCCCTCACTATCAGGCCCTTCTCGATCGGCTTATCAAAGATGGTTTGGATAAGGAATTTTTATTTCCATTGTTCCTTGACCGACGCGCAGAACCGATCCCAAACCGGATGGCGATTCCCCTGCTCACCCGGGAGATTCCAGAAATCTATGCCAAATTCTTGACGTTGGAATGGATCCTTCTCGCAAAAAGTTTTCTTCGTCAGAACCGCAGTATATTGAACGAGATGGAGAGAAGGTTCGATGTGGAGAAGGAAGTGGCGGTGGCCATCCTCTTGGTCGAATCGCGTTTCGGTGAGAATATCGGGAAGCACAGGGTCATCCCCACGCTGGCAAGCATCGCCATCATGGACTCCAGGGAAAATCTCCTGAAAAATTATTCGACGATATGGGAAATGAATCCTGAAGTTTCCTATGACTGGATCGAATATCTGGCTAATCGGAGAGCCAACTGGGCCTATAAGGAACTGAAATATTTCCTTGAGATTATCCGGTCTGAGGAGATCGACCCTCTCGAAGTTTACGGGTCAATCGCCGGCGCATTGGGCATGCCCCAGTTCATTCCCTCAAGTTATAAGGCCTATGCCTTGAACAAGAACAGTTTTAAGGAGTGGCTTTACGACCCGGAGGCCGCTATCTTCAGCATTGGAAATTATTTGAAATCGCATGGATGGAAGAAGGGTCTTTCGGTCCCTCAGCAGAAAAAACTCCTCTGGCATTACAATCGTAGTGACCCCTATGGGGAGACCATCCTTCAGGTGGCCGGAAAGATCAGGGGGAAGAGATAGAATAAAGGAAGTTGACGCTTAATTTTTTTTTGACGAAAGGAGGAATGTTTATGGAATTTAAAGGAAGTCAGACCGAAAAGAACTTATTGGCCGCTTTTGCAGGCGAATCTCAGGCCAGAAATCGCTATGCCTACTTTGCCAGCGCCGCCAGAAAAGAGGGTTATGAACAGATTTCCGCCATCTTTCTCGAAACTGCGGAAAACGAAAAGGAACATGCCAAACTTTTCTTCAATCTCCTGAAGGGTGGAGAGGTTGAGATCATTGCCTCCTATCCTGCGGGACCGGTTGGAGATACCGCTGCCAATTTGAAAGCCGCTGCTGATGGGGAAAACCTGGAATGGACAACCCTCTATAGCAATTTTGCTGAGGTCGCTAAAAAGGAAGGTTTTACAGAAATCTCAGAAACTTTTTCACAGGTCGCAAAAGTAGAAAAATTCCACGAAGAACGGTATCGGAGTTTTTTTAAAAATATGAAGGAAGGCAAGGTCTTTAAAAAAGATTCTTCTGTGAAGTGGCACTGCCGAAACTGCGGTTATGTCTTTGAGGGAAAGGAAGTCTCTGACCAATGTCCTGTCTGCAAACATCCCCGAGCCCACTTCGAACTCCTGGCAGAAAACTATTGATCTTCCTGTCTCACAGAGGGGAGGTCTTTTCTGAAAACCTCCCCTTCAAAACAGGCGTCTGGTAAACTTGAAAGCTCCAAACCCTCATAAAATCTCTCTATTCTTACAGACAGTTCCTGAATCAAACGGCAAAGTGGGGCTTGTAGGTTAAGGCTTGTTTTGGCCACTTCATCCTCATAGAGGTTGCGCCTCAAATAGGGAGGATCATTCTCGCCAAACCATATCTCTGCCTCCCACGATTTCTGACAAAAGAATTCTGTGATGAATTCTTTGTCAGCCAGCCCAAAGTAATCTCCCTCTCCGACATACGTGAGAATTCCATGATTCGAATGAGACCCGGTTGAAAGATTGCCATACATACACATAAACTCTTCGCCAAAGGCAACGGCACGGATGGAAAAAACATATCCATCGATCTTGGACTCGACATATTCCTGGAGAACACAGGGATGACCTTCTGTATCCAGTGTGTGTAAAGAGATTGGTTCGGTAACAACCTTAAATCCCCTTCCTCCTCTTCCGAGGCGGCGTTTCAGAACCACCTTACCCTTTCTTTTTAGAAACGCCTCCGCTTCTGCCAGATTCTCAGGATGAAAGATCATGGTCTCAGGCACAGGCGCAATCGATTTGATCAGCTGATACTGAATCCATTTATCTTCGAGTCTTAAGCCCGGATGCAAGAGAGTAGGCAGTGGGCCTTTTCCATCCATCCAGATTTTGAAGGGTTTCAGGCTTTCGATAAAAGGGAGGGAGTGAAGGTAATCCTTAAACCCTTTCCCATAGACCCTCAAAGAGGTCTCCTCAATCTTTGTAAAGATATTCGAGGGCCTCCCAAAACAGACCCGATGGACAAGATCATATTCCTGAGCTCCGCCTGGAAGGCCCACATTGACCTCAACCGCGTAGGGTTTGAGACTGCGGGAAATAAGAAAATCGATTCCAAGATACATCGTTCACCAGAATGAAAAATCCCTCTCTCCTTCTCATTTGAGAAGAAGAGAGGGAAAGAGGAATCGGAAAGACCTCATCACCTTCGGGTTTATTGAGCACAGGTCTTCAGACCTGTTATGTTCGATTCGTATTTTATCAAATCATAAAGGGACTCCCTCTTTTCCTAAGAGGGAGTCCGAAATAGACTTCAACAGGATGCTTTGCATTTGCAGGTTGTAGAGAACTTCTTGGCGATCTTCTTGATAGTCATTTTATTCACCTCCTTTCAAAACCCTTCTCGCGTAACATTGAAAGGGGTCAGGTTGATAAAGGTTCCCAAAATATTTTGCCCGGAAGCGGCATCCCCCCCGACATTCTTCTAATTCTGTACAGTTGCAAATCAGGTCTTTTAATGGAATTCGAGGAATCCGCTCCCAACAAGCCCTGATTCCTTCCTCAACAGACCCAACAGGTTCCTGACTGAAAAGTCCGCACTTACAGACATTACTATTAGGAAGTATAGCACAGAGATGCGCCCCACAGGTAGCATTTTTTTCTGAACAATGCAGCCCCCCTCCATAACCATATTGGAGGAATCGTCCTCCTGCAGAGGGGGCAACC
>Ga0207951_101080_pt1 | contig 10940 bp, 14 predicted proteins | sample Subbio12Aug_8Bad_FD_184830 | JGI IMG/M metagenome (GOLD analysis project Ga0207951, IMG submission 184830) | Serpentinite rock and fluid subsurface biosphere microbial communities from McLaughlin Reserve, California, USA - CR12Aug_8Bad (SPAdes) | ecosystem: Environmental > Terrestrial > Deep... | reverse complement strand
ACCTACGGCCTGCCCACGCTGACCTCCAACTGCAGCAACAACTACGGCCCGTATCAGTTTCCCGAGAAGCTGATCCCGCTGGTGATCCTCAACGCGCTCGACGGCAAGGAACTCCCCGTCTACGGCGACGGCCGCAACATCCGCGACTGGCTGTTCGTCTCCGATCACTGCACCGCGATCCGCCGCGTGCTGGCCCAGGGCCGACTCGGCGAGACCTACAACATCGGCGGCAAGAGTGAAAAGCGCAACCTCGAGGTCGTGCACGCCGTGTGCGCGATCCTCGACGAGCTGCGGCCCAAGGCGAGCGGCCGCTATGCCGACCAGATCCGTTTCGTGACCGACCGGCCGGGGCACGACCGCCGCTACGCGATCGACCCCACCAAGATCGAGCGCGAACTACAGTGGACCCCGGCCGAGACCTTCGAGAGCGGCATCCGGCGCACCGTGCAGTGGTACCTGGATCACGCCGAGTGGGTGAGCCGCGTGCGGGATGGGCGGTATCGGGAGTGGGTGGACACGCAGTACGGATCGCGTGAGAAGGCAGCATGAGGCTGAGCGACAGCGAGCGCCATGCCATCCGAGAGGTGGTCGCGCGCCGACTCGGTCCCGGCGCGAAGGCCATGCTTTTCGGATCACGTGTGGATGACGCGCGGCGCGGCGGCGACATCGATCTGCTGATCGAGGTGCCGCATGGGATCGAGGAGCCGTTGGCGGAGTCGGTTCACCTCGAGGTCGACCTGATGCGTGTGCTCGGCGAGCGCAAGATCGACGTTCTGCTCAGCTACCCGGGAGTAGCCGATCAGCCTTTCCACTCCTTGGCGCGGCGGGCGGCGGTGCCGGTGTGACTCAGGACGAACGTCTTCTGGCCGAGAATCGAGCGAAGGCGCAAGCAGCCCTTCGGCTGCTGATGGCATCGCTCGACGAGTACACGCCGTTCGAACCGTTGCGGGCGCTAACGCCAAAGCAACTCGAGCCCTACGACGCGCTCGCCGACCGATTCATCCGTGCCGTGGAGTCTTCACTCAGGCTGTTTCGCAGCATCGAACTGCACGAGTTCGGTGTCCCGTCGGACTCGACCCGCGAGATGGTGGATCGAATGGAAAAGCTGCGCTGGGTAAGTTCTGCCGACCTGTGGATGGCCATGCGTTCGATACGCAACAAGATCGTGCACGACTATCTGCCCGAGCAAGTCGCGGCGATGTTCGCGCAGATCGCCGGGCCGTTTGCGCAGGAACTGCGCGGCCTGGCCGAGCGCCTGGCCAGCGCCCGCTGAAAAGCCAAACATGACCCGCAAAGGCCTCATCCTCGCCGGCGGCTCCGGCACCCGGCTGTACCCGGTCACGCAGGCGGTGTCCAAGCAGTTGCTGCCGATCTACGACAAGCCGATGGTCTACTACCCGCTGACCACGCTGATGCTGGCCGGCATCCGCGACGTGCTGGTGATCTCCACGCCGAACGACACGCCGCGCTTCGAAGATCTGCTGCGCGACGGCCGCCAGTGGGGCATGAGCATCCGCTACCAGGTGCAGCCCTCGCCCGACGGCCTGGCGCAGGCCTTCATCCTCGGCCGCGAGTTCGTCGGCCGCGATCCGGCGGCGCTGATCCTCGGCGACAACATCTTCTACGGGCACGATCTCGCGCAGGCGCTGCAGCGCGCCGATGCGCGCACGAACGGGGCCACGGTGTTTGCGTATCACGTCAACGACCCGCAGCGCTACGGCGTGGTCGAGTTCGACGGCCACGGCCGTGCGGTGAGCCTGGAAGAAAAGCCCAGACAACCGCGCTCCAACTACGCGGTCACCGGGCTGTACTTCTACGACAATCAGGTGCTCGACATCGCCGCATCGATCAAGCCCTCCGCGCGCGGCGAGCTGGAGATCACCGACGTCAACACGCTGTACCTGCAGGCCAGTGCACTGACGGTGGAGGTGATGGGCCGCGGCACCGCCTGGCTCGACACCGGCACGCACGAATCGCTGCTGGAGGCCGCGCACTTCATCGAAACGATCGAGAAGCGCCAGGGACTGAAGATCGCCTGCCCGGAGGAAATCGCCTACCGGCTCGGCTGGATCGACGCGCAGCAGGTCGAGCGCCTTGCCGCGCCGCTGGCCAAGAACGAATACGGCCAGTACCTGAAGCGCATGCTCAGCGAAAGGATTGTGCCGCCCACGGCCTGAGCGATAGATGCGAGACCGCTTCGGGAACTCCACTGTGTTCCATCCGGGTAATACGCCGGATGGCCGGTCAGGGAGCAGAGACCTTGAAACTTGCGAATGCAGAACGGGCGGTGGTTGATCTACGGAAGCTGCGGAACTATTGCTTGAGTGGAAACCACCCAGAGGGAAGGCACAAAGCAAGGGTTTTCCGAAGTGCCCTTGGGTTGACAGCGTCGGATGCCGAGGAACTTGAAAGTGCTTTGCTCGCCGCCGTGCGGTCGGAAGAAGCGGTTCCCGGAGAGAGCGATGCTTATGGTCGGCGTTTCGTTGTAGATTTTGCGATGCGTCGCGGTCATCGGGAAGCCAAGGTTCGATCCTCATGGATCATCATGTACGGCCAAGACTTCCCACGGTTAACGAGTTGTTATGTCTTGTAAGGACTTCGGCTATGAAACTGTTCGATGTCGTGGCATTGACGGAAGATTTGCCTGAAAGGCATCTTCAACGCGGTCAAGTGGGAACCATTGTCGAGATGCTTGCTGCTGGCGTCTTTGAGGTGGAATTTGCCGATATGGAGGGACGAACGTATGCTTCTTTGGCGCTGCCGGAGCACAAACTGATGGTTCTTCATTACGAGCCGATCGAAGAGGCCGTTTGATCGGCAAGAGCTACGCAAACAGGCAGATGGAAGCGTATGCGGTGCAAGATCAGGGCAATCTGATCCTGGAGTTGGCTGGAAAACGCCGCGAGATCGCGCTGCGGGCGTAATACGTCGAGGCGCGCTTCGATTGATCAAGGAGGGCAAGGTTGCAGAAGGTCTCGCGCGCTTGTCAACACGTCGGCCAGTTCCGCGAGCAGCGGCGCGCTGGTGAACGCGCTCAACCGACCGGCGCGCACCGCATCGAGCAAGCGGCGCGGGGTGTTGTGCCACAACAGCCCGGACACCACCACGTTGGTATCGAGAACCACCCGCACGCTATTGCTTGCGGCCTGAGTCGCGGGCGCGCCGCTCGGCGCGCGCCGCATCGATCTCGGCCTGGATCTCGTCTTCGGTCATCGGCGGCGGATTGCCCGCCTGGATGCGGTCCATCGTCGCGAACAGCTCCTCGACCGCTTCGCGCCGCTCCATGGCTTCGCGCAGCAGTTTCTCGAGGGCCGCCGGCGTCAGCAGTCCGGCCGCTTTGGCCTCGCGCGCCAGTTGATCTGGCAGCTCAATTTGCACCGTCGTCATTCATTGCTCCTCGATCGGCTTGCGGCTTACGCCGTTTCCCCTGAGCGCACGCGCTGCTTCAACTTCTCCCGCTCGATGAAAGTGTCCAGCGACTGCGTGATTGCGCTGCATGATGCCCACCTCGGCGGCGAACTCCACCTGCGTGTGGCCGGCGCCCTTGCGCAGTTGCGCGAGCCGCTCGCCAAAGTTCTCGATGACACCAGTCTTCCGCGTGGACATGGGTGCCTCTCAAAAGGATGCGCCAATGCCAGGATCGATCCGTCAACCACTTGAGCGAATATATCGTAACCGTACTCGTGAATCCGTGCTCCGACTGTCGCAGTCCGCGCAGGACAAGAGGCCGCACTCCACGGCGTACTTGGCGGCCAAAGCGCTGCCGTGCGATCCTTGTACTCGGCACGCACGCAACACCTCGATCGGAAGGAAATCAGCATGACTCAGCTCGCGATCGATCTGCCGGAGTCGGCATTCTCGGCCCTGCGCCTGTCTCCACACGAATTCGCCGCGGAGATGCGTCTTGCCGCTGCCGTGCAGTGGTACGCAGAGCGCCGTATCTCGCAAGGCAAGGCGGCAGAGATTGCCGGCCTGAGCCGCGCGGAGTTTCTCGACGAGTTGCGCCGCAGGCGCGTGAGCGCGCTGCAGGTGGACATCGACGAGTTGCGGGGTGAGTTGAATGACGCGTGACCCAGGCGCGCGCGGCGTGCGAATCTGATCGCCGCCGCCCGCCCAGTCATCGAGCAGTTGCGGGAACGCGGTGCCTATCTGGCCGACGATCTTGTGGAGCAGGCGCTTCGAAACGTTGGCGAGTGACCCGCCGGCTGCGCCTATAGAATCGCCTGCCCCGAATCGTGCCGCCCACGGCTTGAGCAACAGATGCAGGTCCCTTTGAGATCATCTCATTCGCGAAGAAGCTCAGGAGTCCCGTGTCATTCCCGCGCAAGCGGGAATCCATCGTGCTTCCGATGAAAGTCATCCCTACAGCACTGCCCGAAGTCCTGATCCTCGAGCCGAAAGTGTTCGGCGACGAACGCGGCTTCTTCATGGAAAGCTGGAACGCCAAGACCTTCCGCGAGGCGACGGGTCTGGACGTCCAGTTCGTGCAGGACAACCACTCGCGTTCGGTCAGGAACGTGCTGCGCGGCATCCACTATCAGGTGGTCAAGCCGCAGGGCAAGCTCGTGCGCGTCGTGACCGGCGCGGTGTTCGACGTGGCCGTCGACCTGCGCAAGTCATCGCCGAACTTCGGCAAGTGGGTCGGCGTGGAACTTAGCGCCGAGAACAAGCGGCAGGTGTGGGTGCCGCCGGGGTTCGGGCATGCGTTTCTGGTGACGAGCGACTACGCTGACTTTCTCTACAAGACGACCGAGTACTGGATTGCGGAGTACGACCGCAGCCTGCGTTGGAACGACCCCCACGTCGCCGTTGACTGGCCGCTACTTGCCGCGCAGCCCAAGCTTGCTGCAAAGGATGCTGCTGCCCCCGGGCTGCTCGCTGCAGAGGTGTACCCCTGATGCGCTTGCTGGCGCTTATGAATGGCCGCAGCTCGGGGACTCGCCTCATCGCCGGTGGCGACCGCTGCAATCTCATGGCGGCGGCCGGGCGCCCGCTGGCCGAGCGCCAGCACAGCGTCCAGCGCCCGGAGGAGTATCCCTCGCCGTGAACACCTCCTCGGTCTCGCCGTTGAAGTTGGCGCGTGTCGTTGGCGACCGCTGGTCGCTGATCCTGGACCTCACCAAGCGCGATGCGCTCGGCCGCTACAAGAACTCATGGCTTGGCGTGCTCTGGTCACTCGTCACGCCACTGCTGATGCTCGCGGTGTTCACGTTCGTCTTCAGCACGATCTTCAATGTCCGCTGGCCCGGAGGAACGGCATCGAAAACCGAGTTCGCGGTGATCCTGTTTGCCGGTCTGGTCGTGTTCAACATCTTCGCCGAGTGCCTCAACAAGGCGCCGGCCGTGATCGTCGGCAACATGAGTCTCGTCAAGAAGGTCGTGTTCCCGCTGGAGGTACTGCCGCTCGTCACGCTGCTCTCATCCTTGGTACACGCATTCATCGGATTTGTGATCCTCTTGGCGTTTCAGTTTGCCGTCAGCGGGCGCCTGCCCGCCGAATCGATGTTCCTGCCGGTTGTGCTGTTGCCTTTCTGCCTGTTCGTCCTTGGGCTGACCTGGTTCTTCAGCGCACTGGCGGTGTATGTCCGCGATGTGGCGCAGACAATCGGCGTCATGGTGACCATGTTGCTGTTCCTGTCGCCGGTGTTCTTTCCTTCATCGGCGTTGCCTGCCGACTGGCGGGTGCTGGCTCACGTCAATCCGCTGGCGCTGCCTATCGAGCAGGTGCGCGATCTCGTCATCTGGGGCCGTCTGCCAGCGCCAGCCGACGTCTTGCGCACCTCGGTCATCGGCCTGGTCACGGCATGGGCCGGCTTCGCCTGGTTCCAAAAGGCGCGCAAGGGATTCGCCGATGTCCTCTGAGGTGGTCGTCAGCGTCGAAGGCGTGAGCAAGGTGTACGCGAGCTATGAGGCACCCAGCGCGCGCCTGCGTCAGATGGCGGCGAACGCTGTTGCTCGGGTCGTGCCGGGTGAGGCTCGGGAGCGGCGGCTGCGCCAGTGGGCCGCATCGCAAGGGCGGGCCTTTACTGCGCTGAACGACATCAGCTTCGAGGTTGCACGCGGCGAGACGGTCGGCATCATCGGAAGAAACGGCTCGGGCAAGTCGACCCTGCTGCAGATCATTGCCGGAACGGTTGCGCCCTCTGCAGGACGCGTCGCGGTCAACGGGCGGGTTGCCGCGTTGCTGGAACTCGGTGCCGGCTTCAACCCGGAGTTCACTGGCCGGGAGAACGCCTACCTGAACGCTCAGCTCTTCGGTCTCACGAAGCGACAGGTCGACGAGCGCTTCGACGACATCGTCGCCTTCGCCGACATCGGCGACTTCATCGACCAACCCGTGAAGGTGTACTCCAGCGGCATGTACGTGCGCCTCGCTTTCGCGGTGGCGGCGCATGTCGATGCCGACCTGCTGATCATTGACGAAGCGCTGGCTGTCGGCGACGCCTTCTTCACCCAGAAGTGCATGCGCTTCCTGCGCGGCTTCATGGCACGGGGCACGGTGCTTTTCGTGAGCCACGATACGGGGTCCGTTCGCAGCCTGTGCAACCGCGCAATCTGGTTGGAGAAGGGCAGGGTGGTCAGTGCCGGCGATCCTAAGGAGGTCTGCGACTTGTACCTGCAGGCTTTCTACGAGGAGCGGCAGGGCAAGTCCACCACCACGCACTTCCGGCGCAAGTTCGTCGAACGGCGCATCCAGGAGAAGCGCGACCAGCGGCTCAAGTACATCAACACCACGCCGCTGCGCAACGACTTGCGGCTGTTCGAGTTTCAGCCCGACGCACCATCGTTCGGCGCGGGTGGCGCGCAGATTGTCGAAGTCAACTTCCTCGACGCCGACGGTCATCCGTTGAATTGGATCGTCGGGGGCGAGCACGTCGTGCTGATGGTCACCGTCGAGTTGCACGCCGATCTCGATTCGGTGATCGTCGGCTTCTTCGTCAAGGACAAGCGTGGACAAACCCTGTTCGGCGACAACACCTATCTCACCTACCGCGACCAGCCCGTCGGCGGGCCTGCCGGCAGCAGAGTCGCTGCGCGCTTTCACTTCGACATGCCCGTCTTGCCGCAGGGCGACTACTCGGTGAATGTGGCAGTGGCCAACGGAACGCAGGCGGATCACGTACAACAACACTGGATCCACGATGCGCTTCTGTTCAAGAGCGAGTCGTCGAGCGTCAGTACGGGACTCGTCGGTATCCCGATGCGTTCGATCGAGCTCGAGGTCAGGGCGAGCGCGACCGTGACCGTTGAGAACGTGCTGATGGACGGGGCCCGCGATGGCTAATCCGCCGGAACTCCCCTTCGACGGGGAACGGTTCGTCCCCGGGACGGAGGGCGCAATCGCGCGTCATGAGGCTTACGTTTCGCAGGTCTCTCCGAGTACTTTGAGCCCCGCGCATGATTGTGTTTGCCGACCGCGGCATGCCCCAAGTGGACAGTCGCACCGCGTAATAGGAGAGGTTCTTGCCCGTGCTCGCAGGCGTGTTGTTCAAACGTGGTGCATGCGGCCGTGCACGCGCGCTGCCTCTTCAACGGGCCGCGGCACGAACCTTCTGCAGTTGCTCAATGACCGGTTGATCGATGCGCCTCAGAAACCGGGGCGGTTCACGCCGTCGTGAAGCCGATCATGATGTTTGCGGTGATGAAAAAAGAGACCTGTCTTGTGCCCCGCGTGTGGCAAAATTGCAGGCCTGCGTTTTGTGAGAGGAGCGTCGAAATTGGCGGCGATCGTTAGCACCCTATCCTGCGGTGCCGATCGCTCGAGTGTTTGTTTGTTGATTGGAGGTTGGTGATGTCGGTTCGTAATGTCTCTAAGGCGGCTGTCAATGCCGCAGTTGCAGTTCTGTTGCTTGGCTCACTTGCCGCTTGTTCGGATCGCTCACCGGCGCCAAAAGCAGTGGCGCCGACAATCGAAGGGACGAAAGCTGTCACGGTGAAGGATTGGGGTCCGACGGAAACGAGGCGGGGCGAGGTCGTCAACAAGCAGCCGGACGGCGCATCGGCCATCTGGATCCGCGTGGCGGGCGTGTCGGCCGATCCGGCGACCAAGGTCAGGTTCGGCGATCGGCACGTCTCGCCGGCCGCCGTGTCGCCGGATGGGGTCACGGCCGCGGTGCCCAAGGCGGTCATCGACACTGCGGGCGACTATCCGGTCGTGATTGAGGAGGGTTCGGGACGTCGAACGAACGTCGGGACCTTCAGGGTTCTGCCTTGATGGCGAGGCTCGCCGCCGAGTTGCGGTTACCGATCTGCCGACGGCGATCGCTCATGCACTGGTGCGCCGCTATGCATCGCGCAGTGCGGGACTGTTCTTCCTCTTGGCTCTTTTGAATTTTGAGTGGGTTAAGCGGCATGCGGGTTGTTGCGATTGAAGTCGAGCCTGTCGGCGATCAGGAAGATCACGGTACGCATGGTGCGGAGGCGACCGTAGTCGCGGGCGTTGCGCTTGGCCGCCAGGGCGCGGCGCGGCTGTCGGCCGACAGCCGCCGGCGGTCCCGCCGCGAGCGCCAGCGCATCCCCCGCAGGCCGGGGTCGGTCTTGTGCTCCAGCCGGCGCATGGCATCGACCGCCGCCGAGGCATGGGCCACGACGTGGCTCTTGTCGAAGAGCCCGCCCCGGACTTGATCCGGGGTGACACGGGCGTTGGGCAACGACTCGGCCACCTCTCCTCCCTGTCCGCCGGCGACATGTCGATACTCACCGAGTCGATTTTGCTGCCGGCGTGGCGTTGTGGCCGCGCAGATGCGCAGCCAGTTCGCGGACCGTCTTTGCGTTGCGGCCTTCGGCCACGAACAGCGCCCGACGGCTGGGCCGCATCGGCGGCCGCCGTCAGGTAGATGTGGGCGCGCCGGTACGAGGTCTCGTCGATGGCCAGTGCCCGGAGCTGCGAGAGATCCGCCTCGGCCAGCGCCAGTGCGACGCAGCCGCTCGCGAGAATGGCGTGCACCCGGTGCCAGGATTCACCCGCCAGGCGGGCCACCGCGGCAAACGGCATCGCGCGCGCCAGCGCCTCGAACAGCCGTTCCGTGCCCACCATCGCTTGTCTCCAAGGCCGAATCCGTCACACCGCCGGACTCGGCCTGGTTCCGGCGTGTCTTCCGTCGTGCCGCGTCAAGGGTCCGGCTGCGCCCGGCCTGCGGCCGCCCTTGACCCGTTTGGCCGCGGAGCTTATTCACACGGAATTCAAAAGAGGCACCTGAGTCGATGACCCGCGATCTCACGTTCACAGGCGAACGCTATGTGCCAGCCGTCGGCGGAGAGATCCGCCTCGAACACGTGCACAGGTATGCCTGGGCCGTGCCGCTTTGTCGCGGGGAGTCGGTGATCGACGTGGCCTGCGGCGAGGGCTACGGGTCGGCCATGCTTGCGCGCGTCGCGAAGTCCGTTGTCGGAATCGACGTAGCTGCGGAGGCGGTCGAACACGCTGCGGCGACCTATGGCTCATACAAGAACCTGGCGTTCTTGCAGGGCAGCGCCGAGAGCTTGCCGTGCGCGGATCGGAGTTGCGACGTCGTTGTGTCGTTTGAAACGATCGAACATCTGGCGGCGCAAGAAGAGATGCTCGACGAAATCAGGCGTGTGCTCAGACCGGACGGATTCCTGGTCATCTCTTCTCCCAACCGGCCGGTCTACCGCTCCCTGCGCGATCATCTGAACGAGTTTCACGTCAAGGAACTGGACCACGGCGAACTTGATGCGTTGCTCCGGCAGCGTTTCAAGTACGTTGAATACTTCGGTCAGCGGATGGTCGGCGGCTCGGCCATCCTCCCCGCCAGGCACGGGCAACCGAACTACGAGGCGCTCACTGACGGAGCCGAAGGCTTCGAGGCCCGGACCGCACGTCTTCCGGATATCGTGTACTTCCTGGCGATCTGCAGTGCGCACCGAATCTCCGTTGCGAAGCGGCCGGCGTCACTGGCCCTCTCTGAAATCGAAGACCCGATCCGCCGCCACCATGAAATGGCGCGCTGGGCGCAATCGGTCGATGCGGAGTTGATCCGTACGCGGGAGGCGCTGGGCAAAGCACTGTCGGAGCACGAGCGCACCGTGGCGTGGGCGAAGTCGCTGGAGCGGGACCTTGCCCAGGCGCGCGAGGCCCATTCGATGGCAGAAGCCGAGCGGGAAAAGACGGTCGCTTGGGTGCGCTCGCTGGAAGCTGACCTCGATCGTGCCCGGCAGGCGCACGCGGCCGTGGTGGCCGAGCGCGAGAAGGCCGTCGCGTGGGCCCGTACTCTTGATTCCGAACTCTCCGTTGCGAGTGGCGCCGTGGCGCGTGCCGGCGAACTGGAACGAACATTGCATGACGCGACCGAAGCCTACCGTCGCTTGGAAGCGGAACATGACGCTGCGATGGCCAGGAACGCGGCACTTCAGGAGTCCATAGTCGCCGAGAACACGACTTTGAAAGCCGGCATCGCCGCATCTGAAGCGCGTGTGACCTCCTTCAGCGTCGCGCTCAGCGATGCGCAGTCGGCGGTACGGACGCTGCAGTCCGAGGGCGGCGCGCTCCGCGAGGCCGTTGCGAAGGCGGCGCAGGAGCGGCTCCAGGCCGCCGATCGCGCAGCCAGCTTGGAAGCCGAACTTGTGGCAGCCCGCGCCGAACTCGAGTCCATAGTCGCCGAGAACACGAACTTGAAAGCCGGCATTGCCGTATCTGAGGCGCGTGTGACCTCCTTCAGTGTTGCGCTCAGCGATGCGCAGTCGGCGGTACGGGAGCTGCAGTCCGAGGGCGGCGCGCTCCGCGAGGCTGTTGCGACAGCGGTGCAGGAGCGGCTCCAGGCCGCCGATCGCGCAGCCAGCTTGGAAGCCGAACTCACCGCAGCCCGCGCCGAACTCGAGTCCATAGTCGCCGAGAACACGAACTTGAAAGCCGGCATTGCCGTATCTGAGGCGCGTGTGACCTCCTTCAGTGTTGCGCTCAGCGATGCGCAGTCGGCGGT
>Ga0207951_101079_pt1 | contig 10941 bp, 7 predicted proteins | sample Subbio12Aug_8Bad_FD_184830 | JGI IMG/M metagenome (GOLD analysis project Ga0207951, IMG submission 184830) | Serpentinite rock and fluid subsurface biosphere microbial communities from McLaughlin Reserve, California, USA - CR12Aug_8Bad (SPAdes) | ecosystem: Environmental > Terrestrial > Deep... | reverse complement strand
GGTGCGTTTCTCATAAGCCTGAATCACTTTTTCACGTAAATCAACAGAATAGGGTTTCATCACGCACACTCCTGCAAATGGTTGGATGTCTGTACTGTATCGAATCAGTTAGGGGGTTGCTATAAGGCCGGAATCGGCGCATTCGGGTTATGGTCTATTTCCAGGGGATTGGCTCGCGGTCTGAACAGCAGGCAAGAATATAAACAGATGATGGATTACGCCGACAGTCCGAGGCAAGGTGATTTGGATGGTCGTGGCAATCTGTCGCAAAAAGCATTGACCGAATTTGTCAGATGGTTCCTGTCGGCTTGTATCGATCAGGCGAAATTCATGACTTCATTATTCGAGTTTGATCAACTCGCCAACCGACTAAAAATTTACACCGAAAGACAAGGTTTGCGACCGGAAGCCTTTTTCATTTTGCATCGGATTCTATTGCAAGGTGAAATGCCACGCGGCGAAGCAGAGCGGGTGACCGGCCTGAAAGAACGCAGCGCCCGTATGGTGTTGGCCGATTTGGTCAAAGATGGCATTGTCAATTCTCAGACCCCCAAAGGCCCCATATCGCTACGATTTACCAGCCAATCCATTGACCTACTCTTTCCAAAGCTATTTGCCGAGAGCTGATGCTGTCTGTCCAATAGATTGAGTTCACCTGGTTCTCAATTAATTCTGAAGCTTGAGCTCAAGCGCCGTTGATGATTTTCAATCAACTGTCGATCATTTTATAACCCAAACTGCGGTAACCCACTTTCCGTCGCTCACTCATTTTGCTCAGCATCGGCACCTGATCATCAACGTAGTCATAAATTCTGACTTCCGTTTTGGCGTGATGTAGTCGGTGGAGTCGCCCAACATACTGGGCTAATGTGCCTTTCCAGGAAATCGGCATCGCAAGAAACAAGGTATCCAGCCGGTCATCATCGAAACCTTCACCGAGGTAACGGCCCGTTGCCACAATGACGCGAGGTTGGTCATCGGGTACAGCGTCTATCTCGGACAAAAGTTGCTTTCGCTGTTTTGCGCCCATGCCGCCCTGCATTTCAAACACGTTGGGCGTAAATCCTCTGATACGTTCAGCCAATAACGACACATGCTCCTTCCGCTCGGTTAATACAATTGGGGAGCGACCCTCGGCTAGCGCCTGTTGAATATCGATCAGGATCAATTGATTACGCGCCTCGCATTCCATCAGCGCTTGATAGATCGCATGGATGGCGATTTGACCTTGGCTTTCATGTATCTCAGGTATGGTAAATTCCGTAAAACGCTGGATCACGACATGATCAAACGGTCTGGCCAAAGCTTGTTGCTTGGCGCTGACCTGATAGCGAATAGGGCCGCACTGCATAAACACAATCGGATGGTGACCGTCTTTTCGGGTCAATGTCGCCGACAAGCCCAATACATATTTGGCTTTGCAGGCATTGGCCACTTTCTCAAAACTTTTGGCAGATAAGTGGTGGCATTCGTCAAAGATCACCAGTCCGTAGTTGGCAACCAGATCATCGACTTCATTGTTTTTGGTCAAGCTTTGCATGATGGCGACATCAATTACTCCGGTGGGCTTATTGCGACCGCCGCCGATTTTGCCCACCTGTTTTTTGGGTATATTCAAAAACATCGCAATACGTTCCAGCCACTGATCCAGCAGTTGTCGACGATGGACGATGATGAGCGTATTGACTTGGCGTTGTGCTAGAACATACAAAGCTACCACGGTTTTGCCGAAGGCCGTGGTCGCCGACAAGGTGCCGGTATCGAATTGGAGTAATTGAGTGGCGGCTGGAATTTGTTCCTCGGTCAATGCACCCTGAAATTGAACATCCGGTAACTTCTGGCCTAAATAACGCTCATCTTTTAGAACGGCTGTTATGTTTAGTTCGCTCAACAGCGAGAGCAAATCATCCAGGCAGCCGCGTGGCAAGGCAATATGCTGGGAAAACAGTTCGGCGCAGGAAATGATCCTTGGCTTATCATGAGTCGATAAACGCATGGACTGGGCTTTGTAAAATTCAGGATTCTGAAATGCAGCCAGTCTTAGCAGCCGAGTTTGCAAGGCGGCGGGCAGCATTTGTTTATCGATGAACAACTGATTGCCCAGCACGATGTCCAGTTGCTTGGGTAACAAACTGGCATCGATAACGACCTCTTTTAATTTTCGCGATGGCGGCAAATTCCAGGGTTGGCTATCGTCTTCTTCAAGCGGGATTTTCACGCCGAGAATTTTGTTTTGCTGTTCAGCCTTATCGAGCCAGAAGCGTAACTCGAATGGCGAAGTGCGCTTGATGGTGGAAAGATAAGCCCACTGATCGGGATAAGCTACAAAGTGTTCATCGACAAATTCGCTGTTGCCGCGCTCACGCGCTTTTTTCTGCAATGGCAAGGCGATCAGATTACCGAAGCCGCCTTTGGGCATCGTGTCCTGATTGGGAAATAACCGATCGTAGGACTCAAATCCCAAATCAGGATATTGATCCATGCTCAGTGTTAACAGATAGGAACCCAATTTTCTGGCTTCGATAGCTGGAACCGGCGCACTGAAAAACACCCAAACATGAGCGCCTTTACCGGAGCGCGAGCGCTCGATACTGAAGGGTACGTTTTCCACCTTACAGACCTCGCTGATGGCTAAAACATCCTGTTGCCAGGACGCCTTATCAAAATCCACCGCCAAAAACCAGCAACGTTCATCTTGCAACAACGGATAAACGCCAATGACATAATTATCATGGGGCTTGGCTGGATTACCCGCACCCTTCAAATGATTAGTAATCACGGCATCGGTTAAGGGTTGATATGCTCGATACTGGCAATCGCCGCATTTGATGCGCGGTTTATGGCAAAGCGTCGGATGCCATTCATTCAAACACACCGGCGAATACCCCGTTTTTCCGGTTTTATTGCTTTCAAAGCTTTTGGGATACACATCCTCGCGACCTTTGAACAAATCGCGAAACAGTTTGATCTTGTCTTGGCGAGAGGATTGATTCGTCACCGTTGCATTGGCGACACGTTGCACAAAGCTTTCAATTTGTTCCTGCCGTCGTTGCCTAAGTGTTGCCAAAGCTTGAGCCACTGTCGCGCGTTCGGCATCTAAAGCATGGAGCCTTTGCTCTAACTCAGCGATCTCGTGTTCGAGGCTATTCATGGGTAGAAAATACCGATCGGTAATGTTTACTTGGCAAAGAGATGGTGCATCATTTAAAATTCCTGATCGGTAATATAACGACAACACGATACCATGACAAACCCAAAACCACCGCTCGGTAATATTCAGAATGCCATGGACTTAGGAAAGATTGCTGCCAGCCAGCGTAAAGCTCAAGGTTTAACGCAATCGGATTTAGCCGGATTAGCTCAGACCGGCACACGCTTCATCAGCGATCTGGAAAATGGCAAAGGCACGGTGCAATTCGATAAGGTCATGCATATTCTTAATTTGTTGGGCCTGGATGTCGTGATCATGGATCGGGAGTCATGAAACGCTTGGTAGTATTCGCTGGCGACCAACTAGTCGGTTATTTACAGGAAAACCAACAGTACGAACTGGTGTTTAGTTACGCACCGGATTGGTTGACCAACCCCAAAGCCATTGCGCTTTCCGCCAATCTGCCACTCACCGAACAAATTTTCACAAGCGATGCTGTCACCGCTTTTTTTGAAAACCTGTTGCCGGAAGGCGATGTACTGAATTTCATCAGCCAAGCCGCGCAGATTTCTCAGGGTAATATTTTTGGCTTGCTGGAGCGATTTGGCGGCGATACGGCGGGGGCTTTTTCGATTTTGCCGGAAGGCATGAAACCCACGGGCGAGCCGCATTATTTACCTGTTGCACCGGAAGCCATCAAAGCCTGGTTCGAGCGTTCCAGAGGCATTCCGCTGGATATTTCCGGCGAACAAGCAAGGATGTCGTTGTCCGGTGCTCAAGACAAAATGACGGTGTTTATCGATGAGCAAGGCACTCTGTCGATTCCCCTCGGCGCAGCGCCATCCAGCCATATCATCAAACCATCGATACAACATCGGCAGGATATTCCCCATACCGCGATTAACGAAGCCTTGGTGATGACCTTGGCGGAACGAATTGGCATGAAGGTCGCCAAGATTCGCTACGCGCCGGAATTAACGGCGGCGATTATCGCTCGTTATGACCGAACCATTGATGCTGGTGGGTGCTTGCAGCGTTTGCACCAAAACGACCTTTGCCAGATTTTAGGTATCCCATCCGGCAAAAAATACGAAGCCGAAGGCGGACCTTCACTCAAGACCTGTTTCGAAGCAGTATTGGCGCGTAGCAGTCAACCAGCGCTGGATAAAAAGCGACTGATTGAATGGGGCATCTTCAATGTGCTGGTAGGTAACATGGATGGCCATGCCAAAAACCTATCGTTAATGACCCAAGGTAAACGCACCCAATTAGCCCCATTTTACGATTTGGTCTGCACGGCGGTTTATCCCCACCTAAGCCAAAAATTGGCCTTTAAGATTGGTGGGGAGAATAGGCCCAAATGGTTAATGGCTCGCCATTGGCAACGATTTGCCGAGGATGTTGCCGTCAAACCCAAATTTGTTGATAAATTGATGGCTGAAATGATTGATAGGATCGAGTCGGCATTGCCCAATGTTGCGGCAGAATTAAAGGGGAAGATTTCGAACCAAGAAGAATTGCAGATGATTGAGAAGGTTAAAAACCAAATTGACCATTCAGTTGAATTGGTTAAATCCAGAGTCAAATCTTGATTCGGTAAAACTCAATATCCGAACCAGCAGATAAACGAAGACCTATTTTTCAATGTTCATGCGCTGAATTTCAGAGTCTTCAATAGCGAGCCATTCAGTGATTCTCTCGCTGTATAAAAATCGGTGTGCGGCTGGGCTGATCTTGAATGAAATTCAGATTACTGCATTAACTAATGCAGAATATTTTTCGCTTCACAACTACCCACTATAGAATTAGTGTTTTCCCTGAGTCTTTTATAAATCCCAGTGTTCTTTGAGTCTGAACGGCAACACTTTTTTCGTCCCCTAACCGGCAAACGCCGAGAGTTGGTGGTTGCCTGTTTGCGTGTACTGTACGAGCGCTTGCACGGCCCTAGTGCGGATTATTCACAAAACCTGACGCGCGATGCTTTAAAGGATTTGCTGAGTGCTTCTGTGCAAGGCTTGATGAATGATTTGGCGATTGACTGTATTCAGGATGGTGACGAGCTATCTGCGTTAGATTGCGCTGACGATCAGCAGCTAATCACGGTGCTGATTCGTACCTTATTAAAAGACGGCTGGTTGGAAACCTTTGGTGACCGTTCAGGATTGGTCACAGCTTATCGCTTCAGTCGCGCGGGCAAACTGTTTGCCGAAGCGTTGTGGTCGCTGGATCGGATGCGTGCTCGAAGTCGTCAACGCAATGTCCGCAGTTGCCGCAATGCCCTGGAAGCCGCGCGTAAAAATATCGACGCTTACGATTTGATCGACGCCTATGACTACGCGGAAAAAATCATCAGCGACTTGTCGGAAGGCGTGGATTATTTTCAGGAACTGGTGCGTCGCTTGATGAGCGAAGCATCCAATACACCCTGGGACGAATTCATCGAGTTTCTGGATCGCTTTGAAAAAGAGTTCAAAAAGCAACTAACTGCCGACAACGTGGATCGCCATCGTCAGGCCATCCTCGATAACTTAAGTCGTTTGCGTAATTTGGATAGCAGCAAATTCCAGGCCTTTGAAAATCAGTTACAGGATATTGCGAGTTGGGCCGATGCCGAACGCGGTAATCACAGTATTTTCGATTGGCTACTGGATCGAATTGAAGACCGGGTAGAAGTCGCCTGTACCGGCAAACATCCTGAACTGATCAAGGCCATGAATATCTACATGCGTCGTGCTGCCAGTATTGTGCAGCAGGCCTTGATGCTGCAAGGCGGAAAAAGTCGACAAGGTTTCAGTCGGGCGATTGCCCAAGTGGCAGCTCTGGAAGGTGATGATCAGACGCAATTTTTGCAGGCCTTGGGCGCTTCTATTGCCGCCAGCGAAGTACGCTTATTAGACCCTGCTGCTTTTAAATTACGCAGTGCTTCGCAGCGCCGCAAGGCCTTAACTGTGACTGCATTACCCAAAATCAGTCGTGATGCGCGATTGAATGCGGCCATACAGCGCGCTGAAGCGGCGGCGTTTACCTTGTCCAATCAGGATGTGGTGGATTTCATACGCAGTGAATTGCGTTTGCGTCAACGGCCTATTCGCTTGTCCAGTCTGCCGGTTGAAACCGTCAGCGATTTATTACAAAACATGCAAATGGTGGAAGCAGTGCGTGCTGCCCGCGATGCAAGTCTCACTGCAACGCAATTGCCCAGCCAACTGCAAACCCCTTACTACACGGGTAGTGACTACCAAATCCAACTGAACCATGACCCTGACTCAAAGCCTGCTTGACCGTTTGCAGCCGGAAAACCTGAAGCTGCAACGTTTTCAGGAAATCGTTGCCCGTTTGTTTGCCTGGGGCATTATTGTGCGCGACGAAGATGGCGTGGAACAGCGCTGTTACGACGACGCTTGCCGCATCGAAAACCTGTTGGTTGAATACTTTGCGCTTGCCGGTTTTCGGTTAATCCACGATCTGCAAAACGAATATTTCCGGTTGTACGCGCCTGGTGCGCAAATTCCCGGCATGGTCGAAGACGATGTTGATGTCGTGGCATCGTTACGTGCGCGTTTATCAGCGGATTTTGTCGCAGCGGCGTTGGCTTTACGGTTTTTATATCAGCAGGGCTTAGTGGAAGGCGGTAGCCGCCTCAGCGATGCGGGTGAGATTCTGATTCGTTTTGACGAGTTGGCCACCACTTTGCAAACTCAGATCAAACGGACATTGCCCGACAATTTGGGCGACCGCGAGCGCTTGCTAAAAGACTTGAAACGCCACCGTTTGATTCAGTACAACGCCTTGTTCTCGATGCACGATGAAGATGCATTGATCGCCATTAGGCCGACCATACTGGGTATTATCAGTGAGGACGTGTTGGCAGCAGCGCTGGAAGCCGAAGGTCAGATTGAAGTCACCAGTGAGCCGGATGGCAGCGGAGAGCAGGCATGAAGCTGGATAAATTAATTTTGGTTAACTGGGGTTCATTGCGTAGCGATGAATATCCGATGGGTAATATGACCTTGTTGACAGGCCCTACTGGCTCCGGCAAATCCACGTTGCTGGATGCCTTGCAAACCGTGATGACCGCTGCTCACCAAAACATCTACAGCTACAACCCAGGACAAGACGAAACCACTCAAACCTCGCGCAGCAGCAAGAGTAAGCGTACGTTATGGTCTTACATCGTCGGTGCCGAGGACAATTTATTTGCCCGTCCCAACGGCGCTCATGGCTATGTGGCTGGCGTATTCAAGCCGGATGCGGGTGAAGACGGTAAGCCATTTACCGCTTTGATTGCGGTGGCGGCGCGGGTCGACGGTTCGGGCGAACGTCGTCAGGCGGTGCAGGAACGTTTGGCCTTGTTGCTCATTGACGATGCGGTATTAAGCTTACCGGATTTAGTCAGTACAGACGGCGGCGAACATCTGTGTGTGGTTGAGGTTGAGAAAATCGAAAACCATTTGAAAGCCAAGTATCCGCAGGTGTTGAATTTACGTGATGCCAAGCGCGAATATCTGTGTCAGCTCTATGGCCGGTTTCGCGGTCAACGCAATGTCTCGTTTCAGGAAGCCGAACTGGCCGCTAAAGCATGGAGCCAATCGATTGCCCATAAACCCATTGGCAGCGTCGACGATTTGGTCAAAACACAGATTCTGGAAAACGATACCCAGCAATTGCCACAACGTATTGGACAAATCAGTGAGCTGATGCGACAGGTCCATAATCTTCGCCAGGAAGGTGATCGTCTGAAGGACAATGTACTGCGTCTGGAACGGGTGGAAAAGCTGATCGATCAGGCTAATACGGCGTATGAATCTGCCTTGCAGTATCAACTGGCTTTGTCGCAGCGTGATTTGCTTCATGACCAGGGGCAGATCGATCAGGCAACCAGGGCTATCGTCGAACTGGAAAAAAACATTCACAGCGCACAGACCCAGATTGAGGGTTTAAACCGTGACAAAAAAAGCCTGTACGATAGTCAAGTACGATTGGCCGCACGTTTAAGTGGCATTGAGGCATCCAATCAAAAAAGGCACATTGAAGACCAGCTTAGCGCTGTATTGGCCCAAGCCAATGCTGCCGTTCAGAGTCTAAACACGGCGTTGCAGCAGGCCAGCCAATTGCACAGCACGGCTTTGAGCATTATTGGCATGGCGTTTCCGCCTGCCAAGCGAGAATTAGCCGAGGCTGCACAAACCCTGGCAAATGTGCTGGCAGCGATTGAGCAAGCACGGTTAAATGAGCTAACACAACAATTGACACAGCTTTGTCAGCAACCACTAGCCGACGCGCATCTATTGTTGCAGGTAGTGCGGACATTGGACGGTATGGAAGCACGGTTCCAGCAACTGCATCAAGTGCTGGCCGGTACCCAAAACAGCTTTCAAGCCGCCGTGCATAGCCAATTGGGGCAGTTACAAAGTCGCCAGGAAAAAGCCAAAACGCAAGAACGACAATTGGCCGATCGTAAAGCCAACCTGGCCGAAGGTGGTGCAGATTATCCTCATCACATTGCCCGTGCGCTGAAAGCTTTTCGTACTGAGCTACCCGCTGCTCGTGCGCAAGTATTGTGTGACTTGATCGAACCCAAAGGTCAGCAATGGCAACCGGCAATTGAAGGCTATCTGGCCGGTGCTCGCTTCAACTTTGTAGTTGATGAAGACTGGGAAGCCCGCAGTATCGAGTTCGTCAAGCAAAAGCATCTGAATGCCAAAATCATTCAAGGGGCGTTGTGTAAACAAAAAGCTAAGCCAGAGTTGTTATCTAAAGACTCGATTGTGCATGAGTTGCATACCGAGCATCCCATTGCCTATGCCTATTTGGTGGATCAATTCGGTCCGGTAGTTAAAGTCGATACGGTTGAACAATTACGTTATACCCCACGGGGATTGATGAAGGATGGCAATGCCTCAGGCTCTCGCACAATGTTTACCTCTGAAACCGACAATTTAGTCTTTGGTAAAGAAGCGCAGTTTCAGGCCCGACAGAAGGCCATGGAAGACTACATCAGGGCCGAGCAGGAATTACAAACCTTAAAAACCGAAGGCGCTCAACTCAACGCCTTGCTGGGCTTGTTAGTGAATTTACAGCCCCCCAGCTTTAGCGAGGCTGCCAAGCTGGAGCAGGCTTTACACGATCACGAAGCCGCACTGGCCGATTTGGCTCGTCTAGATTTAACGGAAGTGCAACAGCTGGAAGCCGAGAAAGACACGCTAGATCAACAGATGTCCGCCTTGGAACAACAGGTACAACAGCACATTGAACAAGGCGGACAATACAAGCTAAAAAGAGAGCAGCAACAAAATTCCCTGACTTATTTACAGCGAGGCTTGGCGACCAAACAGCAGAAAATTGAAGATGATTTACAACCGATTCAATGGCTGAGCATGGTCAATCAAACCCTGTCATTAACCAACATCCAGCAACAAGTGGATGAGCTGATGGTGAGTGCTTTATCCAATCATGAATTGCAGGATAAACACCGCACACAACTGATTGAGGCCACCGCAGGCTATGGTCGCATTCACGAAAGCATCGGCGATTACAACTTGCATGCACGTGGTCATGAGCAACTGCATTTACCGCACGATCATCAGATGCGTGACAGTGACTTTGCGGCGCAATATCGCCAGCTCATTCAATTATTGGAAGGCTTGCGTCAGCAATTGCAGGAGCAGCGTGAGATTGGCTTCGTCAAAAATCTGGATAAATTGCGCACCGCCGAATCGTCCTTCAAAGACGTGTTCACCAAGCAATTTTGCTATGAGATCAGGAATAGCGTCGATCAAGGGGTCAAAACCCTGAAAATCCTCAACACCGAGCTCGGCAGACTGAAATTCGGTACCGATCAGTTCAAGCTGGACTGGTCGGTGTGGGTGCCCGAATTCAAGGAGTATTACGACTTCTTCTGCGCGGCCTACGATTTGTCGGAATCGCAGGATGCCGGGGATTTGTTCGACAATCAGGAACTCAGTCAAGAACAGTGCCTAATCCGTGATCGATTGGTCGGACTATTGCTGGCCGATGATCAGGAGCAAGCCTTGAAGGAGTTGCAGCGGGTCGCTGATTCTCGCAATTACCGCCGTTATGAAATCTGGAAAGACTCGGACAGCGGTTCGCGCGTGGCATTATCTGAATGGGGTACGGGTTCCGGCGGTCAGCTGGAAACACCGGCTTACATCATTCGCGCAGCTGTCGTCACCAATCGCCTCAAGCATTTCGATAAGGGTATGAATCTGAAATTACTGGTCAACGACGAATCATTTGCCAAAATGGACGAACGCCGCGCCCATGATGTCATCCGTTTTATCCGCGACAGTCTGGACATGCAATTGATCTGTGCGATGCCCACCAAACATGCTGGTGCCATCAAAACGGAATTTACCAAGGAATGGAGTTTCACCCGCACTGAGGCTGAAGGCAACGGTGAGGTGGATTTTATTTCTGAAGCGGACGAGCGTGACCTCAACCCCGACAAACTACGTGAATTGTGGACATTGCGGCGTCAGCAGGTTCGCCAGCAAACTATGTTGGCGTTTGAGGCCGATGAACAGTCAAATGCATGAATAGACCACACTGGCTGGGTCAGCCAGACGTGCAAACCCTGCTACATCGCCTGGTGGATAAACTCGATAAAGCCGACGACAAACCGTTGCGCCCAGTGAAACTCGATCGCAAAATTTTGCCCGCATTGTTTGATGCCGAGTTCGAAGCCAACAAAGAGGCTTATTGGTCGTATTTATTGCAAATGCAGCAATGGGGCTGGCTGGCGATCAAAACCGACAAGACCCAACCCGGCA